>Ga0114966_10000091_pt1 | contig 80189 bp, 56 predicted proteins | sample M_130207_XF_Meta_FD_87029 | JGI IMG/M metagenome (GOLD analysis project Ga0114966, IMG submission 87029) | Freshwater microbial communities from Lake Montjoie, Canada to study carbon cycling - M_130207_XF_MetaG | ecosystem: Environmental > Aquatic > Freshwater > Lake | place: Lake Montjoie...
CACTTTTCACTTCGCACTATTTCCCTCCATCCCTACGGGTGCGGACTCACCGGCACCGTCATTCGCAAGGTGTCTTGTTCGAGCAGGTTTTCCAGTTGTTCGATCAGTTCGGGTTCGAGGACATGTTCGATCTGGTCGGCCGCCCGGTCCACGCGGCTCGGGGCGAGATCCGCGAAGTGGATCAGATACAGCTCCCACAGCCGATGGTTGCGGGCGGCGAGCCGTGCGCGACGGGCACCTTCATGCGTGAGCCGGTAGTGATTGTCGGCGTCGAGTCGGACCACGCCATCGCGCATCGCCGCGACCAGCACGCGCGACAGCCTAGCACTCGACCACGCGCGCGTCGTGAGCAGTGACTCGCGCGGGATGGGTGTTGCCGTGAGGTCCGATTCGCCTGTGAGAACCGCGCGCCGTTGCGTCTCTTCCACCGACTCGAAGCACGCGCGGAGTAGGTCAAGCTGGCCGATGTGTCGCTCGGAATCGCGCTGCTCCAACCAGTGCCACAACACGCCGCGTTGTCTTCCGAAGACCATGCTCACGGCGAACGCGCACGTTCCCGCCAGCACGATGACCGCTCCAGCGGCCAGCCGCGGCACGAGGGCACTCACCAAACTTCCCGCCGCCGCGCTGCTCGCGCCAATCAGTCCTGACACGAGCGTCATCGTGCCGAGGCGATCGGTCCAAAACCGCGCGGCCGTCGGCGGGATGACAAGCTGCGCCACGACCAGCAACAGCCCGACACTCGGCATCCCGATCACCGTCACCGCGACCACGAGGGCCGTGAGCAACAAGTCCAACCGACCGACCGGCCAGCCCAAGGCGGCGGCATAAGCCTCGTCAAAACAGAGGAGTGAGAACTCCTTGAACAGTGCGAAGCAGACGGCCAGCACGAGGCCACTCGCGATGGCAATCGAGACCACGTCGCCGACCGTCAGCGCCGCCGCTTTGCCGAACACGAACTCGTTCAGCCCGGCACTTCCGGTGGGCAGACGTTGCACGATCGTCAGCAGCACCACTCCGAAGCCGAAGAAGATGCTCAACACGATCCCCAACGCGGCATCTTCCTTGATGAGCCGCACGCGCTGAATGAGCTTCGCGCACAACAGACCACTCGCCGCACCCAAGCCCGCACCCGCGAGCAACCACGGCGGCGACTTGCCCGTTCCCGGCGCGAGTACCTCCAACACGAGATACGCCAGCGCGACACCCGGCAGCGCCGCATGACTTGCCACGTCTCCGACCAGCGCCTTCTTACGCAGCAGCATGAACGTCCCGACCACTCCGCCGCACGCGCCGAACAGCATCGTCCCCAACAACACGATCCGCGTGTTGTAGTCTTGCAGCAGGAGGACTCGCAGCAGTGGATCCGTCATCGTATGGCTCACTTCCCGCTCATACGATGCCCGACTTGATCGAGCAGCGCCAGTTTGCCGCCGTAGGTCCGACGCAAGTTCTCCGCTGTGAAGACTTGCTCGACCGGGCCACTCGCAATCCGACGCATGTTGAGCAGCAGGACTTCATCGAAGTACTCGGCCACCGTTTGCAGATCGTGATGCACGACGAGCGCCGTCTTGCCCGCCGAACGCAGTTCCCGCAGCAGTTCGACAATCGCTCGCTCGGTCGCCGCATCGACTCCCGCGAACGGTTCGTCCATCAAGTAGAGGTCCGCGTTCTGAACCAGCGCCCGCGCGAGGAAGACGCGCTGCTGCTGGCCTCCCGAAAGTTGGCTGATCTGACGCGACGCGAACTCGGCCAACCCGACTCGTTCCAACGCCGCCAGTGCCTGTTGCCGATACTTGCGCGACACCGGTTGAAACCACCCGATCTTGCGATACAGACCCATCGCCACGACACCGAGCGCATCGATAGGAAAGTCCCAATCGACGCTCGTCCGCTGCGGGACGTAACCGATCCGCGACCGCATCTCGTGGTAAGGCTTTCCAAAAAACGCGATCTCTCCTGACGCACGCGGTACCAACCCGAGAGCGGCCTTGATGAGCGTGCTCTTCCCCGCACCGTTCGGCCCAATGATCGCGACCAACTTGCCCGACGGAGCTTCGTAGTCCACGTCCCACAAGACTGGCCGCCGTTGATAGGCCACGGTCATGTCGTGAATTGAGAGCGGCGAGGGTTGGTTGTCGTCAGTCATGGCGGATGTGAAATTCGGGACTCGTGGGGTGGAAGAAGTTCAACCACGGATTTCAAGGAGGACACGGATCAATTCGTCTCGTCGCATGGGCAACGAGTGAGATCGGAAGCAGCAACAGGTCATTTCGCTTCCAGCTTTCCATCCATTCCCTTCTCCGGCGCGTCACCACCCAAGGCCCGGACGATCGTCGTGACGTTGTGGTCGATCATGCCGAGATACGTTCCTTCGTATGTCCCGTCCTGGCCCATCGCATCCGAAAACAGTTCGCCACCGACGCGAACGGTCACGCCGCGCGAGGCGGCTCCTTCGATGACCGCCTTGATGTTCTTCGCGTTCACACTCGACTCGACGAAGATCGCCGGAAGCTTTCGTTCGACGAGCAAATCGACCAGCCGATTGACATCCGACACGCCCGCTTCCGCTTCCGTGGAGACTCCTTGGACCGACTTCACTTCAATCCCATACGCCTGTGAGAAGTAGCCAAACGCATCGTGTGCCGTGACCAGCACACGCTGCGATTCGGGGATCGAGGCGATCGAACGCCGCGCGTACTCATCCAGTCGAGTCAACTCGGCGCGATACGCCGTTGCCCGTTCGTGGTACTCGTCGGCGTGAGGCGGATCGAGTTTGGCGAGCGATTCACCCACATGCTCGACGCACTGGCTCCACAACGCCGCGTCCATCCAGACATGCGGATCGTGGTGATCGGCGAACTCGGGTGGCGTCCGGAGCGAGGCCGCTTCGATCTGATCGGTCACCGCGAAGACCGGCTTCCCCGCGCGACGCAATTGCTCGAACGTCTCACTCATCCTGCCTTCCAGTGCGAGGCCCGAGTAGAACACGACCTCGGCATCGTTCAGCCGCTTCACGTCCCCGCGCGTCGGCTTGAACAAATGCGGATCAACGCCCGATTCAATCAACCCGGTGACGGTCCAGCGCTCACCCACGACCTGACGCACGATGTCGCGCACCATGCCCGTGGTCGTGACGATGTTTCGCGCCGAGCCGTTGTGCGCGACTGCCGTTTGGGCGGCGGAACTCACTGTCGAGGAATCTGTTCCCGACGAAGCGGCCCCGCCGTTCTTAGCGGTCGGCGCACCACGATCGCATCCGACAAGCAGCCCGCTGCCCAGCAAGACGACGGTAGCGACGAGTCTGCGATGGAACCGGCTTCGCAGCGGAAGTATTTGAGAAATGATCGAGGCATCCATGAAGGAACTCTCTGATGCACAAAGACAACGAGTGCTAGAAACTTTAGTTTCGACGGCTCAAAACAGTAGCCGCGACGGAGACCGCCGTCAATTGCGCGTCGGGGCCATCGCCTGTTTGAATTTGGGAGGTGGGGTGCCACGGTCACGGAGCTTCGACGTGGCCGTGCGAGGAAGTGAAGGCTGTTTCTCATTCTCACGGCCACGTCGAAGCTCCGTGACCGTGGCACCCCAAATTCAAAAAGACGATGGCCCTGGATTGCGAGTCCCATCACAACAGGCCCTCGTACTGTTTACTTTGAGCTATCGCGCGATGACGTTAGCTTCCGTTGAAGAACCACCCCCACACTGGGCTGCGGGGCGAGTGGCATGAGTCGCCTGATCCATTCGTAGGATGAACGCCTCGTTCGTCCATCCCAAACCGAGGTGATTCGGACGGACGAGGCGTCCATTCTACGGGGCGATCTTTTCCTGCCGTCTGCTCAGTTCTTGCGGCTCGTTGGTTTCGTTCCGTGCCCGTGACATAATCGCGCGGCGTCATCACTCACCCTTTGAGGAGTTCCTCCATGCGAGTCTTCGAGTCACCGCGCGTTCTCTGTTCGGTTCTGATGTTGCTGTCGTCGGTTACGGCGTTGAGTTCGACTTGGGTGACAGCCGCCGACACGTTGAAGGGTACAGACCTCTTCAAGCTGGGAGGCTCCCCCAATAAGACCGATGCGTCGAAGCCGAAGGAGCTGGAACCGCTCGCGCGATTGACCGCCTTCAGCAGTGGTGTGACAAGCGTCGCGTTCAGTCCTGACGGAAAACTGTTGGCAGCGGGGACGAAGGACGCCGTGCAACTGATCGATGTCGAGACGAAGGCCATTGTTCGTGAGGTGCCGACGAAATCGGGACAGGTCCGAGCCGTCGTGTTTTCGCTCGATGGGATGACATTGGTGACGGGGAGCTATCAAAATCTCTCCGTCTGGAATGCGGCGACGGGTGAGTTAGTGAAGTCGTTCAAAGGACATCGCGGTTATGTGACCGGAGTCGCGTTCTCGCCGGAGGGGTCTCGGTTGGCGACGGCATGTGAGGACGAAGTGGCTCGCGTCTGGAAGCTCGACGGGGACGAAACGCCGTTGCTGTTCAAGGCTCACAAACTGCCCGTGACCGGCGTGGCGTGGTCTGCCGATGGCAAGTGGCTCGCCACGTCTGCGGGCGATGAGACACGGCCAACGAAAGCGGGCGAGGTCAAAGTGTGGGATGCCTCGACCGGCGAAGTGCAGCAGTCGTTCGAGCTGCACACGAAGGGAGCGACCGGCGTCGCGTTCTCGGCGGACGGGAAACATCTCGCATCGAGCGGCATCGACGAACACGTCAACATCTACGACTTGGCCGCAAAGAAACCGCTCGGCTTCTACGCGGGACACAGCCGTCCGACGAACGCCGTTCTGTTTCATCCCGACGAAGAAACCGCGATTAGTGTGAGTGGAGGCCGTGCTGTGGGGAAGAACGAGCTGAAGGTTTGGGAGTTCGCCACGGGCGACGAAGTGGCGACGGCGGAAGCTCACGTAGGCCGCATCGCGGCAGTTGCACTCTCGAAGGACGGACGGACACTGGCGACGGCCGGTAACGACAAGAGCGTCGCGCTGTGGAACGTCGGGTTCCTCGCAGTCGGTCTCCCCGAGGTCGCAGCGGCAAGCACACCTCCGAGCGGGGGACGTAAGTCCCCCGGTTCTTCGGACGTGGGTGTAACCGCAGACGCAACATCACAAACGGCCGGGGGACTTACGTCCCCCGCTCAGAAGGACGCTGCCGCCGCCGAACCCAAACCGCTGCGTGCCGGAATCATCGGTCTCGATACCTCGCACTGCGGGGCCTTCGCCAAGACGCTCAACGCCAATCCGCAGAAGCCCGAGGTCGCGGGTGTCCGCATGGTCGCCGCCTATCCGAAGGGCAGCCCCGACATCGCGTCGAGCCTGGCGCGCGTTCCCGAGTACATCGAGCAAATGAAAAAGCTCGACGTGGAGATCATCGACACTATCGACGGCCTGCTCACGAAGGTCGATCTGATCTTCCTCGAAACGAACGACGGCCGCCCGCACTTGGAGCAGTACCTCCCCGTGGCCAAAGCGGGCAAACCGTGCTTCATCGACAAACCGATCGCCGGATCACTCGCCGACGCGATCGCGATCTTTGAAGTCGCGAAGAAGCACAACGTCCCGGTCTTCTCGTCGTCGTCACTGCGGTTCGGCAAGAACAGTCTCGCGGTCCGAGGCGGTTCGATTGGCAAGGTCATGACGTGCGAGACGACCAGCCCGGCGAGTCTCGAAGCGACTCACCCCGACCTCTTCTGGTACGGCATTCACGGCGTGGAAGCCCTCTTCACCGTGATGGGGACCGGCTGCGAATCGGTCACGCGCGGCAAGACAGCCGACGGGCAGATCGAAGTCACCGGCAAGTGGTCTGGCGGTCGCACCGGTATCTTCCGCGAAGGGAAAGGCTACGTCGGCAAAGCGGTCGGTGAGAAAGGCGAATCGCCCGTCGGCTCCTACGACGGCTACGACCCGCTCCTCTTCGCGATCATCGAGTTCGCTCGCACCGGCAAGCCCCCCGTCACCGAAGCCGAGACCCTGGAAATCTACGCCTTCATGGAAGCAGCCGACGAAAGCAAACGCCAAAACGGCGCGAGCGTGACGCTCGAAAGCGTCATGACCAAAGCCAAAGCCGAAGCGGCCAAGAAGCTGGCGGAGTTGAAGTGAGTTCGCTCAACGTTCACTCGCTTCATCACGAAGCCTGGCCGCCGTTTCAGCCGCCGTGGTGGTTGAAGAGTGCTCACGCGCAGACGTTGGCGGCGGCGTTTTGGCCCGCGCGGTTGGATGCGCATCGCGCGATCGCGCGGCGGGTGGAGATGAGTGAGGGCGATGCGGTCGTCGTTCACGATGACTGTCCCGACGGGTGGTCGAATGGTGGACGGGTTGCATTGCTCGCGCATGGGCTTGGTGGCTGTCACCGCAGCCCGTTGTTGGTGCGACTCGTCGCGAAGCTCAACGCGCACGGAGTGCGCGTCTTTCGTTGGGACATGCGCGGTTGTGGAGCGGGCATGGGGATGGCCGGTCGGCCCTATCACGCCGGGTGTTCCGATGACTTGCGGCGGGTGATCGAGTCGGTGTTGGGCTGGTGTTCGTCGAGCGAGTCAGTCCCGAAGTGTCGGCTCGCGCTGTTCGGCGTGTCGCTCAGCGGGAATATTTTGCTGAAGTATTTGGGCGAGTCCCCCGAGTCGGTTCCGGCGCAGGTCGTGCAGGCGATTGCCGTCAATCCGCCGATTGATTTGGCGGCCAGCGTGAAGACGCTCAGCGGGCGGATCAACCGGATGTATGACCGGCATTTCGTGGGATCGCTCACGCGGCATCTGGCCGATCGGCAGCGTCTGCGGCCCGACGCGCCGATGCCCGATCTGACCAAGTTGCCTCGCACGTTGTTCGAGTTCGACGATTGGTACACCGCGCCGATGAGCGGCTTCCCCGACGCACCGACTTACTACGCGAAGTGCAGCGCGGCGCAGTTCATTCCGCAGATCAAAACGCCGACGACGATCATCACCTCACACAACGATCCGATGGTGCCGGTCGAGATGTTTTCATCGGAGCAAGTCGTCTATCCCGAGTCTGTTCGCCTGCACATCGTGAACGGCGGAGGACACGTCGGCTACATCTCACGATCGGGACTCGACCCCGATGTCCATTGGCTCGACTGGCGCGTGGTCGATCTCATCACGGCGGACGAAGCGCGATGAGTGAAAGCGACCTTGTAAGTCGGGCGCTTTTGCCCGCCTGGCTTTGAAGAAAAACGCGGACGGGCAAGAGTGCCCGTCCTACAGACTCGACTCGAAGAGGCATGTCGTGACGCAGGTTCTTGACGCTCAACTCCTCACCGACCATGCCGCACCGGGACGCGCGTGCGGAAGCTGCACCGCCTGCTGTTCCGCGTTGGCGATCATTGAATTGAACAAGCCAGCCCGGCGCGCGTGCGATCATCTGTGCCGAACCGGTTGCGGAATCTATGAGGCTCGACCGGCAAGTTGCCGCGAGTTTCATTGCCTTTGGCTGCGCGGTGCGATCGACGGGGATCAGGCTCTGCGACCGGATGCGCTTGGCGTGATGTTCGATTATTTTCGGATGGCCTCGACCGGTGAGACGCATCTCATCGCGCACGAACTCTGGCCGGGGGCGTTCGACTCGGAGTCGGCTCAGTCACTGCTCGATGAACTGGTGCAACGCGGAGACGTGCAACTGTCGTATCGCGATGGCCGGTGGAGTACCCTCGGTCAAGACCCCATGTAGGCCGGACCGTTAGGTCCGGCTGTCTCTGACGACCGGACCTAGGGGTCCGGCCTACGAAGCCCTCGCGAGACGACCCCGCCACCGTGACCGATTCCCACCAAGCCAGTTTGTTTTCTGAAGCCGATCTGCCGCCGGACTTGCTGCCGTGGGAGATCGCGGCAGGGGAAGATCGCTTGCTGGCCGAGGTCGTGTTCAACCGGCCGCTCACGACGATCTTCCAGTATTTCGTCCCGAACGAACTGCGCGAGATGATCGGTCCCGGGCAGCGCGTGCAGGTGCCGTTCGGTCGTGGCGACAAGTTGACGATCGGCTTTTGTGTCGGCCTCACAACGACGTTCCCACCGGGTCGCAGGATCAAGACGATCGCGGCGCTCATCGACCGAGAAGCATTGCTCGACGCGCGGATGCTTGAGCTGACGCGCTGGATCGCGGATCGGTATCTGTGCGGCTGGGGCCAAGTTTTGGAAAGCATCATCCCGCGCGGCGTGAAGTCGAAAGCGGGATCGCGCGAAGTGACGTTCTTCGCGCTCGCATCATGGCGCGCGGAAACTGGTCAGCCGCTGGGTGAGCCGGGTGCCGTAAGGCCCCGGACTTCCGAGCAAGAATCCGGGGCCTTACGGCACCCGGCTCACCCAGAAGCCACCAGTGAGCTGGACCTCAAGCTCCCCGCGAAGCAACGGGCGGTGATCGAGGCACTCGTCGCGGTGGGGCGGCCGATGCGAGTCGATGAGTTGGCCGAAGCGGCTCAGTGCGGAACCGCGCCGATTCATGGACTGCGCGACAAGGGGCTGATCGTCGCGCTGCGGGAACGTGTGATGTCCGCCCCCGTCATGCCGACGCCCGAGGCGCATCGTGAGATTCGGCTCAACCCCGATCAGCAGCGCGCGGTGGACACGATCCTGAGTGTCGTGCGCGCGTCCGAGCATCGCACCTTGCTGCTGCACGGTGTCACCGGGAGTGGCAAGACTGAGGTCTACATTCGCGCGATCGAAGAGGTCGTCAGTTACGGGCGTCAGGCGATCGTGCTGGTTCCCGAGATCAGTCTCACGCCGCAAACGATCCGGCGGTTCGCGAGTCGCTTCTCGTCGATCGCGGTGTTGCACAGTCATCTCACCGACGCCGAGCGGCATGGTCACTGGCAGCAGATCGCCAGCGGAGCCGTGCAAGTCGTCGTCGGTGCCCGCAGCGCGATCTTCGCCCCGACGCCGCATCTCGGGCTGATCGTGATCGACGAGGAACACGAGACGAGTTTCAAGCAGGACAGCACGCCGCGCTATCACGCGCGCGAGGTCGCGCGGCGACGAGCAGAACTCGAAAAGGTGCCGCTGATTCTCGGCTCAGCCACGCCAACGCTCGAATCGTTTTTGAAGGTGCTGCGCAAGGAAGACCTCCACCTTTCGATGCCGAGCCGCGTCGAACGACTGCCGCTGCCGCCGGTCTTGATCGTGGACATTCGCAACGACCCCGCCATCGCCAAAGGCTCGGCCATCGGGCGGGCACTCTTCACGTCGATGATGGACGCACTGAAGGCCAAGGGGCAGATCATTCTGTTTCTCAACGTACGCGGGTTCTCGCCGGTGTTGTGGTGTCGTGGCTGTGGCGAGGGGGTGAAATGCCCCGACTGCGACATCACGCTGACCTATCACAAGGAACGCGCCGTCGCCCTCTGTCACAGTTGCGACCGGTCGGCTCCGCTGCCCAAGGTCTGCCCGAAATGCGGCAAGCCGGGACTGCTCAATCTGGGGATTGGGACCGAGCGGTTGGAGGCCGAAGTGAAGGCTCGCTTCCCCAATGTGGCGTGCCTTCGCATGGACAGCGACACCATGAGCCAGCGCGGCAGTCACGACGTGGCTCTCGAAAAGTTTCGACACGGTGAAGTTCAGATTCTGCTCGGGACACAGATGATCGCGAAGGGACTCGACTTCCCGAACGTCACGCTGGTCGGAGTGATCGACGCCGACACGCTGCTCCATCAGCCCGACATTCGTTCGATGGAGCGGACGTTTCAGTTGATCGCTCAGGTGGCGGGCCGCACCGGGCGCAGTGCGAAGGGAGGGCGAGTCCTGGTCCAAACGTCGTCGCCCGAACAGCCACCGATCGTGCGCGCGGCGGCTCACGATTTCCTCGGCTTCGCGACGGATGAGCTTCGTCACCGACAGGCGTTGAAAGTCCCGCCGTTCTCGCAAATGTGCCGCGTCATCGTCCGCGGACCTGACGAGAAAGAGGTCCATGCGTACTCGGACAAAGTCGGCGAACTGCTGCGAGCGGCGGCGAAGGAGCTGGCGCTCGATGTCCGCATCCTCGGCCCGGCCCCGTGCCCCGTGACGCGACTCAAGGCGAATTTTCGCTATCACCTGCAACTCACGTCGATCGAGCTGTCACCGCTGCAAAAGATTTGGCTCCACGCCGCCCCGAAGTTTCCAAGTCACCCCGAAGTCGAGTTCGTGGTGGATGTCGATCCGCTCAATCTGCGGTAGCGATCCTGTGGGGCTGGTTTGTAATCTGCCCGCGCGGCAGGGAACTCGGTAGGGCCACATTGAAAGTTGTGCAGGTGAGCCGGGCGGCGTAAGCCCCCGGAAACTGCAAATGAAGAGTCCGGGGGCTTACGCCGCCCGGCTCACCGACTTAGATTCCTTTGCGGGTCTAATAAGGAGACGTGTTGGTTAAAAACCTGCCTCACAGAACGGAGTCGATATGACGGCGGCGGAATCGGAAATTTTGCGAGATGTCTGGTACATGGCCTTGCCCGGTCGCGAGCTGAAGCGGGGCAAGATGCAGGGGAAGATGCTGCTGGGGCAGTCGATCGTGTTGGGACGTGACGCCGACGGGAAGCCGTTCGCGCTGCGAGACATTTGTCCTCACCGCGGCATCCCGCTCAGTCACGGCAAGTTCGACGGGCGCGAGATCGAGTGCTGCTATCACGGCTGGCGGTTTCAGTGCGACGGCGGCTGTACGCACATTCCGTCGCTCCTGCCGACTCAGAAGTTTGAACTGTCGCGCGTCGGCGTCTTTCAATTTCCGTGTCGCGAAGTGCAGGGCAACATCTGGGTCTTCATGCCCGAAGACGAACGGACGTTGCCCGACCCGCTGCCGGAGATTCCGGTCATTCCCTACGTGGAAGCTGAGCATTGCCAGATGGTCATGAAGAGCCTGTTCCCCTGTTCGATCGACCACGCGGTCGTGGGACTGATGGACCCGGCGCATGGCCCGTTCGTCCATCAGTCGTGGTGGTGGCGGTCCCAGAAGTCGATCCATGAAAAGTCGAAAGCGTTCGCGCCGTCGCACTGGGGCTTCACGATGGTGAAGCACAAACCGTCGTCCAATTCCAAAGCGTACAAGCTCATCGGCGGCGAGGTCTCGACCGAGATTCGCTTCGAGCTGCCGAGTACGCGCATCGAGCACATCACGGCGGGCAAGCATCACATCTGCGGCGTGACCACGCTGACGCCGCTCACCGCGACACAAGTTGAGCTGCACCAGTTCTTCTATTGGACGATCCCGTGGCTGTCGCTCATTCGTCCGCTGATGCGACCGTTCATGAAGACCTTCATCGAACAGGATCGCGATGTTGTCGATAAGCAGCAGCAGGGCCTGAACGAAGACCCGCAACTGATCATGATCAACGACGCCGACAAACCGGCGCGGTGGTACTACCAGTTGAAGAAGGAGCTTCAGCAGTCACGGCTTGAGAACCGCCCGTTCCAAAACCCGGTCCCCGAGACGACGCTGCAATGGCGGAGCTAAAAACGTAGGGTAAGCGTCTCGCGATCAACAATTGTCGGCACCCGGCTCACCAAAACTACACAGGCGAATCCCGACAGTGATTGATGCGACGGTCCTTACCCTACGAGCATCGCCGCCGACTCACCGCTGTGGATCGCGTCGGGGATGCCGACGCCGCGATAGGCGTTGCCTGCGAGTGCCAGTCCCGGATGTCGCGCGGTGAGAGCTTCGATTCGAGCGACTCGGTCGAGATGCCCGACGTCGTACTGAGGCATCGCGCGGGGGTAGCGCACGACGAGCGATATCTCTGGCTCACCGCGCACGCCGAGGAGTTCGGACAACTCGGATTGGACCAGTCTCTGCAACTCGTCATCGGGGAGGTCGTTCAACTCCGGTTGCATCGCGCCGCCGACGAACGTGCGCAGCAAGACGGAACCGGCGGGAGCACGCTCAGGAAATTTGCGGCTCGAAAACGATGTGGCCAGGATGCGTCGTCGCTCGCGGTGCGGAACAACCAATCCGAACGAGTCGAGCGGATGAGCGACATCGGCCAAACGGTGGCCGGTGACGACGATGGCACTCGAGGCGTATTCGATCTGCCGCAGCTCACTCGATAAGTCGTGATCGAGTTCACCGAGCAGCAGTGCGGCGTGGTGAGTTGTCGTGGCGACGATTACGGAGTCGAAGGAGTGATGCGTGCCGTCGGACAGCGCGAGGAGAAAGGGGGATGCTGACGCATCCCTGCTCAAGGCTCCTTGCTCACGCTGCGGGTTGGTGAGAGGCCGCTGAATTTCAGTGACGCGCGTGTTGAGCTTCACCGTGCCGCCCGCTTCCACGCGAGACCGCAGCGCGGCGAGGAGGTCTTCCATGCCGCCCGCCAGTCCTGCGAAGAGGCCGTACCGCGCGCCGCTTGAGGTCTGATCGCTTGAGGTCGTGTCGGTCGGATTTGCACCGGGCGGTCTGTCACTGTTCTTCGCGGAGAGCGCCGCGCGGATGAGGCTGCCGAAGTCGCGTTCTTGTTCCAGAAAGCGCGGCAACGTGGCGGCGAGGCTGAGTTGTTCGGGGTCCGACGTGTAGATGCCGCCGACCAGTGGCTGGACCAGTCGTTCGAGAACTTCGCGGCCGAACCGTCGTCGCACGAACGACGCGAGGCTTTCGTCCGCCAGCTCGGTCGCGTCGTGTGCGGTGCGGCTCGGCACGAAAGGCTCCATCAACAACCGCAGCTTGCCCCACGGCGAGAGAATCGGTGTCGTGATCATCGGCCAGATCGCCGTCGGTCCGAGCAGTTGAAAGCCCGCCGGAACGGGGACCGGTCGCCCGTCAAATACGACGTGAACACCACGATACCGAGAGTCGGTCGCGACGAGTTTGTCTTCAAGGCCAAGTCGCCGACAGAGGCCGATCGCGCCCGGCTTGTTCGTCAGGAATGAGTCGGCTCCCGTGTCGATCAGGTAGCCATTCTCCCGCCTCGTCCCCACGATGCCACCCAGTCGTGGACCTGCTTCGAGTAGCGTGATCTCGCAGCGAGGCGAGGTTGGCGACGCGGCGGAAGTGAGTTCAATCAACCGGTGAGCGGCCGCCAATCCCGACAAGCCGCCACCGATGATCGCGATGCGGCGCGGTGAGGTCTCGGTGGTGGAACGGGCGTCGGTCATGGTGATGGAGTCGATGCCGGAGGCGTGAGGACAGCGCGGTCGATGGGAAGTGGAAGGCGATTGCAAATTGATAATTGGTAATTTCTAAATGCAAATTGGAAAGCGAAGACTCGCCGTGCGTGCCGTGCTTCCTCTTCATTCTGCAATTTGCATTTACCAATTATCAATTTGCAATTTGCAATCTCTTCACACACGACCTGCTATGGAACTCGCTTCGCGATCACTTCGCGCCGAGTTCATGCACCATCTGAACGAGTGCCTTCACGTTGTCGGGCGGGACTTCGGGGAAGACGCCGTGACCGAGATTGAAGATGTGTCCGGGTCGTCCGGCAGCGGCATCGAGGACCGCTTTGGCGCGCGATCGCAGCGTCGGCAGATCGGCCATCAATGAGACCGGGTCGAGATTCCCCTGCACCCCTACGTCGTATCCGACTGTCCGCCAGCCCTCGGCGAAATCGACGCGCCAATCGAGACCGATCACGTCGCCACCCGCTTCACGCAGCAGCGGCAACAGCGCGGGATTGCCCGTCAGAAAATTGATGACCGGCGTACCGGGACGGATGCCGTCGATGACCTGCTTCGTGAACGGCATCGCGTAGCGGCGATAGTCCGACGGTGAGAGGCAACCGGCCCAACTGTCGAACAGTTGAATCGCCTGGCAACCCGCGTCGATCTGCGCGTTGATGTAGCGAACGAGGCTGCGAGCGAGGCGCTGCATGAGCGTCGTCCACGCTCCTTCATCGCGGTACATCAGACTCTTCGTCGTGAGGTAGTTCTTCGAGCTGCCTCCTTCGATCACATACGACGCGAGCGTGAACGGTGAGCCCGCGAACCCGAGGAGCGGGATGTCAGCCGGGAGGTCGCGACGAATCAGCTTCACCGCGTCGAACACGAATTGCAGCGACGAGACCTCCTCCAGTTCGCGAAACCGATCGACTTCGGCGGCGGTGCGGATCGGGTTGTGGATGACCGGCCCTTCGCCCTTCTGGTACTCCAAATCGATTCCCATCGGTTCGAGCATTGGGAGCAGATCGGCAAACAGAATGGCCGCATCAACGCCGAGGACGCGCTGCGCGGTCAGCGTCACTTCCGCCGCCAACTCGGGGCGCTTGCAGAGTTCGATGAACGTCACCTTGGAACGCACGGCCATGTACTCGGGGAGATAACGTCCCGCTTGCCGCATGATCCAGACGGGCGTGGTGTCGGTCGGCTCGCGCCGCATCGCCTTCATCAAGCGCGAGTTGTGCAGGCGAGCATCGTGGGGTTGAGAATCATTCGGCGGGACGGCGTTGGTCGAGGTCGTAGGCATGGCGGCTCCAAAAGTGAGGCGGGATTGTAGCCGTGCGATTTGGGGCCGGACAGGCAGCTCGGGGCGATCATGCTCGCGCGACTCGACCCGGTACGGCGCGATGCTCATAATCGGCCGCGGTCGTGGGACGGGCGGCTCGCCTGTCCATTCGAGTTCGATCGGTTGATCGAGTTCGTTTTGAAAAGAAAGCAGGCGAGCCGCCTGCTCTAGGTTTTGCAACGGGTGTCCGATCAAGGAGAACGTCGTGCCGGTCTGGGCTGTGGAACTGGGCGTGGTTGTGCTGATGGCACTGCTCAACGGCTTCTTTGCCGCCGCTGAGATCGCGATCCTGACCGCACGGCGCGGGCGACTGGAACAATGGGCCGAGGACGGTGATGGGGCCTCGGCCGTCGCGCTGCAACTCGCGCACGATGCCGATCGGTTCCTGCCGACGGTGCAGGTGGGGATCACGCTGGTCTCCGCGTTCACGTCGGCGTATGCCGGAGCGAGGCTGGCCGCTCCGCTCGAAGCTTGGCTGGAGCAGCTCCCGCTCGCGTGGATTGCCGAACGTCGCGAGGGCCTGTCGTTGACGCTCGTCGTCTGCGGCATCTCATTCCTGCAATTGATTCTGGGCGAGTTGGTTCCCAAGCGGATTGCCTTCCAGAACGCCGAGTTGCTGGCGCGATTCGTCGCCTATCCGATGCTCGTACTGCAGCGCGTCTCCCGTCCGGTAATCTGGGTGCTGCACGTCACGACTTCACTCGTCCTGAGACTGTTGGGGCAGAAGAACCTGCCGCCGCGCACAGTCTCCGTCGAAGATATTCAGCACCTGATCGAGACCGGTACGGAAGCGGGCGTCTTGGAAGAGTCCGAACAGAAAATGGCGATGGAGGCGCTGCGGATTGGCAACCGGACGATGGTCGATATTCTGCGACCGCGCATCGACATCGATGCCATCGACATCGACACGCCCGCCGATGAAGTCGTCGGCGCGATCGCCATGTCGGGCTTCTCGCGCGTTCCCGTCTGCGAAGGGACGATCGATCACATCATTGGGTTCGTCTACATCAAGGACGTGTTCCTCCAACAGTACCTCGGTCGCCCGATCGACCTGCGCCGGCTGATCCGGCCGCCGCTGTTCATCCCCAAGTCGGTCACGATCAGCCGGCTGCTGGAACTCTTTCAAGAGCACAAGACGCAGCTCGCCATCGTGCTGGACGAGTACGGCGGGACGCAGGGAATGGTGACGTTCGAGGACATCATGACGATGCTCGTCGGTGAGATTCACGACGAACTGCGACACGAACGAAAATCGAAGCAAGACCGGGAACAAGACATCGTCAAACGGGAAGACGGCAGCCTGCTGATCGACGGGACGGTGAACCTGCATCAACTCGAAGTGGCTTTGGAAGTGACCCGCTGGTTCGATCCGCCACCGCGCGGCATCGGCACGGTGTCGGGACTCGTTCTGTCGCTGTTGAAACGCCCGCCGGCCATTGGCGACGTACTGACTTGGAATGATCTGAGGATCGAAGTTGTCGATATGGACGGCCCCAAGATCGATCGGTTGCTGATTCAGACGGTCGCCGATTCGCCAGTCTCCACCGCGCCGCCTTCCACTCCCGTATCATCCGACTACTCAGCACCGTAGTCCGGACGCCTATGTCCGGACTACAAGCTCCTCCAACAACACGACCCAATTTCCTTCCACTACGGTGACTCATGGCGAAATGCGATCAAGGCTACATGTGCGAAGTTTGCGGCGACGAAGTCGAGGACATCACTGGCAGTGACCTCTATTTGCGCTACGTTCTCGGTGAGGTCGAAGCGCGGCATCTGATGACGGCTCCCGAACGCCATCTGCGCTGCAATCCGGTCACGTCGCAGTTCATCGTCACTCCCGAGTTCGAGCCGGTCGTGGTCGAGGGGCCGTTCGACAAGCGACTGCTCGATCCCGCAGATGTTGCAACACGCGAGCAACTCGTCACGCGAGCTTGGCAGCGCCTGCAAGTGGTCCGACAACTCGGGCTGCCGATCAGCGACTACCCACTGTCGCGCGAGGACGAAGCGGGAGCGTGACTCACGCCCCACCGGGCTTGCCCCGGTGGATTACGGTCTTTGCACTACTTGCTCATTCACCGGTGTCCGTTGTGTGGCGGTGTGCGTTGTGCGATTAGTGCAGAAACCCGCGAGCCACCGGGACAAGCCCGGTGGGGTCGCTTGTTTTATCACGACGCTACTGCCGAACCCTGTTTCCGAGTTCATCCTTCATGCTCTGGCCCGAACACACCGTGACGCAGGAGCTGCTGGCTGAGGCCGGGCGAGGCGAAGGGGCGGCCGTCAACAAGTTGCTCGAACGGCATCGGGCTGCGTTGCGAAAGCTGATCCAGTTAAGACTCGATCGCCAAGTGGCGCGGCGGGTCGATGCGAGTGACATCGTGCAGGACGTGTTGCTCGAAGCGAACGGGCGGTTGCGCGAATATCTCGACGATCCCCAGATGCCGTTCCATCTCTGGCTGCGGCATCTGGCGAAGGACCGCATCATCGACATGCACCGGCGGCATCGCGGTGCGCAGCGACGAAGCCTCGACCGCGAACGGTCTCTCGCGTCGCCTCAGTTCGGCGATCAGTCATCGTTCGATCTGGCGAGCCAACTCGTCGGGAGTGAACTCACCCCCGCTGCCGCCGCGATTCGGCAAGAGCTGCAAGCACGATTCCTCGTCGCCATCGAACAGCTCGACGACGATGATCGCGAGATCGTGTTGATGCGGCACTTCGAGCAACTCGGCAACAGCGAAGCGGCGACGGCCCTCGGCATGACTCCCGCTGCCGCCGGCATGAGACACCTGCGAGCACTTCGCAAACTGAGAGCCATCCTCGTCGAACGCCCCTCGCTGACGGGAGAGTCACATGGTTGAAGTACGGCTTCTACTTCGCGCGGTCAGCAATGAAGTATCCGAGCGGGGCGGCGTAAGCCCCCCGGTTCTTGGGCGTCAGCCCGCTTTGGAAGAACCGGGGGGCTTACGCCGCCCCGCTCGGAAACCTCTCACGTTGTGTCGTGTGAGGTATAGCCGGATTTCGAGTCGGTTCACTTCGGGAGAGTCCGCAGCATGAGTGACAGTGATCGTGACAGCGATGAAGTCTTGGTGACGCTGCTCGATGAACTCGTCGAGCAGGCTCAAGCCGGGCAAGCCTCGTCGTTGGAAGACGTGATCGCGCAGCATCCGGAACTCGAACGTGAGCTGCGTGAGTTGTGGGCGACGGTCCAAATGGCCGCGGACTTCGGCAGCTTTCCCGACCTGTTTGATGAGAACTCGCCCGGCTGGCCGAACGCGGTTGAATCGAGTGGCTCGGGGGGCGTGTTGCCGCGCGATTGCGGCGACTACGAGTTGTTGAAGGAACTCGGACGCGGCGGCATGGGAGTCGTCTATCAGGCGCGACAGAAGAGTCTCGATCGGATCGTCGCACTCAAGATGGTGCTGCGCGGCGACCTCGCGTCGCCGATGGACCTCGCGCGGTTTCGGGCCGAGGTGGAAGCGGCAGCGCAGTTGCATCACCCGCACATCGTTCCGCTGTACGAGGTCGGTGAAATCGAAGGCCGTCCGTTTTTCAGCATGAAGCTGATCGAAGGGACGACGCTGGCAAGACGCCTCGCCGACGGCCCGCTTCCCTCACGTCTGGCCGCTGAGATGCTGGCTCCCGTCTGTCGCGCGATCGCCGACGCGCATCGACGTGGCGTGCTGCATCGTGATCTCAAGCCGTCCAATATCTTGATTGATGGCGAGGGCCGCACGTTCGTGACGGACTTTGGCTTGGCCAAGCGTTTGAAGACCGAGGCTTCGTCGGTGGATGGGCCGACGGGATCGCGTATCTCGACACCAACTCGCAGCGTGAGCGAGGGGGGCGGGATATCCCGCGTGGAATCGCCCTCGCTCACGCTGCGGGTTGGTGTTGAAACTGCCCCTCGCCAGTTTCAGAACAGCCTGACTCAAACGGGTGCGATCCTCGGGACGCCCGGCTACATGGCACCCGAGCAGGCGGCGGGTTATCGAGGCGAAGTGAGTGCCGCGTCGGACATCTATTCGTTGGGAGCGATCCTCTACGCGATGCTCACCGCGCGGCCGCCGTTTCAGGCCGAGTCCCCCGTCGATACGGTCTTGATGGTGCTGGAGCAAGACCCGCTGCCGCCGCGCATCCTCAATCCAAAGGTCGATGCGGACCTCGAAATGATCGCGTTGAAGTGTCTTCAGAAACCGGCCGACTTGAGGTACGCGACGGCCGATGCACTGGCCGATGATCTCGAAGCGTACCTCGCGAACGAACCGATCTCGGCTCGATCCACGCATCTCTCGCAGATCATCTCGCTCGCGTTTCGTGAGACGCATCACGCCGCGATCTTGGAGAACTGGGGCCTGCTCTGGATGTGGCACAGTCTTGCGGTGCTGCTGCTGTGTCTCATCACTGCGGCGATGCACTGGCAAGGTGTGACGAGTCGCTGGCCATATGCCGCCCTCTGGTCGGTCGGGGCCGGGACGTGGGCGATGATCTTCTGGGAGCTGCGCCGCCGCTCGGGACCGATCACGTTCGTCGAACGTCAGATCGCGCACGTCTGGGCGGGAAGCATGTTCTCCACGATGTTGCTGTTCGGCTTGGAAGGCCTGCTTGGCCTGCCGGTCCTTTCACTGTCGCCCGTACTGCCACTGATCGCCGGGAACGTGTTCCTCGTGAAGGCCGGCATCCTGTCGGGCAAGTTCTACATTCAAGCGGTGCTGCTGTACGCGACTTCGCTCGCGATGGCTCTGCTTCACAAGTGGGGCCTCTCGGACGTGGGGCTGGTGCTGCTCGGCTGCGTCCTCGCTGGCAGCTTCTTCGCCCCTGGGTTCAAGTACTATCGGCAACGCTTGGATGGTGAAGACGCCGCGCGACGGAGACGGTTTGAGTGAGCGACGAAATTCGAGCGTAAGCTCGTTCGATGACTTTCTGAGCGGGGCGGCGTCAGCCCCCTAGTTCTTTGCAAACGAGCTGACGCCCAAGAACCAAGGGGCTGACGCCGCCCCGCTCAGAAGATAAGTCCGGGCCAACGCCCAAGAGCGGAGGAGTACTTTGCCGATGCACGTCGCCATCATTACCGCCGGCGGGGCCGGGATGTTTTGCGGTTCGTGTATGCACGACAACGCGTGGGCCAAGTCGCTGCGTGCGGCGGGGGTCGAGGTCAGTCTGATCCCGATGTACACGCCGATCCGCGTGGACGAGGCCGATCAAACGTCGTCGCCCGTCTTTTATGGCGGCATCAACGTCTACCTGAGCGACCGCTTCTCGTGGTGGAAGCGCGTGCCGAGACTCTTCACGCGGTGGCTCGATGCGCCCGGCATCATTCGCCGCGCGACGAACGGTGCGGTTGGGAACGATGCCAAGCTGCTGGGGACGATGACGGCCTCAATGCTGCGCGGCGAAGAGGGACCGCACCGACAGGCGGGCGAGGAATTGGTCGAGTACGTCCGGCAACTTCGACCGGATGTGGTCTGTTTCAGCAACGCACTCCTCTGCCCGCCGCTGCGAGTCCTCAAACGAACGTTCACCGGCCCGACGCTCTGTGTCTTGCAAGGAGACGACATCTTCTTGGATGGCCTCATCGAACCTTACCGCTCGCAGGTGATGGACTTGCTGCGCGAACGAGTCGCCGACTTCGATGGCTTCCTCACACACAGCGACTACTACCGCGACTTCATGGCGGCGTACTTGGAACAGCCGGTGACAAAGTTTCATCGGCTGCCTCTGGCCATCGACTGTGCGGCTCACGACGGACGGCCGAAGTCCGTGGTCGGTGATCCTCCGACTGTCGGCTACTTCGCACGCATCTGTCCGGAAAAGGGACTTGATCAGTTGGTCGCGGCGGTCCTGTTGCTGCGGCAGCGTTTGCCGAACATGAAGCTTCGCGCAGGCGGCTATCTCGGCCCGCAGAACCAGTCGTACTTCAATGAAGTCGTCCGACAAGCGGCCCCACTTGGGAAGGACTTCGAGTACATCGGCAGTCCCGATTCTCAGCGCGAGAAGATCGAGTTCCTGAAGTCGCTCGACGTGTTCTGCCTGCCGACGGTCTATCGCGAACCGAAGGGTCTCCCTGTGTTAGAGGCGTGGGCGAACGGACTCCCCGTTGTGTTGCCTGCTCACGGCGCGTTCCCAGAACTCGTGGCCTCGACCGGCGGCGGACTGCTCGTCGAGCCGGGTGACTCGACAGCGCTGGCCACTGCGATTGAACGGCTGATCACCAACGAGTCCCTTCGCGCCGATCTTGCCGGTCGCGCACAGACGGGAGTCCGGCGCGAGCATGATCTCGCGACACTGGCTCGCGCAACGGTGGCTCTCTTGGAAGAGATGCTGGCCAATACTTCGCGCGGCACAAAGTGAGACCTTTCTGAGCGGGGCTGACGCCCAATGGCACTCACTTTGTCATTCACTCCGTGAGCGGCACGGCGCTAGCCGCCGGTTCTTTGCTTGGAAACAGAACTCCGTTTACCGGCGGCTAGCGCCGTGCCGCTCAAAGTGAGTGCCATTGGGCTGACGCCACCCCGCTCGGATGTCTCATCACTGACCGGGCGAGGTCTCACACTGCTCAAAGTGCGCAACCCTGAGGCTGGCACTGCGAGTGCATCGGCAGAACGAGCCGCAACCGTTCCCCGCAGTGTCTTCATAGTCCGAGCGACCGTGATTTTCGGATTCTTCCGGACATTCGGTACAGATTGCCAAGTCGTCAGTCCGATAGAGACGGTAAGTGCGGATTCTCGCGCCCATGCTGAGTCATCACGGCTCATGCAGTTCCGGCTCACGGCGTTCAAATCAGGGAACGACTGATGCGGACTAGGCAATGGTTGAAGACATTATTGAGTGGGTGCCTCGCTGTGGCGGGAGGTCTGACGGCGCATGCCCAAGAGCCCCCGTTCCAACAGTTCGGACCCGGCAATCCGGACGCCGTGGGGATGCTTCCTCCACCGTACAATACGAACTACGGAGCCGCTCCGCAGTCGTATACGGGGATGGAACAGGCGGGCTATCCGCCCGGAGCCAATCCGTGGCCCAACGTCTCCCCTTACATGGGGCCAGCCGTTGACCAGACGACGTACGAGAACGGGACTTGGTTCAACCAGCAACTCTCTGGTAGACGCCAGTACTATTTCTCGACCGAGGCACTCATCGGCCGAACGAATGTTGGAAGCGGCGCGTTGGTGGGAGCTCACGGGGTAAACATTCACCCGGTCATCCCCGGTCAAATATCCGCCAATCAGCAGTTCTTCGCGAGCACTAGCTTTGCCACTAACCTCAATTCGCTGAATCGATTCGTCGTGGCAACCGGTGGTGGCGGGGGTGGCGGCACGTCTACAGGTCAGATTCAAGTCTTCACCCCGAGAGACTACAACCAGATTTCCAATCCGGATCGAACTGGTGGACTGCGAACGACTTGGGGATGGTTCAATCCCGATCAGACCGGTTTTCAGTTGTCGGCCTTCTGGCTGAACAACACCATCGGGGAATACAACAGCGGTTTGGGACTTCGCTACGATCCCACTCTATCGTTTGTTCCTCGATACGACAATCAGTTCATTGGTGCGCTGACGGGCATCCCGCTGCAGGGACCAGATTCGGATGGCGATCGCTTTCCGGGCGTGGTTCAGCCGTTCGACTTGTACTACCGATTGCGTTTTGAATCGCAGATCATGGGTACGAACCTTGACTGGTATGGTACGCCGATCGTTGATCGGCAGAGCATGAAGATCCGTCCGATTGTTGGCGTTCGCTACATCAACCTCATCGAGCAGTTTGCGTTCAACGGAGCAGACACGGGAATGGGCTACAGCATCCGGGGCGCGACGGCACAAACAGGCGGAAACTCGGCAACAGCGACTGGGGGCGTCCTCGCTCCGGTTGCATTCGATCCCCTGTTCTCCGTTCCCGATGTCATGCAATCGCAGTTGTTGTCGAGGACTCAGACGCAACTGCTTGGGCCTGAGGCCGGATTGAGACTCGATTTGGGCGGTGACTCGTTCAAGATCTGGACTCAGACGAAAGTCGGACTCTTGGGGAACAATGCCACTCGCAAACTCAGTGGCTTCAATATCGGTGACGCCTACTATGCCGCAAACGGACGGACGATCCCGATCATGCCCCGCGATGATAGCGCCGCGACCGCGTTCTCCAGCCGGGACACGACCTCGTTCCTCTCCCCGATGTTTGAGCAGTCGATCTTCATGAAGAACCACCCGTTCGAGAACATGCCGATCATGAGGAAGTCCTCCATCATGCGAGCCGCTGAATTCCAAGCGGGTTACACGTTCCTCGTCTTGGGGTCCGTCTACCGACCCGCTCAAGTCATCAACTGGCAGGCGTTTCCTGTGAATCCGCAGTTGCAGGATCGCCGAACAACGTACACGAACGGAACCTTTAGCTTCGGTGTCGAGTGGGCCTACTGAGTTCGCGGATGACGAAGTCACAAAAATAAAACAGCCCGGTGAGACATTTCTCACCGGGCTGTTTCGTTTGAAAAATCATCGCTACCACGAAAGAACTACGTGGCGGCGACTTCGGCACCCACGACGGCCAGTTCTTCGATGATCGGCTCGACCGTGGATGGCTCGAAGTCGAGCTGCTTCTGGTCGCCAACTTCCTTGGCTCGCACGGTGATCGTGTTGTGACCTTCAAACGCCCCTTGAAGCAGGTTCTCGGACAGTGGGTCTTCGATGTAGGTCTCGACGGCCCGGCGCAGTGGTCGTGCCCCGTACTCGGTGGCGTTCCCTTTGCTGACGACGAACTGTTTCGCTTCGTCGGTCAGAACCAGGGCGAGACCCTTCTCGGCAAGACGTTCGCGAACCTTCGACAGTTCGATCTCGACGATCTGCTTCAGATGCTCTTCATTGAGCGAACGGAAGACCACGATTTCATCCAAGCGTCCGAGGAACTCGGGTTTGAACTCGCGTTCCAGCTCGTGCTGGAGACGTTCCTTCATGCGGTCATAGCTGGTGTCGTTGTCCTTCGGCGCGAAACCGAACTCGTTGTTGATGGCCAACGCACCGGCGTTGGTTGTCATGATGAGGACCGTGTTCTTGAAATCGACCTTCCGACCGAAACTGTCGGTCAGATGGCCTTCTTCCATGATCTGGAGCAGCATGTTGAAGACATCGGGATGAGCCTTCTCGATTTCGTCGAGCAACACCACGGCATACGGTCGGCGGCGAATCTTTTCGGTGAGTTGACCACCTTCTTCGTAACCGACAAATCCGGGCGGAGCACCGATCAGCCGACTGACGTTGTGCTTCTCCATGTACTCGCTCATATCGATCTGGATCAGGGCATCCTGATCGCCGAACAGGAACTCGGCGAGCGTCTTGGCGGAGAGAGTCTTGCCAACACCGGTGGGACCGGCGAACAGGAACACACCCGTCGGACGGCGCGGATCCTTCAACCCGCTGCGGCTGCGGCGCACGGCTTTGGCCACTTGCTTGATCGCTTCGTTCTGACTGACCACGCGGCGATGCAATTCGTCTTCCATGCCCATCAGGCGCACGGCGTCTTCGCTGGAGAGGCGTGTCAGTGGGATGCCCGTCATTTTGGCGACGACTTCCGAGATGACTTCGGCATCGACGATGCCGTCCTTTTCTTTGGACTTCTCGCGCCAGTCCTTGTTCAGACCTTCCTTCTTCTTCTTGAGCTTGTCCGCCTGATCACGCAGTGACGCGGCCTTCTCGAAGTCTTGATTGGCAACGGCCTCTTCCTTTTGCGCGTTGAGCCGTTCGACTTCCTCTTCAATTTCCTTGAGGTCTGGCGGACGGACCATCGATTTGAGTCGGATGCGAGCACCCGCTTCGTCAATCACGTCAATCGCCTTGTCGGGCAGACATCGAGCGGTGATGTAGCGTGTCGAAAGCTCGACGGCCTTGGCGAGCGCGTCGTCCGTAATTTGAACGCGGTGATGTTGTTCGTACCGGTCGCGGAGACCTTTGAGAATCTCGATCGTTTGCGACGGTGACGGCGGTTCAACGATGACGTTTTGGAATCGGCGTTCGAGTGCCCCGTCCTTCTCGATGTACTTGCGGAACTCATCGAGCGTCGTGGCACCGATGCACTGAATCTCACCGCGTGACAGAGCGGGCTTGAGAACGTTCGAGGCATCAATTGCCCCTTCCGCGCCACCCGCACCGACCAGCGTGTGCAACTCGTCGATGAAGAGGATCGTGTTCTTGGCTCGTTTGACCTCGTTCATCACCGCCTTGATGCGTTCTTCAAACTGACCGCGATATTTCGTTCCGGCGACCATCATCGCCAAGTCGAGGACGACGATCCGCTTGTCGCGCAGCAACTCGGGGACTTCCCCGCTGACGACCATCTGAGCGAAGCCTTCGACGATGGCGGTCTTGCCGACGCCCGCTTCACCCAGCAGCACGGGGTTGTTCTTTTGGCGACGACAGAGAATTTGAATGACGCGCTCGATCTCGTTCGCGCGACCGATCACGGGATCGAGTTTGTTCTGACGAGCCAACTCGGTGAGATCGCGGCCGAAGCTGTCGAGGGCCGGCGTCTTGCTTTTGCCTGACTTGCCGCCGCCACTACTTCCACTTCCACTTCCACCGCCGCCACCACTTCGTTCTTGAGTCCCGGTGCCGCCGCCACCTTCGCCACCGTCCATACCGTGGCCGAGCAGGCTCAGCACTTCTTCTCGCACGTCTTCGAGTTTCAGACCGAGGTTCATCAACACCTGTGCGGCCACACCTTCTTGCTCACGAATCAAGCCGAGGAGCAGGTGTTCGGTACCGACGTAGTTGTGGTTGAGGTTCCGTGCCTCTTCCATCGCGTACTCGATCACCTTCTTGGCGCGAGGCGTCTGCGGCAGCTTACCCATCGTGACCATATCCGGCCCCGACTGCACGATCTTCTCGACTTCGAGTCGGATCTTCCGCAGATCAACTTCGAGGTTCTTCAGCACGTTGGCGGCAACGCCGGAACCCTCCTTCACCAGACCGAGCAGGATGTGCTCGGTGCCGATGTATTCGTGATTGAACCGCTGGGCTTCTTGATTGGCCAGTTGCATTACCTTGCGGGCGCGATCAGTGAATCGCTCGTACATGCGGAAGCCTCCGAAGTGGGGATGAGTGGGTTGTCCCACGGTGAATGCTGGATTGAACGGTGTGTGGTCTGAGTCGCCTGCATCTCGTAGGCCGGTCCCCTTAATCCGGCTGTCTCTCACGGCCGGACCAAGGGGACCGGCCTACAAATGAACTTGTGTTGGCAGGCTGGTGGGAGTCAATGGAAGATGTTGGGCAAGGATACGTCACAGTTGGGAAGGCGATGCGATTTTTGAACGTCTTGGGTTGGCTAACACGTGAGGATCGTGCTCAGTGTGTCGAACAATTCCCCGCGACAATTGCTACAACCAACTCAATCCGAAAATACGAGACGATCGCCTCAACCGATCTCCAATGGCGGGCGATTCTAGTGGTGTGTCTGATGGAGGGCAAGGAGCCTCCCAGCCTCGCGCAGGGCTATCAACCGGCGTTGAACAAGCTTGATTTGACGCGATGCATCACGTACCACAACCCGCTCTGCTCACCTCAGAAAGTGCCGCTGTGACGACTCTCTCGACCGAGACGTATCGCATTCTCGACGCCGCCGCGAACCGCGCCAGTGAGGGGCTGCGCGTGGTCGAGGACTATGCCCGTTTCGGCCTCAACGACGCGCATCTGTCTCGCCTGCTCAAGGAGTGCCGCCACGAATTGGCCGCCGCGCTGAGAGGCATTTCACCCGCCCAGCGCCTCGCCGCGCGAGACACGCTCGGCGACGTGGGGACTTCCATTGGCACGGCCGCCGAGTATCAACGTGGCTCGGTCGAGGACGTGGCCTGCGCGTCGTTTAAGCGAGTCCAAGAAGCACTCCGAACGCTCGAGGAGTTCAGCAAGTTGATCGGCGATGGCGACTCCCGATGCGGCCTCCACACACCAACCCGCAGCGTGAGCGAGGACGACGCGGCACCCGCATCAAATATCGGAACATCGCTCGTCGATCCACCCTCGCTTACGCTGCGGGTTGGTGTGGGAACGACCTCATCCGCCGCGCGGCGATTCGAGCAACTCCGCTACCGGCTCTACACCGCCGAGAAGGCTGTGCTGCGAACGCGGTTCTCGCGCGAGCGGCTGTTCGATCAGCGTCTCTACTTATTAGTGACCGCCTCTGCCTGCCCAGCGGGTTGCGAGTCGGTCATTCGCGCGGCAATGGCGGCCGGCGTGACGCTCCTCCAAATGCGTGAGAAGACGCTGCCCGACCGGGAACTCGTCGCCCAAGCACGACGCCTGCGAGCCTGGACCCGCGACGCAGATGCCTTACTCGTTGTGAACGACCGGCCCGACATCGCGGTCCTCGCGGAAGCCGATGGCGTTCACATCGGACAGGATGAACTGACCGTCAGTGAAGCGCGACGGATCGTCGGACCAGAACGTTTGATCGGCGTCTCGACTCACACGATCGAGCAGGCGCGGCAAGCGGTCCTCGACGGCGCGGACTATCTCGGCGTTGGCCCGACGTTTCCCAGCGGCACGAAGTCGTTCGAGTCCTTCGCGGGATTGGAGTTCATCCGCCAAGTCGCCGCTGAGATCACGCTCCCGTGGTTCGCGATTGGCGGCATCGACGCGAAGAATCTGGCGACGGTTCTCGATGCGGGCGCGAGTCGCATCGCGGTCAGCGGTGCGATCCTCACAGCCACAGATCCCTGCGCCGCAGCCGCCGAACTGCTGACGAACCTGCCCCTTTAGATCAACAGCGCTAACCTGACAGCGGAAGTGATTGTCGTTGTTGTCCTTCTCAGCCCTCCGGGCTAAAGAACTCTCGTCAAACTTCAGCTGCGAAATAGCCCTGCTTGCGCTGCAGGTTTATGGTCGTTCGAGAAAGAACGATCTCATTTTGTCGCCTTTCGCTCCACGAAAGCAGCGTTGCTTTCGCGGAGCGAAAGGCGACAGACAATTCCTAACTGGCCCCTTAACTCATTCAAAATAAAGTCCCCTCCGATGCTCGTTGTGACTGCCGTTGATCTCACTCGTCGCGAACTTGCACTCCGGTTGCTCTTCGCCCGTTTCCCGGTTGAGGAGCAACCGACCCGCTTGCGTGAGACTTTGCTTGCTGTGGAGCGGGGCAGCCTGAATCTCGACGGCTTGCTCCTCGCGACGATGACGCCCCCTGCTGTGGGCGAGCTCCCTAGTGCTGAGCTTCCGGTCGGTGCGGCTCTCGTAATGTTTCAGTCGGACGGCATCGCGCTCGTCTGGCCACCCGTGGTGAGTTGTGGCGCCGCCGATGAGATCGCCGTTGAAGACGTGCTCATGACGGAACTCTGCCGGCACATTGACGCCACCGACGCGAAGCTCGCGCAGTCGTTGCTCACTCCGGATGACGTGGTCGAATCGAAGCTCCTCGCGCGACATGGCTTCACGCATGGGGCGGACCTCTTCTTTCTCGCCCGGACGCTGCAACCGATTGACACACAATTTCTGTCGCACGGTCCCGCACACGACTCACCGTTGGCGCACCGAGTCATCACCACAGAGACGTTTGATGCCAGCAATGCCGAACGATTTGCATCGGTCCTCGAACAGTCGTACCAGCACAGCTTGGATTGTCCCGATCTGAAGGACTTCCGTAGCGGAGCCGAAGCGTTGGCGAGTCACCAGTTGTCGGGAGTCTTCGATCCGTTGGCGTGGTCGCTGTATTCGATCGACGGTCACGACGCGGGCGTGTTGTTGTTGAATGAGCATCCCGATCAGAACGCCATCGAACTCGTTTACATGGGCGTGACACCCGAACTGCGCGGCAACGGCCTCGGGCGTGAGATGCTTCGTCGCGGGCTGCAACTCGCGTCGCAGAGATCTCGCGCCGCGATGTTCCTCGCCGTCGATTGCCAAAACACCTACGCAAACGCTGTGTATGCAGAGTTTTCGTTCGCGGAGCTGGCTCGTCGGCGAGTGATGCTCCGGCATCGCGGACCTTCGGCACGACAGTAATCCACAGCTTATGCACATTCGCCCGCGACCCGCGCAACGTGAACAAATGTGAACAGGATCGCTTCAAGTTCTCCGGGTTGAGGGACTTTCACAGTGCCGTCTCAACTGAGAATTTTTCGTGCAGTTTTTATGAACTCATCTCGTTTGACTCTCGCATCACGCAGGCTAGGATCGGCCCCTGACGTGACACACAACGAAGTCGCTGATCGCTTCCCTGCGAGACACGATTTCTTCCATTAGGTCCAGCCCGACCGCCTTCTCTCGAACCCCATCACTGATGGGCTATCAGTCTGTTTGACAGCGTTAGCGGATACCCACGCAGCGGTGCTGAACTTCGATGGCCCCTCTTGCAACGCACCTCCCCGTCCATTCGGCAGGTCGCGGTGCGCGCTGAGTTCAAACGGAAGTCGATCGTGCGGTGTTAAGGGGTGGCAAGATGCAACCCGGCATGACGCCGACTCTGTGTGCAGAGATGCCCACGAATCTCGTTGCCGTTCCTTCCAGCGCTGCCGCGTTCGAGGAATCCACATCCGAGGAATCAATCTCCTTGGGCACTCTCACGTGCGAAGGGTCGCTGGTCGAAGCGGCATTCGCCGAGTTGCGGCTGCTCCTCGGAGCCAAGCGTTACTCGCTGTGGTTCGAGGGGAAGATCGGTCTCAATGTTCGAGACGACTTGCTCACCGTGGCCGTCGGCAGTCCCTTTCTGCTCAACTGGATGCAGAAGCAGTTCAAAGAGATCACGACGCAAGCGGCCCGCGCGGTCCTTGGCCCTTCGGCGCGAGTCGCCTTTGCCGTCGATGCCACGCTTTCCGTCGGACGCAGCGCGAGCGTGGCCGCGTCGGACGTTGGTAGCTCGCTCGGTGAGCAGTCGCTGATCGTCGATGCGATCCCGCGCGAAACCAACACGTATCTGCGCGAGTCCCCGTCACGTTCTCATGACGCCGCGGCCAATGACACGGCACTTGCGAAGGTGCTGGCTTCGACCGATGCGATCGTTCCACGTCGGGGGACGTCCGCGACCGCCGGTTCGCAACCGATCCACATTCCCACCGCAACACCCAGTTCGTCGCGCGGCCGTCGGTTCGCTGAATTGCATGATTTCATTCCCGGTCCGAACACAGAACTCGCACTGACCGCCGCGCGACAAGTCGCCACCGGACAGCCGACGCAGTTCAACCCGCTCTACATTCACGGCCCGGTCGGTTCCGGCAAGACGCACCTGCTCGAAGGAATCTGCCGACAACTCAAGCGGACGCAGCCGACGGCCAACGTGATGCTCCTCACCTCGGAAGCCTTCGCCAATTACTTCACTCAGGCCCTGCGCGACAAGACGCTGCCGAGCTTCCGCCAACGTTTCCGCACGGTCGATACGCTGCTCGTCGATGACATTGAGTTCTTTGAATCAAAGCGTGTCTTCCAAGAAGAGTTCCTACACACGTTTGCCGAACTGGTCGATCACGGCCGCCAAGTCGTGCTGAGTGGTTCGAGACATCCGCGCCTGTTGACGAAGCTCGGTGACGAGCTAGGGACGCGATTTTTGTCGGGCCTCGTCTGCCGACTCGATGTCCCCGATCCGGCCACACGCCAGAAGATCGTCGAAACCAAAGCCGCGCGGCTGTCTGGCGAGTTTGCTCCCGAGGCCCTGCAATACGTGGCTCAACGTTTTCAAAACAGCGTGCGAGAACTCGAAGGGGCACTCAACTGCCTTCAGACATATCACGCGATGACACGCAAGCGTGTCACTCTCTCCGCCGCGCGGCACGTCCTTGCTGATCTCGAACGAGACTGCTTGCGAATCGTCCGGCTGGCCGATGTGGTGCGAGTCGTCTGCGGACTATTCGGTGTCAAATCGAAGGACCTCGAATCGGAGAGCCGCGTCCGCACGATCAGCCAGCCCCGCATGTTGGCGATGTTCCTCGCCCGCAAGCATACGCAATCGGCTTACAACGAGATCGGCCAACATTTCGGCGGTCGGAACCACAGCACGGTCATGTCCGCCGAACGCAAAGTCCAGCAATGGCTCGATGAGAACAGCACGATCCAAGTCGCCTCGCAGTCGTGGACGATCGGCGAAATCCTCTCGACGCTCGAACAACAACTTCTCGCCGGATGAGACGGGTTTTGCGAGTCAGCCACACCAACCCGAAGCGTCAGCAAGGCCTTGTCCGGCGCGGGTCTCCTGACCCCGCCGAAATGCCCGACCGAAGGCCACCTCTTCTCACCCGCACAACAACTCTCAACCGCACAACAAAAACAAAGTTCCCCGGGAGCACGGAGGCCACCGGGGGACGTTTCAAGTCGGAAACGTCGAGCGTTTGGAACGCACTCGCCCGATTTTCCCCGTGGTGGCTTCTCGCGGCACACAGGAGAACCACGGGGAAGAGTGGAGTGCTGCGTGTGCGAGGTATTCGCAGATTTCCAATTCCACCGGCGCGCGGCGCGTGGCCCACGCGGAGAAACGGACCCGTCCCATGTCCCACCAAGATCAGTTCCTCAACGTGATCGACCGCGATGAGGCCGAAGCGCGGTTTCGCTCGGCTCTCACATTGAATCCGCTCGGCTCGGACGTGATCGCGCTGGCCGACGCGCTGGGGCGAGTCCTCTCAGACGATGTTGTCGCGCGAGTCGATGTGCCGTCGTTCGATCGTTCCAACTTTGATGGCTTCGCGCTGCGCGCGGCCGACACGTTTGGAGCGACTGAGATCGAACCGAAGAGTGTCCGGTTGCTGGCCGAGAAACTCGATGCGGGACGAGCGCCCTCGGTTGATGTTCAAGTGGGCGAAGCGGTCGCGATCTCAACGGGAGGCATGGTCCCGCGCGGAGCCGATGCGATCCTGATGGTCGAGCATTCCGAGACGCGAGCGGTTGAAGGGGACTCGGCCGCCAGTCGCGTTGAAGTGCTAATTCGTCGCGCGGTCACACCGGGATCGGGCGTTGCCTTCGCCGGGACCGACATCGCGACGGGTGAGACCGTGCTGCGCGGTGGCACCGTACTGACGAGTCGCGAGACCGGTGTGCTGGCCGCGCTGGGTGAGTCGCGCGTCTCGGTCTGGCGACGGCCGCGTGTCGCGATCATTTCAACCGGCAACGAGATCATCGCGCCGGGTGAACCGATGCGACCCGCCGCCGTGTACGACTCGAACTCGCAAGTCCTCGCCGACGCCGTGCGCGAGTTGGGTGGGGAGCCTCAGTTGTGCGGCATCGTGCGGGACGATGTCGTCGCGCTGCGAGAGATGCTGCACGCCGCGTTGGCTCAGTCGGACCTCGTGCTGCTGTCGGGCGGGACCAGTAAGGGCGAGGGCGATCTCTGTTACCGCGTCGTGGCTGAGCTGACCGATCCTGGTGTCGTGGTGCATGGCGTGGCACTCAAACCGGGCAAGCCGCTTTGCCTAGCGGTCACGGCGGGGAAGCCCGTCGTCATTCTGCCGGGCTTCCCGACCTCGGCGATCTTCACGTTTCATGAGTTCGTTGCGCCGGTCATCCGGTTACTCGGCGGACGACAACCCGAATCGCACGAGACAGTCACGGCAACGCTCGCCGTGAAAACGAATTCCGAGATCGGTCGCACCGAGTATTTGCTCGTCGGTCTCGTGCAAACGGACGAGGGGTTGTCCGCGTTTCCGATGGGAAAGGGATCGGGATCGGTGACGACGTTCAGTCGCGCAGACGGCTTCGTCACGATCCCGCGTCACACCGAGATCGTCGAAGCGGGTGAGCCTGTCCAAGTCCGCTTGATCGGTCGCCAGCTTGAAGTCGCCGATCTGATTGTCATGGGGAGTCACTGCGTTGGCCTCGATCTGTTGCTCTCGCAACTCCAACGACGGGGCGTGACGAGCAAGCTGTTCAACGTCGGCAGTTCGGCCGGTTTGCTTGCCGCCAAACGAGGCGACTGCGACATCGCTGGCATTCATCTGCTCGACCCACTCACCGGGGAATACAACCGCCCGTTCCTGTCCGACGCGGTCGAGTTGATTCCCGGCTACGGCCGCTCGCAAGGAATCGTCTTCCGTCGCGGTGATACTCGGTTTGAAGGCCGCACGCTGGAAGAGATCGTCGGCGTTGTGACCGGCCGCGACCCAGCGACACCTGCTCCCTCGTTGAACCGGAAGCCAAAGGCGAGCGCGTCTGCGGACGATATCCCATCGCACGCGATTGCCTTTGGCTTGCGGTTAAACGAGGAGGCGTCGAGCAGCCAGACCTGCGTGATGGTGAATCGCAACCAAGGGAGCGGCACGCGGATTCTCATCGACCGGCTGCTCGCGGGAGCCAAGCCGCCGGGATATGCCGTGCAGCCGACCAATCACAACGCGGTCGCCGCCGCCGTCGTGCAGCACCGCGCCGACTGGGGCCTGGCCATTCAATCGGTCGCGCAAGCGAACGGTCTCGGCTTCGTCCCTTATCAGGCGGAGCAGTACGACTTCGTCGTGCCAAAGCAACGTCGTGACCGTCCCGCCGTAAGAGCCTTCCTCGCGCTGCTCGACGATGAGACAACGCAGAGCCGGTTGAGCGAGTTGGGTTTTCGACGCGGCTCGTAGCACGCGGTCGTTCGAGCAGGAGTACCTGACACCGGCGCGAATGAACCGCGCACATCACCCCGCAGCGACGTTGGGTTTTTCCGTCTCCTTGGTCATCGGGCCGGGTGCTGTTGGCTTGGCCGGTGGAGGTGTCGGTGGAAAGACGTTGCGTGGGGCCATGGCGTTGGCGGGTTGGCTGATGTCGAGCAGTGTCGGCTCGGTGGGGAGGTCGATCTGGTTCGGATGGAGTTGTCGTTTGGCTTCCCTCAACAGGAAATCGACGCTCTTGAATGGCTCGGCCCCGATGTCGTGCCAGCGGATGCGGCCTTCGCCGTCGATCAGGTACGTCGCGTGGAGCGGCACTTTTTCGAAGTCGTCAAAGGCCTGATAGAGCTTGAACGCCGCGAACGAATCGTCTGAGACCAGCGGGAACGGGAACGATTCATCTGTCTTGTAGCGCGCGTGAGACTTCTTCAAATCGTCGAGGCTGTCGGTGCTGATCGCGATCAGCGAGACACCCGCGTCGGCGTACTCCTTCGTCTTCGGTGCGAATGCCTGCAACTGTTCGGCACAGTGCAAACAACCGAAGCCGAGATAGAAGATCACGACGACCGGACGACCGCGATACTCGGCGAGCGTTCTCAGTTTTCCCTCGGCATCCGGCAGCGACCAGTCGGCGGCGGGCGACGGCTGCCAGGTGAGTGGCCCAAGCGAGTCGAGGCTCGGGCGATTGCCAACGTCCGGTTTTGCGGGCTGCATCACGCGCCAGTCGGCTCCGAAACCGAGTTCGATGGCGATTGGTGTGAGTCGCGCGAACGGAGGAGCGTCCAAATCGAGTTGCCCCGAAATCGCGCGCAGCTTCTCGAACGACTGCTTCGCTTCGTCCTTCTTATCCAACTGCCAGAGCATCTGGACGAGATGAGCCAGCGGGCTGACTTCGTTCTCGTGTGCCTCGACATATTCGCGCAGAGCCTTCAGCGCGTCATCCGTCTTTCCCGCGAGTCGCTGCACTTCGGCGAGGTACGGTTCATCGACGTTCGTCGCCTTCTTGAGTCGCTCGTACGCGTCGGCCGGTTTGCCATCGGCGAGCAACACGTAGCCCTGCAACTCGTCGATGGCTCGTTCGAGAACGCGAATCTTTTCCGAGGTCGGCTGCTTGGCCTCCGTCTGTGCGGCCTCGATGGCCTTCGCGTCCTTCCCCTCGAACTTCGCCTTTGCGACGGACGCACTGACCGCCTCATCCTGCTCCTGTTGGAGTCGCTTCAAGCGGTGTTCTAGTGTCGCCAACTGCCCCTTCCCATTCGGAACGTCCCCCTTGCGGAAGTAGGCTCGTCCCAGCGACCGGAACCATTTGACTTGCTCGGCATGATCGTCGGTCGGGGCGAGGTACTGCGTGTGCGCGTCGGCGATCAAAGCGTCCCACAACTCGTACTCCGTGTAGGTCTCGAAGAGTCGGAGGCGTCCGTAGTGGGCGCTCCCACTACCGGGGAACTGGTTGTATTTCGGGTGCCTTGGTAATTCGATCGTGTTCCGCGACAGAGCGATCGCGTCACGCACGCGGCCGACGTGCTGGAGATTCCGCACCAGCCATTCATTGTTGTGTGCGAAGTTGTGAATACGGTCGGGCAGGGTGCCGTCGCGCATCATGTAGGCGTGGTCGGTGCGAGCCGACGCCTCTTGCTGCCAGGCCGAGTCCTCGTACCGTTTGAGCTTCGCGAAGGTGTGTCCCGACATGTGCCACATGTGCGCGATGCCCGGAGCCGACTGACCACACTGCGCCGCCGAGTTCACCGCTTGCGACGCTTTCTCGGTGTCCCACAGATGGACGCGGTAGTGATGGCAGGGATGAAGCGGGTTCACGGCGAGGACATCGTTGAGCAGCGCATCAATCGCGAAGTAGGTGCTGAGGCCAAGGTCCGAGCGGTTCTGCCACAGCGCCAGACCAAGCAGCGCTTTGGCTTCGATGTCGTCCGAGAACTTGTGCAGGATGTTCTCGAGCGCATTGACGTAGTTCTGGGCACGCGTCTTCTTTTTCTTTTCGTCACCGGTCTCGGCCTTGTACCAAGCGTCGAGCGCTTCAATGTACATCCGCTCGCGCTCGCTGGCGGCTCCCTTCAGCTTGACCGCTTCGGCGAGGAACGACTTCGCTCGCTTCTCGTTGTTCACGTTGGCGAGTGCCATCCCCCAATAGGCCATCGCGCAGGAGTGATCGAGCGCACAGATTTGGCGGAAGGAACGCTCGGCCTCGAAGTACCAGAAGCCGTGCAACTGGCCGAGTCCCTGATTGAAGAACGCTTGCGACTGAGCGTGCTTCGAGGTGATGGCGAACGACACATTGCCGGTCGTTCCCATCAAGTACGCCGCGCGCCGCGGCCCCTCGTTAAACGCCTCGCCGTGCGACGAGTGACCGGGATCGACCACGTTCGCCGGCTTGAGGGCACTCGGCGCAGCCTCCTCCGCCGACCAGCCTGTCGATGCGGCGAACAACAGGACTAACCACGAGACTCGTCGCATGATGAAGACCCCAAGACACGCTTCTCATTCTCTTCAGTATTCCGACCGCATCACTCCGCCTTGCCGAGCAGTTTCTCCAGCAGCTTGCCGAGTTCGGGGCCGCGAGCATTCATCGAGACGACCTTGCCGTCTTTGTCCACGAGGATCGCGGCGGGGATGGCGGAGATGCCGTAGTGTTGAGCGACCGGGTGGTTCCAGCCGGTCCCCTTTTGAATCTCTTCGTCGTAAAGCTGTGCCCACGGGAGTTCTTCTTTTTCGATGAACTTGTCGAGCGGTTCGCGGCTGCGGTCGAGGCTGATGCCGACCACATCGAAGCCTTGCTCGTGGAACTTCTTGTAGTTCGCTTTGACGTTGGGCAGCTCGCCGATACACGGGCCGCACCAAGTCGCCCAGAAATCGACCAGCACGACTTTGCCTCGGTACGAAGCCCAGTCGAACGGTTGGCCGTCGAGCAGCTTGGCTTCGATCTCCATCGTGTTGCCGGGGAGACCGGCGCGTCGGGCGGTCCCGCGCAATCGGGTCGCCATGTCGCGCATCTGAGGCGTCCCCTGATGCTCGACCAAATCGGCAACCTTGTTGTAGTACGCGGCGACCTCGGCGGGCTTCGCGTGGCTCTCCAAGACTTTGCCAAGCTGCATGACTTCGGGAATCACGCTGCGATCAAACTTCTTCTTGTCGGCGTTGGTCAGGACTTCTTCGGCGAGGGCGCTGCGGTCGCCGTCATTCAGTTCTTGAGCGTTCAGAATGCGCACGGTCAGCCATTTGTCGGCCGCTGCTTTGGCGACGACTGCGTTGGCGTCTTGCTTCATCAGGGCGACGGCATCCAGCGCTTCCTTGCCCGCGCCGGGGATGTCGTTCGCGGCCAGAACGATCAGCGAGTTGAGCTTCATCGCGACGGCTTGCGTGGCCTGCTCTTCGTCAGGCTCTTGCTTCAGGATTTTGTCGCCCGCGGCGATCATCGCCCGCTGAACTTTGATCGCGTGTTCGATCTGTTCTTCGCGGTTCGCAAACTTCGGCCGCTTCTGTTGCAGCTTGGTGAGGAAGGCGAAAATCTCTTTGGGCGTTCCGTCGGGAATGGCATAGTCAGGATCGGTCTCTTCCGACGCCTTGGTGTCCGCCGCACGAGCCACTTGGTCTTGAAGGCGAGGCGAGAACAAGGCGACGGCCAGCGACATCACAGCTGCGGCAACGGCCAACGACCGGGCGAGCGATCGCAGCGTGGGGCGGGAAAAAACCATGAGCGACTCCTGACGAAAGTTGAGGGGCGGGAACGGGCGGGGTAGCAGCCCGTTTAAAAACGTAGGGTAAGCGTCTCGCTTGCCCGTCTGTTGCCAAAGATGTCGAAGCGGTAGAGCAACAGCAGGAAGGCGAATGCGGGCAAGCGAGACGCTTACCCTTAGTGGCGGGCCGGGGAGAAGATAACCCACGGGAATAACGATTCGCCAGCCGGTGCCGTGACTCCGTCCGGTCCCGCAAGCAGGCAAACGCATCGTGCCGGTTGTCGGGATGATTCCGTTGGGGACTCCGTCTACACTCGCCGCCCGCTGAAGGTCGCTGGTTTCACACATGCACTTGGCCTCCGCGCGACTCACCCGACATCAAGGAATCTCTCGTCATGGTCGATGCCGCTTTGCTCATCAACAACCCGTTGCTCGCCACGTCCGGTCTGCCTGACTTTGCCGCCATTCGACCGGAACACATCGTTCCGGCGGTGACGCATCTGTTGTCGGACGCGGCGACGAAACTGGAGGTGATCGAACGGGAGTTGTCTCCCACGTGGGGCGGGACGATCGGGAAGTTGGAGGCGCTGGACAGTCCGTTCGAGTACGGCTGGAAGCCGGTCGGGCACTTGTTTGGCGTCATGAACTCGGACGGGCTGCGGACGGCGTATGAGACCGTGTTACCCGAGGTCGTGCAGTTCGGGCTGCGAGCCAGTCAGAGCGAACCGATCTACCGGGCGCTCAAACAATTGAAGGCGAGCGACGAATGGTCGCGACTGAATGAGGCTCAACAGCGCATCGTCGCCGACCGCATCAAGGGGGCGGAGTTATCGGGGATCGCGCTCGTCGGCGAGCAGCGCGAGCGGTTCAATGCGATCGAGCAAGAGATGTCGGTGATCACGACCGAGTTCTCGAATCATGTCCTCGACGCGACGAAGGCGTTCTCGTTGGAAGTGACTGACCCGGCCGATGCGACGGGTTGGCCGAGTACGCTCCGAAACCTCGCAGCCAAGTCGTGGAAGACGGCTCATGCGGCAGGCGACTCGACGGGCAGTACACCGGCGCGCGTGGCGACTCCCGAAGCGGGGCCGTGGCGTGTGACGCTGGAGATTCCGTTGTTCCAACCGTTCATGGAACATTGCTGCAATCGGATGCTGCGCGAACAGCTTTATCGGGCCTTCGTCAGCCGCGCGTCGTCGGGGGAACTCGACAACGGGCCGCTCATCACGAAGCTGCTGGCGCTGAGACAAGAGAAGGCGAAGCTGCTCGGCTTTAACAACTTCGCCGAAGTGAGTCTCGCGCGGAAGATGGCTCCAAGCGTCGAGGCTGTGCGACAGATGGCGGCTCAGTTGCGGGAGGCTTCGTGGGACGCGGCCGTGCGCGATTTGGAAGACATCAAATCACTGAAAGCCGCGCGCGGTGATGCGTCGCCGCTCGAAGTTTGGGACGTGGCCTACTGGGCCGAGCGACTGCGCGAAGAGCGGTACGCCTACACCGACGACGAACTGCGGCCGTACTTCCCGTTCGAGAAGGTGTTGGATGGCCTGTTCGGGTTGCTCGGTCGGTTGTTCGGGATCACGATTCATCAGGCGACCGACAACGTCAGCGTGTGGCACTCCGATGTGCGGTTCTATCGCGTGTCTGATGACGGCGGGACGCACATCGCGTCGTTCTATCTCGACCCGTTCTCACGACCCGAGAACAAACGCGGCGGGGCGTGGATGGATGACTGCATGGGGCGGAGGAAGGTCGGCGCGGAGACGGGAAGAGAAGAACCTCTCACCCTAGCTCTCTCCCCGCAGAGCCGGAGCGAGGGGACAAGGCAAACACAAAGTCAGGGGACAACGCGAACGCAGATTCCGGTGGCGCATCTCGTCTGCAATCAGACGCCGCCGCATGGCGAGACTCCGAGTTTGATGTCGTTCCGCGAAGTCGAGACGTTGTTCCACGAGATGGGTCACGGCTTGCAGCACATGCTGACCACCGTCAATGACGCCGACGCGGCGGGAATCAACGGGGTCGAGTGGGACGCGGTCGAGCTGCCGAGTCAGTTCATGGAGAACTGGTGCTATCACCGCCCGACGCTGCTCAGTTTGACCGGCCACTACCAAACGAACGAGCCTCTGCCCGAAGCACTGTTCGACAAAGTCCGCGCCGCGAAGAACTATCGCGCGGGGTCGATGATGCTGAGACAACTGCTGTTCGGACTGACCGACATGTCGCTCCATTCCGACTTCGATCCGAGTGGTACCGAGACGGCGCATGATGTGAATCGGAAGATCAGTCAACAGACGAGCGTCATGCCGCTGTTGCCCGAGGATCGTTCGCTCTGCTCGTTCCAACACATCTTCAGCGGCGGCTACGCGGCGGGCTACTACAGCTACAAGTGGGCCGAGATCCTGAGTGCCGACGCCTTCAGCGCGTTTGAAGAAGCGGGCCTCGACAATGAAGCGGCGGTCGCAGCCACCGGTCGTCGGTTCCGCGACACCGTGCTGGCTCTCGGTGGCAGCCGTCACCCGATGGAAGTTTTCCGCGCATTTCGAGGCCGCGAACCCAACGCGGCGGCGTTACTGCGGCACACGGGATTGAAGTGAATTCCGTCCCTGTTGCTGACCATCTGGCAACCGTCGGAGTTCGACCGGATTGGTCCTCACTATTGGTCGAATCAGGGCATCCGTCACGACCGACTTTGCCGCGACAGGCGATTCAATCGCCGAGGTCCATGCCCGCTTGGGAACAGTTGTCTCGCGGCGTCACTTTCCCGAACGCAACTTTCGTGAGCGACCGATGCTTTGAGGGATGATCGGCGAGGAGTGAGCGCGGCTGCGTTTCCGTCTTTGGGTATGCAGAGTTGTTCCGAAATCCGTTCGGCACTCAGCGGGACATGCAGCGAGTTCCGTGGGGCCGTTCATCCGGGAGCTTCGTGTGAAGATCGGCTTGCGCAGCCCGTTTGATCCGGCGGTTTGGCTCATGAACCGCCTGTCTTACCCGCGAAAATTTGCGGTGGCGGGGACATTGTTTGCGCTGCCGTTGTTGCTGGTGACGGGCCTCTACATTTCGACGCTGTCCGAGAAGGTGGAGATGTCGCAGAAGGCTCAGGCGGGAAGCCGGGCGCTGCGGCTGGTCATTCCGATCTGGCGTTCGCTGTGTGAGCATCGCCAGATCGTGCTGCACGACTCGTGGAATGAAGTCTCAAAACTGAAAGTGGCCACCGAACTATTTCATGACAACTTGGACCGGCACCTGCAGCTGGTGATCGAGGCGGACGAACAGACCTTGGCGGTCCTCGATGCTTCAACTCGCTGGGAGGCGTTTCACGCCAAGCTGCGTGCATTGCAGGACGAACGGGTGGGGCACGACAAGGTCTTGGAAAGTCCCGCCGTCCTCTCCGAAATGATCGAGGACTTGCTGACGGTCTTCCGGCAGATCGCCGAAGTATCACGGATCACGGCGGACTCACGGCTCGATAGTTTGAATTTGGCGGTGGCCGCGACACGGCTGTTGCCCGGACTGATTGAAGCGGTAGAGCGCTTGGACGAACTGTTCGATGCGCGCCGCCACTCTTCGGCCACACTTTCTTCGATTCAGATCGATGCGACTGAGCGGCTCTTCAATCTGCGTTCGCAGATGGAGCAAATCCGCGAGGGATTGTTCGCCACGGTTCAACACGATCCTGCCATTGCTCTGCGGCTCCGAAACCCGCTGACGAAATGCCGAGGATCATTGTTGTCCGCCGAACGCGCCATGCGGAGCGTGATACGCGGCGATGAGAACGCTCCCACACTCAATGAAGTAGAGCGACTCAATCACACCGCCGTGTTGGAAACGTTCGTCCTGATGTCCGAGTGCATGGATTCGTTCGACGATGTGGCGCGCGCGCGCGCGGACGCGGCGGCACGCCAACGCAGTTGTTTGGTCTACATCACTCTGTTTCCTGCGGCACTGGCCGTCTATTTGGGAATCGGCTTTTGCTTGGCCGTCATTCGGACGGTGGATCGGATGCGCGAAGTGACCGATCAGGTTCTCGCCAACGACTGGCGCGGTCACGATGTGAGGCCCATCGAAGCGCAGGATGAACTGGGTCGCATGATTGGTGACTTCGGCCGCGTGACCGGTCGCCTGCGTCAGGATTGGGCGGCGGCGAATGCGGAAACGGCGCGGGCCACGGCAGCTGAAGAATCGCTGCGAATCAGTGAAGAGCGCTTCAAGCTCGCTCTTTGTGGCACCAATGACGGCATCTGGGATTGGGATCTGCAAACCGACGCCGTCTTCTACTCGACCCGCTTCAAAGAGTTGCTCGGTTATGGCGACGAAGAGTTTGGAGTCTGGCTGTCGGCCATGGCGGATGTCCTGCATCCGGATGACTTCGAGGCCACCTGGGAGGCTATGGAACGGCATCTGAAAGGCCGGGTCCCGTACCACATCGAGCATCGCCTACGAACCAAGGGCGGTGAGTACCGCTGGTTCTTGGAACGCGGACAGGCCGTCTGGGACAAGGATGGCGTGGCCATTCGCATGGCGGGTTCGGTCAGTGATGTGACGGCGACGCGACAAGCGGTCGAGGCGTTGCGGGCCAGCGAGGATCAGCTTCAGGCGATTCTCGACAACACTCCCGCAGTGATTTACGTGAAGGATCTGGATGGTCGGTATCGGTTGACCAATGGGCAGTTCGCGCGGGTGTTCCATCAGAGTCAGCAAGAAGCGGTCGGCAAGATGGACTTCGACCTCTTTACGGATGAGATCGCCGAAAGGTTTCACCGCCGCGATCAGGTTGTTTTGCGAAACAACCGACAGGAGCAATCCGAAGAGGCCGTGCCGCACGCGGGGGGAGTTCACACGTATCTTTCCGTGCGATTCCCGATGCGGGACGCGAACGGGACGCCGTACGGCGTGTGCGGGATCTCGACCGACATCACCGAACGCAAGCTGGCCGAGAATCGCGAACGCATCCGTAAGCACGTGCTGGAATTGCTGGCGAGTGGCGCGCCGTTGCCAGAAATTCTCAATGGTCTCGCCCGCGGCGTCGAAGAAGAATTCCCCTTCCGCAGATGCTCGATTTTACTGCTCGACAAGTCGGAACGGCACCTATTCACCGCTGCCGCGCCCAAGCTGCCTCACTTTTATAGTGAGGCGATCAATGGCGTCGAAGTCGGGCTGGGAGTCGGCTCGTGCGGCACGGCGGCCTTCACGCGAGAACGGGTGATTGTCGAGGACATTCAGACGCATCCGTATTGGGTCTCTTACAAAGAACTGGCCGCTCGCGCCGGGCTGGTCGCTTGTTGGTCCGAGCCAATTTGTGGTGAGTCTGGCAAAGTGCTGGGGACGTTTGCCGTTTACGCCACGGAGGCTGGCGCACCGGCGGAATCGGAGATCCGGCTGATTGAAACGGCCGCCAAGTTGGCCGGGATCGCCATCGAACGTAAGCGAGTGGAAGATGCTCTGCGGACGAGTGAAGAACGTTGGAAGTTCGCGCTGGAGGGAGCTGGCGACGGAGTCCGCGATTGGAACATTCAGACTGGTGAGGTCGTGTTCTCGAAGCGGTTCATCGAAATCGTGGGACTTCCCGAGAACACCAGCACGCACACAATTGATGAATGGAAATGTCACATTCACCCGGACGATCTGCCGCGCGTGATGAGCGACCTGCAAGCCTACTTCGATGGCCAAACGAACACGTATTCCAACGAACACCGCGTCCAGTGCAGCGATGGCATCGAGAAGTGGATTCTCGACCGAGGCATGATCGTCAGCCACACAGCCACCGGCGAACCGCTCCGCATGATCGGCACGTATGCTGACATCACGCACCGCAAGCGGGCCGAGGAAGAGCTGGCCAAGGCGAAAGACGAAGCCGAAGCGTCAGCGCGGGTCAAGAGTCAATTCCTCGCCAACATGAGTCACGAATTGCGGACCCCGCTTACCGCGATTCTGGGTTACGCCGACCTGTTGTCGGACGAGGGCGACTTGGCGCGGGCGCAGCTCAGCGGATTGGAGACGCTGGAAATCATTCGCAGCAACGGACGACATCTCCAAGAGCTGATCGACGACATCCTCAATCTGTCCAAGATCGACGCGGGTTACATGACGCTCGAAAAACTCCAGGTCTCTCCCCTCGACGTGGCTCAGGATGTCCTGCGGCTGATGAACCTGCGTGCCGGGGAGAAGGGCCTCACCCTGCGTTGCGAGGTGATCTACCCCATTCCTGACCAGGTCACGACCGATTTGCTGCGAGTCCGCCAGGTGTTGGTCAACCTCGTGGGGAATGCGATCAAATTCACCGAATTGGGTGGAGTCACGCTGACGTTGAAGTACGACTCGGAAGCGAGACAGCTCCGATTCTCAGTGACCGACACTGGGATCGGCATCAGCCCTGATCAGATGGAACGACTATTCACGCCGTTCTCTCAAGCGGATGCGTCGATGTCGCGCCGTTACGGTGGAACGGGCTTGGGATTGTCGATCTCGCAACGCCTGGCACGCCTCTTGGGTGGAGATATTCACGTTGAGAGCCAGGCGGGAATAGGGAGCATGTTCACCCTTTTCATCGCCGTTGAACTCACTTCAAATACCAAGCTGTTGACGGGGCCAGAGCTGACTCAGCAGGCCACACCCATTCCCGAAATCGTCGTCACGTCCTCCTGCCAAGCCCCCAAGCTCAGCGGACGAATCCTGCTGGCGGAGGACGTTCCCGCAAACCAGAAGCTGATTTCGTTCCTACTTCAGAAAAACGGCGCGAGTGTGGAGGTTGTCGATAACGGTCGATTCGCGGTTGAGAACGCACTCGCGGCCAAGCGAACAAATCGCGAATACGGCCTGATCCTCATGGATATTTCCATGCCCGAGATGGACGGTTTCGCCGCCACCGCCGCTTTGCGGGAAGCGGGCTATCAGGGACGCATCATCGCCTTGACGGCGCACGCCACGGACGAGGATCGCCAACGTTGCCTCGATTCAGGCTTCGATGGTTTCGCAACCAAACCGATTCAAAAAGACCAACTGATCGCCGCGTGCCTCGAACACATGGGACAGTCCCGCAGCGCGATGTCACTCGTCCCGCAGTCGTAGTGGTTCGCCTCCCCCCTCGCGCGGCGGTGAGTGAAACGTTTCTGAGCGGGGTGGCGTAAGCCCCCTGACTCTTGGGCGTAAGCCCGTTTTAAAAAACAGGGGGCTTACGCCGCCCCGTTCAGAGGTCTCATCAGGGACCGCGCGAGGTCTAAGTGCTGCGATTGGCCTCCCACTCGAACCCGTTTCTCCCGTCAGCGAAACTTTCGCGTTAGAGCCGTGTTTGCTTTCCACGCGGCGCATCTCTGACGCCGGGTGGCCTCGCGGGTGAGGCTCAACACTTGTTCGCGTGAGAGGAAGTTCATCATGGTTCGATCCACCGGTTTTGTGTTGGTTGCTTTGACTTTGACGATGCTGTTCAGCGCGGTGGTCGATGCGGCTCCCGGCCAAGGCAAGGCCAAGGGAGCACGTCCACAAGGCAAAGGAAACGGCTCGCAAATTCCCGCCGAAGTGCTGAAGCGATTCGACAAGGATGGAGACGGCAAGCTCAACGAAACAGAACGCGCCGCCGCTAAAAAGGCCATGGGAGAACGCGGCGGTCGCCCCGGACAACTTGGTGGTGATGGCAAACCGGGCGGCGACGGAAAAATGAAGGACGAGATTCTCAAACGCTTCGACAAGGACAGCGACGGCAAGCTGAACGAAGCCGAACGCGAAGCGGCGAAGAAGGCTCGCGAAGAACGGGGCGGCAAGCAGAAGTAGCGCGGTCGAGCAGGGGCATTCCACACCAAACCGAAGCGTGTGCGAGGACGCATGTCGCTCGACGCACTTCCTCGCTCACGCTTGGTGTTGCCTCACCTCAGCCCTATCGGCTGAAGCGGGCATTTGGCGGCAACAAAACTTTCGCGTCGCGCATCGGTCGCGAACTCCACGACAACCATCCGGTTCTTGGCGAGGCCGCTCGTTTCGATGACCGTTCCCAAACCGTAGCGTGGATGACGGACCTGCATTCCGACGGCGAAACCCAACGACAGTTCAACCTGCTGGCGCGTTCCCGACTCCAACGCGGCACCGGTCGTGAGATGCAGGTTGCTCGGCAGCACACGCGGGCGGTTGAGACTCTTTCCGACTTGCCTCAACGCGGCGTACTTCGACGCGACGCGAACGGCTTTCTCATGATCCGCCTCGTCCGTGTCGCTTGCGTCATTATCGATTTCACCGTGGTCGTCGTGTGCGTCTCCTGAGTCATCCCCGCAGTGATCGTCGGCGAAGTCGTGCGCCGCGAAGTCTCCAAAACTGAAGTCTTCCGCGCCAGTGCAGTCGCGGTGCTTGAGGTTCAGCTCTTGCAGGAAATCGCTCGGGATGGTGCTGAGGCTTCGACCGTGAATCTCACGTCGTTGCGTGTGAGTCAGGACGAGCTTTTCCTCGGCGCGTGTGATTCCCACGAACAGCAGCCGCCGCTCTTCTTCAAGCTGCCGAATGTCGTTCTCGCGCAGCGACCGTTCGTGCGGGATCAAGTTCTGCTCGACACCAATCACGTAGACGACGGGGAACTCCAACCCCTTGGCCGCGTGCAGCGTCATCAGCATCACGGCGCCGGTCGATTCATCGAGCGAGTCGATGTCCTGCGCGAGACTCGCCGTTTCCAAGAAGCCGCCCAGCGAACCCCCCTGTTCAGTCTTGGCCTCTTGCTCGTCGTACTGCCGCGCCGCACTGACCAGTTCATCAATGTTGCCGAGCCGCTGCATGTCGTCTTCATCCGGAGACGACTCGAACTGCCGCAAATATCCGGTGCGTCGCAACACGAGTTTCAGCAATGCTTCGACGAGACCAGCGCTGCTCTGTGCCAGTTCATCAATCAACCCTGCGAAGGCACGCAACTGAACCGCCGCTTTCTTGGGGAGATCGGGGACCGCACCCGGTTGCCGCGCCGCGTCGAGCAGCACTGTTCCCGTGCCGTCCGCCCAGCGAACGAGCTTGTCGAGCGAACTCTTGCCGATCCCGCGCGTGGGCGTGTTGACGACTCTCATGAAGGCGACGCGATCCTGCGGGTTCTCGATCAGCCGCAGATAGCCGAGCAAATCTTTGATCTCGGCCCGCTCATAAAACGCCACGCCCCCGGCGATCTGATACGAAATCTTCTGCCGCGCGAGAGCTGTCTCCAACGACCGCGAGAGGGCGTTGACGCGATAAAAAATCGCGAAGTCCTTCCATTGCCGCTCGCCCGCTTCGACGAGTGCCGCGATTTCGTTGGCGATCCCGTTCGCTTCGTCCTGCCCGTCGCGATGCAGCCGCAACTCGACCTGCTCACCGCTGGCGTTGTCCGTCTTGAGTCGCTTCGGCTTGCGTTGCACGTTGTGCGAGATCAGAGCATCGGCCGTCTGCAAAATCTCGGGCGTGCTGCGAAAGTTCTCTTCGAGACGAATCATTGTCACGTCGGGGAACTCTTGCTCGAACCGCAGGATGTTCTCGATCCGCGCCCCGCGCCAACCGTAGATCGACTGATCGGGATCGCCCGTCGCGCACAGGTTCGGCTCGATCTGCGACAGCGCCGCGACGATCTGGTATTGCGCCTTGTTCGTGTCCTGATACTCATCGACCAAGATGAAGCGGAACCGCTGGTCGAGTTCCGAACGCAGTTCTTCGTTCTCTGCCAGCAACCGCGCGACGTGACCGAGCAGGTCGTCGAAATCGACCGCGTTCGCTGCCAGCAACCGCTTTTGATAGGCCGGATAAACCTTCGCGACGACCGCTTCGAGATGCGTGCCGATCCCCTCGCCATACCGCGCGACGTACAGCTCGGGCGTGAGCAGTTCGTTCTTCGCGTGACTGATCCGCGCCCCGATCTTGTTGGCGGGAAAGTGGGCCGCGTCGAGGTTCTGATCGCTCAGTACCTGCTTGATGATCTGCTGCTGATCGCTGGTGTCGTAGATCGAAAAGTTCGGCTGCAATCCGACCGAACGACCATGATCGCGCAGCATGCGCGCACAAAAACTGTGGAACGTACTGACCCAGATGCGTTTGCCTGGCAACAGCGCTTGCACGCGATCGCTCATCGCCCGCGCGGCCTTGTTGGTGAAGGTGATCGCGAGAATCTCCCACGGTCTCACGCCGCGTTCGATCAACCGCGCGATCCGCCGCGTGATGACTCGCGTCTTCCCCGAGCCCGGTCCCGCCAGCACCAACAACGGTCCACGAAAGTGTTCGACCGCCGCGCGCTGAGACGGCGTGAGATCATCCTTCATCGAAGCCGCGTCCACGGACGGCTCGTCCCAATCGTCTTCAAAAATCACGGCTCTCGGCACTCCGTTCCCGTTCCGTTCGTGTTCCAAATCACGTCGCGAATCGATTCTAGGCGCGAGACCGTACAAACAGAAATGAGGCTGGAAAACGACTCCAATCTGGCGGCGTGGGGGATACACCTCGTGCGGTCAGTGATGAGACATCTGAGCGGGGCGGCGTCAGCCCGCTTGAGAGGAACCGGGGGCTGACGCCCAATGGCACTCACTTTGTCATTCACTCGCTTTGAGCGGCACGGCGCTAGCCGCCGGTTCTTTGCTTGGAAACACAACTCCGTTTACCGGCGGCTAGCGCCGTGCCGCTCAAAGTGAGTGCCATTGGGCTGACACCGCCCCGCTCGGAAACCTCTCATTTTGTGCCGCGTGCGGTATAGAGTTTATCCGTTGGCACCATCACGTTCCGCCGACACGAGATCCCCTTGCATGGCTTCCACTCGAACACCTGCCGTCGCCACCGCTCCCGCTTGGACCGAGTTCCCCTTTCGCGGGCGTGACTTCATCCGCGCCACCGTTCCGCGCGGGGACAACGCCGGGCTGCCGTTCACGATCGCCAAGCGGTTGGCCGAGCGATACGAGGTCCGTCAGTTCTTTGCTTCGGGCGGGTGCGGCCTGCTGCTCGAAGGACGCGATCTCATCACCGGGGCCGAAGTCCTCATCAAGACGACGCTGCGGTACGACGGGCTGGTCGAGTACGCCCGGTGTCGCGATGAAGACGGGTTCCGCCGGAAGCTGACCGATCATCGCAAGCAGCTTCAGACCGAACGACGGATCATGGTGTTGCTCAAGAACCGAGGCTGCAACAGCATCCCCAACCCGAACGACTACGTCTTCGATTGGAACCCGCGCCTGAGCGAGTCGATCCAAGGGGATGCGGGCGCGTGGCAGTTTCAAGATGAAGCGCTCCTCTCGTCCGAGCCGTATCTCATCATGGAGCGGATGGAGGGACGGCCGGTGACCGAGGCAATCGGACGCGGGATGAAAGAGCCACTCGCCCTGAACATCCTCACGCAGGTTTGTCATGTCTTGGCGGAGTTGCATGTCCCCGTAATGCGCGACGGCCGCGAATGGCAGCTCGTCTACCAAGACCTCAAGCCCGACAACGTGCTGCTGGGCGATCACGAGGCCGTGTCGTTGCTCGATCTGGGTGGCTGTCGCCTGATGTTTGGCAACATGGTCGGCAGCAAGGGAGCCTTCACGCCCGGATACTGCCCGCCCGAGTGTCAGACCAGCGATCGAATGACTCCCGCCACGGACGCCTATACGGTCGGCAGCACACTGTTCCACATGTTGACCGGTGTCGAACCGCGCACGTTGCTTGGTCCGAACGCGATGACCGGCGGGCCGCAGTCCGTTCCGTTTCGCAACTGGGATTGGCTGACACTCGAAGCGAAAGTCCGCCCGATGACGTACAACTTTGTGCGACGCTGTCTGGCCGAACGAGCCGTCGATCGCCCCGCCCACGGCCGAGCCTTGTGCGACGAGATCGCGGTCTTGCGAAGTCAGTAGGTCGGCTCGTACTGGAAGCCGGGGTCAGGTGGTTCAAAGTTCATTTTTCGCGGCGAAAAATGAACTTTGAACCACCTGACCCCTGATCGTCTCGATTGCCCCTCGCTGCGAAAGGCTTGGTCGTCAACATGAAGCTGCCGGTCGGGGCGCGACTGCCTCACGACTTCGCCGACATCCCGGCGAATGAGCCTGACATCATCCAACGCAATCGCTCGCTGTACCGCGTCACGCAGGTGCTGCACGAGACCGCGTGGTCGTGTCTGTATCGCGGCAAGAAGGTCTTCCGAAACTTTGAATTCACCAAGGGACTGCTTTCGGAGGCGGGCGATGACGAGTGTCTCGATGTCCTGATCCGGACGCTGTCGTATCCGACGACCGATGATCGCGAGTACGTTCGCCGCCGCCGCGACCACGCGAAGTTTGAGGCTCAGCGCGTGCTCGGTTCGCGCTGCACGAACCTGATCGCCGAGCCGCTCGACTACATCGAACTGCGCAACGAGCAGGACCAGTTCGCGTTCCCGCGCGCGGGGAAAATGGCGTCGTCGGAACCGGTCTTGGTGTTTGAGACCATTCAAGGCGACAACCTCGCGCGGTGGCGGCAGTCCGTGCCGAGCGATCTCGCGCGGGTCATGAGCGTCGTCGGGCAGACGCTGCAGTTTCTCGACACGATGCACGGCGCGGGATTTTTGCTCAACGTCCTTTCGCCGGTCGTCTTTTGGGTCGATCGTCTCGACCGTGCCCACTTCCTCGGGACCGAGAACGTCGTCGATGAGGCGGAGGCCGCTGCTTGGCGCGGCCTGTTTCCGCCCGAGCGTTATGCGCAGGGATTCCTTGCCCCCGAACTGCTCGATCCTGACGCGGCACCGTCGCGCGAGACGGATCTGTTTGGCTGGGCGGCCACGGCGTGGATGCTGCTCACAGGAGACAGTCCCGCGAAATTGGCGACCGAGCAGCAGCAGCGCTCGCCCCGGTTTGAAGGACCGCAGCGCGAACGGTTGCGACACGAGTTGCGGCGGCTGCCCGAGCAATCTGTAGCGGACGTGCAGCAGGCGTTGAATGTGGCCGGATCACGATTTGCCGCGCTGTGGCCGGACAGCTTGATCGATGGACTTTGGACGTGTCTCGACCCGAACCCCGCGCAGCGACCGCGATCCATTGTTGAATTGCGCAAATGGTGGGGCAACCCGCCGCCGCCACCCGTTCCCGCGTGCCTCGTGTTGCGCCGCGCGAACGGCACCGCGCGCGTCGCCTTCTCGACGCGCGGCCTGCCTGACGGATTGCAGTTTCAAATCGTGAGGCAGTTCGCGCCGCGTGGATCGACGACCTCGTTGAGTCTCGAAGCGATCGCCGTTTGGAAGGGGACCACCACAAAGCCAGTCGAGATCACCTGGCCCGTGCCGCCGGGAGTTCGTCGCGGACCGAGTCCGCTGCCTCCCGCTGCGTCCGAGTACGACTGGTGTTTCAGCGTGCAGACGGTCGAGTCTCACCAAGACGCGGCGGGCATTTCGCGTCCGGTCATGGCGGCCACGTTGTTGGCCGACACGCCTCGCTTTCGGCGTTGTTTCGCTGAGTCACTCACGAGCGGCTCGACGACCAGCGACCGCGCGGCATGTCCCGAACAGGTGTGGCTCCTCACGGAACTCGATTCGACTGAGACGGTCGTGAACGAGTTGCTCGATTCGATCGAGCCGCGCGTGCGCGGTTGGGCCATCGCGTTGCTGGAGCAGCGGGTGCAATTGGGGGCGGCCGATTCCGTCTGCCGCACGTTGATCGAGACGCGCGGTCTGACGGATGCTGAGTACGACGTGCGACTTCACGCCGTCGGTGCGCTGCTGCGAACAGCGGCTTCCATCGACGTGCCGCTGGTTGTCGATCTGGCTCAGCGACTCGGAGGAGACGCGGTCGATGACATGATTCGAGCGGCGCGACGCCTGTTCGCGTTTGGTGTCCCGCCGCTGGTGTTGGACCGGGCCATCGAGTCGCTCGAAGCACAGCATCGCATCGTCGTCTGTCCCGCCTGTCAGCAGGAGTTGCCTGCGCGGGAACTCGACCCGCATCTGACGAGTCAGCATCACTACATCCCGCTCGATGGAAAGCTGCTGCCGTTTGGACAGGCTCTCACTCGGCTGTGGTCGCGCGTGCTGCACCAGTGTGATTCGACCGCGCTGCAAACGCTGGTCGCGCAATTGCGACAGCGTCATCCCGACGGAGTGGCCAGCGCGTTCGCGACGGCTCTGTCGCAGCAGGTCTTGCTCGCGCTGCCGCTGCACTTGGCTCAACAATCGGAACTTCAACGACAACAGTGGATCGAACGGTTGGCCGAGGGACTTCGTTCCGAGCCGACGGCGAAGTCGGCTGGTTGGCAGTTGCTCGCGCACGACGACAGCCGCGTCCGTCGGTTGGGGCGCGAGACCGTCCTGCCCGACGTGGCCCTCCGTCTGTCCGACGAGTTCTGCAATGAGACCGTGCTGAGAAAGGCGGTCGAACAACTGGTCCCGGTCGAAGCCGACTTGGAGAATCTCAATCTTGCCGCCGTGTCTGAGCGGATCGAAGTCTGCCGGCGGTTGCTGGCCCTCGGTGCGAACCGGCTCGCATGTGAGCAGGCGTTGCGAGAGATCGAACTCGAACGACTGGTCGATTGCCCCGAATGTGGGACGACGTTTCCGAAGCGCGATCTCGCCAAACATCGACGCACGACGCACCGCATCTACGAATGGGAGGGGACGCGGTACGAGTTTGATCCGTTTGTCGAAGTGCTTGTCAGTCGCACGGTCTCACTCGATGCCGATCCGTTTGCCGCGCGCAACTTGGCTGAGTTGTTCGTTGAGCAATTCGGTGAGCAGGCTCACGCACGGCTGTTTGTCCGGCTGCGTGATGCGCTATCACAGTTCGGCGACTGTGCCGATGGTCTGGCCGTTGCGGAACAACTGGGCGCCGCAGTGGGCGGCGTTCCCCAGGCGAGGTTGATGAAGTCGTTCTTGAAAGATCCGTCCGCGTGCGGTCGTGTCGTCGCACTGTCCATGTTCTGTCATTTGGACGAGCTGCCCGCAGTGGAAGTCACGCGCGCGGTGGCGGCTCAACTGGGGCGAGTCGAGCTGCCCTTCGGACTGTGTCAGGAAGTGGCCGTGGTGCTGTTGAGACGCTCGCAGCCGGATTTAGTTGGCTCAACCCGCCAGCCGACGGAGCGACGGGACTACGGTAGTCCAGACGCTCCGTCGGTTGGACCGAGCGACGTCCCCTCGCCTGCGATCACGCGAGGGGTAACACGTTCGCAGACGCCCCCCGACGTTTGTCGGAGCGCGCTGCTGGAACTGGCGTCTCGCGCGGGAGACCGCTTGCAGGGGATCGACTTGCTGCGGGGACTCGAACAGTGGACCGGTCCCTCCACGATTCTCGATGAGGTCTGCGTGGAGTTGGAGTCGAAGATTCGGCTGCGTTGTCCGCGCTGCGAGGTGCGACTGTCCCCGCGCGAGTTGGCCGAACACGTTCAATCGGAGCACGGTCTCGTGTTGGAAGGTCGAGCCGTGCGACAACCGTGGTCGGTCGCGCTCGAAAGCCTCGACGCATTCGCCACAGACCCGCGACAAGAGTGGCTCGACTACGCCGAAGCGATGGCGGTCCTCGCGTCACCCGAGTCCGGTCGGAGGCGGCTGCTGCGCGAAGCGCTTCAACGCGGCGTAGCTCCCGCGCACTATCGGCAGGAGATGCTCGACTCGACGAAAGGGACATCGAACAGTCTGTGTCCGCAGTGCTGGGGAGCGGTCCCCGCGAGCGAGTCGTCACCCAGCGACGTGCGGATTGACGGTCGCGGCAACATCACCTCGAAAGAGATCACGCTGCAACGGATCGGGCTGCATGGCTTGTGGGGCAGCGTGGCGATCACGCCGTGGAACGGAACCCCGCCGGGCTGGAGCCTGTCGCGCTGGGGAGCCGTGGTTGCCGTCGCGCTGCTTTTTCTGGTCCCTGCCGCGCTGTGCGTTTGGTGGGCGTGGAACGGCTTCGTCGCCGCGCAAGCTCTCGCGTTGGGCAGCCTAAGTGGCGGTGTCGTGGCGATCGTCGCCGTGCTGCTCTGCTACTGGCCGCGCACCGTTGAGCCGGTCGATGTCGCGTGGGATCAGGTTGTGCCCGCGATGCTCGACGAACCGCTGCTCAAGCTGGGGCCGGACCACTCGTCGTTCTTTGCGAGTCTGGCGCACGCAAGTTGTGGCCGAGGTTCGGCCGCGTTGCGCTGGCGCGTCGTCGATCGAACGATTACCGCCGTGACTCCCCTCGCCCGGCAAGGGCTGCTTCCGCTGAGACATCTCACCGAACTGCTCCGGTTGCAGTTCGACGACGCGGGGCGTCTGACATTTCGCAAACACGCGCGCGGCGAGGTCGTGCGGGATTGGATCGGTCAGGCCCTGCGAGGGACGCTACCACTGAAGTCGCTCGACGAGAGTCTTCGTAACGGTGCTTCGTTGGTGAGCCTGCGTCCGGACGAGATGTTGGCCTCCGTCTGGCATCTCATCGCGGAAGCTCGTTCACTCGGCCTGACTCCCGCCGATGTGATCGTGATTTGCAAAACGTCCTCCACGTTTGCCACGCTCCTCAAGACGGCGACCGTTCCCGTATCTGCCCTCGCGCACGGCTTCGCGATCCTCGACTTGGAACAGTCCGAACAGATCCCCGGCGGGCTACTCACAACCCGGAAACTGCTCGTGGACGGTCGGTACAAGCGGACTCAAGATCGTCCGACGTTGCTTGCGCGCACTGTTCCGCTCTTGCCCGATGCGGTTCGCCGGTCTCGCGTCATGTTGTTTGACGAAGAAACGGTGAGACTGAAGTTTGAAGCGTTCGAGTTTCGCGGCAACGACTTCACGTACTTGCCGGACATCAGTGTCAAAGAGAACCGCAAGTTCGTGCAAATGGGGTGGACGCATCCCCGACAAGATGGCGGGCCGGACATGCGGTTCGCGGTCAACCCCCCGATCGGCCACTACGTCACGACCGGCTTCTCGTTCTGCGTTGGTTCGTGGGTTTGGGATCACAAGTCCGATCCGACGCCGCTCGCGGAAGACCTGCGTCAATTCGCGGTCTTTTACTTCCAGCAACTGAAGCCGCGTGCAGAAGAGTTGTCGCGACAACCGACCACCGCGCGACTGGCCTCGATTCTCGTCGAGCCTGCGCCCCGCTGTCCTCACTGCCAGGCCCCGCTGCGATTGAAAAAGGGATCGCTGGCCGAGCGATTGGCGGAGCCAGTGATGTGAGCCGGAAACCCGTGGCCTCACGGCGCACGGCTCGCCTCGGACATCTTGCTCGTGGCTTTGACGTGCTTGACGATCGACGTGACCACTGAGGGGACGTAGAGGATTCCCGTGTAGTGATCGGCCCAGAGGCGAGTATGGTGGTCTTCGGCCAGTTGAGCGGCCTCCGCCAGTTTCAGGGAATGTTGCGGCGGGACGACTTGATCACGGGTGGCCGAGTACAGCCACGTTCGTTCCGCGCCGAGTCGATGCGCGAGCCGTAACGGCTCCACCTGATCGAACAGCGTCCGCAATTTGTCGCCCGTGTAACCCGCTTCCGCGAGCATGTCGCGCAGTTGGCCCGCTTCGCGCTGACCGTTCGTCACGAGGCCATGCAGATCGCCACCCGAGACCATCAGATGAACAGACGCGAAGCCTCGATCCAGCCCCGCTGTGGTCGAGGCGACGAACCCGCCGAGACTGGTTCCCTGCACGGCAATGTTTTTGCCATCGACGCGGGGCAGCGCGGCCACGGCATCGCGGGCACGACGCACGTCGGCGATCCCCTGCTTCATCGTCGCTTCAAAATGCCGCCCGTCGGGACGCATCCCCATCGGTCGCCGCACTCCATAGAACGGCAGTTGAATCAGAAACGCATGGACTCCCTGCGCGTGAAACGCCTTGGCGAACAGACGGCCCACTTCCATCTTGGAGCCGGACTCATGCACGACGACGATGGCGGGCGCGTCGATCACCGCCCAGTTCTTGTCACGCGCCGGATACCACTCCATCGCCACGCGGTCATTGATTTCAATGCCGCTCGGTTTGGCCGAAGGGAACCGGACGAGACCTTCCATCGCCGAATCGGTGCCCGCTTCGACCGTCACTTCAAACGGAGCGGGCTGCCAGATCAAACCGTCGAGACACATCTTGGCTTCGACGTTTTCTTCCGCTTGTGGAGCGAGTGTGTCGTTCGCAGGGAACGTCTTCCCGACGGGTGACTCGGCCGCGCGAGAGGAGACTGCTGCGAACAGACAGCACACGATCAATGAGGCACGAAACGTGACGGTGATCGGCATGGAGTGAACTCATGGACGCGGATAATTCATCAGCGGTAGGGTGGGACCAGCTCGCTTCGAGCGGCGTCCCACCACTCCCTACTCGCTGGCAGCGAAACGGGTGGGCCGGCGCGGCGAAGCGCCGCTTGTCCCACCCGACGCTGTGTTGGCCACTCTCGGACATGCAAATACGCGGCCTCAGCTCGAACACCCGCAGCCACCGCCGCCGGTGCCGCAACCGCCCGATTCCTTTTCCACCACGACGAGTCCGGTGGCAGAGACCGGCTGAACTTCAATGATGCCGAACCCGGTTGCAGCCGCTTGCAGCGCGAGCTTCGTGCTGTCGGGACCGCGATCGCACAGGACGTACAGGATCAGTTTCTGTCGGTCGAGCGTCCATTCGAGTTCGACCAGTTCCAATTCCAGATCCCATTCGACGATCCGGTCGCACCAACTGGCGAAGGACTCGTCGCACTCGCGCGTGCGTTCGCGAGCGGCCTGCAAATCGGCGGGCGTGGCGGCGCGCACGATCTCGAAGTCGATCTCCATGTCCGCCGCGATGAGCGATGGTTTGAGCTGCTCTAGTACCGAACCGACTTGCAGCCCGCGATGCGTCTCCACGATGACACTCTCGCCGCGCGACGGTGTGGCGTGCGAGGCATCTCGAAACCGCGCGACCTCGGGAACGGCTCCGTATCTCACGAGATAGACCGCCACGGGGACGGACGGTTCCAGTGATTCGGTGACCGCTGGCTGTTCGTCGGGAGCAGTCGGCTCGACCGAAGTTGTCGGTGAGAGCGAAGGCTTCTCGAACAAGTGCGGGTGCGAGTGACGCAGCGATTCGGTCGAGGGGGGAGTTGCGGTGAGCATGAGGGAAACTGGCTCTTCAATCAGGAAAGCCCTGGCTGTCGAACGGCGACCGCCACGGGAAGGGACAGTCTAGCCAAGACTTGCGGTGGGCGCAGGCTAAGACGGAAATTTTTGAATCATTCGAAGCATTGGGGGGACACCTTAACCCGGATTGTTCATGAGGAACCACGAATCTCCCATCGCGGTTTCAATTCGTTCAGCCGCAACCAAACTACGATTCGATGCGAGTGTCTCCATTGATCGGCAAACTTTTCACTCTTCCCCGTGTCCGCCCGTGTTCCCCGTGGTTGCTTTTGGCTGCCAGCGGAAGAACACGGGGAACACGGGCGGACACGGGGAACACAGCAGCGTGCGTTCCAGCAAGGCGATGTTTCCAGCTAGAAACGACAACAAAGTGAGGTTCTGGCCCCCGCCGAGCTTGTCTCGGTGGAGCCGACGATTGGCAACGGGGCTTGGTTCGCGATTTGGCTCAAAAAGCGCAACTTCAAAACTCACGTTGCGGGTTGGTGTTGATCAACCCAGTAACTCGCGAACGATCTCGCCACCGGAGACCAGCGGGACGGGACGACCGGGAGAGGCAAACAACTCGCGGCGGGGATCGACTCCCAACAAGTGGTACGCCGTGCAGAGAATGTCCTTCGGATCGATGGGGCGATCAATGACATCGGCGGCGGTTGCATCGGACGCGCCGATCACTCGCCCGCGCGGGATGCCTGCTCCGGCGAAAAGCTGGCTGTAGGCTCGCGACCAGTGACCACGGCCCGGAGCACCGGCACTGGTGATGTCAAAGTGTGGCGTGCGTCCATGTTCGCTCAAGCACAGCACCAACGTGTCATCCAAGATTCCGCGACGGTCTAGATCGGTCAGAAGCGATGAGAACGCTCGATCAAACGACGGCAACAGGAAGTCCTTCATCCTCGCATGATGGTCGTAGTGCGTGTCCCAACTCTCATCGGTTTGACCGTACTCGTCCCAGACCACAGTCACGAACTTAACGTTCGCTTCGAGGAGGCGTCGTGCGGAAAGGCACGCTTGGCCGAACAACGTCAGTCCGTAGTCTTCACGCAGCGACAGTGGTTCGCGGTCGATGCGCAGTGCTTCGCAGACTTGCGGTGAGGCCAAGAAATCGAGCGCCTGTTCTCGCTGTCGTGCATAGCTTCCGACAGCCGCCGCACGCTGGAGGTCCGCTCGCTGAATCTCGAACTGCGACAGCAATGACCGGCGGCGATTGAGTGTGTCGAGCGTGATGTCCGGCGCGTCACCAGCACCAAACTCGAAGCGTCCTTCGGAAGTGATCGCACGGAACGGGTCGCCGAGCGGAGCCTCACCGTGGAACTCGGTCCACAGCGGATCGTAAGCCGTCCCGAGGAACCCGCCGAATGTTCCCGAGCGTTTGTTCGGCCGCGCGTACAGGCTCTGCCGCCACGGCAACATCACGTTCGTCGGCGTCCCGCGCACGGGAGTTCCATGCTCGCCGCGACTGGTCATGTAGTCGATCACACTGCCGATGTACGGCCATTGATCGGGATGTCGCTGCCGTCCTTCGATCCGCTCGGTATCGGGATTTCCCGTGAGCGTGTACGACGCCGAATGAATGTTCCACGGATGCGACATCGAGCGAACAAGCGTGCAGCGATCGAGCAATCGCGCCGAGCGAGGGAGATGCTCGCAGACCTGCACGCCGGGCAGCGCTGAGTCAATCGCAGCAAACTCACCCCGAATCTCAGCGGGAGCGGCGGGCTTGGGATCGAATGTGTCGAGCTGACTCCACGCCCCGTAGATGTACAGCACGAGACACCGCTTGGCTCGACCAAATCCGGGCAGGACCGTCGCGTTCGGCCCCTCGTTGTCGCGCGCGTCTCCAACCGCAGTCCCTCTCGCGCCCGCCAATCCGCACAGCCCCAAAGCCCCCGTCTGAAGCAATGCTCGACGGCTGATGCCTTGCGACTGAACTCGTTGCGAACCGAGAACTCTCAGCATGGATACGCTCCATTTGCAACAGTTTGCCTGAGCACGGTGAAGAACGATGGGGCACGCGATCCGCGTGCCCCATCTCGTCTTAACGACACCAGACTCGCGATCAGACATCGCAGAGTTGAATGGCTTGCTTCAAGCCAGCGAGTGGGTCGCGAGTGGGGATGAACTCGTGGCCGACGTAACCCTTGTAGCCGATCTCAACGATCTTCCGCAGGATCGGTGGGAAGTTGATCTCTTGGTTGTCGTCCAGCTCGGCACGACCAGGATTTCCCGCTGTGTGAATGTGGCCGATCACGTCTTTGCATTCTTCGAGGCGGCGGATCACGTCGCCGTTCATGATTTGGACGTGATAGATATCGAACAGCATCTTCACGCGCGGCGAACCGACGCGACGGACGATGTTCGCCACATAATCGACATCGTCACCTTGATAGCCGGGATGACCCTTCATCGGGTGCGAGCCATCGCGCGAGTTGAGATGCTCGATGCAGATGGTCACGCCCTTCTTCTCAGCGTGAACGGCCAGCTTTTTCAGACCGGCGACGCAGTTGTCGGCCCCTTCCGCGAGCGAGATTTCGCCACTGGTTGGGTCTTCAGCGTTCTTCCATTTGTAACCCGTGAAGGCGATCACGCTCGGAATGCCAGCGGCGGCACACTCGTCGATCGTCTTGATCGTCGTCGCGATCACTTCCTCCTGATAAGCCGGGTTATTCAGGCCCTTCATGAACGGCGCACCGGGCATTCCGTTGGCGGCGATCGCGCACGTCAGGCCATGCTTCTTGATGGTGGGCCACTCGGCAGGCCCACAAATTTCAACCGACTTGCAACCGAGGCTCTTCGCGATCGAGCAGGTCTTGTCGATGTCCCATTTTTCTCCGGCAACATTGAAGCACCAGAAGACGACGGAGTGATTGATGTTCCCTTTCATGGCAACTTTCTGGTCGGCAGCAGCGACCGTTTGAGGAAGGATCGAAGACAGTGAGGCCACCGCACCAACGGCAACCGTCGCTTGAAGCAGTTCTCGTCGAGAGAGACTTTCGTTCGACATGAGAAGACTTTCGTAAGACGGGAACACTTGCCCGTCGGGGTTTGAAGACCAAGGCAGGACGGGCAAGAGTGCTCATCCTACATCACCCGACTTCAAGTCGGGGCGGAGTAGAGTCGGTCGCACCGACGAAATCAATCGCCGTGCTTCTGACGTAGTTTGGGCGAGAGCCGCAGCATCAATTGGACTCGCTCGAATTCATCGAGCCAATCCTGAGTGACATCAGTCAACAGCGACTGTCCTGGTGCGATGAGTCCCGTCGGACAGGCGGCTCCTTCCAGTGAAGCCGCCATGTCGCGGTACTTCGCAAGCGTGCGGTCGCCATAGCGACCGCACGGTGCTCCTTCTTCCGAAAGGAACAGCACCGAGGGGACTCGCCGCCCGCCGCAGATCGACAGGGCATCGGCCAAGTCGGGGTTGTCGTCTCGGTCGAAGTAGCGGATCTGAATCCGATCCGACTGCTTCGCGAAGTGGTCGAGGATCGGGCACTGCTGGACACAGTCGCCGCACCACGCGCCTGACACCACCATGATTAGCATGTCGCGCCGAAAGCCTGCGAGCAGCGTTTGCTGAGCGGGTGTGAGTTTCACCTGCGCGTGTAACTCATCCCACCGCCGCCGCTGCTCGGGCGTGGCATAGCGTTCGAGGAAGTGGGTGTAGTCCAAGCCGGTCGGCCATTTCTGCATGAAGTCCATGTTGATTGCACCTTGATGGGAAAAGTGTGAGTCGAACGTCCGGGGCCGCGTATTCGTTGAGACCTCTCTCGGACCGTGAGGAGATATCCGAGCGGAGTGGCGTAAGCCCTCCGGTTCTTGGGCGTAAGCCCTCTTTGGGGGAACCGGGGGGCTTACGCCGCCCCGCTCAGAGGTCTCTCACTGGCTCGCGTCTTCATACCGCTACCCGTTCGAGCGGGAAAGCTCTCGCAGGAAATCGAGTGCCTCATCGACCTCCATTACGGGCATCCCGCACTGACGGCCATCGCGGTCGCACTTTTGCAGCAGCATCAACTCTTCGTAGTCGAGCGATTCGCGTAGCCGTTTGTTCGCGCGGAAGCCGATCGAACCGTCGATCACCTGATGCGCGTGCATGTGATGTTCGATCAACCACGCCGTGCGTGGCGTGATCGCTCCCTCCAACGCTTCGAGTGCTGCCGCCACATGGTCGTCGGGATCGATCCCTTTGCCCACGTCATGCAGGAGCGCGGCGAGCAGGAACTCTTCGTCGTAAGGCAACTCGTACCGAGCCAACTCGAACACTTGCAGGCTGTGGTAGAGAGCATCTCCCTCGGGATGATGCTTCTTCGACTGACCGACTTTGTCGAGCGGCAGCAACAGCGACCGATAGACTTGGAAGCGATCAAGCTTGCTCTCGGCGTCGAGGACTTCCGCGTCGAGTTCGATGTCGGGGTACTCGGCTCTCAACAGTTGCTCGAACTCGGCCAACGTCGCCCGTTCGATCGCCTTTCCTGTGATGGAACTCTTGAAGGCATAGGCGATCTTGTCGGTCGAATAGACCGTCAGTTCTATCGGGAAGCGGTCCTGAATGTGGATGTGCGTGTAGACCCGCTCTTCGCCCGCCTTGGTGACGCGCTTATGTTCGATGTCGTGGATGATCCCTTCCTGGTCGAGCGTGATCGACACTGAGTCGATGCTTGTGGTGAAGACGTGCAGGTCGATGTCCGACCCGTGCCGCACATGCCCCGTCAGCGTGCTACCGATGATCTTCGGCTTGAAGTCGCTGAGGAGCCGCATCAGCCGGAGAGCCTCGACCCGCATGTCACGCAGCCGTTCGTGACGACCTTCGCCCTCGAACAGACACGCCATCCGCTGAATCTCGTCGCGGATCTCGGCGTTGCTCGGCAGATCCGACGGCTTGACCCACCCGCCGCAAACGGCCCGCGCGGCCTTGAGCTTCGCGCGGTAGTACTCTTTCTCGTGCCGCCGATACATCAGCCGAGCCGCTTCGACGATGATCTGCCGCCGAAACTTTTCGCGACCCCGCGTCCGGTCATCACGACCGTGATCTACCTGTGACTGATCTGGCAGGTCGTGCGAATCGAGGTCATCGGAGAGCGAGCCGTCCGCATCTTCGTATTGCTCGTCGCCCCCGCGACGAGGACTGTCTCCACGGACCCGATGCTGGCCACGTCTGCGGATCGGCTCATCCTTGGCAAAAACTCCGTCTTCCGAATCGCCGTCGTCCCATTCATCGTCATGCGTCATGAACGTCTGTGCCGTAACCAAGCCCATCAAAGCGGCACCGGGCTATAGGGCGAGATAATAAGCCCCGGCCTTGAGGACACACCCCGAACAACTCAGGTTCGTCACACCGCAGAACGCAGACCGAAGCACGCAGCGCGGGTTTTGTGGGCCGAGCATCGCCACGAGTCACGAGGGGCGTTTGCCGCGTTCGCGTAGGAGGTCGCTGACTTGCTGGAGCAGATGCTGTTCGCGTGCCGTGAGCGACGCCATGCCATGTTCGTGGACTTTGGCGAGCAGTCCGTCGAGCTGTTGCTCGGCCTCCGCCTGCTGGAGTCGCTCTTCTACCTCGCGCTTGATGCGGCGCTGTTCGCGCCAGCGTTGCAACGGGTTCAAGGTGCCATCGGGTTGCGAGGCCGACTCGGCGGCAGAACGCTCTAGGCTCGTATAGCCTTCCGAAAAGTCGTAGCCCTGAAACTCTTCGTCCATGAATTCCGAAGTCTGTTCCTCAAAGAGTTGGACCAAATTGATGACTAACAGGATCGCTCCGACGAAAACGACGACCGACCAGTCTCCCACCAATCCGGCGAGCATCAATACTGCCGAGAAAAAGATGGAAGCTTTGGCCGCCGCGCGACCCACCAGCTCGGGATGAATGCGAGTCGCCATCATCGCACGCACGATCTGGCCACCGTCGAGCGGGACGATCGGCAGCATGTTGACGACGAGCAACAACCAGTTGACAGCGAATCCCAATAGCATCAAATCGCTCGTGAGATGGTCCTCGCTCAACTGGGCAAGAGGCAGCTTGAGCGGGTTTAAGATGTCCCAAATCGACGTGGAGGAACTAGCAATGCCGGGGAACACTGCCACGCAGACCAGCAAGTTCATGAACGGTCCCGCTGCCGCCGTGAAGATCTGCGAAAACGTGTCGCGTCCCGGTTGGACGGTGGCCAAACCACCCAGCGGGGAGAGATGAATTTCGCTGGCACTCCCGCCCGTCAACCGCGCTGCGAGGACATGGCCCCACTCGTGAAGGAACACCGAGACCAAGAGTAGTCCGGTCAGAGTCAGCCCGTACGCTGCTCCGAAACGCAGGACAAATATGGCCGCGAAGATGAGGAAGAACCAATTCACGCGAACCCGCAAGGACCCTATTGAAGGGAGCGGGAAAGACAGGAGCATCCAACTCAGTCGGTCGCTCATGACAATCAAATCCTTGCCACGCGACGGGCGAAGTCGCGCAATCCGGACGGAGGGAGACGAATCTCATTGATGCACTAGCATCGTGCGAAACGGCAAGCATCCTAGCCCCGAGCTTGGGGCGTGACAATCAGGGAGTTTGGGACTGAGCGAGACCTCTCAGAACTTGTGCCCCGGCAACGGGCCGTTCTGAGTGAAGGTCAACACTTCGGGGCCGGACTCGGTGACAAGGACCGTGTGTTCAAACTGGGCTGACAGCGCCAAGTCGATCGTGCGAACCGTCCATTTGTCGCGGTTGTCGAGCATCGTGCGCCATGTCCCCGCATTGATCATCGGTTCGACGGTGAAGCACATGCCCGGCTCGAGAACCAAATTGGAAGCGTTCGACTTCGGGACGTAGTGCGGGACGCCCGGCTCCTGATGGAACTGCCGTCCCAGACCGTGTCCCTGATACTCCTGCACGACGGAGTACCCTCGCACGCGTGCGAATCGCTCGATCGAGCGGCCGATCTCCGTGAGCTTGCCATACGTTTGAATGGCATCGATCCCAACGTGCATCGCATCGAACGCCGTCTGCACCAGCTTGCGTGCTTCTTCAGCGACATTGCCGATCAGAAATGTTTCGGACGAGTCGCCGTGCCAACCGTTGACGATGGTGGTCAAGTCCACGTTGACGATGTCACCGTTATGCAGCGGGATCCGATTTGGGATGCCGTGGCAAACGATCTCATTCACGCTGGTACAGATGCTGTTCGGGTACTTTTTATAGCCGAGACAGGCGGGCGTATGACCGTGATCCAGCGTGTACTCGTAGACGAGGCGATCAAGCTCGATGGTTGTGATGCCCGGCTGGACGTGCGGTCTGATGAAGTCCATCAGTTGCGAGTTGAACCGACCGGCAGTTCGCAGACCTTCACGTTCGTCCTCGTTGTAAATCGGAACCTTGCCCTTGGTCTTGCTGCGGCCCAACGCTTGCATGATGTTCAACCCAAGACCCTTCAACGAAAAGCTGTTCCAAAAATCAAACGGACTCATCCTGCGACGACCTCCGCTGCGAGGCGGCTTGTTTGTGTGACGGCTCTCCGTCTCACGGTCACTGCCTCTTAACCCAACGCGAAGCGTTCCCGTGGCAGATCGGACACGCTCAGTGGTGAGCGTTCGGTGGAGACATCAGCCGCACATCACACAGTCAATTCGACAACCACCGCAGCGTTTCCACTCGGGGCCGTCCTCCAAGGGGGCGACAGTGTTGTCTCGCGGCTGTCGTTTCGCAAGCGAGGTCATCGGTATGAGTTGTTCGCTTCGTTGAACCGCGTGGGCAACGCCTCGTGTGTTGGGTAGTTTTTGAACACGCTTCTTGGCTACCGTATGAGGCGTTGCGATCACTGTTAACCGTCCCGTTGTTTTGCCGCGCGAGGTAGATCGATTACGAATCATGAGTGACATGCTGACCGAAGAACTTCTCAATTCTACGCACCGGTTCCCCGGCAAGTTTTTGTTCAAGGCGATCGGTCTTCAGGACGGAGAGTTCGCCGATTCGGTGGTGGCAGCGGTGCGCGAATCGTTGTCGCTGGAGTTCGATCCATCTTATGAACTGCGCGAAACGCCGCAGGGGCGTCATGTCTCTGTCACCATCGAGCCGTGGGTGGAAGATGCCGGGCAGGCGCTGGCGGTCTATCAACGAATCCGTCAACTGCCTGGGCTGGTGATGCTGCTCTGAGAATCGGATCGATGGCCAATCACTTTGGAGCTTCCGTGGAGGAAACCGGGGTGGGCTGAACCGGCGGTGTCTGTCCCGTAGTCGGTGAAGTGGTCGTTTGAGCGCTATTCACCGAATTGGCGAACTTGTCCCAGATCTCTTTGCGATACAGGAACGCTCCGCCGATACCGCCGAAGATGATCGTCAGCCACGCGATCAGCGTGATCAGACCGTAAGTTCCCGACGCGAAGTTTTTGAGCCAACGTGTCCAGCCGCGGCGACTGTACTGGCGATCGATGTCGGCGTAGATCGACTTCATGTCGCCCGCCTTCTTGTCCGCCTTCTCTTTGATCAGGCGGCTTTCCACTTGCCTCGCGAACTCGGGGAAGTGAGCGATCGGCAGGAATTGGTCGGCGGCTGACTTCTTGCACTTGGCCTTCGCGTCGAGCGACCCTGACTTCAGCCCGGCTTGAATCTGCTGCACACTGAGCTTGGCAATAGTCTCTTTTCCCTGAGCCGTTCTGTACTGCACGATCCACGCGGGGGCCGAGGCCGCCGAACTGGCAGGGCTGGGTTTGGAGGAGGCATCTTCCGCGGAAGTCTTCGGAACACCGGTCGTCGCGGCGCGAGGCGTCTGCACCATCGACGGTCCCGCTCGTCCGGCGGGGCTACCTGCGGCGGTTTGCACTACCTTGTCCGGCGCATCAATGAAGCTCAGCGAAGGGCTTTCCAGACCGAGGCTGCCCAACAGTTTGATGACTTCCGCGCAGTCCTTGCAGCGGCTGTTCAAATCTTTAGCGATCATCTTGTCGATGATCAGATCCAGTTTCTCGGGAACTTCCGGCGTGATTCTCCGCGCTGCGACGAACTGGCCTTTCTCCTTGTTCATGATGACTTCGAGGGCCGAGTTCCCCGTGAACGGCAGCTTGCCCGTCAGGAAGTAATACAGCGTGATGCCGAGCGCGTAGATGTCGGTTCGCCCATCGACGTGCTTGGCGTTGCGAGCCTGTTCGGGAGCCATGTAGTACGGCGTGCCGAGACCCGTGCCGCTTTGAGTCATCGACATGTCTTCGTCGGTTGCCTTGGCGAGACCGAAGTCGGCGACCTTGACCTTCCCCTTGGTCGTCATCATCACGTTGTCGGGCTTGATGTCGCGATGAACCATGCTTTGGCTGTGAGCGACTTGCAGTGCCTCGGCACACCGCAGCGTCACATGCAGCGCATCACCGACCGGCAGTTTGCCGAGCTTGTCCATCCAGCCCTGCATGGACTTGCCATCGACGAATTCCATCGCCACGTAGTGCAAGCCGTCGACCTGATCGACATCGTAAACACTGACCGCGTTGTCGTGGTTCATCTTCGCCATCGAACGGGCTTCACGATAGAAGCGGTCGATAAAGTCGCCTTTGCCCGCCAACGCCTTTGACAGTACTTTGATCGCCGCCTTGCGGCCGAGCTTGGTGTCTTCACCTAAGTAGACCTCGCCCATGCCCCCTTGGCCCAGCTTCTTGACGATCTTGTACTTGCCAATCTGAGTCACCCCCGAATCGGTGGCTCCTGTCACGGGGGCTGTATCTCCCGACTTCTTCCCGCCGCCCGTTGCTGCTGCCTGATCCATGTTCTTTTCCTGAGCTGATTCAGGAGGAACAACCGTTTGGTGCGAGAGCACTCATGCCTCGCTCCGACAGTCCGCCTCCCCCAGCCTTGAGTCGTAAGTTGATGGTCGTCTCGCCACTTTTGAATGGCCGCTTCCATCGAGGCCATTATGAGCGAAGCCGTTCCAACAAGTAAACGGGCGCCGTTTCCTATGACCAAGTTCAGCTCGTCACTATTAGGAACGACAACACCCGAATGACGGCAAAGAAGGCTCCGATGCTCCTCACCATTGTGTGAAGACCCTAAAGTAGCGGCGCGCTGACGACAGCTTGCTTGCTCCCCGCCGGAACCGTTCCTCGCGAAAGCCCCTCTTCAGAGAAAGACCTTCATGACCACGAACACTCCCGATGCGACTCCTGCGGCGACGGCACCCGATCCGATGGTCGAACATGTCCTTGTCGTGCCGACGCTGCTGTTTCGCGAACTGGGTTACTTCCAAGGTTTCAACGCTCATGTCGAAAGGTATCTCGACACGCTGCTCGATCCGCTTCACACCAGCTTCCAGCCGCGGTCCAAGTGCGAGGAAGACCCAAGCTACAAACAACTCATTCCGTATTGCCTCTTCATGCACGACGGGCTGCTGTTTAACTACCGCCGTGGTAAGGCAGGGGGAGAAGGGCGACTGCACAGCAAGCGTTCGATCGGAATCGGTGGCCACATTTCTTCGACCGACAAAATGGGCGGAGACCGCCGATACCACGAGGCGATGCACCGTGAGATTTCCGAGGAAGTCTTTTTGCAGGCAGGGTTTCAAGATCGTTGCGTCGGTCTCATCAACGACGATGAGTCTCCCGTTGGTCAGGTCCATTTAGGGATAGTTCACATTTTTGATCTGGACTCGACAAAAGTTCTACCACGGGAAGAGTCGATCCTAGAGACAGGATTCGCACAACCCGCACAACTGCTACAGGAACTCGACCAGTTCGAGACATGGTCGCAGATTTGCCTGAAGCATCTGTTTGGCGGGCGTTGAAGTTCTGAGGACCGATCCGGCGCGATGTCGATGCATCGCGGCGTCCGGGGATGATTGGTTGCTCGACAACGGTGCGCGTCGCGAATCAAAAGGAGTCACAAGCGATGGACACACAATGGAGTCGGCGGGCGGTAATGAGTGCAGCGTTGGCGGCCGTGGCGGCACCCGTCGCAATGAGTGTGGCCAGTGGGCAGGAGCGACCGGCGGCGGCGGCCACCCAGACGAAAGGGAAGCTGACAGATGCCACGCTCGGCACGTTGCTCAAGGCGATGGGCCTCGACGCGAAACTGAATGAACAGCGTTACGACTTCGCCTTCAAAGCGACGATCGAAGACGCGGAATGGGAACTCTCGCTTTCCGCCGTCTTGAGTCAGGATGGCACGTCCATTTGGATCATGGCCTGGCTGGATGAGCTTCCAAAATCGGCGGCCGATGTACCGCGGACGGCACTTCTCCGTCTGTTGTCGGACAACGACAAGCTCGGCAAAGGGAAGTTCTTCGCGTACATCGCGGCCAATCGTCGGTTCGTGCTGCAACGCGTGATCCCCAACGAGAACATCAATGCTGCCGGGTTCCGTTCGGCTCTCGACGATCTCGGTCAGTCGGTCGTTTCGACTCACTCCCACTGGTCGGTTGCCAACTGGGCCTCGACCACGAGCGAAGAACCGGCAACCACGGCCAAGGCTGGTCCACCTGTGAAGGGAAGTGCCCCTCAAGCAGCAGTGGCACCTGCCACGGCTGTTCGTCCCTCGACGGAAGCGACTCCCGGCCGCGCACCGCAATCCGCCGTGAACGATTCCAAGTTCAATTCCTCGACCAAGCGGTGAGTCGATTGTGGTGGCGGGGAACCTCGCGGCCTGTTGGAAACGTCGGGCGGGCGGCTCGCCTGCTCTCGTTTTAATTGGAAAGGCACAGGCGAGCCGCCCGTGCTACGGCTTTTTCACAACACGCTGCTAGCGGAACTCGCCCCCCGTGGTTCACCAGGGCAAAGCCCGTGATTCACCAGAGCAAAGAACGGGAAAGCCCGCGTACCAATTTGGTCGCGGGCTTTCTCGTTGTTGTTTCGGTGCGTGGCGTTGAGCCGCACGGGCTGTCCATGGCCCGCGTTTCACTTGGGCGTGTGAGCGAATCCTCGTTCACGGTCGCGGCGAACCATTTCGTCGAGAACCACCGGGTGCCAGTGTTCGTCGCGGTCTTGAACCGGGGCATAGTGGCGACGCGCCCACGTTCTCATCCGCATTTCCTCGACGGGGTCCACTTCATACACGCCTGTCTGTTCCAACATGGAATACAACTTCACGATCTCCTCCTTCATCTCACTTGATCCGACTGCCATGTGAAAGAGCCTGTGGGCGTCACCGGGGTGGTGCGACCACGGCTGAGATGCTACCGCTGAAGACCGGTTTCGCAAGAAAAAAGCTGCGCAACAGCCATATTTCCTCGAGAATCTGGGCCGTGTCCCCAGAAATCTACTTGACCTTGGTGGTTGGGGAACATGAGCGGTCGAAGGTTCGGCTTGCCGCCTTTCGTCGCTTGGACCGCTCGTCACGAGGCGGCTTCATTCGGCGGGATTTGCAGCCTGTTGAAAAACGTAGAGTAGGCGGCTCGCCTGCGTGCTTCTCTAGTTGAAAAACACAGGTGAGCCGCCTGTGCTACGACTTTTTCAACAGGCTGCTAAGCCGGACTTCAGTCACCGACTTCGGCCCACACGACGAGTTCCACTGCCGCGTTGATTGGCAATTCGTTGGCTCCGACGGCGATGCGTGTGTGTTTGCCCGCCTCGCCGAAGGCTTGAACCAGCAACTCCGACGCCCCGTTGATGACGGCTGGTTGCTTCGTGAAGCCTTCGGCCGATTGGACGTAGCCTTCCACACGCACGATTCGCGTCACACGATCAAGGTTCCCGATGCACGACTTAATCTGAGCCAGTGCGTTCAGCGCGCAAAGCCGCGCGGCGTTGGCTCCCTCTTCCTCGTGCAGCTCACGGCCGAGCTTTCCTTTGAACATCAGTTCCTTGCCGATCACCGGCAACTGCCCGCTGGTGATGACGAGGTTCCCGGTGCGAAGGACCGGGACGTAGAACCCGATCGCTTCGGGTGCGACGGGAACGTCGTGGCCGTGCTGCTTCAAACGCTGTTCGACGGTGCTGGTCATGGATGGCTCCTGTGAGGAAAGCGGCAAAAGCGAGTAGACCGGTCACTCCGTGGCCGGAATCTTCAAGTCACGGAGTGACTCGTCTACTTTGGGTCAATGATTTGTTGCCGGTCGCCTTACCCGACTCCCGACTTCAGTTGCAGTCCGCCGAACTGGCGGACGGCCTCGTATGCGACAGCGCAAACGGTGTTGGCCAAGTTCAGGCTGCGGACTTCTGTGTGCATCGGGAACTGCACGGTGCGCGAGCGCAACTCCTCCACGATCTCGCTCGGCAGGCCGTTCGTTTCGCGACCGAATAACAAAATGTCACCGGGAGTGAAATCGGCCTCCCACACCGTGCGCGCGGCCGGGTTCTCGATGCACCAAATGTTACGACCGGGCAGTTTTCTCAAGACCTCGGGCCAGCTATCGACCAGCTCGTAGTCGAGGTACGGCCAGTAATCCAATCCCGCGCGGCGAAGCTGTTGCTCATCGAGACTGAACCCCAGCGGGCGGATCAGCCACAACTTGGCTCCGATGGCGACGCACGTCCGCCCGATGTTCCCCGTGTTGGGAGGAATCTCGGGCTGATAGAGAACGATGTGGAGCAGAGGTTCTGGCATCGGTGTTGAGAGCTTGACTGCAAAGGGAAAAGGAATGAGACGCGAGGATCGAGGCATTCCCTCTTCCCTCATTTTGTTGGTGAACAGAGCCATCGCCTTGTTGGAGTGAGGCAAGTTGTAGAGTGTCGTCGAGTCTTCGAGACGCTCCTTTCTCGCTTTGTTTTGGTGCGTCTCGAAGACTCGACGGCACCCTACGTTGAAAAAGGCGATGGCCCTGGTTGGCGAAGACCTTCAATTGCGAATGGGGCTTCGCGTGTCGCCGACGGCTCATCAACTTCGGGTCTCAACTATTCGACGCGCCACCGCATAGTAGACGACTCCCGACGCGATCAGCACCAACACGCTAAGCGTTTGCCACGGTTGATCGACCAGTAGGCTGACGAAGGCTCCCGCGTAGGCCAACAGCAGCAGAGCTGGCGTCAGGGGATAGCCCCACGTTTTGTAAGGCCGCTCGACATCGGGTCGAGTTCGTCTCAACACGTACACCGCTGAGACCGTCAAGCCGTAGAAGAGCAGTCCAGCGCAGATCACGGAGTCGGTGAGGTTATCGAACGCGCGTTTCATCTGCACGGAGTGTGGTTCCGAGATTGTTTGGTTCACGGCGCGAGCGACGTTCGTTGACGGAGTCGGTTGCGGTTCGCTGGGCTTCCATACGGAGAACAGCACGATCAACAGCACGGTCCAAACCGCTTGAGCCACAATCGCGTTGGCGGGTGTCTGATAAACCGGATGGATGCGATGGAGCCAGCGCGGGACGAGACCGTCTCGCGCGATGGCCAGATAGATGCGTGGGCCGGTGATCATGTTCGAGTTCGTCGCGCCGAACGTCGAACACATCACGCCGAGTGCCGCGATCTGTGCTCCGATGGGACCGAACAGCACTTGAAAGACATCGGCCGCAACCGTGCTGCTCTGCGAGAGATGGCTCATCGTCAGCGTGAGGTGATAGCTGACGTTTGCCCCCAGATAGACCAAGATCACGATCCCGAGACCGATCCCCAACCCGCGCGGCACGTTTCGCTGAGGCTCGCGAATGTCTTCGGCCACCGGACCAAGGTTGATCCATCCGTCATAGGGCCACAGCACCGCGACCATCGCGATTCCGATCGCTTTCCAAAACGAAAGCTGCGACGGCTGCGCGTCGTTCCAGCTCAGCAACGGCTGCAAATTGGCCGGGTCAATCCGCCGCAACAGAAACGGCAGCACGATCAGTCCCGCCAAGAAGGAAACCTTCGCGACGGTGGCCGCTCCCTGCACACCGGCTCCCCACCGCGTGCTGAACAGATTGATGAGCGACAACCCGACAACAATCGCGATCGCCAGCAGCGTCTGCCCCCACGGCGGCAACTCGATGAGTTGATGAAAATAGAGGACCGTCGCGCACGCGAGGGCACCGACCGATCCGGTTCGCACCACCCAGAACTCGGTCCACCCCCACAGGAACGCGGGCAGCCGACCATAGGCTTCGCGCAGATACAGGTACGGCCCGCCCGCGTGAGGAAACATCGCTCCCAGTTCCGCCAGGGCCAGCGCACCGCACAGCGTCACCAGCCCGACAAACAGCCAGATTCCCATGATCGCGAGAAAGCCATACGGCGCGAGAGCACGATCAACGCTGCTGACCTTCAAGAAAATCCCCGACCCGATGATCGAGCCGACCACGATGCACACCGCATCGAATAGCCCGAGCACTCGCGGCAACGTCTGGTGAGCAACGGCCAGCGCGGCGACTTCGACTGAGTCCTTCATGCAAGTTCCAGTGCGAGACAAGAGGTCCATCGAATGGCTCGCAGACTGTAACGAGTCACTCCATCACGATGAACTACCTGACGCAGCCGAACAGGGCGATCGCCGTTTTTAATGCAGGGTGCCGCAGTCACGGGGCGGCGACGTGGCCGTGCGAGGAATTGAAGGCTGTTTCTCATTCTCACGGCCACGTCGCCGCTCCGTGACCGTGGCACCCCATCTCCTAGACTCAAAAAGGCGATGGCCTTGGCAACCGGCAATGAGGCTCATGCCGTTCTCAAAATGTCCAGATGGCTTCGTCTCGCGAATGGCGGATGTGCAATTGGCGTTGCAGCCCCGACTCATCCAGTGCATGAGCGACATCGGGAGAGAGGCGGCAGAGGATCGCCGTGCCTCCGTGTTCTTCGATGCCGTCGTGAAACGACTGCAAGATCGCCAGACCGAGATCGTCGATGTGTTTCAAGCGGACGAGATCGACGACGACGTGACGCGGTTTGCGCGTGAGCAGCAGCGCGTCGAGGTCCTCGGCCACCGCCTCAACGTTCTGTTCGTTGAGCGATTCGATCGTCAGGCTAATGACCGTGATGTTCCGGACCTGCTCCACGTCAAAGTTGCGAACGGCATTGGCGAGCATAATAAGCTCTCTTTCTGATTTCAGACGGTGGTGAAGCGGACACTCGCTACTTGCAGTCCATTTCAAAACTAGCCCGACGCGCAAGCGAGGGCCTTCTCGTCATCGAATGCCCAGCCTTCGCTTGAGCGTCGGGCTAGTTTTCGAGGCAAACACACATTTTGAAATGTGTCTCGGCCACCTCCTGCCGCAGGTGGCCACCCGGTGCAACGGATTCGGTGAGCATCAACTTCAGAACGACCACATCGCGTCGCCGCGTGTGTTGCGAATGTCGAACGTGGACAACAGTCCGGCCTCGCGTATGGCGCTCGACACGACCGGTGACAGGCGGCAAAAGATCGTGGTCCCGCCCGCTTCAGCAATGCTGTCATGCAGCGCGTGCAACATGGCCACACCCAGCTCGTCGATTCGCCGGATCGGAGAAAGCTCCACCACGACTTGTGCCGGACCATTGGCCGTTACGAGCGTGACAAATTCGAGCAACTCTTCGGAGACCGCTTCATAGTTGTCTTCGTCGAGGCCGTTCACGGTGAAGCAAACCACCGTCACATCACGGACCCGTTCCACATAAAAACAGTGAGCCGTCGCGATCGCCATCAAAGCACCTCACCTTCGTTCCTGGTTCTGACAGAAAGGTCGTTTGAGGTGACTTGTTGTCGGGAGCGAACCGCTCAATCCGAGACTCAACAAGCTCATTCCTTCGCTCAAACTGGACAGCAACCTAACTGCCGATTGTGAAGCACTGTGGAAGGCTCTGTGAAAAGAGTGAGGAGTTGAGAGAAATGTTCTGCGAATCGACGGCCGGGATGACCCAAGCTGCGACGCGAGAAACGTTTCATTCTGTGGCCGGCGTGTACGTTTATGTTTGTCGGCGGTGTGACTCGTGGGCATGATCCGACGCGATTCTGCGAGCGAGATATTGGGCAAGGTTCGAGGTGTAAGACGGGCACTCTTGCCCGTCTTACACCTCGAAAACAGACGAGCAAGAGTGCCCGTCCTACGTTCTTCCGCTACCTGCTTCGCGGCACAACCCCTGAAGATGCCCGGTGAAACCGGATCGATAAGACTGAAACTGCAGGAGACCTCCATGAGTCAGTGACGAGCTTTGTGCATCGGGATTGATGCCTACCTGGGCCGCAACCGGTTGGGTGGCTGTGTGAACGACACCAAGAAGTGGTCGAAGTTTTTTACAGACCGAAAGTTTCAGGTCACCGTTCTGACTGATCAGCAGGCGACGTTCGACGGGATCGTGACTGCGATCAAGACGTCGATCGATTCGGCAGTGTCTGGTGACATCGTGGCCATTCATTACTCGGGTCATGGAACGCGCGTCCCTGACACCAGCAAGCAGGAGGTGGATGGTCAGGACGAGGCGTTGGTCCCCATCGACTTCGGCACCAAAGGTTTCATCGTCGATGATTTGATCGGGCCGTTGCTCGACCGCGCCAAACCTGGGCGTGGCGGTCCATGTGTTTTTTGATTGCTGCCATTCGGGCGGAGGGACACGACTGCTCGCGACATCCGAGGCGGCTGGCTCCGAGGACGAGAAGGCTCGGTTTCTCGTGCTGACTCCGAAGATGATTGAGGTTCACAACCGAGCACCGCAAAAACGAGCGGCTTCTAATCAGTTGGGAGTCGGCACAAGAGCGCTTGGCCCGGCGGAAACTTTTGGCTATCGACGGCACCATGCGCGAGGTTCTGTTCGCCGCCTGTCGGCCCTCTGAACAGGCGATCGAGTCCGGCGGCAACGGGTATTTCACGCGCGCCGCAATGGCTGTTCTCGCTCGTCCCGCAACCGGGCTGACGAACGATCAGTTCCTGAAGGCGGTCATCGCCGAGATGGGAGCCGCTCGACGACAGACGCCTCAGTTGTCCTGTTCATCGGGAATCAACGCCGCGCCATTCCTGACCTTCGTGAGTCCTGCTGGTCCCGGAATCACGGCCAAACAGCCCGTCGTTCCGCCCGGCGGACAACTGCGATTTCGGAGCGATTTTCCTCGATCGACCACTCACCACCTGCAAGTTCGATTTCGCCGAGTTCTCAGAAACAGACTTGGAGCAGATGGTCGTCAACGTGGCGGGCTATCCCACCGACAGGCCACAGCGAACGATGTGGATGCAGTCCGGGCGCATGCTCGATGCCGACGATGCGTTTCTCTACTACAAGATGGACACGCACGGCGGGCAGAGTGGTTGCCCGGTCATCCTGTGGGAGGATGGCAACGACTTCACTGTCGTGGGCATCCACACGGGAAACATCGGAACTGCGAATCGCGCGGTGCGTATCAATGGCGACGTGTTCAATCCATTGATGAATTGGCGAGATCAGGCTTGAAGAGAATCGCACACAGCCGTTTGTTGGCTGGCGACAAGTCACGGCGACATTAACCCAGGGACAATCAGATGGGTCTCGGATCGGCCAGCTTGAAAATGTGGTGAATCGGTTGGCGGAGTCTCAGCAGCAGACACGCGAAGCGGGGTATCGGCCGCGGCGAGTGGTACCTCAACCCAAGATTGTCGAAGCGGGTTTCTACGAGGGAGAAGTGGGCGACTTTGAAAAGGTTGTGGAACCTCCCGTCCGTCGCGCCGCCCCTCGTGCAACGCCCGTTCGCGAAGTTCCTGCCGCATCAACTTCGCGAACGGGTCCGACTCTCCGCAGAGCCGCCGCGCCGCGTGAGATCGAGCAACCGACACCGCCGAATGTGGGCTTCTCCTACATCCCAGATGATGATGAGGCTCCGGTTGACGATGACGGTCTCGGTGTCTGGAAGGGCGATGTCCGACGCCCGGTCGCCAAGCCCGTCAATGGTTCCGTAAAACGGTCCTCGCGCTGAGATGAGCGGCAAGTGAAAGTAGACCCGACACTCCGTGCCGGGAGCGGTTCGTGTCACGGAGTGACACGTCTACTTTGGGTAAATCACGTCTTGCCGATCGCCTGATCACAACGAAATCTCGAATGGCCTTTTGATGACCCGAACCCCGGCCTCGCGATGAGGTACGGGGTTCGGTCGTTGGAATACCTCACACGGCCATGTGCGAGGCGTTTCTCAAGTTCGAGTCTTAGTGAGCCGGGTGGCGTCAGCCCCCGGACTTCTGTCGTGAAGAGTCCGGGGGCTGACGCCACCCGGCTCACCAAGAATGTCTCATCGACGATCGTGACAGGTATTGTGATGCCGCGCGATCAGTCTCGCAGGCAGGCGGCTTGCATCAGAGCGCTGGTGGCGGCGTAGGCTTCGGCGACCCAGGCTTCGATCTGGTCGGGTTGCGGGCTGTATTCGAGTTCGATCGAGACGGCTCCTTCGATCCCGAGCGCGGCGATCTCGCGCAGGTACGGCTCGAAATTCACGACGCCGCGACCGGGAGGGAGATCGCCGTGGACGAGGCCGTCGCAGTCGGAGATGTGGACGTGGATCGCCTTTCCCTGGAGTCGTCGGATCTCTTCGGGAGCGACTTTGGCCAAGCAAAGATGTGACACGTCGATGTTTGCCTTCACCGCCGGGTGATTCACGTCGTCGATGAAGCGGACCATGTTGTCGATGTTGTTGAGCAACGACAGTGGAAACGGCTCCAGTTCGAGAGCGATCTGGACTCCCAACTCGGCCGCGTAGTTGCCGAGCCGCTTGCAGTGTTCGACCGCGAACGCCCACTGATCGGCGGGGCGGATGACTTCGCGGTTCCAGATGTACTCGCCCAAGACGAGCAGCACGTTCTTCGCGGAGAACTCGCACGCGAGGTCGAGGTACTGAGTCACTCGATCGACGTGGAACCGCTGCACGCTGGGATTGAAGTCGATCAGCCCCGTCGCGACGCAGCAGAGCGAGACGATGGGCAACCCGGCTCGATCGCACTCGCGGCGGATCAGCAGACGTTCTTGAACGCTGATGTCGAGCGGATCGGCGAAGATGTCGATCGTGTCGAACCCCAGTTCCTTCGTTTTGCGAATTCCCCACGCGGTGTCTCGCCCCGCCTGTGCCCACGCCGAGTTGATGAGTCCGAGCTGCATGATGATGCCTTGTGCTATTTGTTGGTGACGTGGTCAGGCTTTGATGGGTGAGTTGGTTTTCGCGATTGGTCTGCCGGCGACCGTGACTGTCGCAGACGGACATCGTCTGCGGCGGACATAATCAGTTCAACTGTTGTACCAAAGTAGTTATTCCGTTCCCGTGGTGGACACTCGTAAGGGAGGAACGGTGGCAGATTGGCCTGGATGCCCCGCCCACATCTTCTCTCAGTTTGCCTTCTCTGTGCCTCTGAGTCTCTGTGGTAAACCTTCTTCAATGACCTTCCCTGAAGAGGATTTAACCACCGAGGCACCGAGGCACAGAGAAGGCAAGCAGAGGTCTGTTCCTCAGGAGAAATGTCACATTGGTGTCGTTTCTGGAGGACGGGTGGGCACGTTGCGATTGAGTGTACAGGAGCGGGATCGTTCGGAGGTTTTGTCGCAGGTTACGAAGTCCTCGATCGGTTTGATGAAGGCTTCAGAGTTATTGGGGGTGAGTTACCGTCAGGTGCTTAGGCAGCGCCTGAATCTTTCTGTTCTCACGCCTTTCTGTTACGAGCGGGTGATTCGTCGGCTCTCTGGATTTGTACTGACAGGACAGGTTTTTTTATGGCGCGCATTGTGACACCGTTTTCTGGCCGATCGCTCGTGGAGTGGACGGACGTGCTTCAGCGGGCGACGGCTCCGGACGAACGTTATCGGGCGTTGTTGGCGGTGAAATCGCTGGGCTCGGTGGACGAGACGATCGTGTGGAGTCGTCACTCATTGGGCGATGACGATTCGGCCGTGAGGGCACTGGCGGCGAAGATGCTGGGAGAATCGAAGCGGCTCGACGCGACGAGCACCACGTCGTGGGATGACATCGCCAACGAACTGACGGCTCGGCTGAGTGACTCGGATATCGACGTGCGGTTTGAAGCGGCGCGGGCGATGGGCCGAGTTCGCGGCGGCGATGCGTCGGCGCGAGACGTGTTGTTGTCGCTGCTCGCGGAAGAGGAGATTCAGCCCCTCATGCTCGCGTCGGTCGTGACGGCGCTGGCAGAGCGAACGGATGTCGATCTCGCTGGGCTGGCCTCGCGCTATGGAATGTTGCTGGCTCACGAACAAGCTGAGGTGCGCGAGAGCGTGTCGGCGGCTGTCGCGGCGTGGGGAGTGCCTGCGGCGGGGGTGGTCGAGCCGCTGGTGATCGCCCTCGACGATGAAGAGCCGCTGGTCCGAGAAAACGCCGCGCTGGCGCTCGGTCGTGCGGGTGTTGCCTCAGATGAAGTGGTGGCTGCGCTGCGCGCCGCCGCGACAGATGAGGACGAGGTTGTCGCAACCGTCGCAAAGAATGCCCTCACGGAACTCGGGCTGTCGGGCTGAGGAATGCGACGATCAACACCAACCCGCAGCGTGAGCAAGGACGTTGGCTTTTTCGTGAGACTCACACGGTCACGAGAAACGCGGCTTCAAAACGCACGCCCTCGCTTACGCTGCGGGTTGGTATCGGAGTCGCCTCTCGCCGCGCCCGACTCACCACTGAATCGGTCGGATGATGCCGTTGGCGAGCAGGCCACCGAACGTGATTCCTGCCAGCAGGATCGCTCGCAACACCCATGGAGCGCGTGCGGGGCCGCACCACGCGACAAGGCGTTGGCCCTTGCGAGTCTGGTCGAGAATTTGGCGTTCGCATGACCAGAGGAACAGGCACCAGACGATGAATCCCGTCCCCATTACCGCGTCTTGAGAGAAGGGAAACATGACGCAAGGGCCTCGCAGGTTTGAGTGAGTGGGATGGTTGCCGTGCCTCGCACGGGATGAAGTGAAGCAACGGAACGGAGTACGAAATGAGAAGTCTGAGCGGGGGACGTGAGTCCCCTGGCTCGTGGGCGTCAGCCCGCTTTCAAAGAACCAGGGGACTCACGTTCCCCACTCAGAGAGGGTTCACTCACGGACGCGGGTTTGTCAGGAGTTGTTTCATCTCGGCCACGGTCTGCGCGTGCGCAGCATCTGTCGCGAGGTTCTTCATCTCGCGCGGATCGGCGTCGTGGTTGTAGAGTTCCGCTCCTTGAGTCCCTTCATCCCATTCGGTGTAGCGCCAGCGTTCGGTGCGAACACTGCGTCCCATAGAGGGCGGTCGCGGCTTGTTCTGCTTCGCCTTCGCGCCGGCTCCCGTAGCAGTGGCCGCGCCGCGCGTGACTTGAGAATAGGCCGGCCTACCCCACGCGGCTTGAGGATTCTGGACCAGCGACTTCAAGCTGGCCCCTTCGGTCTTGGAGTCCGCCGTGATACCGCAGAGGTCGGTCAGCGTGCGATGCAGATCGACCAGCTCGACCGTTCGCCCACATGCTTGACCGTTGGCCGCGTTGCCCGGCACGGCGATGACGAGCGGGACGCGAGCCGACTCTTCAAAAATGCTCATCTTCTGCCAAAGCCGTTTCTCACCGAGGTGATAGCCGTGATCGCTGTGGAACACGACGACCGTCTTGTCGGCCAGCTTGAGCCGGTCGAGTGCATCGAGGACTCGGCCGACTTGTGCGTCCATGAACGTCGTCGCCGCGAAGTACGCCTGCAAGGCTTGTCGGCGTTGATCGTCGGTCATCGCCTCTTCTTCCGGCTTGATCGTGGCCAGCGCGAGCTTGGGGAAGAGGTCTCGCAGGTTGTCGGGTGAGACGGGGACCGCGAGCGACCCCAGTGGGTAGAGGTCGAAGTATTTCTTCGGCGAGACATAGGGCGTGTGCGGCCGATAGAAGCCGACCGCCAAATAGAACGGTTCGTTCCGGTGAGTCTCCAACAGTTGAATGGCCTCCGTCGCACCGATGCCGTCCGTCTGAGCCGTGTCTTCCCCTTCATCGGCCAGCCAACTGAGTGTGCCGCCAAACTGAGGGACTCCTTGTGCGTTCTTCTTCAGCGTGAAGATACGGTCCTCGACATCCTTGTCGTGCCCCTTCGGATTGACGACCTGTTGCCACGACGGTGCGTCGTCCAGCCCGTCGGTCCCGATCTGAGTCGGCACGCCGTAGTGATAGAGCTTGCCGACGCGCGCCGCGAAGTAGCCCGCCTTGCGAAACGATTGCGGAATGCTGACCGCGTCGGGCAGAACGCTCCGGAAGTGGGTCGAGTTCTCATGCACCTTTGTCGTGTCAGGCCGCAGCCCGGTCATGAACGAGGCTCGCGACGGATTGCAGAGCGGGAACTGGCAGTACGCCCGATCAAACCTCACGCCCCGCGCGGCCAGCTTGTCGATGTTCGGCGACTTCACCCACTTGTCCCCATAACAACCGAGCCGCGCCGTGAGGTCGTCCGACACGATGTGCAAGACGTTCAACCGAGCTGGCTCCGCAGCGAGGGCCTTCGTGGTGCAGACAACAGCGCAGGCGAACAGGACCAAGTTCTTGAGTCGCCAATTCATGAGGAGGTCTCCGAGGCAGAGGACGTGAACAACGGCACGCTCAGATCGTTGGTCGTCGGGAATCGCGTGTGGGTCCAGACCATAATCCAGAGCGTGTGATCACAACAGCAGCCCAAGCAATTTCGCTGAGGCCATCGCTTCGTTGGTCCCACCCTACGTGGAGAGAGGCGATGGCACCGGGCCAAGACCAATGTCGCTGGCAGAATTGAATCTCGCCGCCTGCGCGGATAGCTCTACATTCCGTCCGCGACGGCAACCCTTGAGAAAACAGACTCCTTCCAGAAAGAGATTCCATGCAGATGCAGAACAAAGTGGCGATCGTGACCGGTGGCGGGACGGGTGTGGGGCGGGCGACTTCGTTGGCGCTGGCCAAGCTCGGATGCAGCGTCGTTGTGAATTGTTCGCGATCACGCGACGAGGCCGATGCGACGGTGAGCGAGATCGTCGCACTCGGTTCACGTGGTCTGGTCTTTCAGGGGGACGTGGCCGATGACGCTGCGTGTCGGGCGATGGTGGCCGAGACTGTCGCGACGTTCGGTCGAGTCGATGTGCTGGTGAACTGCGCGGGGACGACCGACTTCATCGCGTTTCAAGACGTGGAAGCGGTCACTGACGAGACGTGGCTGAGGCTCTACAAGGTCAACGTGGTCGGAGCCTTTCACTGTGCCCGCGCCGTGCGCGAGCCGATGCTGGCGGTCGGCGGCGGTGTCATCATCAACATCTCCAGCGTGGCCGCTCAGCTCGCGCAGGGGAGTTCGATTCCCTACTGCTGCACGAAGGCGGCGCTCGACAACCTGACGGTCTCACTGGCCCGCACGTTCGCACCGCAGATTCGCGTGAACGGCATCGCCCCCGGTTTCATCGCAGGACGGTGGACGCAGGCGGGACTCGGCCCGCGTTACGACGGCATCAAAGCGGCGTATGAGAAAACACTGCCGCTCGCACGCGTCTGTCATCCCGAAGACATCGCCGAAGGAGTCATGAGCCTCATCACCGGCAGCAGCCTCGTCACCGGCCAGACGCTCACCGTCGATGCCGGAATGATGATCGCGGGATATCAGGTGAAGTACGACTGAAGTCTGCGAACCATCAACCCCGGCCCGCAGACTTTCGGATGACGTAGGCCGGGGCACCAGAGCCACCCCGTCGAGATACGGAACTCATTCTTGGGGTGGCCCGGATTGCTTCTGTATAGACTGGGGACATGGGTCACACATTTCGGTCATGCTGACGGGCCTCTGGAAGGAGGTCGATCATGGCTTGGAAAGATGTGTCTACGATGTCTCAGCGATTGGAGTTTGTGGTGTTGGCTTCGGCGGAGGGGGCCAACGTGA
>Ga0114966_10000092_pt1 | contig 80058 bp, 54 predicted proteins | sample M_130207_XF_Meta_FD_87029 | JGI IMG/M metagenome (GOLD analysis project Ga0114966, IMG submission 87029) | Freshwater microbial communities from Lake Montjoie, Canada to study carbon cycling - M_130207_XF_MetaG | ecosystem: Environmental > Aquatic > Freshwater > Lake | place: Lake Montjoie...
AAGTGGTGCGTTTCGAAGACTCCACGCACCCTACATCAGCCCGACAAACACGCACACATTTGAATAAGGTTCCTCATGCAAACGATCACCCAAGTCACCGGCACCGGCGTGCCGCTCCTTCTCGATGACATCGATACCGACCGAATCATTCCCGCTCGCTTCCTGCGTTGCGTCACGTTCGATGGTCTTGGCGAACATGCGTTTGAAGATGATCGCAAGCAGGATGCGAAGCATCCATTCGACGATGTCCGCTTCCATGGGGGAAGCGTGCTTGTGGGAGGCCGCAACTTTGGTTGTGGGTCGTCGCGCGAACATGCTCCTCAGGCGCTGATCCGTTGGGGAATCAAAGCGATCGTCGCCCAGTCGTTCGCGGAAATTTTCTTCGGCAACTGCACGGGTCTCGGTGTGCCGTGCGTGAATGCCGCTCGCGGTGATCTCGACAAGTTGGCGACGGCCATCACGGCCGATCCCAAGTTGGAAGTGACGGTCGATCTTGCCGCGAAGCAGGTCCGCGCTGGCAGCCTCTCCTTCCCGATCACGATGCTCGAAAGCGCGCGAGGTTCGCTGACAACCGGCAACTGGGACTTCCTCGGCCAGCTCCTCGAAGGAGCCGACGCTGTGAAGCAGGCGGCCGCGAAGCTGCCATATGTGAACGGCTTCATGGCTTAGGATCGCGTACGCAATACCGCCTCATCCCACCTTCAAGAGAGTCATCATGCTTCGCCCTCTTTTCGCTGTTGTGTTGTCCGCCATTGTCATTGCTGCTCATGGAATAACTGAGTTCGTGACGCAGAGCCGTGCCGCCGATGCGCCAGCGAAGATCACGCATTCGTTCCTCGCGACCGGCGGTGAGACTTACATTCTGGATGGCGACGGCAAGGTGACGTGGTCGTATCCGAAGTCAACTCGCGACGGCTGGGTGCTGCCCAACGGAAACATTTTGCTCGCGTTGTCGAAGTCGAACGACGGCGGATCGGTGGTTGAGGTGACGCGCGAAGGGAAGACGGTCTTCGAGTTCAAGGGGACGCAAGCCGAGGTCAACACGGCGCAGGCGCTTGAGAACGGCAACATCCTGCTGACCGAGGCGGGGGCCAAACCGAGGCTCCTCGAAGTGACACGCGACGGCAAGATCGCGGTCGAAGTCGCGCTGCAGGCTCAGACGAAGGATCATCACCTGCAAACGCGGATGGCTCGCAAGCTGAAGAACGGGAACTACCTCGTGCCGCAGCTTCTCGACAAGGTGGTGCGCGAGTACCAGCCCGACGGCAAAGTCGTCTGGGAAGTCGCGACGCCTCATTGGCCGTTCACCGCGATCCGGTTGGACGATGGCAATACGCTCATCAACTGCACGCTCGGCAACCTGAGCATTGAAGTCGATGCGGCAGGCAAGACGGTCTGGCAGGTCTCGAACGACGACTTCCCATCGAAGCCATTCGACGACGCCTGCGGCGGGCAACGGCTTCCTAACGGGAACACCGTCATCACGGCCTATCACACAGGACCGGGCAAGGTCCGCCTGTTCGAAGTCACACGCGACAAGCAGATCGTCTGGACCCACGTCAGCGACCGCAAACCGGGCATCCACCACTTCCAAATCCTCGACACGAATGGCAAGCCGGTCGAAGGCCGTCCGCTGCGGTGAATTCTGACCAGGCTCCAGGAGATCGCCGATGAGTCCGTTGCTCAATCAAGCCATTTCACGACTCGAAAGCCGGACTTTCGAGGAGCAGAACGAGATTGCAGGACTCATTCTCGCGGAGATCGCGGATGAAGCGAAATGGACGGAGCAGTTCGCGAACAGTCGGCCTCAACTGACGAAACTGGAAGCGAAAGTTCGCGCCGACAGTTACGGCGGTTCAACGCTCCAATGTGTAACAAACGCCAAGACATCGCAGAGTCGCTGTTGGGCGGGAGTCGCTCGTGGTGACATCACGCCGCCGGTGGGGATCTATCACCGGATGTGGGGGGCCGCGACGCATGAGCGATCGACCGGAGTGCATCGGCCGCTGACGGCGACGGTGCTGGTGCTGAGAGACGTTGGGAATGATGAGGCTTCGCAGCGAGTGGTCGTGGCTGTCGATCATTGCCTGCTGTGGACGGTTGAGATGAACCGGCTGCTGGATGCGGTCAGTTCCTCAACGGGCATTGATCGAGCCGCGCTGACGGTCTTCTTCTCGCACACACACGGTGCGGGGCTGATGGGACTCGAACGACGCGATCTGCCGGGCGGGGAGTTGATCCCGCCGTATCTCGATGAACTGGCGACCACGATTGCCCGGCTGGTTGATGAGGCTCGGAGCGGTCTCGCGTCGGCGACGATTGTCTACGGCGTTGGTCGCTGCGATCTGGCTCAACACCGCGATGCGTTCGATGAGGAGCGAGGTCACGCGGTCTGTGGGTTCAACCCAGATGGTCCTGCGGACGACACGGTTCTCGTGGCGCGAGTCACTTCGGATGCGGGCCAACCGCTCGCGATTGCCGTGAACTATGCGTGCCATCCGACGACGCTGGCGTGGGAGAACACGCTCATCAGCCCCGACTACATCGGCGCGCTGCGTGAGGTCGTTGAGACGGCGACCGCCTGTCCCTGTCTATTCATCCAAGGTGCGTCCGGTGACATCGGCCCGCGCGAGGGATTCGTCGGCGATGTGACTGTCGCGGATAAGAACGGACGGCAGCTTGGCTATGCGGCGCTGTCGGCACTCGAAGCGTTGCCGCCCGCCGATCGCGAGTTCCAGTACGCAGGGCCGGTCTTGTCGGGAGCGACGCTGGGAACTTGGAAGTACGCCGCGATGACCTCCTCGCGCGGCCTCGCAACGGAACAATGGGACGTGCGGCGAGTCATCGTGCCGCTCCCCTATCGCGCCGACTTGCCGAAACGGGCGGAGATCGAAGCCGAGTTGGTCTGTGCGCGAGGCGACGAAGCGCGAGCCTTGGCTGAGGGTGACGCAACTCGCAGCAGAGACGCTCGCGCGCTGGTCGAACGAGCGACGCGGCGACTCACCCGCGTCGCTCATCTCCCGGAGGGAAACTCCTACCCCTACGAACTGGTCCTCTGGCGTATGGGCGATGCCATCTGGATCGCTCTCGACGGCGAGCACTACAGCGTTCTTCAACGGACTTTGCGCGAGCGGTTCCCTGACCTGACGCTGGTGATCGGCACGTTGGCCAATGGCTCGAACGTCTGGTATCTGCCCGACGCCGCGTCGTATGGGAAGGGGCTGTATCAGGAAGAGGCCTCGATCTTGGCACGCGGTGCGTTGGAGGCCGTGATCGAGGCGGCCGCGACTGCGATCGGCGAGGTCATCGCTGCGTGACTTGCTTGATGGTCTAAACTTCACGCCGCCTAAAGTGAAGCCTTTCCGAGCGAGGCGGCGTCAGCCCAATGGCACTCACTTTGTCATTCACTCCGTGAGCGGCACGGCGCTAGCCGCCGGTTCTTTGCTTGGAAACACCGCTCCGTTTACCGGCGGCTAGCGCCGTGCCGCTCAAAGTGAGTGCCATTTGGCGTCAGCCCCCGGTTCTTCCGAAGAGGGCTGACGCCGCCCCGCTCAGAGGTCTCATCACGGACCGCGCGAGGCATGCGCATCTGTCAGCTTTCAGCCGAAGCACGCATCTTCTCCAGCCCAAGCTTCGCCACCTCGCGCGGGTCGCGTGCCCAAAGGTCTTCGCGGAAGAGTTCGAGCGACAGGTAGCCGCGATAGCCGGTCTCGTTCAGCAGGCGGCACCATTGCTTCAGATCGAGATGTCCGTCGCCGGGCATCACGCGGCTGTGATCGTGCTGTTCCAACCGAGGTGGCGACGACGGTGTGTCGTTGAAATGGCTGATCGCGATCTGGTCTCCGCGCAGCTTGCTGATCGACGCGAACGAACCGCCGCCGCGAAAGTTGTGAAACGGGTCGATGATGATCGTCGCTTGCGGATGCTGCGAGAGAGTCATGATCTCCAACGCCGACTCGATCGTGTTGAGCTGTTCGACGAACCCGAGGTACTCCATCGCGGGCTTCACGCCGAACGACAGGCCGAGATCGAGGAGTTCTCGGTAATTACGAGCGGCCAGCGCGACATCGACCTGTCCCATCGCGGGGCACGAGATGATGTGAGCCGATCCGAGTTCGGCGGAGGCAGCCAGTCGCGGCTTGATCTTTTCGAGAGCCGCTTCATGTTCGGCTCCGGTCGTGTCGCACCAGCCCGCCAGATAGATCGTCGTCGGCAGCGCGAGGCCCGCGTCACTCAGTCCCTTCTTGATGTCCGCCAACGTCCCACCGCTAGCGATGTGCGATTCAATGTCATCGTGCCAGAGTTCGATCGCGGAGTAACCAACTTCTCCCGCGATCCGAATCTTGTCGAGGATCGGCGTCGGTCGAATGGTGCTGGCGTTGAGACAGTATTGGAACGGCATTGGGTCTCTCTCCTTGGCAATGTGGCAATTCAAACGCAGGGTCTACTGAGCGACGTGGCGTGGCGAGAACATCGCGCGGCAGTCTAACCGTCCGGCAATGAATTTCGACAGCAACGAAGTTGAGTGAATTCTCGTGAGCGATCAAGAACCTCCTCTTTGATAGTCGCATCGGACTGGAGCGATTTCTATGATGCCGCCGCCTCGCGTGACCTCTCACTTTTTGGAGCTTGCAACATGACCGACCGTCTTCCGATCAGCCGTCGTACCGCACTTCAAGTTGCTGCTGCGACGATCGCGGCGAGTTCCCTTTCGTCGCCGCGTTCGAGTCGCGCCGATGTGCCGAAGGTCTTCACGGCGGAACGAAAAATCGGGGATAAGCGGCTCGGCGATTTGAAGGACTACAACGGCTACTTCCCGTGGGAGCCATCGGCCACCGTCGCCGAATGGGAGCGACGAGCCGAGTACGTGCGACGACAGATGCTCGTCGCCAACGGTCTCTGGCCGATGCCGTCGAAGCAGCCGCTCAATGCGGTCGTGCATGGCAAGATCGAGAAGGACGACTACACGATCGAGAAGGTCATCCTGCAAACGGGCGATGGACTGTATTGCACCGGCAGTCTCTACCGTCCGAAGGCTCCCGCTCCCGCCAATCAGAAGCGTGCCGCCGTGATGTGTGCTCACGGACACTGGACCAACGCCCGGTTTTATGGTCACACCGATGCTCAAATGAAAATTGAGTTGGAGACCAAAGGCGAAGTCCATCCCGTGGGCGGCCAGTATTTCTTGCAGTCGATCCCCGTGACGCTGGCTCGCATGGGCTGCGTCGCGTTTTTCTATGACATGCTCGGCTATGCCGACGGCGGGCCGTTGACCATGCAGTTGATCCACGGCTTCGCCAAGCAGCGACCCGAGATGAGCCGCCCTGATCGTTGGGGTCTCTTCAGCGCTCAGTCCGAGTTGCGATGCCTCAGCGGGATGGGACTGCAAACGTGGAACTCGGTTCGCGTTTTGGACTGGCTCAGCGGGCTGGACGATGTCGATCCGAAACGCATCGCGATTACCGGTGCCAGCGGCGGCGGAACGCAGACGTTCATGCTCGGCTGCGTCGATCCTCGTCCTGCCGCGTTCTTCCCGGCCGTGATGGTCTCAACCGCAATGCAGGGGGGCTGCACCTGTGAGAACACGAGCCTATTGCGAGTGAACACCGGCAACATCGAGATGACCGCGTTGCTGGCTCCGCGACCGGTCGGAATGACGGGTGCCGATGACTGGACGAAGGAGATCGAGACGAAGGGCCTTCCACAACTGAAGAAGCATTACGCGATGCTCGGCGTGCCGGACAACGTGGAAGGGAAGTACTTCCCGTACCCACACAACTACAACCACCCGAGCCGTGCGATGATGTATTCGTTCTTCAACAAGCACCTGAAGCTCGGTATCGCCGAGCCGATTGTCGAACGCGACTTCGTTCCGCTGACGATCCCCGAAGCGACGGTCTGGGACGACACCCATCCCGCGCCGAAGTACTCGGAAGAGGCGGAACTCAAGATCGTGCGCGGCTTCGCCAACGATCAGGCTCAACAGTTCGCGGCCCTCGCCCCGAAGGACACGGCGTCACTGACCGAGTTCCGCCGTGTGATCGGTGGCGCGTGGGACGTGATGATCGGACGAACGCTTCCCGGGAAAGACGATTTCACCTACGACCACACGTTCAAATCGAACGGCGAAGACCTGCTGAAGTTCCGCACGGTGGTGAAGCTCACCAAGGAAGGGGAAGAAGTTCCGACACTGTTCTATCTGCCGAAGAACTGGAACAAGCAGGTTGCGATTTGGATTGCCGACGCGGGGAAAGCGTCGCTGTTGAAGGACGATGGTTCGCCGATCGACGCCGTGCAAAAGCTGATCGACGCCGGTGTCTCGGTCGCGCTCCCCGATCTGCTCTATCAAGGTGAGTTCACCGCCGACGGGCAGCCGCTGACGGAAGCACGCAAGGTGCCGAACCCGCGCGAGTTCGTCGGGTACACGGCGGGCTTCAATCACTCGCTCTTCGCGCAACGCGTTCATGACATCCTGACGCTGATCGCCTTCAGCAAGCACAGTAAGTACGAGCCGGAGGGGATCCATTTGGTGGGACTCGGCCCCGTCGCCGGACCACTCGTCGCGGCTGCGGCCATTCAAGCGGGACCGGCCGTCAACAAGGTTGCCATCAGCACGGGAGGCTTCCGCTTCAGCGCCATCACCGCCGCCCGCGATCCGATGCTGGTCCCGGGTGCCGTGAAGTACGGCGACGTTCCCGGCCTCGTGGCGCTGCTCGCTCCTCGCCCGTTACTGCTCGCTGGCGAAGCCACAACGAGCGACGCGACCAAGCTGGCTCAAGCCGCTTACACAGCCGCCAACGCCAGTGGCAAGGTGACGCTGACAGACACCCCTGCCACCAAGCTGCCATCGGTCGTGGCAGACTGGCTGCTCAATGGATAGAGGCGACTTGCAATTGTCCGCCCTCATCGCACTGGCTCCGTATGGCAGAATCAGCAGGACGCTGAGCACACACTCAGCGTCCTGCCGTTGTTGATATTCCATGCGTACGTGCGCACCACCGCAGACAATCGCGACGAGATCGCACACGTTGTCACTAACATGACTCGGCTTATCATTTTTCGGCTCTCCGCCATTTGTGTTGAAGGTCCGACTGAGCGGCACGGCGCTAGCCGCCGGTCTTTTTCGCGCTACACCGGCGGCTAGCGCCGTGCCGCTCACGGGAGGTGATTTCGTGCCCGTTGCTATCGAGCGATCGCCGCGAGAAGTACGCCAATCTCAAGTCGATCAAACAAGAGGCTGCGGTGTTTTGGGATTCGTCATATCACAACTCATTCCGAGCGGCCGAACTGCCAAAATGAGTTCCAACAACTCGACGTACTTTCGATTGCGGTCACTCCCGTGAGATGGCTTCGTCGAGGTTCAGTAATACGTTGGCGACGCACGACCGAGCAGCGCGTTGCGTGGAGCGGATCGACGTGACTCGGCGTTGAGGAGCGACAAGTTGCCGACGTGATGAGGAGGCGTTTGGAGGCGTTTGGTGGACCAAACAGGTTGAGAGTGGAAGGTTGAGGGTTGAAGGTCAGACGAAGTGGCGATGCCACTTCTGGCACTCGTCTCTCGTCACTCGACTTCCCCCGGTACTCCACCGCCAACCAGTCGAGCAGTTCCGGATGACTCGGCCACGCTCCTTGCAGGCCGAAGTCTTCGACGGTGGTGACGATGCCGTGACCGAAGAGTTGTCGCCAGAGGCGGTTCACGGCGACGCGGGCAGTCAGGGGATGTCGTCCATCAACGAGCCATCTCGCCAGCGCGAGTCGATTGGGCGGCGCGTCGTTTGGCAACGGCGGCAGGAAACGAGGGACGCCCGGCGTCACCTTGTCACCGAGCGGGTCGTACTGGCCTCGCACTTGGATGAAGGTGTCGCGCGGAACGAGCATGTCCTGCATGACCATCGTCGTGGGGATCGTGTTGAAATGCTGTTTCTCGGCGTCGCGCAGCAGAGTGCGCCGCACTTCGAGACCGGGCCGGAGCGCGCTGGCCGGAACTTGTTCAGGAGCGATCTCCTTCGGTGGGGCGAGGCTCGCGAGATTGGCTTCAACGTCAGCGATGACTCGCGCCAAATCGGCTTGTCGCGCGGTCTGCTCGGGCGACGGGAGCCTCAGTTCCGGAGCAGCGTTCTTTTGTTTGCCCCTTGCGACCCCGGCTTCCGGCAGTTGGTTGAAATAGGTGAAGAGCTGGAAGAACTCGCGCTGCGTGAGCAGGTCGTACTCGTGATCGTGGCATTGAGCACAGCCTGCGGTCAATCCCATCGAAACGGCGGCGGTCGTGCGCACGCGGTCGGCCACGTATTCGGTCCCAGACTCCTCGGGAATGACGCCGGTCTCTTCGGTGATCATGTGGTTGCGATTGAAGCCGGTGGCGATGCGCTACGGCAGCGTCGCTTCGGGAAGCAGGTCTCCGGCGAGTTGCTCGATGGTGAATTGGTCGAACGGCAGGTTGCGATTGAAGGCGTCGATCACCCAGTCTCGCCACGTCCACATGAAGCGTTCGTGGTCGTTAAAGTAGTCATCCGTGTCGGCATTCCGGGCCTGATCGAGCCAGTCGCGCGCCATATGTTCGCCGTAGCGAGGCGACGCGAGCAACCGATCGACGGCCCGCTCGAAGACATCCGGGTTGAGATCCGACTCGAACGCATCGACCTCATCAAGCGACGGCGGCAACCCGGTCAGATTGAACGTCACACGACAGAGCAACGTCGGACGATCAGCCTCGCGCGATGGAACCACATCGGCGGGAAACCGTGTCACGATGAACCTGTCGAGCGGCCCGCGCGGCCACGACGCATCACGCACGACGGGCAACCTTGGTCGAATCGGTGTGACGCACGCCCAGTGGGGCCGGTACTCCGCTCCCGTCTCGATCCATCGCACGAGCGTCTGCTGCTGCTCGTGGGTCAATCGCTTGAAACTCTCCTTCGGCGGCATGACGTCGTTGTGTTGTGAACAAATGCGTTTAACCAGCTCACTCGCACCGGGTTTGTCGGGGACGATGGCGACGTTGCCCGACTCTTCGAGTCGCGCGATCGCATCCTCACGCACATCGAGCCTCAGCCCCACCTGACGCTTCGCCGTGTCGGGGGCATGACAAGCGAAACAGTTCTCAGACAAAATCGGCCGCACGTCACGAGCGAAGTCAGGGCGACCGAGGTCGTCGCCGCTGAAGACGGTCAACAGGCCGATGATCGCGCAACGGAATCCCATCTGTGGCAACTCCGTGAGGCAACTCGTTCAGGAAATTCCCAGCTTGAAGTGCGTTGCAGGCTGCGAGATTCGCCCGGCGGGCGACAAGCAAACACGGCACGACTCATTCCTCTTTCTGTCCTCCCTTTTTCTGTTCCTTGTTCGACCAGCCAAGACGGGTTCGTTGAGCCAGTACAGAAAGATGTTGGACAGAAAGAGGGGAGGAGCCGGGATTCGGTGAGCATGGCATCTCCATAGAGGCTCAGTAAGCTGGTGCCGCACTGGAGTCCGGTCTTTCTGCCTTTCATTCGCGTTCCCCTCAAATCGCGCGGAACATGTTCCGCGCGATTTGAGGGGAACGCGAATGAAAGGCAAGCAGATTGTTGGTTACATCAAACTCGTTCGGAAAGCGCTATGTCTCGACAACGGCTGTTTTTGATCGCGGGAGCGTTGGTGATGTCGGTTGGTTCCGTGACGGTGGCCGAGGAGACCGCGAAGACAACAGCGGCTCGCCGCGCGTTTGAGTGCCGGTTTGCGGAGACTCCGCCGACGATTGATGGCGTGGGAGACGATGCGGCGTGGAAGTCGGCGCAAGTGATTGATGGCTTCGGGTTGCCGTGGCTCAAAGATCAGGCTCGTCCGTCGAAGACCGCAACGAAGGCGAAGCTGCTGTGGGATCGAGACGCCCTCTATTTCTTCGCCGAGTTGGAGGATCACGATCTGTTCGCCGACATCACCGAGCATGATGGGATGACGTGGTACAACGACGTGTTCGAGCTATTCTTCAAACCGGCACTCGACAAGCCGGGCTACTACGAGTTCCAGGTCAACGCGGCCGGAACGACGATGGACATGTTCCTGCCTCAGCGCGGCATCAAGGATTTTGAGAAGTCTGTTCGCGACGGTGAATTCCGGTTTGAAGCCCGCGTCAAAACGGACGGCACGTTGAACCAGCGGACAGATCGCGACATCGGTTGGACGGTGGAAGGCCGGATGCCCTGGACCGACTTCCTGCGGACGGGCGGTCGTCCGGCAGTGGAGGAAGTCTGGAAGTTCACGCTCTGCCGTTACGACTACTCGAAGGAGTTTGAGACGCCAGAGCTATCGGCCGTCGCGCCGCTTCAAGCCGCCAACTTTCATCAGTACGAAGACTATGCCGATTTGAAGTTCGTCCGTTCAACGGGCGGTGAAAACATCGCCGTCACGAAGGCCTTCCATCCCCTCGCGCCGCTGCCGCGCCTGACGACCTCGCGCGTCGTCGGATCGCCCGAGCCGCCACTGCCGTATCAAACCGTGAGGCGATTTCCAAAGTTGAAACTCACGCTTCCGACCGCCGTCGCGCACCAACCGGGGAGCGACCGGATCATGACCATCACGCAAGACGCTCCGTTTTCGTTGACGACGATTCGGCGGTTCGTTGATGCGGACGATGTTTCAGAGAGCGAGGTCTTGCTGCCGTCGGATGATCGCGTGGCGTACGACCTCGCATTCCATCCGAACTTCGCTGAGAACGGGTTTGTATATGTCGGGCATAACCGGCCGAAAGCGTTAGTGGAGGAAGTGAAGACGAAGGCAGCAGCAAAAAACGAAGACCCCTCACCCCCGGCCCCTCTCCCCGCAGAGCTGGGGCGAGGGGTGAAAGAGGCGGACAAGAAGAAGAGCGAGAAATATTCGATGGTCTCGCGGTTCAAAATGAATCCGCGGCCGCCTTACGAGTTCGATCCGAAGAGTGAGGTGACGATCATCGAGTGGGCCTCGGACGGTCACAACGGCGCGGCAATCGCGTTTGGATTGGACGGCCTGCTGTACGTGACCTCGGGCGATGGAACATCGGACAGCGATACCAACCTGCGAGGTCAGGACTTGTCGAAGCTCACCGCGAAGGTCTTGCGGATTGATGTCGATCACCCAGCCGACGGGAAGCTTTACTCGGTGCCTCAAGACAACCCGTTTGTGTCGCACCCGAACGCGGTCCCTGAGACTTGGGCTTACGGTTTGAGGAACCCGTGGCGGATGACCGTTGACCGTCAGACCGGTCACATCTGGGTCGGCAATAACGGGCAGGACTTGTGGGAGCAGGTCTACTTCGTTCGCAAAGGGGACAACTACGGCTGGAGTCTCTACGAAGGAAGCCATCCGTTTTACTTGGGCCGCGAGTTGGGACCGACTCCGCACGTGAAGCCCGCGCTCGAACATCATCACAACGAGGCGCGGTCACTGACGGGGGGCATCGTTTACTACGGAGCTCAGCGGCCCGAGCTGAAGGGTTGCTACATCTACGGCGATCATTCGACGGGCAAAGTCTGGGGGGCGAAGCATGACGGTGAGAAGGTCACCTGGCATCAGGAGCTGGTCGATACACCGGTCCACATCACGGGCTTCGGGACCGACTCGCGCGGCGAACTGCTGATCTGCGATCACGCGGGATCGGGCGAGGGCGGCTTCTTGTCGCTCGTGCCGACTCCACCCGCCACGCCTCAGTCGAACATCGCGACCTTCCCGAAGAAGCTCAGTGAGACGGGTCTGTTTCGTTCCGTGAACGGCCACGTCGTCGAACCGGCGCTGATCCCGTACTCGGTCAACGCGCCGCTCTGGTCGGATGGCACGGGCAAGGCTCGGTTCATCGCGATCCCCGGTGAGAATCCGCAGATCGACTTCACAACCAACCGAGCGTGGGGCTTTCCCAACGGGACCGTGCTGGTCAAATCGTTCTCGCTCGAACAGACCGCCGGGGACGCGAAGTCCGCACGCTGGATTGAGACCCGCCTCATGACCAAGCAACAGAACGAGTGGGTTGGGTACTCGTACCAATGGAACGAACCACAGACCGACGCGACACTGGTTGCAAAGGAAGGGCTGGACCACGATTTTGAGATCGCGACGAAAGAGGGTTCGCGCAAGCACACTTGGCATTACCCGAGTCGCACCGAGTGCATGGTCTGTCACAGCCGTGCGGTCGGCTTTGTACTCGGGCTGAGTACCGTGCAGATGAACAAGGCTCACGATTACGGTGAGACAGCGAACGGAACGCACCACGTCGAGAATCAGCTCGACGTGTTGGAGCGACTCGGACTGTTTCACGACCTCGATTGGGCGACCGATGCACGGACGCGACTGAAGGAAGAATTGAAGCAGGCGGGGCACGATGCAGCGACCGTCAATAAACATCTCGCCGACGCGAAGCCGCTCGCCGGACAGCGTCCGTCGGTGAAGTCGTCGCTGCTGCCGACGGCTCCCGCGACGTACCCGCATCTCGTCGATCCTTACGATCCGAGCGAGAAGCTCGATGCCCGTGCGCGGTCGTATCTGCATAGCAACTGCTCGATCTGTCATGTCGATGCGGGAGGCGGCAACGCCCAGATGCAACTCGAATTTGTGACGGCTCGCGACCAGATGAAGCTCATTGATGTCGTCCCCGTTCACGACAAGTTTGGTCTCGCTGACGCCCGTCTCGTCGCGCCGGGGCATCCCGAACGGAGCGTGCTGTTGCATCGAATCGCCCTGCGCGGCCGAGGCCAGATGCCGCAGTTGGCCACGTCGCGCATCGACCAACCGGCGGTCGAGATGCTGACCGAATGGATCAAGCAGATGGAGCCGGAGCGTCGCGCCGATGCGGCTCCGCTGCCGATGCTCACGCCGGCACAAGCGGGACTAAATACCGAGAAGCTGGCCGAGATCGAGGGACTCGTGACGACCGCGATCTCGGAACAGAAGTTGCCCGGCTGCGTGATTCTGATCGGTCGGCCGACTGGCATCGCGTGGCTCAAAGTCTTCGGAGACAAACGGCTCGAACCGGATCGCGCTGCGATGACCGACGACACCGTGTTTGACCTCGCCTCGCTGACGAAGCCGCTCGCCACCGCGACCTCGGTGCTGAAGCTGGTCGAGCAGGGAAAGGTGTCGCTCGATGATCCGGTGGTGAAATACATCCCTGAGTTCGGTGTCGAAGCGAAAGAGACGATCACGTTGCGCGACCTGCTCGTCCATCGGAGTGGTCTCATTCCGGACAACGCGATCGCGGACTATGCCGACGGGCCGCTCAAGTCGAAGGAACGTCTGTTTGCACTGAAGCTCACCGCGCCGATTGGCTCGAAGTTCATGTACTCAGACGTGAACTTCATGGTGCTGGGCGAAGTCGTTTCGCGCGTGTCAGGGCGACCATTGAATGAGTTCGCTCAAGCAGAAGTCTTCGCGCCGTTGGGCATGACCGAAACGAGTTACCTCCCCAGCGAACCGCTTCGCCAACGAGCCGCTCCGACCGAACAGCGCAGCGGGAAATGGATTCAGGGCGAGGTTCACGATCCGCGTGCGGATAAACTCGGTGGCGTCGCCGGACACGCGGGGCTGTTCGGGACCGCGCGTGATCTGGCGCGGTACGCGACCGATGCGATCGCGGGGATCAACGACGATGGGAGCCGTGTCCTCAAGCAAGCGACGTGGCAGACGATGACGACTCGTCACACGGTCACCGGCACGGACAAGCAAGGTCAGACGACCAGCGATGTGCGCGGCATCGGCTGGGACATGCAGTCGCGGTACTCGATCAATCGCGGCACAAAGTTCTCGGACAAGGCCTTCGGTCACGGCGGCTTCACAGGGACGGCATTGTGGATCGACCCCGATCAAAAGCTGTATGTCATTTTCCTGAGCAACCGCGTTCACCCGAACGGCAAAGGTTTGGTCAATCCGCTGATTGGGAAGATCAGCGAGATCGCCGTCGATGCGGTACTGCCGTGAATGGCGTGCGTCGCAAAACGGGAGCACGGTCTTTAGAGTGGCCGCCAATGCAAAGTAGGGTGCGTGGAGTCTTCGGAACGCGCCGTTTGAGGCAAAAATGGTGCGTTCCAAAGACTCCACGCAACCTACGGTTCGCTCTCGCTCACGCTGCGGATTAGTTTTCGCGGCGACCGCTGTTCCTGCCATTGTCACTGGCCCTGTTCTCAAATAAGGATTTGCTGCGTGAATCACGATGTGTACGACAACCCGTTGATCGGGCGATATGCCTCAGCGGAGATGAGCCAACTTTGGTCGCCGCAGACCAAGCATTCGACGTGGCGAAAGCTGTGGGTTGCGTTGGCGGAGTCCGAGGCCGAGCTGGGGCTGAAAATTACCCAGCAGCAGATCGACGAGCTGCGTGCTCAGGTAGACGACATCGACTTCGCGGCGGCCGCACGTTACGAGCTGCAATTGCGGCACGACGTGATGGCGCACGTTCACGCTTACGGCGATGTCTGTCCGACGGCGCGGCCGATCATTCATCTGGGGGCGACGAGTTGTTACGTCACCGACAACACGGACCTCATCCTGATGCGGCGCGGTCTGGAGATGTTGCGATCCAAGTTGGTCGCAACGATCGACCGGCTGGCGAAGTTTGCCGAGCAGTATCGCGCGTTGCCGTGCCTTGGGTTCACGCATTTGCAGCCAGCACAACCCGTCACGGTCGGCAAGCGAGCGACACTGTGGTGCTACGACCTCGTGCTTGATCTGGAAGAGTTGGAGCATCGCATTGCGGCGATCAAGCTCCGCGGTGTGAAGGGAACGACCGGAACGCAGGCGACGTTTCTCTCGCTGTTCAACGGCGATCATGACAAGGTTGAAGAGCTGGATCGCGTCGTGTGCCACAAGCTCGGGTTCACAGCCGCGTATGCCGTCACCGGACAGACGTACTCGCGCAAAGTTGACTCGCAGGTGATCGACGTGTTGGGCGGACTGGCCCAATCAGCTCACAAGTCTGGCTCAGACCTGCGTCTGCTCCAGAGTCGCAAAGAGATCGAAGAGCCGTTCGAGAAGCATCAGATCGGCTCGTCGGCGATGGCTTACAAACGGAATCCGATGCGGTCGGAACGGATGTGCGGACTGGCTCGATTTGTGATGAGTCTCACGTCATCGGCTGCTCAAACGACAGCGACACAGTGGATGGAGCGGACTCTGGACGACAGCGCCAACCGCCGGTTGACGATCCCACAAGCGTTCCTCGCCACCGACGCCATTTTGATTTTGTACCGCAACGTGGTCGATGGCTTGGTCGTCTATCCGAAGGTCATTGCGAAGCATCTCGACGAAGAACTGCCGTTCATGGCGACCGAAGAGATTTTGATGGCGGGCGTTCGAGCGGGTGGCGATCGCCAAGACTTGCACGAGCGGATTCGCGTTCACAGTCAGGAAGCGGCGCGTCAGGTCAAGGAGCAAGGCCGGGCGAACGACTTACTCAGTCGCCTGCAATCCGACGCGGCCTTCGCGGCGGTCGATCTGACCGGGACACTCGATGCCAGCCGCTTCGTGGGCCGCGCTCCCGAGCAGGTCGATGCGTTCATCGAGAACATCATCGAACCGATCCGCAGTCGGTTCGCGAGGGAACTCGAACAGACGGCGGATGACTTGCGAGTGTGATCAGCGCAGAGATGACGGCTTCGTCAACCGCATCGTAAAGCCACTCAACCAAGCCTTCGTTGCGTTCACCGGTATTGCACAAGGCTCATCCGTTTTTTTGAGGAGGTCGCTCAAGGTGGCTGGGCGACCTCCTTGAAACATCGAATGAGCCTAGACATGAACCCACAGCTCGCCCCGCTTGTTTCAAAGCCGTTTCGACAAGCCTTCCGCCAGCCGCTTCAGGGCTTGGCTGATGTCGTCGGGCTTGAGGTGGACGTTCAGAATGCTGAAAGAATCCTTATGGGCGAGGGCGGCGTTGAGAGCCTGATCCAAATCCCCTTCGGTGTGAACTTCAAAGCCCCAGCCGCCGCCGAGCAGATCAGGCATCCGGTGGTAGTTCCAATTGAGGATGTCGTTGAACGGGCCATCTTGCAGGAATCGTTCCGTCGTGTAGCCCTTGTTGTTGAGGACGATCACGATCGGATTGAATCCGTGGCGGACGGCGGTGGAAAGCTCCATACACGTCATCTGAAAGGCCCCGTCGCCGACGAGGACAATCGGGCGGCGGTCGGGAGCGGCAACGTTCACGCCGATGGATGCGGGGATCGCGAAGCCCATCGACGTGTAGTACGCGGGGCTGACGAACTCCGTCTTCTTGTAGATGGTGAGATCGGCGGCACCGAACAAGCAGTCGCCCACATCGGCCACGACGACCATGGTTTCGTCGAGCATGTCGTTGATGCGGGCAAAAAGGCGGGCGTTGGTGATCGGTTCGGCCGGTTGCAGTTTGAACTTGGCATCGGCCCCCTTCGGTCGGGCGAGCATCGTTCGCTTGGGAACCTTCAACTCCAGCTTGCTCAGCCCGCGCACAAAGTCGGTCATCAGGATGTCGTGGAAGTGGTGGTGCGAGATGCGGGTCTCTTCGCTCGTCGCGTAGATCGACTTGCGCGGATCGAGATTCGCGGTGAAGATCCCCATGTCGATGTCGGTCAGAAATGCGCCGAGCATGATGACGCAGTCGCTCTCTTCAACGTACGTGCGCAACGCCTCGCGACACATCGCGCCTTCATAGATGCCGAGGTAGAGCGGATGCTTTTCGCTGACGACCGACTTGCCCAGCAGCGTCGCACACATTGGGATCGAGTTCTTCTCGGCGAACTTCACCGCCGCATCCGCCAGTCCAAACCGGTGAAGCTCGACTCCCGCGATGATGACCGGCTTCTTGCAGGCGTTGATCGCGCGCTGAGCCTCCGCCAGAGCTTCGTCCAACGCGGCTTTGTCACTGACGGGCGGATCAGACTTCGGAACGTGAGGATGTGGGCAGCGCGAGTGGACTCGATCTCGTGGCAGCTCCAGATAGACCGGCCGCTTGTACCGCAGGGCCGCTTCGAGACAGCGGTCGATCTCACGGAACGCGGTCAGCGGGTCTTCGAGGGCTGCGCTGGCAACCGTGATCTTCTCGAAGACTTCGCGCTGCGTGTTGAAGTCGCGCACGCGGTGATGCAGCAGCGGGTTCGACTTTCGTTCGTCCATGCCCGGCGCGCCGCTGATGACGACGACGGGAGACTTCTCGGCAAACGCCCCGGCGATGGAATTGCAGAGGCTCAGTCCGCCCACGCAGTACGTCACACAGACGGCACCGATTCCGTGAATGCGGGCGTACCCGTCGGCCGCGTAGCCCGCACAGTCTTCGCGCGTGCAACCGATCACGCGGATCGGACTCTCCTCCAGCATCCCATAGAATTGAAGGACGAAGTCTCCCGGAATACCGAAGATATCCGTGAGGCCGTAGTCCTGAAGCCGCTGGATGAGGTACTCGCCAATCGTGGGCGAGGCGTCTTTCGCAACGGGCTTCGTGTTGAGTGTCGCCTTCCGCAGACTCGTCTTTCGGGTGGCCATTTCGTTCCCTCGATTTCGTGTGTGAACGTTGCAGAACGGGCAGGAAGACTCCCCCCCCTCCGCCTCACCGTTTGCTCTTGTTCTTCGGCTTGTTGTCATCCTTGCGGTCGGCATTGATCTTCTGTTGGAGATCATTCTGTTCGCGGCTGAGTTTTTGTCGGGCGTCGGCCAACTGTTTGGCTTCCTTGGCCGATTCGCGGCGAGCAGCGGCGACTTGGTTCTTGGCTGACTCAAAAGAGTCCTTCGCCGACTTCAGCTCTGGATCCTTTTCGACCGCCTTATCCATCGCATCGTTGGCCTTGGCAACAGCCTGCTCGGCGGCTCTCAACGCATTGCGTTCCGACTTGAGTGACTCTTCCGCATCGAGGGCTTCACGTTCCAATCGAGCGGGAAGTTGTTTGGTTTTGGCCGCGTCCGCCATCTGCTTCAGGCGCTCGGCATCTTCCAAGTCTGTGTCATCGCGGAGAGCGGACAAGCGGCGGTCGGACTGCTGGGCCATTTCGACCGCTTCCTGATACGAGGGCGATTCGGTGACTCGCTTCAGGATTGGTGAGCCAGCTTTTCCATAGGCTTTGCGAGCCGCATCGAGTGTTCGGCGTGCTTCGGTCAGTCCCACCAAGTCGCCATGTTTCTCCTCGAGATCGTCGCGTCGCTTTTGAATTTGGCTGGCAGCTTTGGATTGATCGCGGATCGCCCCTTTGAGCTTGTCTGCCGCTTGCCTCGCCGACTTCTCGGCATCGCGCATCACCTTCTCGGCCGCGTTCACATCCTTTTGTGCCTTTTGAACAGCGTCGTTCTCACGCCGCTCGTCATTCTTCTGAGCGTTGGTCTTGTTGTTCTTCCCATTCTGAGCCGCTCTGAGCAAGGGCGTTGACGCGAGCCAGACACCGGCCGCGAGGCTGGCGAGCATCAGAATCTTGAGCATGGAATGCTTCCTTTGTGCATGGAACCAAATCCGTATCACGGCCCGCGAACAATGCGGCGACAATGTAACACCGGCCAGCGAGGTCAGTCTCGTTTCAGGCGGATGTGTCGAACTTCAAAGGGGTGGTCTTCGGCCTGAATGCCGATTGGCCCCTCGCTGATGAAATCGGGTTCGCACTTGCTGATCGGCGTATCATTCAGCGTGACGGCCAATGCGCCATCCTTCGAGACGATTTCGAGGCTGTTCCACTGGCCGACGGGTTTGCGAGCCTGCTGTCTCGCCGCGTCATCGTCTTCGACTTTTGCGGGTTCCGCGCCACCGTTCTCTTTGATCGCGGCCATCTGGACGTGCTTGCCTTGCACTTCGAGGCAGATTGGCCAGAGCTTGTGTTCGCCAGTGATGTAGACCAAGAAGCCGGTGTTCCCTTTGAACTTGGCTTCGTCCTTGAGGTTGTCGGGCCGTGGAAAACGGTAATCGAGGCGCAACGTGAAGTTTTGGTACGACTGCTTCGAGTACAGATAACCTTTCGGCTTGCCGCCACACTTCAGTCCGTCCGCGGTGGCAGACCAGGTGCCCGCTTCGGCCGCGAACGCTTCAAAGTCAGTGAAGGCGAGCGAATCAAATCCGTCTTCGAGAACGAACGGCGGCTCGGGTGGGGGCACTTCGACGGCAGCGACTGGTTGGACTTCGGCGGCAGGTGATGTCGATGGCTTCGTCGGTTCGGCAACCTGACCGCGACAACCAATCGCGAACGTGATGGTGAGTGCGAACATCCATGACAGGCAACTCGTTCGTGCAACAGATCGAAGCATCGCAGAACCTCACGGGGACAGTCGAAAAGTCGATGTAAATGACGTACACGCCGGTAATGTGTCACGTCTGCGACCGACTCTAGCTCGCGCTGGATAGTGCCGCAACAGGTGCCTCGCGGGCACTGCGTCCTGCTCGGAGTTCCGTGTTTCCGATACTCCACGCGGCTCGCCGAACATGCAGATAGAGCCGTATTTGCTGACGCCACCCCGTAGAAGCGACCGCTTTACGAGCGAAGGAGCCACTGATTCGCGGATTCCGCCGGTCCCCGCCAATCGGGTCTCAAGTTTTGATCAAGCGATGCGCTCAACGGCCAAAGTCGTCTTGTGAGCCTCGAAATCGTGGACTATGTTCCCGCCGCCTTTCCCCCCCACTCACATCTCAATCAATGCGACGCAACTTCGGCTCAGCCTGCATTGGCTTGTCGAAACTTGGTCGTTCACGCTTCCATGAAACAGGAGTAGCGAAGCCATGCGCACCATGGGTCAATTCACACGATTTTCGATCTGCCTCGCGCTGTTAGTGCTCTCCACGGGTTGCCGCGCCAGCAACGGTTGGGTCATGAACAATTCCGGGATGGGCTACTACCAAAAGGGGAACTACGCGATGGCGCGACAAGAGTTCGCCCGAGCCATCGCCGACGATCCTTATCACCCCGACTACCGCCACAACTTAGCGATGGCCATGCAGAAGCAGGGCGATCTGCCGGGGGCCGAGCGGGTGATGCGACACACTCTGTCGATCGACCCGATGCACCAGCCAACCTATCACGCGCTGGCTCAAAGCTTGATGCTGCAACAGCGTCCTGACGAAGCTCAGGAGCTGTTGGTTGGTTGGGCAGAGACTCAGCCCTACGCAACTTCGTCGCATGTCGAGATGGCGTGGCTGCAACGTGAGCTGGGAAACACGACCGGTGCTGAGCAGTCGCTCCGCCAAGCGTTGCAAGTCGAGCCGAACAACCCAATCGCACTGGCTCATCTGGGGCAGGTCCACCACGACGCGGGGCGTCCGGATCAGGCAGCGGCGTACTACGAACGCTCGCTCGCCTCGCAATGGGATCAACCCGAGGTCCATTCTCGATTGGCCACGGTCTCCAGCCGACGCGATGTCCGACGATCCGCCATGATGCACAACACGAGCCATTCGCAACCGAACACCTTTGCGTCGGGACCGATCTCGCTCGACCAATCGACGTTCGCCGCAATGCCGCTCGAAGACCCAGTGGACACGCGCCGGTTAACTCGTCGTGATCGGCGACACCAACACGGCACTGTGGCCGGAGGTTATCCGCTGCCGACCTACGGAACGCAGACGGCCTTGTGGAGCCCGACCGGGACCGCGATGTCTCAACCGATGATGTCTTACCAGCAGCCGATGCTGGCGGATCAGCAGTTCGTGGAGCAATCATACACGACGCGACATCCGGCGATGGCCGAGCAAATCATGCTGCCCAGTACGATCATGGGCAGTCCTGTGATGACTACTCAGTCGATCTACTCCGCCCCTGGAATCGCATCCGGGTCGAGCATCATTCCTCAAGCCGATCCGGCTCATGCCACGGGAACGGTCGCAGGGTTGCCTGTCGTCTCTCCGTACTGATCGCAGTTTTTGTTTCAATTCCACTGAATAAGAAGTCGCCCGGTCGCTCTGTGACCGGGCGACTTCTTTCGTTTGAGGCCCATCAGGTGAGGAAGAGACTTGTTTCCGAAGCGGGTCTCGGTGAGCCGGGTGGCGTCAGCCCTCGGACTTTCGCTCATGAAGTCCGAGGGCTGACGCCGAATGGCACTCACTTTGTCATTCACCCCGTGAGCGGCACGGCGCTAGCAGCCGGTTCTTTGCTTGGAAACACAACTCCATCCACCGGCGGCTAGCGCCGTGCCGCTCAAAGTGAGTGCCATTGGGCTGACGCCACCCGGCTCACCAAGAACGCCTCTGTTCCGATCGTGCGAAACAGAACCACCCCCACTCCTCAACAGCCTCTCGGGCGACTCGCCGAAAATAGGAAGAGAGCTTTGTACAGCGGGCTACCCCAACGGGTTCAATCGTCGCACTGAATCATCTCTCCGCGTGCAGCGTCTCATTTTGGAGCGAGCCGTGGTGGAAAGTGATGGCGCGGAACACGGGCCAGCTTGGCTCGATGGCAAAACGACGATCGTCTCGCACTTCATCTCCTCTCGCCGCACAAGACGCTGCAGTTCGATCGGCCGCATCAGTCGCGCCGGTTGCGAAGCCGAATGAGTCTGCGGTACTCGCCGTACTCGTCTATCTCTGTGGCGACAACCACATCGAGAAGTACACCGACGACGACTTGAAGCGGATGCTCGGCTTCGGTGAGAGTCGTCATCTGCACCTCGCCGTTCAGTAAGACACGGCGGCGGGAGCGAAGCGTTATGTTGTGCGAGCGGGCGATCCCGTCACAGGGGAAGAAAAGCCGGTTCGGCGCGACGTGAACACGGGTGATGCCGCCGCGCTGCAGGAGTTTCTCGACGGGGGATTGGCAGAAGTCACCGCCGAACACTACGTCCTCATCTTGTCCGGCTTGGGGATCAACCCGCGCTACGTGCGACAGAGCCTGCCGCTGGAAGCCTTGCCCGAACCGTTGCAAGACATTCGCGGCGGCAAGCCGGGCGATCCCAATGACCAAGCGTATGTGCAGCAGTTCGCAAAAGGAGTCGAATCACTCTCGTCTGCCAATCGGCCCAAGTATCGGATCGCAGTTCATCAACGACTCTTTTCGGTCTGTCACGACTTCAGCAATTCGGGGTCGCTGGGGATCAGTGACCTGCGGTAAGTGCTGTCCCGTGCCGTGCACAAATTCAGCCAGATCAAGTCCGACCCGCGTTTCGGTTTGGTGCTGTTTGACGTGGGAGAGCGGCTGGATTCGTCGAAGTGTTGTTTGAGCTGGAGGGACTCGCGCGGGTCTTCGTCGGTTCATCGGGACTGCTGCCGGATGAAGGCTTCCCGTACTCCGAAATCTTCCGGAAATGGAACCAGCGTGCGGGAGAAGCCGTTGACGGACAGATCACGGGCAATCCCAAAGCTCAGAACAGAGTCATGCCGCTGGCGGAAGCGCTAGCCGCGTCGTTCATGACGCTGACACGAAAACCGCCAGCGCCGGGAAAGCCTCAGTTCGACGGCCTCGTCGCGGTGAACTTGGACACGTTGGACGAGGCGGCTCGCGTCCTCGACATGCTCGCGTTGGCGTTGCTGCACAGTATTGGTGACTGGCATGTGCTGGATGCCATTAAGAAGGCCATTTCGAGGGTGGAGCTGGAGCAGCATCGCGTCCCGATCGTCGAGCCGACATCCACGGGCAGCACGACGGTCCTCGCTCCTCGACGATCCTCGCGCGGTGCGGCGGCGACTCGCGCGTTCACTCAAGCTCTCGATGACATTGAGTTCCTTCCCGCCATCGACTTGTTCGCACTGCTCGATGCCATTGAAGATGCGTTCGGCAACAAACTCGATCACGACGAATCACAGTCGCCTGACGACACCAAGTCGCGTCCGCACTCATCCAAAGACGATCGCAACGACTGCGGTGAATGGCTGCAACGACCACGGAGCGGAGGCCAAGTCAATCGCGCGTTGCTGTTCGTGCATGGCACATTTTCCAAGTGTGCGCCGACGCTCGTCGAGTTTGCGAAGACGCTCTCCGGTGACGCGGCCGGTGAAGAGAACTTGTTCAATTGAATGCTCCGACGCTACCGCGCGGTTCTCGGCTTCGACCATTGGACGCTCTCCAAGTCACCCGAAGAGAACGCAAAGCTGCTGTTGGAACAGTTGCCGAAAACATGGGCCATGAACGGCGACCCGGACGCGCCGCTGGAACTCGACATCATCTGCCACAGTCGCGGCGGTCTCGCCGTGCGGGCGTTGATCGAACTGCTGCAACCGGAGATCAAGATCGGGCACGTCGTCTTTGTCGGTGTCCCAAACGCCGGAACGCATCTCGCCAACCCCGCCAACTGGGGCGCGATGGCCGATGTCCCGGTGAACCTCGTCAGTCAAGATTCGACGGGACTCTACGGCCGCCTCAGCAGCTTCCTGTTCTACATGCTGGCTCAACAAGTCGGCGAGAACATCCCCGGCCTGCAAGCGATGAACCCGCAGACGGCCGATGAAGGCGACTCGTTCCTCGCCCGCTTGCAACAGCGTGGCTCGCCATCGGACGCGGAGTATTTTGTAGTGGCCTCGAACCACGCTCCGGATCGTGACACGCTCAATGTCGTCTCTCTCTTGAAAGAGGCGGGAGACCAGTTGCTCGACAAGTTCTTCACGGAGCCAAACGACCTCGTCGTTCACACCGCCAGCATGTGGGCGTTCGACCAACTGGCGGACTGGCCCGATGACGTTCCCGACGAAGTGCGAGATCGTATGCTGCTGTTTAACACTCAACGCGGCGGCCCCGGCAATGTGCGGCCCGATGTCGAAACGGGCGTCCATCATGTGAACTACTTCACCAACTGCCGCGTGCGCGAGTTCATTCGGCAGGTGCTGCCAACGCCGGAGTGAGTGAGATGACCGCCTTGGCGGTCATCTCATTGTTCTTGAGCGTCAGCTCTTCTTCCGCCTCCTTCTTGATTTTCTGAGCGGGGCGGCGTCAGCCCCCTGGCTCTTCGTCTTTTCTCCCGCAACTCGAATTCAGTCGCCGACGAAGAAGGGCTGACGCCCATAAGAGCCAGGGAGCTGACGCCGCCCCGCTCAGAAAATCAGCCGCCGCCGCTATTCCATGAACCGAGTTCGCCAGCCTCACCCCGCGCGAGCGAACCGCTCGTGCAACGCGGCGTACACACCCGCAGCGGCGACGAGTTCGTCATGCGTCCCCCGTTCGACGATGTGTCCGTGATCGAGGACCAGCACGACATCGGCGTGGCGGATCGTGCTCAGCCGGTGAGCCACCACAAAACTCGTTCGTCCGGCGAGCAGCACCGCCAACGCCCGTTGCAAACGCTGCTCGGTGGCGGGGTCGATCGAACTGGTCGCCTCATCCAAAATGAGCAGCTTCGGATCGGCGAGCAGTGCCCTCGCGAAGCAGACCATCTGACGTTGTCCCAATGACAACTGGCCGCCGCGCTCGCCCACTTCCGTGTCAAAGCCCTGTGGCAACGACTCAATCAGATCGAGGCAATCGAGACGGCGGCAGACTTCACGCAGCTCTTCATCTGTCGCTTCAGGCTTGGCGAACCGCATGTTCTCGGCCACCGTTCCCATGAACAAAAAGTTCTGTTGCAGCACGAGGCCAAACTGCCGGTGAAGCGATTCCGTTTGCAGCCGCAACAAATCGCGACCGTCAATCAGGACGCGACCGCTGTCGGGGAGATAGAACTTTGCGAGCAGATTGATGATTGAAGTCTTGCCACTCCCCGTGTGACCGACGAGCGCGATCGTCTGCCCCGGTTGCACGACGAAGCTGATGTCGTGCAACACGGGTCGAGTCGGGTCGTAACCAAACGTGACGTGCTCGAACTCGACTCGTCCCTCCAATCGCATGATTGCTTCGGCATCGGGTACATCCGTCCAGTCAGGCTGACGGTCGAGCAAGGCGAACAGCCGCTCGGCTCCCGCCATCGCCGTCATCGACTGGTTGTATTGGTTCCCCAGAATCGTCAACGGCGCGAAGAAGACGTTCGCCATGAAGAAGAAGCCGACCAACTCGCCCAGCGTCGTCGTGGCATCCGGTTGAAGGACACGCCACCCACCGACGAGCAGCAGCAGTGCGATGAAGACTTGGTTGTTCAATTCGACCAATGGCAGAAACAATCCATGCGTGTGCTGCACCGTCGTATTGAACTTGGAGTGATCGGTCACGAGGTTCGAGAACAGCCGCGCGTTCTCCTCTTGCCGGACGAAGCCTTGCGTCACGCGGATGCCGATCACGGACTCGGCCAATGTCGCCGTGACACGACTGAACGACTCGCGCATCTGTCGCAACACAACGCTCAGCTTGCGATGGAAGTACCGGTTGATTCCCCACAGCACGGGAGCCAATCCCAGCACGAGCAAGAACAACCCGGCGTCGAACCAAATCATGCAGACAGCCGCGACGAACATCTGCCCGAACGCCACGAGACTCACAAACAAGACCTCTTGCACGCCGACACGCACGTCCTCGATATCCGAGATCATCCGACTGATGATCCGCCCGACCTTCGTCTTGTGGAAGTAGCTCATCGGCATCCGTTGCAGATGAGCGAAGATCGCGTTCCGCAGATCGAACACGACCGCCTCACCCAATTCCAGTGCGTACCGCTGTCGAAAGTGCATCGTAAACTGAGTGAACAACGCCAGCCCCGCGAAGAGCATCGCCCCCCAAGCGACTCCCGCCACATCACCCTGCTGAATCGGCCCGTTAATCACCGCCGCCAAAACCCAAGTCAACGCGGGAAGCTGCACTGCTCGCAAGACGACACACACGAACAGCCAATTCCGCTGCCGGGCATACGGTCGCATGAAACCCATCAGCCGGGCGATCAATCGAAAATCGAGCGGCCGCGAATCCTCATGATCTTCATCACGAGGCGCGATCTGAGTGAGAGCATTCACAGCCAGTGTGCGAGACATCGGCGCAATCCGTTTCAACCGTAACCAACTTGGAAAGGATTTCGGACTCCAAACAATGGCGACCCGGTACCGATGTTAGGTGAGCCACGACGCATCTTCGACCCACACCAACCCGCAGCGTGAGCAAGGCCAACGTCGAAGGACACATCGCGCGCCCTGTCCGCCGATTTCAGCTCGCTCGCACTGAGCAGCCTCATGCAACCAACGGATTCTCACTCGTAGCCTACTTCGGCCGACCACGCTTCCGGTTGAAGCAGCCAATCGAGCAGCCCGCTGGAGCCGCAAAAACAAATCATCCGACCAGTCGCTTGATGCGGCCTTGGACCGTCATTAGAATCCCGCCCGTCCAACGCCCCTATAGCTCAATTGGTAGAGCAAATGACTCTTAATCATTAGGTCCTAGGTTCGAGCCCTAGTGGGGGCACTCGATGAGTCTTGAACACCCCTTGTTTTGTAGGTTTAGCCTGCGAAACAAGGGGTTTGTTCATTTGTGGCGTGGGCCGTTGCGAGGCTGTGCGCGCTGCCTGCGGACGCTTGCTGCGTCGGAATGCGCGTCGTCTTTGCCGCCTTGCTGAAGTCTTCGTCTCGGACCTGCAAGTAATTCTCCAACGCCACTCGGGGAGTGTTGCCCAGCCAAGCGGTGACAGTTTGGCGCGGGTACTCCCGCGCCAATTCTGTTCCGCGGGAGCTTCGCAGGTTCTGCATGAGTCGCGGCCACGGATCGACACCGGCTTTGCGGAGAATCTTCTCAAACACCGTTCGCAGGTTTTTGGCGGAACTTCGATCCTTCGACGTGATGACGAACTCACCGCCGTCAGGCTCCAGAAACAACTCTTCCAGAATGGAGCGGACTTCGGGGAACAGCGGGACTTCGCGAATGCCCTTTCCGAAGTTCTCACCCTTGGGGCTGCGGACACGCATACGGCCCGCATCAAGTTCGATGTCCGACCATCGCAGTGCGAACACTTCGGACGGGCAACGCAGGCCCGCGTATCGACACAACACGACGATGGCTTTCCAGCGCGTCGTTCGGCAGGCGTCGAGAACTTGCTGAACCGTCGCCCGGTCCACGAACGCCATCCGATCCGGGGGCTAGACAAGTTGCGATGCGATGCCCTTGCCAGTGGGGAGGAGCATCTCCTCGCCAGTGATCTTTGAAAACACTGGCGAATCAAAGCCACCGCCAATGGCGCCCGGCGTCGATAGCAACACTCCGAGCAATCGTCTCGTCGAGAGAAAAGTGGCGGGCATCAAGGGAACTCAGCCATGTTTTGGTGAGAGCAGCGTTCGCGGCGGGAAACCGTCCGTGGTCGTTTCGGTGGGCCATCAACCGTGATGGTAAGGGGGCGGGAGTGTTCTCGCGGGCAGACGCAAGGGATGGCAAGGGCGGTCTGTTAACGGGTAGTGTCTTAACAGCGTGGGTCGGAAGTTTGGCTCGTGCTAGCGGCTCTCAATTCTCGTCCGAGTCTTCGAGATGTTGGTTTCGAGCTTGTCGCCATTGCACGAATCGCAGTCGCCCGGCGTCCCATGCACACATGATGAAGAAGCCGATACTCCCACCGATCAAGCCACCAGACACCATCCGTCCCTCTGGGCTGTTCTTGTTATTCGCCATGATCCCGAGCGGGATGAGAACGATGCCAATCGCCAGCGACGTAAGCGGCTGTGTCTTTGCTGGTCGCGTCAGAATTGAAGGAGGAATGCCCGCATGATTCTCGCCCTGAAACGAATGCACCACGCCACCCGAGCCGCATCGCATAAGAACCCCTCACCCTAGCCCTCTCCCCTCCAAGGCGAGGGGTGAGGGGACAGGAAAGGCGAACGCCGCACACTGCTGTCAAACCGTCGGCGATCTCCACGAGCGGTCATCGTTGAGGAGGAGGTCATCGGCGGCGCGGGGGCCCCACGAGCCGGAGCGGTACGGTTCGGGGATCGTTTTGTTTTGATCCCAGTAGTCGAGGATTGGCGTGACGAAGTGCCAGGCGGCTTCCAGTTCGTCGCTGCGCATGAACAGCGTCGAGTCGCCGCGCAGCACGTCGAGCAGCAGTCGTTCGTACGCTTCGGGCAACGCCTGCGTGAAGGTCTCCTTGTAGTTGAAGTCCATCGTCACCGGATGGATCTGGTACTGCATCCCCGGCCGCTTCGTCGAGAACGACAGCTTGATCGACTCGCTCGGCTGGATGCGGAAGACCAGCTTGTTGGGCCGGGCGCCGACGAGGGCACACATGTCCCCCTCGCATTCCACTGTGCTGAACAGGTTGAGCGGCGGCTGCTTGAACTGGATGGCGATCTCGGAGACGCGCGACGGCAACCGCTTGCCCGTTCTCAGATAGAACGGCACTCCGGCCCAGCGCCAGTTATCGACGAGGACTTTCATCGCGACAAACGTCTCGGTGCGCGAGTCGGCCGGGATGCGCTCCTCGCTCAGGTAGCTCACCGCCGCTTGACCATCGACGACTCCCGCCGAGTACTGCCCCGGAATGACCCACTTGGAGACATTCCCCTTGTTTCCCGGTGCGAGGGCCTTCAGCACCTTGAGCTTCTCGTCGTGCAGGTCGCGCGCGTTGAACAGGGCAGGGGGTTCCATCGCGATCAGGCAGAGAAGCTGCAAGACGTGGTTCTGGAGCACGTCGCGCATCGCTCCCGAGTTGTCGTAGTAGCCGCCGCGACCTCGCTCCAAGCCTTGAGACTCGGAGACGGTGATCTGCACATGATCGACCTGATTGCGGTTCAGTAGCGGTTCGAAGATCGAGTTGCCGAAGCGGAACAGCAGGATGTTTTGGACGGTCTCTTTCCCGAGGTAATGGTCGATGCGGTAGATCTGTTCCTCGCGCAGCAGCCGCCTCAGATTGCCACTGAGTTCCTGCGCCGACGTGAGATCGCGGCCGAAGGGTTTCTCGAACACGACGCGAAGCTGATGCGATGAGTCTCGTCCGGGAATCATGCCGCACAAACCGAGATGCTCGATGGCGGGCAGGAACAAGTCGGGCGAGGTCGCCATGTAGACGACGCGACGATGGCTGACACCCTGCTGATCCTCGATCGCCTCCACTTGCTTCTTGAAGTCGGGGTAGCCGTCTCCCGACGCGATGTCGAGTTGCCGATAAAACAGCCGCGACGCGAACTGGCTCCAATGTTCGTGCGACACCGCACCGGCTCGCACATGCCCGTTGATCGCCTCGTACATCTCGGCCCGAAACGATTCGTCGGACTTCTCGCGGCGAGCAACCCCAATGATCGGCGCGTTGTCGGCGAGATAGCCGTCGCTCCAGAGATCGAACAGCGCGGGAAGGAGTTTTCGCGCAGTGAGGTCTCCCGACGCGCCGAAGATGATGACCGATGCGGACTCGGCATGAGGGGCATCACTAGCGGAAGCGGCGGGTGTGACGGGCGTGTTCTGGGCAGTCATGGTGTTCCTTCACGGAGAGACAAACGCGAGCGGGCCAGATGTTAGAGGCCGCTCTGAGAATGGTCCACCACGGCCGCGCGACGCGCAGGCGTTCGCCACGCGGTTGCGTTCGGTTTGCAGCGGGCCGTACCATCTCACCGCATTCACTTTGGTCAGACATTTGAAGAGCCACCTGCTTGAGGAGCCTACCGTCCTCATTCCGAGCGGGGCCGCGTCAGCCTCAGGGTTCTTGGGCGTCAGCCCTCTTGGAAGAACCGGGGGGCTGACGCCGCCCCGCTCGGAAATCCAAAGAGGGCTGACGCCCAAGAGTCGCACTGCCCACTTGCCAACTGCCCCCCTCGGACCTTCCTCGTGCAGCCCTCCGTCGATCAAACGCTGATTGAGCAGCTTCGGCGAGGCGACCGTGCGGCGTTTGCGGCGGTGGTCGAGCAGCATCAGCGGGCGGTCTACGGCTACTTGCGGGCGAGGCTTCTCCAAAACAGTGATGCCGACGACATGACTCAGGAAGTCTTCTTGCGGTTCTACGTCACGCAAGCTCGGTTCGATTCGACGGCACTCATCCGCCCGTGGCTGTTGGGGATCGCTCGCAATTTGTTGCGTGAGCACGTCAAAAGTTTGGTCCGGAGGAAGGAAGCGGGTTGGACGGAGCTGTGCCTCGAACTGGAATCGGTCCTCCCCGCCGATGCCTTGTGGACCGACGACGATGACGGGTTGATCCACTTGTCGCGCTGCATGGACAGTCTCGGCCCGAGTGCCCGGCAGGGGATCGAACTCCATTACAAGGGCGAACAGAAATTGGTCGAGATCGCTCGGCAACTGCATCGCAGCGAAGGGGCCGTCAAACTGTTGCTGCACCGTGCCCGACAGGCTCTCAAAGATTGCATCGAACGCCGACGCCAAGCACGCCTGTAGGATGGACGCCCTCGTCCGTCCTGCGTGTTGTGTGAAATGCGGAACGGACTAGGGCGTCCATCCTACGAGTCAATCAAGGTTGGCCGTCCAACCAAGGAATCGCGATGACCGATCAGGAACTGATTCAACTGTTGCACGAGAAGCCGCCGGGCGAGTTCACGCCGTTCGAGATGGACGCGTTGCGGAGACGCTGGACCCAGTCGCCCGAACTGCGACAGGCACTCGTCGAACACCTGCACCTCGAAACGGAGTTGTCGGGAGCCTTGAGCAGCATCGCACTCGATGTCGATTGCCTGCTGAAGCGCGCGTCGCAACAGAAGCGGCTCGCTGCGCCGGAGCCTTTGCGCGGCTGGCAGTGGTTGATCGGACTCTGCTTGCTGATCGCGGTGATCGCGGGTGGCACGTTGTGGGTCGGACGACATCAAGAGGGCGATCACGAACTGATCGCCCAGCAGGGCAAAGGCAACGCGACCGAATCGAATGACACAGATGGTGCCACTTGGAAATTTGCGGCCGATGCGTTGAAGCCCGCCAATGTGGGAGGCGAAGCGTCCGCCGCTGACGCCGTCGCGACAGCACTCGGTGAAAAGGAGCCGCTGCTGACGAGTGAGCCAACGAGCAAAGAGCCAATGCCCGAGGCCAAGCCGGTCGTCGCAGAAGTGGTTCCTGTCATCGAACCGTGGACCGCCGCGATGGCACGCGAAGTCGCGCCGTGGTCCGCCCTCAGTCCAAAGCTCACGCGCGACTTCAAGTCGGCGGGACACGACGAACTGCCGGAGACCGAGGCGAAGCGTTGGTTCAGTCCGGTCGAAGGACAACCGTTCACTTGGGCACAGGATGTTTACGGGACTCAGCACAAACGAGTCGCTCGGTTCCAAGGTCTGGCTCGGCTTCGAGCGCCATGGACCGACGAGACGTTACTAAGACTGACGCCGTTCGAGATGACCGACTTCACGCTCTACTTCTGGCGCGGGCCGCAGGGAGTCGCGCTGCGGTTCTACACGCGGCGCGAGCCTCATCAGTGGGCCGCCTTCTCGATCGTGCGCGAGAACTCGCTGCCAAAGCCGCTCCGGTTCGGGCTGCTCACCAGCGACAACGGCAACTATGTCCGAGCCGGTGCAGCGACGTTCGATTTGCGGCATCAAGACGGCGGCATCACGCTGGCTCGCGGCGGCATCACGCTTCTGACCGCGCCGATGGTCGCGATCCCGGATGAGGTCTACATCGAAGGCCAGTTCCGTCTGCGAGGCATCTCACTTCACAAGAGTGCGCCACTACCGAGCCTTCCCGAAACGTCGCATCCGCTCGTGATGAGCGGTGCCGCGAACGCGCTCCCGTGGTCCGTCTCGGCGGAGTTGCCTGCCGAGCTGAACACGCATGACAACGGATCGGTTTCGCTCACGACGACCTCGGCGACGAAGGCTGGGATCGCCAGCGTTCCCATCGTCGTCCCAAGCCAACTCGGCGCGACGCGCGGGTTGTACGAAGTGATCGCGCGGGTGGAATCGGCTGATCCGGGGACCGGCCTCTTTCTCGGCGACAGCGACGGGCGGCCGCTGCATCGCATCGGCTTCTTCAAAGAGGCGACGACGCAGCAGATCACGTTCGGCGTGTTGCGACCGGGTGAACAGCGTGACACGTCGAACTTCGATCCGAACGGTTTTCCGCCGCCGTATCACACGCCGCAGCAGTGGATCAAGCTGGTGGCGGGAGCGGGAACGTTGCAGATTCTCGTGAGCGGCGATGGTCGGAGTTGGGGGCATCTCGTCGAGAACCCGGCTCGCGATTTGATCGGTCCCGTCGCGACGATCGGCCTGTTTGCGAATCCCATCGCACAGCCCGGCACCGCGCCCCGTTCGATTCGACTGAGCCATCTCGAAGTCAGGGAACTCAACGGCGTCACGTCATTCGCCGAACGATCACTCGTCGCGCAGTCACCACCGTTCGCCAGTGACGAATTAAAGGACATGGCCAAGTGGACGCAGCGCACACTGGCGACACAACCGGCGGGAGTCGCCTTGCCTCGTTGGTTCAATGCGTGCGCGGTGGCCGCGTTGAGCCAAGGGCCAGCCAAGGAATTGGCCGTTCCGCTGTTGAGACAACTCATGGCCGTCGGCATTCGTTCTGAAGCATCGTTCGCACAGAAGCTGAAGCTGCTCGATGACGCCGCGCTCCTCAGCGACCTTTGGGACGAAGTGGCGGCGAAGGTTCATGCCACTCACTACGAGACACTCGCCGAGCAGATCGCTTCGACTGGCGACCTGCATCCGCTGGCAACGCTCCGTCCCGCGATCATTCGTTCGCCGATGTGGACGGTCAGCAAGTTGCGGTTTGCGTGGGAACGACAGAACTCGCGCGAGCTGTTGCTGGCGGCGTATCGCGGCGATTGGGCCGATGCGTGGGAGTCGAGTCAAACCGCGCTCTTCTGGAACACGGGCGTGCATCCCGACTGGCGACCGACCGAACGGAGCGACGATCTCGACAAGTACGCTCGCTGGTTGAAGGCGGTCTCGATTGAGAACGCTCCTCAACTGGACGACGGCACGGCGGGCGTCTTCCCCGGTGTCTGGCGGCATCCGCTGGCGATGCAATGGAACAAAGAGGCGTACAACGTTCGGTCGGAATTGCAGTCGGCACTCGTCGGGCAAACGTATGAAGACGCCTGTCGCATCGTGATGTCGATCGGCGATCACGATGGGCCGGGCATGTTGCCCGACATGGAAGACCGCCAATTATTCGTGTCACTGCCGACCGCGATTGCGGGCGCGATGCAGGCTCATCCCGACTTCGCCAAGCTGATGACCGAGAAGTTCGGGCCGCTCGGTCAGATTCGCGTTCGTACCGCGATCAATGCGGGAGACGTGCGCGGGATGCAGGCGGCGACGTTGCAGTTCTTCGGGACCGAGGCCGCAGCGGAGGCTCACGAATGGCTCGGCGATCGCGCCCTCGCGGCAGGTCGCTTTCCGGCTGCGGAAGAACATTTTCTGATGGGCCTCACGCACGCCGCCGCACGCCAGCGCGAGTCCCTCACCGCGCGGCTGCAACTGGCAACGGCTCTCAACGGCCAGCAACCGTCGTCGCCGATTGTCACGCCGACCAAGCCGATCGAACTGAGCGGCACGAGCATCGCGCCCGCCGCGTTTGAGACGCTCATCCGCGATCTCTCCGCGCGACCTTCCGCATCGAGCCGCTTCGTCGTCACCACGACATCAGCCGCGCCGCCCCCTCTCACACCGGCCGCGTTCAAACTGGAAGCCCGTGCGCAGTTCGATGGCCAGCCGGGCAACAATCCCGGTCGGGCCGAGTTCCGTTTCGGCGATCCCTTCGCGCGGCAAATCTCCGTCGTGACCGATGTGCAACGGATGTTTGTCAGCAACCGCTTCCAAGTGAATGCGTATGCGTTGCCCGGCGGACAGCAGCAATGGGCACAGGGCTTGGGAGCCGAACAGGGGGATGCCTACGGGCTGCCGTTCGCGCCGATGAAGCCACTCATCGCGGGAGACCGCTTGTACGTGAGGCGACTCACCAAGGCGGGGGCCGAGTTGGCGTGCCTGCAATGCGACAACGGCCACGTCCTGTGGAAGCAACGACCGAACTCTCAGGTGCTGACCGATCCCGTCTTCTGGAACGGCAGCCTGTTCGCGCTGACGTTGGCCAAGGTGGACGACGATCTCCTCCAGATCGAAGCAACGCGGTTCGACTTTGAAACGGGAGCGGCCACGTCCTCACAGCCTCTCTTCCGCATGAAGGATCGAGGCGAGCGGAGTCTCGTCGCTCAACTGGCTCTCGCCGGTCGCGTCGCCGTCTGCACGCTCGGCGGGACAACCGCCTGCTTCGACAGCGCTGGCGAAGTCCAATGGCTGCGGCGTCACACGTGGCTACCGAAGATGATCGACGAACTGTCGGAAGATTTTCGAGCCTTCACGCCGAGCATCATGACCGACGCACCGAATAACTCGGGTGAGCAGCCGTCGGTCGCGGGAGGCCGCATCGTGGTCTCGCTTCCGGGCGTGCGCGCGGTCAGTTGCTTAAGCCTCGCGACAGGACGGCTCGTTTGGGAACGACCGATCTCTGACCTGCGTGGCGCGATCTCCGTGAGCGGTTCGCGCGTACTGGTCGATACGACGACGGGACTCACCGCGCTGTCACTCGACGACGGCACGGTCGCGTGGTCGCAGCCGCTCGACGCGCGACTCGAAGCGATTCACGCCGAGGGCAATGTCGTCGTGGTCGCTCATCGCGCGAAGCTGGTCGGCAACAAGTCGAAGCCGTTTTTGATGTGGCTCGATCTGAAGACCGGTCGCGAACTGGCGCAGTCTCAAGTGGAAGGAGTCGAGCGCGACGAGAACCAACTCGGGCCGCTCGTGTTTGCAGCAGGCAAGTGGTGGACGTTCGCGGGCCAAGGCTGGAAAGACCCGAAGAGAGAACTGAATGAACTCGTCGCCGCATCGCCGCTCGTCCCCGGTCGCTTCGGCGACACGGCTCTCGGCGCGTGGCAGCCCGACATCATCGAGACGCAACTCGCCGACCTCGCCCTCATCCTCCCCGGCTGGTCCCTCGCGACCGGCTTCTCGGCGAACCACAAACTGATCGTGAGCGACCAGCGCGGCGAGACCGCTGTTCTCTCCAGCAAGCTCGTCGAGACGCACGACATTGCACTCGTCGGCCAATTTGAAATCCCCGCCGGTCGCAAGACGACGCTCCGGTTGCGTGTTGGCAATCATTCCGACAAACGCTGGCAACTCGGCGTGCGCGTCGAGAACCAACTGCTGCTCGATCGCACCATCGAAGAGACCGGCAGCGCGAACGGCTGGCACGACATCGTCGTCGATCTCAGCCCGTTCGCCGGACGCACAATCCCAGTTCAACTCCTGCACGCCGCCCCGAAGCAACAACAAACAGAAGTCCTCTGGAAACGAGCTGTCGTCGTGGTTGAGTAGGCTGGCCGCCTCATCCCCCCGCGCCTGTCTCTTCATCAATTTGCCCTCCCGTCATTCGGTCGAAGCGGTCGGACAGAATGATGGGAAGGCAAATTGATGAAGAGACAGTTTGCTGACGCTTAGAACGGGCGCATCAACAACTGTTGGAAGTTGGTGAGCCGGGTGCCGGGTGCCGTAAGGCCCTGGACTTTTCGTCGAAGAAATCCGGGTCCTTACGGCACCCGGCTCACCACAGCCAAACAGCCGAATTCGGACTGTGATTGAAGCGCCGGCACTTACGTCAGGTGTGTCGCAACCTTATCGACGATCATGCGACCGACGTTGAGCGACGCTGTCGCTGCGGGACTCGGCGCGTTGCAGACGTTGATGACCAAATCATTCTCGACGATCAGGAAGTCATCGACGAGGTTGCCATCGCGTGTGAGAGCCTGAGCGCGGACACCGGCCGGAGCGGGGACGAGATGCTCGGACTGCACTTCTGGGACGAGGCGTTGCAGCGCCGCGACGAATGCCGCCTTGCTGAAAGATCGCCACATCTCACCGAGGCCCGCGCGCCAGTGCTTCCAGGCGAGACGCAGGAAGCCGGGATAAGTGAGGGACTCCAGCGTGTCGAACAGATTGAAGCTCGTCTTGAAGTAGCCTTCCCGCGCGAAGGCCAGCACGGCGTTCGGCCCGCACTCGACTCCACCGTGAATCATCTTCGTGAAGTGAACGCCGAGGAACGGGAAGTTCGGGTCGGGGACGGGATAGATCAGACCGCGACAGAGATGCTGGGCCGAAGGTTTTAGCTCGAAGTACTCGCCGCGAAACGGAACGATCTGCGCGTCGGGACGCTGACCCGACATCCATGTCATGCGGTCGGAGTGCAGCCCCGCGCAGTTCACGATCAGTCGCGCTTCGATCTCACCCGCCGTGTTTTCGACGACCATGCGGTTGTCGCGACGGAACATTCCCGTCACCTTCGCGCTCGTCTTGACTGTCGCTCCGCGTTCTGTGATTCGCTGGGAAAGTCGCTCGCAGACTTGCCGATAATCGACGATCCCCGCTTGCGGGACATGAATCGCCTGAATGCCAGCCGCGTGCGGTTCCAATTCCTTCAGCCGCGCGGCATCGATCATTTGGCAGACCGTCCCATTGGCTTGGCCTCGCTCGTAGATTCGTTCGAGTTGTGGAATCTCTTCTCGTGTGATCGCGACGATCACCTTGCCACACAGCTCGAACGGGATGTTCTCCTGGGTGCAAAAGGTTTCCATCGCGAGCTTCCCCTCGCGGCAGTTCGTCGCGCGCAGCGACCCCGGCTTGTAGTAGATCCCGGAATGGAGCACTCCCGAATTGTGGCCGGTCTGGTGTTGAGCGACCTCGCGCTCCTTCTCCAAGATCACGACCTGCTTGCCGGGGAACCGTTCAAGCAACCGGTAGGCCGTCGCCAAACCGACGATGCCGCCGCCAATGATCGCCACGTCTACCTGCTGCATGACCGTCTTTCCAACCGTTTGAGGAAGCGAGCGCCCCAGACCGGGCCGCGTGTCGGGCCCGAGTATAGTCGCCGCTGTTTGCCTGAACCATCATCCACGGAGCTGATGATCGCGCCGCGCATGTAGCATCAATTCGTGAGTTACGAATTGAACCACGGTCGCGGCGAGAGTGTCCCTGCGGGGAGTGAAACCGACATTTCCGCTTCCATGAATTTTTGCAGCACTTCACGTCAGCGGGTGTGGATTGGTTGCCGAACGTGCTTCAATCGGTTTCTATTGTCGAACTGTCGCCGCTCAGTCGGGGCGAGGTCATGGTGTCGAGGCCGTTGTGAATCGATTCACAACCACCTCACACAGAAGAGGAGTCTGGTGTGGTCGCATCACTGCAACGTCCGACGCTGGTCTTGAACCGCAACTGGCAGCCGGTGGGAGTGGTCTCCGTGGCGAGGTCACTCACGCTGGTTGCCGCCGAACGGGCACGGTTCGTCAATCCGGCCGACTTCCAACAGTACTCGTGGGAAGACTGGGCGCGACTCGCACCGTCTGACGACGGCATGTTCGTGCAATCGGTGACGTTCCGGATGCGCATTCCCGAGGTCATCACACTGACTCGGTACGACCGTGTTCCGACCAACGTCGTCACCTTCAGCCGTCGCAACATCTACAAGCGCGATCACCACACCTGCCAGTACTGCGGCGTCCAACCGGGGAGCGAAGAGCTGACCATTGATCACGTCCAACCTCGTTCGCGCGGAGGGACATCGACGTGGGACAACTGCGTCTTGGCGTGCATCGACTGCAACAAGCGCAAGGCCAACAAGACGCCGTCTGAGGCCCGGATGCCACTCGCCAAAACGCCGATTCGTCCGACGTGGAAGCCGATGTACTCGTGGCACTCGATGCGCGTCGCCAGTTGGTCCAAGTTCCTCAGCGAGGCTTACTGGAACATCGAACTGGACGAGTAACGCGACCTCAATGAAAGCGACCTCACCGGGCTTGCCCCGGTGGCTCGCTGGTTTCTGCACTACTCGCTTCGTTGCGTCCGGGTGATCGCAAAAGTAGTGCAAAGACCTGATTCCACCGGGGCAAGCCCGTTGGGGTTCGTTGGTCTGAGGGTCTCTGCGAAGTTCCTCCGTGAGCCGAACGCAGATCGCCACGTTCGGGGCGGCGTTCCCGTTGTTCGTGATGCTTCACCGCGAAAGTGCGGCGCGTCGAAACCTCTTTCGGAGACCACTGCCATGACTCAAGAACGACCGATTCAGGCCAGCAATGGCTGGGTTCAATTGCCGCTCAATTTGGGACTGTTGCTCGCAGCTCCGGTCATCTTTTTGATGGGCGTCGGCATGGCACAAGGACGGGGCGGCGTCCCGTTGGTGGCGGGGCTGTTCTGTGTGATCGGTGTCATCACCGGGATCGCGGCGCTGATCCGTCTCGGTGGCCACTTCACACTCCAACCGAACGAGGCCATCGTCCTCAGTTTCTTCGGTCCCTATGTGGGTACCGTGCGCGAAAGCGGCTTCTACTGGGTCAACCCGTTCATGACGAAGCGCAAGATTTCATTGAAGTCGCGCAACTTTGAAGGAGCCAAACTGAAGGTCAACGACAAGGGAGGCAACCCCATCGAGATCGGTGCCGTCGTCGTGTGGCGCGTTGAGAACTCGGCTCAAGCGGTCTTCGATGTCGAGGACTACGACAGCTACGTCCGCATTCAAAGTGAGACGGCACTGCGCCACCTCGCCAACAGCTACGCTTACGATCACGGCGAAGCGCACGAGATCACGTTGCGGAGCGGTATGGACGAAGTCTCCGCCGCGCTCCGATCCGAGTTGCAGGACCGTCTCAAACATGCAGGGGTCACCTGCGACGATGCCCGGCTGACGCACCTCGCCTACGCTTCGGAAATTGCCGGAGTCATGCTGCGACGCCAGCAGGCCGAAGCGATCATCGCCGCACGCCAAATGATCGTGCATGGGGCGGTGAGCATGGTCGAGATGGCGTTAAAAGAGCTGGAACAAAAGCAGGTCGTGACATTCGACTCGGCCCAAAAGGCGACGCTCGTCAGCAACCTGCTCGTCGTGCTGTGCAGTGAGTCCGAAGCGCAGCCCGTCGTCAACGCGGGAGCGTGACCCCTGATCTCCGAACAGTTGTAGAAGTTGGGTTAACTGCCTTTTGAAAAACATAGGGTAAGCGTCTCGCTTACCCGCCAATGCCGTTGAAAAAAGGGCAAGCCAGAGGCTTACCCTATGTTTTCCAACAGGCTGCTAACGCCCCCGTCACTCCATTCAGGAATCGACTTCATGCAGATCACTCGTCGCGAATTGATGAGCCTTGCCGCGCTGGGTCTTGTGGGGGGAGCGGCATCAGTGGGTTTGACCGCTGAGACACCGGTTACCGAGCGGCGGAGGGCCAATCGGATCGGGGTTTCGACGTACTCATTCTGGCACTTCCGAGGGGAACCGACGCCGATCGAGAGTTGTCTCGAACAGGCGGCCGAAATGGGTTTTGATGGCGTTGAAATCTTGCACGTTCACATGGAAGAGGCGGCCAAGGCGGCGGGCGGGCAGGTCGATAAGCCGTACCTGCGCAAGCTGAAGCGGCTCGCGTTTTCGCTGGGTCTCGACCTGATGGGCTTCTCGACGCATCAGGGCTTCGTCACGCCCGATGAAGAAAAGAGGAGGAAGAACGTCGCGCATACCGCCCGCTGTTTGGAACTGGCCTACGAACTGGGCATCCCCACGATCAGGGTCAACACAGGCCGCTGGGGGACGAGCAAGAGCTTCGACGAGTTGATGGCCAACAAGGGGATCGAGCCGCGTCTGCCGGGTTACTCCGACGAGCAGGGGTTTGAGTGGGTCCAGCGCAGTTTCGAGGAACTCCTTCCGAAGGCCGAGGAGTGTGGCGTGGTGATGGGCCTCGAAAATCATTGGGGCTTGGGGCGCGAGGCGGCAGGCGTGCTGAAGGTGCTCGACGCTATCAAGTCGCCGTGGTTGCAGGCGACACTCGACACGGGCAACTTCCTCGAAAACATGTACGAGCAAATGGAGGCTCTCGCCCCGCGTGCAGTTCTCGTGCAAGCGAAGACTTACCACGGTGGCGGCGAATGGTACGCGCTCGACATCGATTACGATCGCGTGGCAACGCTGCTGCGCAAGGCCAAATATCGCGGTTATGTGTCGCTCGAAATGGAAGGGAAGGAAGCCCCGGCCACGGCGATCCCTCAGAGTCTCGCTCTATTGCGAAAGGCGTTCGGCGCGTGAGGCATTCACTTCAAATTGCAGTGACGATCGCCGCTTGGTCGCCCAGTTTCGTCCTGACAGAAGTAACTCCAGCGGCGATCAATTCGGCTTCGTGCTGCGGGTGTGAGGCACTCATCAACGCGATGATGTTCGACATCGGATGCTGCTGCCGGAGCGATCGAACTTGATCCGGTCGCGAGTCATCCCACGGGTCGGCATCGAACAGGATCGCGATGGTGGTTGGGAGCCGATCCACAACTTCACCCCTCGCCCCGGCTTTGCGGGGAGAGGGGCTGGGGGTGAGGGGTTCTTGGATTGTCGCCACGTAGTCCACTGACTCATGGCCCGAATCGACCGTGTGCCCCGCCGCCGCGATCAGTTCGTTGAGGTAGCGGCGATACGCCGGATCGGGCGAGATGACCAGTACCGTCATCGGCGACGCGGCCTGCTCGAACGTGGTCTGCTCACACACCGGATGATCGACGGCGAAGACTTCTTCGCGGGAAGAGGAGAGGGGCAGGGGCTCGCTCCCCGGCATTCCGTTCAGCAGTCGCCATTCGCGTTCGATGCGGGCAGGCGCGCTGGACAAGGAGACTCGCGCGGCAAGCGGCCACGTATGGCGAGTCCGTCCGTCTGACTCACACCACGCGCCGTAAGCGACGACGACTCGGGCGAGCGGCGCGAAAGCAAAGAGACTCGCGATCTCCGTCGAAGAGAATTCATCGGGCTGACTCTGCACGATCACGATCAAATCGGGGATCGTGTTCGTGCGCAAGGCCGCTTCCAGCGCGAGCGTCAGATCGGTGAAGTGCTCCTGAACAGCGGTACTCAACGTGGCGGAGAGCCACTCCACCAATGGCTTGGCTTCCGCTCGTTGAGTCTGTCCGACGATGAGCAAATTGAGGGGCATCGAGAAGCAAACACCAAAGCTCGGGGACCAAGTGCGACTCGTTTCACCGCGCGGGCAAGACTTGTCTTACCCACACCAACCCGAAGTGTGAACGAGGGCATCGATCCACTTCGCTCTCGTTCACATTTCGGGTTGGTGCTTACGGCCTGTCGCTTATACACAACTCCGACGGCGACGCCCTCTCCATGGCATGAGATTTGCGCCAAGCTTGAGTCGGGATTGGTCAGCCAAACACGCAATGAGCGAGCTGGTGTGCGAAGGGGTTGCCGAGGAATTATTGGGGGACCAGCGTTTGAATTTGCGAAGCGAAGTGGTCCTTGAAGCGTTGGCGGCCAATCCGGAGGCCAGTATCAACGCGGCTTGCGAGGGCTGGAGCGACACGCTGGCGGCGTATCGGTTGTTCAGCAACACCGCCATCACGCCGGAGCAGACTCTTCGGATGGCCGACCTTTCAGAGGGTCACTCTCAGCCGGGGCTACAAATTTCAGCCGCTCACTTTATAGTCGTCCGCCATGACCACCACCTTCATCACTCGCCGTCGCGTTGAGTTCTGCGAGACCGATCTCGCGGGGATCGTTCACTTCGCCAACTTCTACCGTTACATGGAGCAGGCCGAACACGAGTGGTTTCGCTCGCTCGGCCTGAAGATTCACGGAACGCTGCCGGACGGGACCGTTTTCGGCTGGCCGCGCGTTGCCGCGAGTTGCTCGTTCCGTTCTCCCGCGCGCTACGACGATGAAATCGAGGTCCGCGTCACCGTCCTCCGCCTCACCCCCCGTTCACTCACGACCTCGTATGATTTTCTGTTGGATAAGACGGTTCTTGCCACGGGCGAAATGAAGACCGCCTACTGCCTCATCCCCATCGGCGGACATCTCCGCTCCACCGACATCCCCAATGAATACGCGGAGCGATTGGGTGAGGGGACGGCGCAGTGAAAGCCGGGGGGCAGGTGGTGAAACGACGGATTCCTTCAGCCTTATTTTCAGATCACGGCGATGCAGCCATAGGAGCATCTCATGCCCAATACAGAACAGACTTCCTCGACCGGTGCAGAAGCCTTCAATCAATTCAACCTCTCCTCGCACGGCATCACCGTGAAACAGGTGTTGCGGAACGCCGATCCCGCGCGGCTGTACGAAGAGGCGATTCGCTTTGAGCCGGGGACGACGATCTCCGACACCGGGGCGCTCATCGCATATTCGGGTGAAAAAACGGGACGGTCTCCGCAGGACAAGCGGCTCGTCAAACATCCCGCTTCCGAAGAGGACATCTGGTGGGGGCCGGTCAATTTTCCGTTGGATGAACTCACCTTCGCCATCAATCGCGAGCGGGCCAAGGACTATCTCAACACACGGGACCGACTGTATGTCGTCGATGCGTTTGCCGGTTGGGATCCGCAATATCAAATCAAAGTGCGTGTCATCTGTTCGAGGCCGTACCACGCACTGTTCATGCACCAGATGTTGATCCGTCCGACCGACGCGCAGTTGGCCGACTTTGGAGAACCCGACTTCGTGATCTACAACGCGGGCCGCTTCCCCGCGAATCGTTTGACGACCGGCATGACCTCCAAGACCAGCGTCGATGTCAGCTTTGAGAGCGGCGAGGTCGTGATCCTCGGCACCGAGTACGCCGGTGAGATGAAGAAGGGCATCTTCACGATCATGAACTACCTGATGCCCAAGCGGGGAGTGCTGTCGATGCACTGCTCGGCGACGGCCGATCGCGTGACAGGGCAATCGTCGGTGCTGTTCGGACTGTCGGGAACAGGAAAGACGACGCTGTCTGCTGATCCCAAACGAGCCTTGATCGGCGACGACGAACACGGTTGGTCGAGCGAGGGAGTCTTCAACATTGAAGGGGGCTGCTACGCGAAGGCGATCTATCTTTCTCGCGAGTCTGAACCGGAAATCTTCCAAGCCCTGCGTTTCGGAGCGGTCCTCGAAAACGTCGTGTACGACGACGCCCATCATCACGTCGATTTCAACAATTCGAGCATCTCGCAGAACACGCGCGGCGCGTACCCAATCGAGTACGTGACCAACGCCCGCATCCCGTGCATGGCCGGTCATCCGACCGATGTCATCTTCCTGACGTGCGATGCTTTCGGAGTCCTGCCGCCCGTCAGCCGCCTCACCCCCGAGCAGGCGATGGACTACTTCATCAACGGCTACACGGCCAAAGTCGCGGGGACCGAGATGGGAGTGAAGGAGCCTCAGGCGACGTTCAGCCCGTGCTTCGGTGGCCCGTTCCTCGTCTGGCATCCGCGCAAGTACGCCGATCTGCTGGCCGAGCGAATTCGGACTCACCATGCCAACGTCTGGTTGGTCAACACCGGCTGGAGCGGCGGCGCGTACGGAGTCGGTTCACGCATGAAGCTGGCTTACACGCGGGCCATCGTCGACGCGATCCATGCAGGCCAACTCAAAGACATCCCAACACAGACCGACCCGATCTTCGCCCTGCACGTTGTGACGAGTTGCCCCGGCGTACCGACTGAGATTCTGAACCCGCGCCAAACGTGGCCCGATCCCGTGGCCTACGATGCCGCCGCAAACAAACTCGCCACGATGTTCCGCGAGAACCTCGCCCAGTTCGAAGAGGGCGGGACGTTCAAGGGGATGATGGACGGGTGACGGCGTTGAGGCGGCACACCAACCCGAAGCGTGAGCGAGGAACTGCGGGCGTCAGACCAATGCTGCTTTTCGGAGCGGGGCGGCGTCAGCCCGCTGTTCTTGGGCGTCAGCCCGTTTTCAGAAAACTAGGGGACTGACGTCCCCCGCTCAGAAAGCCATTCGAGACAGCTTGCGCTCGTCCTCGCTCACGCTTCGGGTTGGTGTTGGCTTCCGACCGCGCGGTCGCTCACTCAAACTTCACTAGCCCAAACGATCCCGGCTTCGGCCGCGACGAGACAGGATGAACCCACGTCTGCGTCCCGACAGTCGGCGTGGTGCGCGAGACGGCGGCGCTCCACAGCGCGCCGCGTTGAGGAGCGGCCGGGGCCAGCTCCGACCACGGGATCGCGGCCTCCACGCGCCAGTGTGAGTCTTCCGCGGAAGTCGCCACATACCACTTCGGGTTCCAGCGGCGATCGTCCCAGCAACTCTCGAACGTCCAACCGCGCTGATCAACTTGGAACTCGTACCACGTCGTGTAGTCGCGATCGACATCGAGGCACAGCGTGACGCGGTCGTGTCGGCTGAGATCGGCGTCGTGCGAACGTCCCTTGGTTTGCGGCCGATCGAGCGGCGCGCCCTCGAGTCGCGGCACACTCAACCCGACGTACAAGAACTCGGCATCGTAGGCGAGCATCACCATCGCGGCCGTTGCTTCCGGTGCGGACTGACCGTCATCGCGAATGGCCTCGCGCGTCAGCATCAACTCGGTGGAGACCTGCCAACAGGGATCGGACAACACGCCATCCAGTCGCGGTGGCTCGTTGGCCCGTCGGCACAGCGTCATCTCGCGCGGAGCCTCTGCCGTCGCGAACAAGGCCCACAATTCGCGTTGCGCCAGCGAGCGAGTCGCGTCATCCGTCGCTTTGTTGAGGAACGTCCGATAGATCGCGTCCGACTGCGCCGCCGAACTGGTGACGCGCCGCAAGGCGCCCAGCGGGAACTGAATCTCGGGCGTCTGGAACTGCGACGGTGATTGCACCTCCAATTGCTTGGCCAGATCGGTGGCGCGCGAGTGCCAGTCGCGCACGGCTTCACCGCGCCAATTGTGTTGGTTGGCGAAGTTCATGCGTGTTGAAGCCGCTGCGCCGCGCGGCCCCTTCTTCTTGTCACGCGGATCGTTGGGCTTGTTGAAGTCGAGCTTCACATCGAGGCGATTCAATTTGCCGGGGGTAGAGGTCGTGTTGACCGACGGAGCTTCGACTTCGTGCCCGGCCGTCGTCACGCCTCCTTTTCCTCCAGACAAGACTGCCGCCGCTTGTTGCAGTTGATTCGCGTTTGACTTGGGGTCGCTGCTCGCTTGAGTCGTGTCGTTCGACATCCCCCGCATCCGCTGCCACGCCGTTTCCTGGCTCGTCCAAAACTGAATGAGCCACCGCATCGCATCGAGTGCGACCGGCTCTTGCGGATAGCGACGGACCAGCTCGACGTTGGTCGATTCGACCTGTTCGAACAGCGACCGCTCGCGGTATTCCGCCGCGAGACCGCGCAACACTTCGGCCCCTTGCTGCGCGTCCATTCCGTCCAACAGACCATTCAATTGGCCGAGCATCTGTCCCGCGACGCGCGGATCGTCGAGCGACTTCTTCGTGAGGGCGGTGAAGTTCCGCTGCTTCTGCGCCAGCTTCTGCATCCGTTCGAGGTCCGTTTCATCGAGCGGACTGAGGACGCGCCGCGCGGCTGATCCCGGTGCGAGCGACAGCCCGGCGAAAAAGTCGCGCGCGAGACTCGCTTCCGGCGACGGACGACCGTCGAGTCCGATCCAGCGATAGACCAGCCGTTGCGAACTCGACTCGCTGCCTGTTCCCGTTTGATTCGCCCCCGAAGTCACCGATCGCACCAACGAGTCACTCGCCGCCGCCGCTTGTCGCACGGTCGTCTTGCGAGTCGGCAGGTACTCGTCGAGTTCCACCACCGCGTCGCCGGTTCCTCCCGCCGCGAGTCGCAAGTAGATGCGTTCCACTTTCCACGGTGTGAGATCGGTCAACTCGCGCTGCTCGACGAAGCGCGTCGCATCGGCCGCCTGTTCGATCGCACGCAAAGCCGCATCGAACAGCAGTTGGTTTGCCGCGTCATCCTTCGCGGGTTGATCGAGCAACACGACGGTCGGTCGCCAGGTGCGCAGCTGCCTTACCAACGTCCCGATCAGCGCGGGACCGAGCTTGCCTTCCGTCCGCTTCTGCCAATCGGCGACCAGTTTGTCCGAGGCGAACTCCAAGCCGGGGATCGAAACGGGAAGTTGCCAATGAATCTCGGCCGCGTTTCCACCGCAGCGTTGCACGGATGCTGACAACCGCGCATCGAGATCGTGCGATTGAGAGGTCTCACCCACGTCTTGACGATTCGCAATCCAGACGGCACTACGATAGCCCTGTTCACCCGACAACTTGGCGACCCACGCCGCAGCCGCTTGAGACGGGCGAGACTGAAGTGACAACACGGCCGCGCGCCGATCGGCCCCGCGCACGCAGTGCCACGATTGACCGCCATCGTCGGTTCGAAGGATCACGCCCAAGTCACCGACGGCCACGCCTTGAGTGTCACTCGCAAATCGAACGGTATTCAACGGTGCGGTCTGTCCCGTCGCTTGTTTCTGCCAACTCTTGCCACCGTCGGGACTGTGCCAGATCACGCTGCCGGGCGATCCCGCCAACCAGACCTTTTCTTTACGCATCTCGACCGCGTGGAAGTCGATCCCCTGACGCAACTCTTCGGGCAGCAATGTTGCGGGCGTTTCCCACACAACTCCACCGCTGCTCGTCTTCAGCACGAGACCACCGTCACCCGCGAGCCACCCGGTGTCATCGTGTTGCAGTGCCACGGCACGAATCGAACGAAGTCCCTGCGGCGGCAGTTTGGAGGTGAGCAGTTGCTCGCCTCCGATCAACGACAGGCGACCGGCGTGTCCCGCGACGACGCCCAATTCGCGATCGACAAACGCCGCCGCGCGCCACGGGTGTGAGACCGTTCCCGCGACCGGCTGCCAAGTCTTCCCGCCATCGCCCGTTTTCAAGATGCCCGACGGCGAGGAACTCGATGGCTGACCAACGACGACCCCTTCTTCGAGTCCAAAAAACTTGACGAAACTCAGTCCCGGCAACTGCTGCGGTCCGAGCGGTCGCCACGACTGACCGCCGTTGTCCGTGAAGAGCAACACGCCCGCATCGAGTCCCGCAAACGGCACGGCGTCACGTCCGGCCGCCCAGCCGATTTGATCGGTCAGAAAGCAGACGCTCTGTAACGAGCCGGTCGTCCCGCTCGGCATCAGCCTCCACGCGCGACCGCCATCGTCCGACTTCCAAATCGCGCCGTGACCTCCGACTGCGAAACCGGTCTTGGCTCCCACGAACTGCACGTCATGCAACGACGCGTCGTCGAGCCAACTCGCGAGAGCATCCGCACCGTTTGCGGTCGCACTCACACAACAGCACGCGATGACCAAGACGTTCGCGAACCGAGCCGCACGCCATGTCATTCGCCAGTCGCATCCCTGCATGACTGATTCTCCCCGTTCGCGTTCCATCGCGAACTCGCACCGATCACCACGGCCTGGCTGACACTCGGCCATTTCAACAGGGCAATTCTAGGTGGCGCGGCACAGATCACGAAGGGGAGTTTGAACCAACCACGATCTGAAGTTGGGCAGGTAAGCCGGGCCGACTTAGGAACTGGCTCGAAACAACTTCCTCGTTGAACCACAAGCCAAAGGCGAGCGAGGAGAAGCGACTCAGGGCCTCAACTCCGTACCGCCGCCGCGCTCGCCGTTGGCTTGCGGTTCAACGAGCGACGGGAAACCGGGACGTTATTTTGAGCCAGTTCCTTAGGGACGGGGCCTACTGCACCAAGCCCTTGGTCAGCGCCATGAACGCGGTCTCCAAGTTGACCTCTTCTTCGCGGAACAGCGTCACTTGAAAACCGGCTTGAATCAGCACGGTAGTGAGGTCGCTGTAGTCGAGCGCCTCTTTCTTGAGCGTCGCTTCGATGGTCCCCTTCACGATGTCGATCTTGTCGATCGACGGGTGTTGGGCCAGCAGCGCGGCGGCTCGTTCCTGATTGGCCTTCACGCGGATTTGCAGCATGAGTTGCTGACGCGCCTTGCGCATCACTTCGTCCACGTAGCCGTCGATGATCAGGTTGCCCTTTTCGATCATGCCGACGCGAGTGCAGACATCGGCTAACTCGGGCAGGATGTGGCTGGAGACGATGACGGTCTTCTTGAGTTCACCCAGCTTCTTGAGCAGGTTGCGGATTTCGATACGGGCGCGAGGGTCGAGGCCACTGGCCGGCTCGTCCAGCAGCAGCACCTGCGGTTCGTGCAGCAGCGTCCGGGCGAGGCCGATGCGCTGCGTCTGTCCGCGCGACAACTGGTTGACCATCGCATCCCGTTTGAAGGCCATGTCCACGAGTTCGAGCTTCTCCTCGCAGATTTTTCTCCGACTCGGACCGTTGATGCGGTAAGCGGCCGCGAAGAATTCGAGGTACTCGATCACGGTCATGTCGTCGTAGACACCGAAGAAGTCGGGCATGTAGCCGACGAGCCGCCGGATGTCGCGCGGGTTGGTATAGATCGACTGACCGCAGACGTAGGCCTCGCCGTAATCGGGACTGAGCAGCGTGGCGATCATCCGCATCGTAGTCGTCTTGCCGGAGCCGTTGGGGCCGATGAAGCCAAACACGTCCCCTTCCTTCAGCGAAAGATTGATCTCATTGGCCGCGATCAGGTGGCCGTAGCGCTTCGTCAGTTGGCGTGTTTCGATCATGGGAAAAGCGGCGAGCCTTTGTTGTGGGATCGGGTGTTGAGTTTGTTGGGGGGGAAACGTGACACGGGCCTTGATGAGACATTTGAGCGGGACGGCGTCAGCCCCCCGGATCTTCGAAAAGGACTGACGCCCAAGAACCGGGGGGCTGACGCCGCCCCGCTCAGAAATTTCTCACTCACGGTTTCTGTTTGTTCGGGTCGAAGCTCTCCAACTCCCGTGACGCTTCGCTCACTTTGATCACGGGCAAGATGAGCCGGACGAAGGTCCATTCGCGGTCAGACTTCACGGGCTGGAGCGAGCTGGTGGACGTTGAGTCACTCAACTTCAGCTCACTGGCCGATCCCTTCAGTCGCCCGAACAGGACGGCTCGACCGAGCCTGATCAAATGCGACAGGTCTTCCTCTTCGAGTAATCGGTTGGTCAGGCCCGTGTACTTAGTTGCTCCAGCCTCTTCGTGAAACGTCAGTGCGCGGGCGAAGCTGGGGGCGTCGAGAGACAGCGGGTCGTACTGAGTCTGTCGATGCGAGATGCTGGCGTGCTTCCCGGCTCCCTCAGTTGTGGCAATCGTGATCTGGCCCGTGAGATAGGGACGCAACTCTCGCTGGAAGACGTTCGGTTGTTCGACTCGCCACAGTTGGCGTGAGGCCAGAGGAATGGTGACAGGATCGTCGCGCAACTTGCTTTGGCGATAGACACGGTTCCCGAACACGAGCAGCCAATCTTCGAGTGCGCCCGGCAGGCGATGCGTCACCGTTCCCGTCAGCCGTCCCGATCCGGAACTGATGAGATCACTCTCGACGAGCGTCGTGGCCGCTCCTGAAACTTCTGTCACCAGTTCCTTGGACGTCCACTGCACCAAGGGGAGCGACTTCACCGGTGCGGCGACTGTCTGGGAGAGATCGTTCGCCAACGTGTACGCACTCCGCCCGATGTCGATCCCCGCTGGACGATACATCCCACCGAACGCGGTCTCCGGTGTGCCCGACCAATTGGCGAGGCTGCGCCGTGACGCGATCTCTTCCGTTGAACCCGCTAAGACGGTTGAAGCTTCCACCGCAGCGACGGATGTCGTGACGGGACTGTACAGGTTGGTCCACAGTCGCGAGCGGACGGTCGCTGTCGCCGCATCGACGTTGATCAAATGAAATTGGTTCACTCGCAGCGTCGTTCCATTCCATGCGGCGGCTCCTTGCGCGGCGGCAATCGCGACCACAACGATCCACATGGGGAACGTGATCCAAGTCGCGCGCGGCCGTTTCAACAAGCGATGGACCAGCAGGTAATCGACCGGCCCGATCAGGATAAGAAACAGACCAAGTAACCCCATCACAAACCACGGTGAGACGCGCGACACGCCTGCGAAGTCGTCTTGAATCGCGTGCAGTTGAGTCGCGAGATCGGTCACGCCGGTCGAACTGAGCTGAGCGTGCTTGGCCGTCTTCGAATCACCCAAGTCTTCGGACGAGACGACATCGCTGAGCAGGCGTCGGCCCAGCGCGCCGACTCCCGCCCATCCGTTCAGCGGTGGCTGAGTCAGATCGAGAGCCAACACGGTCACTGAACCCAAGCCATACGGTGCTCGCGCCAACAGCGCGTTGTCACGGCTTCCGGCCAAGATCACACCATGCGTGATCCGAATCTGGGGAATCGAGAGCCGCCCCGCAAACGGGACTCGCACGTTGCGTCCTGCATAGCTTTCGAGCGACGAAAACTCACGCACGACAATCGCTTCGTCGGAGACCGTGGCAGGCAACCATGTGGCCAACGGCGCGATGAGTTCTCGCGCCGCGACAGGATCGGTCGGCAGTGACAGCGCGAGTCGCCCGCCGCGTGCGATCCAGTCGCGCAAGGCGTGTACTTGGCCTGAAACCAGCTTCACAGGTCCAGACAAGACCAGTAATGAGACGCCGTCGTAAGCGAGTCCGTCGTCGGAAAGCTGATTCGCCAACATTGGTAACACGATGACATCCAAGGCACCGGGCTTCGTCGAAGCAGGGCTGCTCTTGGGGACGGATGTTTCCGCCGCGATCGCGTTGCTGCCAGACATCTCGCCGCTGGAGAATCCCGCAGGCTCACCCACCGCAAGTACGAGTCGAATTCCCGGTGCAAGGGACTTCGGGACGGCGGTCACCTTCTCCGAGGAAGACTTCCACGCCGCGACAGCACTCGGTGCGAGTGACTTGAGTTCCGCATCGGTCTCGACCATCACCTCAAAGCCAGCGTCGAGTCGCCCCGGTTTGCAGAGGCCACGCAACACATGACGCCCTGCCGCCAGTGGCTCCGACAGTCGCGAGGTGAATGTCACGCGGTGGCCATCGGGATCGGGAGTCGTCACAAGCAATCGGAACCGCCCCGATGTGACGACTTCGACTTCGGCAACAACCTGTGTCCAACGGCCCACACGGTACAAACCGTCCCAACCGACACGGACCTGCTCAATCCGAACCGGCGCGACAGAGTTCCCTGAAACGGACGAAGAAGACGGAACGGGCGATGAAGCCTGAGCCAAGGTGAGTCGCGGGGCGATGCCAATCACGAGAGTGAATGCGAGTGCCGCCAACCAAGAGATTCCTCGCGCGAGCAGTAATGAAACATCTGAGCGAGGTGGCGTCAGCCACCCGGATCTCGGGCATAAGCCCTCTTTGGAAGAACCCTGGGATTGACGCCGTCCCGCTTGGAAATGTCTCAGCTTGTACCGTGCGAGGTTGAGTGCTGCCGCCGAACAGGACACAGCAAAGCCGCGAACTGGCAACCGTCGCCCTATTCGCTTCGAGCAAGCCTGTGAAGCACACATTTGCAAAGAATCTGAATCGCTCACAAAGTTTCCGTGCCCAGTGGGTACGCGGGGAAGAACCTCGCGCCGAGAAACACCTCACGGCGGGGCGGGCATGATACGTGGGAAGTTTCAAAAACGTGAGCGCGCCGGGAACGAATCTTTCCACTGCAACGACGGCTTCCACACCACGTTCCGAATGTTGACATGGTTCAAACCGAAGGGCGTGCCGGTGAAGGCGATGAACGACGCGTTCGGCAGGGCAACGCGTCTCGCTTGCTCGTGATTGCTGTCGGAGCAACGTAGGGCAAGCGAGACGCCTAGCCTACGTTGCTCCGTGATGTTCTCCGTGGTTCTGTGCGGCCTGCTCAAAACCTGCCCACCATCTCTGCGGCCAAATTTGCCGGAACTGGACTTCACGCACTTGGCGGCTTCTGTTAGAGACACCGCCCTTGCCCAGCCCAAGGATCGCCGTTTCAATGCCTTACCCTGTGAAGACGGGTATCGCGGATACGGAGTGATCGGCGGACAGACATCGAGTCGCAGTGACGCGGCTCGATCGACCGGACGAAGTTCAAGAAGGGGAAGGGATTCCCAATGTTGATCAGCGGACTTTGGAAGCTGGCCGCGATGGCTGGCGTGATTGGCGTCGGATTAGTCGCCGTGTTCCAAGCACAGCAGGGCTTGGAATCGCCACCGTTTGTCGCTCCGAGCGGCGATGAGACCGGTGACTTGGCTGAGCTTGCTCCCACCGGTGAAGGCGGCTCGTTACCGAGTACGACGACGAGTACCGACGACTCGCTCAAACTGACCGACCCGTTCGCGGTGACGGTCAGTACAGACTCCGTTGTCGCTCCACGTAAGTTGCCAGACGACTCTGAACCGTCCTCGCTGGCGAACGACTCTTCCGGTCCCGGCTTAGATTTTCGAGACGACTCGACCACCGGGCCGGCTCTTGGCAATGCTGCCACCGCGGTTCGTACCAAGTCAGCGATCATCCCTGCGGGATTCAATGAGGCTGCATCAGAAAAAGTTTCCGACACTTCGGATCCGTTCGCGGTGACAGAAGCCAGCGAGAAACCTTTCTCGCGACAACCTGGCGATGCATTAAGCACGTCATCCGCTGAGAAAGTCGATGCGAGCGCCGATCCCTTTCAGGACACCGCTCCTTCCGTGGGAGCTGCGAACTCGTTGACTTCCGATCCCGCCGCGAAGTCTGATCCGTTCGACGAACCCTCGACATCCGATGCGACTCCCCCCGCTCGTGCCCCGCGCGAGACTGATCCGTTTGACGTGTCTCCGTTCAGCGAAGCCGCTCCCACCGCTCCCGCAACGATTCCCTCCACGGTGAGTGATTCACCCGCGATCAATCCAACTCAACCGACGGATGCCAGTGATCCGTTTGGGAGTGCGGCCCCACCTGTTCTTGCGCCAACGGATGTCAGTCCGGAAGTTCCGACGCGCGAGCCTCTCGATCCGGCCCCCGCGCTCACGTCGCCGAATCCGTCGGCTCCAAAAACTCGCCTACCTAGCTCTCGCGGACCGATGCCGCGCTTGCCGACGGATGTTCCCGCCGTGGATGAATTCCTTGAGAACCCCCGCCCCGCAGAACGCCAGCCCCTTGAACGCCAACAGACCGGGCGTTTCGACGAGGAGTCCACGGAACAGCCACGCTCAAACCGCCGCATCCGCGAAGCGGGTGAGCGACCGACCACCAACGATCTCATCGGCGATGGCACCGTGACGGACGCCACACCGCGCGGTCTGCAACAGCCACGACTGACGCTCGAAAAGATCGCTCCACAAGAGGCCGTGTTGGGCCAAGAACTCGTCTACCAAGTCATCGTGAAGAACGTCGGTAGCAGCGATGCGAATCAAGTCGTCCTCGAAGACCGCATCCCCAAGGGGACCGAACTGACGGGAACCTCGCCCCGGGCGGAGATGGTGGACAAAAAACTGATCTGGCGGATCGGCACGATGAAGCCGAATGAAGTCCGTAAAATTTCGATCAAACTCATTCCGCGACAGGAAGGGCCCATCGGCAGCGTGGCGCGAGTCAACTTCGCTACGGAAGTCGCGGCCGAGATCATGGTCGCCGCTCCGCAATTGTCGATCAAAGTGAATGCTCCCCGCGAAGTTCATGTGGGCGAAGTCATCGACCTGACCTTCCTGCTCAAGAACTCGGGCGGTGCCGCCGCGAACAATGTTTCCGTTCGCGATCTCATCCCCGACGGACTCCAGCACGAAGCGGCCTCCGACATCGAGTGCCCGATCGGCAAGCTCGGCCCGAATGAATCGCGTGAGATCGTGCTGCAAGTCACGGCCGTGAAGCCGGGGCGTGTCAAGAACCGCGTGATCCTTTCGGCCGACGGCGGGATCACGCAGGAACTCGAATCGACGATCAACATCATCGGTGAGCACCTCGTGCTGACCCGCACCGGACAGAATCGCATCTATGCCGAACGCCCTGCCGTCTTCACGAACAGCGTGAAGAACGATGGCAACGCGGCCGTGAAACATGTGAAGGTCTCTGAGATCGTCCCGGTCGGGTTCGAGTTTGTCGAAGCTTCAGACGGCGGTCAGTTCAATCCCACCACACGTTCGATCAATTGGACGGTCGGACCGCTCGCGGCCGGTGATGAACTCAACGTCACGGCGAAGCTCATGGCCAAAACGCCGGGGATGCAGCTCGGCAAGATCAGCGCGACGGGATCGGCAGGCAGCGCCGCCACGGTCCAATCGGAAGTGGATGTTGTCGGTCGCCCCGAACTGCAAATGGAGACGCTCAACGCGACGGGTGTCGTCGCGATCGGTGACAAGCTGACCTCGAAGATCCAACTCAAGAACAGCGGCAGCGCCGCAGCGCGCAACGTCGCACTCAGCATCAGCGTCCCGAAGGAACTGCGGTTGGTCGAGGTCCGCGGCGCACGGTATCAGGAAACGAAGAACGTCATCCGCTTCGAGCCACTCGCCGAACTCGGCACGCGCGAAACGGTCTCCTTCGAACTGGTCATGGAAGCCATCGCCGAAGCCGACGCCCGCATGGACCTCCAAATCACCGCCGATCATCTGCCCAAGCCCGCCCACCGAATCGAAACCGTCCACATCGCGACCGAAGTTCGGTGAAATAACGGACGGGCACTCTTGCCCGTCCGTTATTCAAATCGCAGGCGGGTGATTCACACTAACCCGAAGCGTCCGTTTTGAAGTTGCGCTCATTGATCCAAATTGCGAACAAGCTCCGTTGCGTGTGGCCCCGCTCCCGCCGAGCCTCACTTTGTTGTCGTTTCAAGCTGTCAATCATGGCTTCCACCGACGCGAGTTCGGTGAGGAGCCTTTCAGGAATCGAAACAGCGCGACTTCAAAAAGCGTAAGCGAGGATGTGAATGCGGACTCGCTTACGCCTCGGGTTAGTGACAGCTTCGGCTGCGTGGCGTCACTCAACGTCTCACCTCGGCGGTTGGCTGCTCAGTTGAACGAGCGTCTCTAGCACCCGAACACGCTGCGCCTCGGTCAGCTTGAGATACCGATGCTTCCCCTCGGCCAGCGGCTCGAACTTCGTGAAGCCGTGCGCTTCAACGATGACTCGCCCTGGAGGCGACACGTCGAAGTAGCCGCGATCGGGATGGACCGCATACAGCACGCTCGTCAGATCCCACGTCGGCCGGTCGTGTGGTTGTTTCTCGTAGAGGCGATAGGCTTCTGCGAGAGGATGATCGCTCACATAGCCGTAGTCCTTCACGATGCTGTCGGCGGGGTACGGCAGTGCGATGCCGATCTCGAAGCCGCTCCAAACGACCGCCGTCGGCCATTCGTCCGCCAGCTTGCGGCAGTTGGCGATGTCCTGCACGACGTTGTATTCGCAGTAGTGCTTGTTGCCGTTGATGTCGGTGAACGCTCCGGCCATGACCGACAGCAGCTTCACTTTCTTCTTAATGAGTTCGACACCTGACAGCGGCGATGACTCATCGGCCTTCGAGTCGAGCAGCCTCGCGAGATTCGTCGAGAACCCGACTTGAGCAATGCTCACCGAACCATCGGGTTGCGACGCGAGCGTCTTTCTCAACAGGGCCACCGCTTCGGGAGCGTCCTTGCTGCTGAGCAAATCGTGCGGATACCGAAACGCATCGCCCCGTTTCTCCGCGGCCATCGGCAGGAACTTGCCCGGCTCGGGAGTCTTGCCGGGACGAACGACTCCGATTGGCGTGTCGCCTCGCCCGTAGAACGTGTTGATGGCATCGACGAACGGCCCGGCCAGATCGCTGTCCTTCGTCACCGTCACCGCGAGCAACTTGCACGCGCCGCGAGACTGAAGCGAATGAATCATCCCCTGCGCGAGAACGTCATCTACGTCATTGCCGATGTCCGTGTCGAAGATCAGCGATACCGGCTCAGCCGCGCGGGCTGAGGCAGTAGGAGCGAACAGAGCCAACAAACACAGCGGCACAGACCACAGCAGACGATTCATGAGCGAGCGGCTTTCCAGCGAGGGCGGCGAAAGTTTGAGCAGCCTCAAACGACGCGAGGCATGAAACCAGATGGTCTCACGCCTCGCAAGCCGTTTGTCGTGGAGTGGTCGATAGTTTCGTAAGGGGGTTTGCCTTGTCCCCTCGCCCCGGCTTTGCGGGGCGAGGGGAGGACGGTCGCGACGCGACGCTCAGAATCCAACAGCAGGCTTCTTAGTCTCCGGACTCGGCATCAGTTTCATCGCGGACTTCACCAGTTCGACGAACTCACCGCGACGACCGGTGGTGTCGTCCCCCTTCGCACCGCGAGCGGTCTCCAGCACATCGGCCATCGTCCAGGTTCCAGCATGCTGCGAGTGACGCAGCTGCATTCCGAACGAGGCGACGGAGGCAGACCAGAGCAGATCGCGGCTCGGCGTCACCTTCTTGCCCGCAATGTCATCGACGACGACATCGACGGTGCGGACGCTCGCGGCGGCATCGGGCTGCTTGTAGCGGAGCTTCACGGTGAAGAGGTCGTCGGCCGACTCCGCATCTTGCTCCCCTCGCCCCGGCTTGGGCACCGCCGCTTCGGTGGTCGGGAGAGGGGCGGAGGGTGAGGGGTTCTTCGTTTCTGGCGTCGTGTACTTCAGCGGATCGACTGGCTGCACGGGCTTCCACTTGCCGCGAGGGACGATTTCGTAGAGGGCCGTCACCGTGTGACCGGCACCAATCTCGCCCGCATCTTTCGCGTCGTTATTGAAGTCTTCAGCGGCCATCACGCGGTTTTCGTAGCCGATCAGACGATAGGCTCCGACCGTGAGCGGATTGAACTCAACTTGCAGCTTCACGTCCTTGGCCACCGTGTACAGCGTGCCCATCAACTCCTCGTTGAAGTTTTTGCGAGCCTCGTTCAGATCGTCGATGTAGCCGTAGTGGCCGTTCCCTTTGTCGGCCAACTTCTCCAGCTTCGAGTCCTTCAAGTTGCCCATGCCGAATCCGAAGATGCTCAAGAAGACGCCGCTCTTCGCCTGCTGCTCGATCAGGTTGACCAACGCCTCGTCACTGCTGACGCCGACGTTGAAGTCGCCGTCGGTGCAGAGGATGACTCGGTTGGCTGAGTCCTTGCTGAAGTGACGCAGCGCCTGTTCGTAGGCCATGTGAATCCCGGCCGCTCCGTTCGTCGAGCCTCCCGCCGACAGAGCCTCAATCGCCTGCATGATCTTCGTCTGGTCCGAGCCAACTGTCGGTTCGAGCTTCAGCCCGGCGTCTCCGGCGTAGGTCACGATCGAGACGCGATCCTTCTCACCCAGTTCCTCGACCAGCAGCGACATGGCCCGCTTGACGAGAGCCAGCTTGTTCTCAGCCTGCATCGAGCCGGACACGTCGAGCAGAAAGACGAGGTTCGTTGGTGGCCGCTGCGCCTTCGCGATTTCTTTGGCTTTGAGGCTGATGCGAGCCAAGTAATGTTCACGCTGCCACGGACACGGCGCGGCCTCGGCCTTCACCGCGAACGGCTGTCCGTCCACAGGAGCGGGGTCGTCGTACTTGAAGTAGTTGACCAGCTCTTCAATCCGCACGGCATCAGTCGGAGGCAACTGCCCCTGATTGAGAATCCGCCGCACGTTGGCATACGACGCCGTATCGACATCGACTGAGAACGTGGAGAGCGGCTGTTCGGCCGGAGTGAGGAACGGGTTCTCGTGGATCGCGGCATACGCTTCCGTCCCAACCTGTTCCTGACCAGAAGTGGCTCGCTCGTACCACGCGGTGACGGCGCGAGCGTCATTCGTGTTCAACGTCACTAGGGCCTCAAGGTCCCTCACCGTGATGGTGCGGAGCGGTCTGATCGGCATCCCTTTCGCCCTCTGCACCACTCGAACCGCCTGCTCCACCAAATCCAGTTTATTCTTGAGTTCAAATGTCGTCGCTGCTGCCTCGCTTTCAAAATCAGTGATGCGGCTCAATGTTGCAGGGGCCTTCAACGCGTTGACGTTGACTCGCCCCTCTTTGTTTACAGAAGAAGGATCGCTCACTGAGGGAGTCGCGTCAGACGAACGTGGCTTCGCATCAACCGGAGCCGACTCAAGTACAAACGGGCGTGCCTCACCGGGCTTGATGTAGCCCTTGATCGTAGTCCGCGCTGCGACACCACTGTCGATCTTGGCCCGATATTCAGCCTGAACGCCTCGTTCGCCCGAGGGAGCAGCAAGGCCGACGACGGGTGTGCTACTGGCGGGTTGTGAGGTACTGCTGAGGCGGCGCCTCGCGCTCACATCACGGGCCGACTCTTGCTTGCTGAGAGACACCTTTGCCTCAGCCAAAAACCCGTCCGGCTCAGGCTGATTTCTCTTCACGAATGCCGCGTTGGATCCGTCGCCCACACCGTGGACGACCGGATGCGGCGTGTGATCTGCCAGCCCATCGTCCGCCCCTGTGAACGACAACACGTCGTCTCGATCCGCGCGGGGATCGTTCTCACTGACGTAGAGATCGCCTAGCCGATGAGCGGTGGCACGCGGTGCGTCTCGCATCGCCAACAGCTCGCTCGACGACCGAGGCGGTGCCACGGGCCAGAGCATCACAGCGGCACTCAACGCCGCCATCGCCGTCGCCGCAGCGAGGACCGCCCAGCGCTGACGCGCACGCTGCTGTCGCGAGTCAACCAAGGCCGCAACCCCACTGGGGTTGCCCCGGTGGTGAGCAGGTTTTTGCACTACTTTTGCTTCCTCGAAGCTCAACGCTGCTTCGGAACGCAACGCGACATCCATAGTGCAAAGACCTGGTTCCACCGGGACAAGCCCGGTGGGGGGATGATTCAGCAGCTGGACCGGTGCGAGATGTTGCTCCAGCCGCTGACGCTGCTCGGCAGTCAAAGCAAGCGGCGGTTCTGCCACGAGTTCGTTCCGCAGCCAGACGGTTGTCTCGCGAATCTCGGCGAGTGCGTCTCGTGCGACGGACGATTCGGCGAGGACTCGCTCAAACTCGGCCAGTTCATCGCCATGAAGTTCGCCCAAGGCGTATGCGGTCAGTCGTGGGTCGTTGGGATCGAAGGTTGTGGTCGGCATGATCGTTGTTCCTTATGAGGTGCGGCCGTTCATTGCCGCGTCGTGTACTGAGTGGCCGAGGTGAGCCGGGTGCCGTGAGGCCCCGGATTCCTCGGCAGAAGAAGTCCGGGGCCTCACGGCGCCCAGCTCACCTCGCTATCACAATTGATCGCGGCTCGGCGCGCGGGGCGTTGCCCACGCGGTTAAACGAAAGGCGGTACTGCACTAACCGCTCATTGCTATTCGCGTTCCTTCATCAACTCCCTCAACCGCTTGATCCCCGTGTGCAACAGGAAGCCAACGTTCGAGACGCTGTGTCCCGTGATGTCGGCGATCTCGCGGTAGCTCAGCTCATTTTGAAACTTCAGCCGGATCACTTCCTGCTGAGTCTCGGGGAGTCGATCGAGCAGCGCGATCGCGCGGTCTTCCGTCTCACGCTGCTCCAGCATCTCATCGGGAAGAACCCCGTTCGGTGCAAGGCGTTCGTCCAGTTCCAGTACCGCCGACATGCGATTCTCCTTTCGCTTGGCATCCAGAGCACGAGACCGGCAGACTGCGAACAGCCACCGGGCCACATGCGATTTCACTTCGGCTCGTTCGTCGTCATCCAATCGACACAGCCGCAAGAAGGTCTCCTGCACGGCATCGCGTCCGAGATCAAGGTCGTGTGCTACCCGAGCCGCATACCGCACGAGCGGCCCTTCCCAACGAGCGATCACCTCACGCCACCAGTCCGCGTTGGGAATGAGGCTCTCGTCGCGACTTGAGGATCGGTACTCCTGGCCGTCCGTGTTTGAGTTCGCGATGGTCTCCGTGTTTGTTGATGGACAGACACTCGCCTCGCTCGCCTCAACCGACTCCGCCGCGCGATCCCCTTCCAACGAAGCAGCCCCATGCGGCCCCCGACCAAGCGGCGCAGCAAGAGCATCAAGTCTGATCGCGGTCGGCTCCATCTCACGTCCTGTGTGTCAGGTCAGCGGCTGTGCCCTTGAAGACGCACGAGCCAGCGATGCCTTAGAAGAAAACGGGTCGAGTCACTGAGAATCTGGAAAGTCGCGATGGCTCGCCGCGACTGACTTCGTTCGACTCGCTCTCGTGGACAACCTCATCCGTAGGGTGCGTGAAGTCTTCGGAACGCACCGGCAGAGACGCTCTGCTCCCGAGATGGTGCGTTCCGAAGACTCCACGCACCCTACTTGCCGCGCGCTCTCGTGGACAACCTTCGCCTCAGAACGTACCGTCTCGACTTCGCCCCGTCCTTGTTCTGCGTTCTCTGGATGTTTGATGAATGACCCCGCACCACTGCAATCCTTTCCCGCGCCGACGGACCTCACGCCGCGCGCCATGGGGACGCCGCCAGATCACGCTCAACTTGGCCCCGCCTTTCATGAGCTAGTCGAAGTGATCGCGAAACTCCGTTCGCCATCGGGTTGTCCGTGGGACCGCGAGCAGACGCTCGCGACGATCAAGCCCTTCACGCTGGAAGAGACTTACGAGCTGCTTGAAGCGATCGACTCGAACGATGACACCGCAATTGTCGAGGAACTCGGTGACGTGCTGTTGCAGGTCGTCCTCGACAGCCAGATCGCGGCCGACGAGGGGCGGTTCGATCTGAACGATGTCGTGGCGGGGCTGACTCGCAAAATGATCGAGCGCCATCCGCACGTCTTCGGCAACACGACCGTCGCCTCGGCGGGCGAGGTCGCTCAACATTGGGACCGCATCAAGCAACAAGAGAAGCAGCGCGAGTCAATCTTCGATGGACTACCCGCCGATCTTCCGGCACTGGCCCGCGCCGCGCGACTCTCAGCCAAGGCGGCGCGCGTCGGCTACGACTTCCCCGCGCGCGACATGCTGTTCGACAAGCTGCGCGAGGAACTCGACGAACTCGCACACGAGATGTTTCCCGCAGGCCAAGTCCCGCAGCGTCCGGCCACGGTCGAATCGGTCATCGAACCCGATCCGCCACCGTTTGATCGCGAGCAACAGCAGCGAATGGAAGGGGAACTCGGTGATGTCCTCTTCGTGCTGGCCAACATCGCGCGACGTTGGCACATCAATCCGGAAGAAGCTCTCCGTGCCAGCAACGCCAAATTCCAACGGCGAGTCCAATACATCGAACAACACCTGAAAGAACAGAACCGCAATCTCCGCGAAGCAACGCTGGCTGAAATGGAAGTCATCTACCAAGCAGGCAAGCGTGCCGAACGGGCGAAGGGAACGTGACCGCCTCTGCCTACGCCGTGCTTCTGAATCAGAAGTGCGAAGTGAAACGTGATTAGTGAAAAGTGACAGCGACCAAGGTTCTCATACCTGCACCAGCGACTCTCGTTCTCCACCACTTTGCACTGATTACTTCGCCCTGTTTCCTCGTCATCAACCTGAGCAGCCTTCCGTTCACCCCACTCACCTTCGACTGCTGATACCCATCATGAGTACGTCACCCATCACTCCTGCCGAAGACCCCACCACGCTCGCCCGTCCCAAGGACCGCGTTCTTTCCGGCCGCGCGATCGTCGTTGCGATGTTTCTGCTCGGGCTGTTTCTGACAGCGCTGTTGTTCATCTACTTTGAATACAACACGCGCCCGTTCCGACCACTGCGCGAATCGATCGGCCGCGAGTTCCGCCACTCGCGCCCGAACGTCGAAGGGGGCAAGCTGAAGGGGAAGGGGGCCAACACGCTGCGGGTCTCGATGAGCGTCCCCTTCGATCCGAATCGAGAGACCGAAAAATCGAACCAGACCCTGCTTCGAGTCGTCTCACTCGCACGAGAGCATCACGACCTCAACACGTTCCAAGTCTTTGAAGTGAACCTGATCCACTTCGCCCCGGAACAAGAAGCGATCATCAAGAGCTTCAGTTGGCCCGGCCCCCATGCCGCAAACGAATCGTTCGTTCCGTGAGAGCTCCGTTGACGCGAACCGGCTCCTAGCGAGTGCGGTGAATTCGCAGGCCGACGCCGGGAATGTACGCTTGGATTGGCGGGTACGCGTATCCATTGAAGCCGTATCCCGTGTGATGGTGATTGACCGTAGTGGTGTTACGGTGAATCACGGTCGGCCGCATCTGTCCGAAGAGGAACTCCATGGTGGCGTCGTGGATGTAGCTCGGGTTGGCGTTGTACTCGGCGCGATTGAAGGGGATCGACCGGTAGACCTCCGAGTACATCTGCGACAGGGAACGTGGATCGACTCGACCAGCGGGTGGGTCGGTGGCGCCAGTTTTATTGTGGCCGTAGCTGCTGCCGGGAACGATCAGCGGCATATTGCTCTCGCCCGCATCGGATGTCGGGGCTGGTGCGGGAGCGAGCGTCCCTAGCTGTATCGCGGCGGGTTCCGTCGCAGCATCTTGTCGGAGCGAGACCAGTTTCCACATCCCCTCTTTGAAGGGAGCGTTCGAGGCACGCTCTGACGCGGGCGCGGGTGGGACGTGATCCCGTGTTTCCACCGCAACCGGGAAGTCGCCAGGTGTGATCGTGATCTTCCAACCCTCAAAATCTTGAACGGTGGGTTCTGCCGCGCAGACCAGCACCGCACCCAGCAGGAACATGGCCCCGCCCGTCATCCATCGAATCACTGTCTCGCGCATGTTTGTCGCCTTCACAAGCTGTCACTTCGTTGCACCGCTTCCAGTCGCCAGTGCCTGCTCCCACGCTAAAGAGCGCGGGAGACTCGTGTCAAACAGCGATTCCGGTGACGCGAGAGAATCTCCCGCTCCCGTTGAGTCGCAGGGGATGGAGAGGAGCGACAGCAGTGAGGCACTTTGGCAACGACGTGGGATTCGCTAGGTAGCCTGTAGAAACCGTAGGGTAAGCGTCTCGGTGTGCCACGACGGAAGCGTCAGGCGGAGTCACCCGAGGCGTCGTCATTCGAGATCGCATTCTGTAACGGATCGGGTTGTTGTCGAGTGGATGCAGAGGCAACCGTTTTTCCACGACTTTGTTTGCTGGTGCGAGCCGACTCGCGTTGGAGCGACATCAAGTCCATACGCAACGACAGCACTCCCGCGAGAAGTTTCTCGCGCTGGTTGTCGGTGAGCGTCAGGCCGGCGCGGATGTCATTCCGAATGAATCGGATTCGATCCGTCCACTCGCTGAGTTTGGCATCCGACTCGATATAGGTTTGTGTTTCGAGTTCCGACTCGCAGGTTTCAATGCGGAGTTTGAATGTTGCGGCGGCATGGGCCACGGTCGGTGAATTTGGCGTGTTGGCGGTGTTCTGCGGAGTGGTTTCGGGAGCTGCCAAACCAGCGAGTTCGTCGAGTTGTCGTTGCCCCATTCGCAGCAGTTCGATCCCCAGCGTGAACGCCAGCCCGAACAGCGTGATTTGCAGCCGGCTCGGCCAAGTATTGGGGTTGATCCACAGTACCAAGGACTTTGGGTCGCGCAGGAGTTCCGTCCCCGGATGCAGATGGATGTGCGACGGCGGTGCTTGGACATCGCGCACGAACGGAACCCGGTTCAGGTTGAAGTCGATCAGGTAATCGCCCTCCAATGACTTCTTGGCCGCTCGCGCGATGATGTAGGCATCGGCTGTCGATAACGAACTGGAACAGACCAAGAACCGTCGCATCGAGATCGTGTCGAGTCCGCTCGAACAGAACGGTATCGGCTGCGACCTCATTTCACCGGTGTCCGCGCCGTGAATGGCAGAGAGCGGCTGCACGACTTCGGCGCGAGCCAGATTTTCAGGAAGTTTCGCGGGAACCACGACCATGTTTTTGCTGAAGCGCGAGTGCCTCCGCGATCGGTCCCACACCGATCAACGCGACCGTCTCATCACCGGCGATCGACATGATGGTCTTCGATCCGACCGGTCCGCAGTAGAACGTGAGATCGATCATTTTCTCTTGGAAGTCCGGCCTCATGCCTGCCCAGTCTGCGATGCCCGTCGCGGCGTGAGTGGACGTGCTAACGCCGTACTGGTCCAAAATCATCTCACCGAGTTTGGCCGAGTTGCTTCCCGCTGTTCCCATGAACACGCGATGCTTCGTGTCTTCGAGGTAGCCCAAGACCTCGGCCAGTTTTTCGGGAATCTTGCCGGATCGACATTCGATTTCGCGCAGGAATCCCGTGCGGCACATGACGTGGAGATAGTCTCAGTCGAGCGGCAGCAGTGCGCTGAGCGGGCCGGTTTTGTCACCGCTATCACCTTGCCGTTTTTCGACCTCCGTCAGAAAACCAATCGCGATTCCGTCGAGCGTGTTCTCGACGTTTGGCGAACGTCCTCGAAGCCTGATGTGTGTTCGATTCGCACTCGATAAGGAATGCCGCTGGGAGACAGCGTGTGACGCAGTTCCGCCACGACGCTGTTTCCAGCCCGAGCGCTCGCCGAATCGCGCGGGCCGACATACACCATGATCGCGGGACTGAAGTCGCTCAAGACCATCCAGCCGACCGCCGCCACCACGACTAAGAACAGGATGTCGAGGACGACGCGAGCCGCATCCAGACCACTTTCAGGATGGTCTGGATGAAGTCGTACACGGCTTGAATGATCTAGCTGGGATTCATGAGGGCGGCTCAATCGGCGGATGCGGGTTCGCTGAGGGCCGAGGTGAGCAGTCTGTGCTCGGGGCTGCTTGGATGCGGCTCTTGCCACCGAATATCAGGTCGGGCAGAGCCATTCAGCAAGATGAGTCTGTTTCGCTTCGCAATGAAGAGGCGAGTTTTTCAGGAACGTCGCTGCACACCTTTCCCGACCGTTAGACCCGGTTCACGATGATCTGCTCGCGCGGCCATGCGTGAGCTGTTTTAGGTGAGCCGTGTGCCGTGTGCCGTGTGCCGTCGGGCCGTCGGGCCGTCGGGCCGGATTTCCGTGCGTCGATACCACACCTCGCGCGGTCAGTGGTGAGACTTCTGAGCGGGGTGGCGTCAACCCCCGGTTCTTGGACGTAAGCCCGCTTGGGAAGAGCCAGGGGGCTGACGCCACCCCGCTCGGAAACCTCTCACTTTTTGCCGCGTGAGGTATCGCCCGACGCGCAAGCGAGGGCTTCACCGTCATCGAAGGTCCAGCCCTCGCTTGCGCGTCGGGCTAGTTTTTCGAGGCAAAACGACTCTCACGCCATCGGGCTTACTGAACATGCGCGGTTTGCATTGGCGTTCTGGGACGGAAGGTAATGATGGCTCGGTCGGTCACGACCAATGTGCCGCTGGGGTCTCCCGTGACGGAGGCCGTCTTGGCATTGGCGGGGAGTTGGCAGCGTTGAACGATGCGGCCGGAGTCGGCTGCGCAGAACCAAATGGATCGAACAGCGGAGCCGGATTGCGGGGTCGAACCGGTTGGTGTCATCGGCCAAGCGGCAACCACCGAACCGCACGCCGCGACGTTCCATTGGCCGTGGTTCGACGACTCGTTTGCGAACTCCGCCGAGCTTGTCTCGTCGCCGACGAACCGTTCCCAAAGTCGTTGGCCGTTGTTCAGCGAGATCGCTCGAACGCAGCCGCGACTGGCGACGAATACGGTCGTATCGTTGGCCACCACTTGGTGAACCGGATCGATCAGCGGCCAGTCGGTGAGACCCGCGGACCACAGGGCGCGGCCGGTCTCGCGATGGATGTCCGTCAGCGTTGTGCCGTCGATGGTGAGGAGCAGGTGTTGTTGTGAAGTCCATGCGACGGGATCGGTGTGCGCGAACGACATGCCGCCGCGAAACTTCCAAGCGGGCGACACAACTTGGGCTGCGAGGCATTCCACGCGGCGGGTGTCGGTGACGACGGTGACTCGTCCGTCATCGTCGATGACTGGCGGGCGACGCCACGGTTCGGAATAGCCGGTCAGTTCGGCGACGCGACGCTCGGCCCCGATCTCCAGCAGCCAAGTTGTCGCGGGTTGAATCGTTTGCAAGGCGATCTGCTTCGCGCCGCAGGTCCAGTTGCTCTCGAGTTGGCCCGGCGGATGGAACGACCACGCGGTCTCACCCGTTCGCGCGTCGATGAGTCTCACGCCGGACTGCGGCTCGAACTCGATGACCCAATGATCGCGAGATTGAAGCTGGGCGTGCGACTTCGAGCCGATCGAAGAACTCCTCACCCCCGGCCCCTCTCCCCGTAGAGCCGGGGCGAGGGGTGAGTTCGCGGAGAGGTGCTTCGACTTCGCTGGCTCCGCGCTGCGCAAGGCGACTGACCACAGGAGCCGCCCCGATTCGAGAGTCAGCGCCGACAACTCGTCATCGGCCGCAATGAGCAAGTGCGTTTCCGCGTACGCGACCCAACGCGGTGTCACTGAGAACGGCTGTTGCCAGCGGACGTGACCCGATTCGCGATCAAAGCATTCCAGCCGCCGTCCGGATTCGCCGGTCGAGTCGCCGCCCCGATGAACGATCACGCACGCGAGTGACTTCGACGGTGGTTCACGTTCAGGAACGAACGCCGTCGGTGCCAAGGCGTTGCTGATTTCGGCTGCGTTTGCGCCGTCGACTTTGGGCGCGAGGTTCACTGTCCACGCTCGTTCGAGAAACGAGATCGGCTGGAGCGACGCGGCTTCGTAGGCGTGGTACTCGGGGCGAGTCAGTCGTTCTCGGGCGAATTCGTACGCGCGGCGAGTCGCACCGCCGTGATCGAGAACTTCATGGGCGAACCGAGCTTCATTCAGCCGCTGCCAAACGCGGCGCGATCCGCGCCAGTAGCTCGCAGATTCGAGAGCCTCCGCCCACGCCACAAGGGCGGGCACCTGTTCGGCTGGTGTCGTTCCTTCATCCACTAGCCGAGCGAAGATCGGGTTGGCCGATTGAATTTGTCCCGCCTCGCATTCAAGTGACGCAAGCATGAATCGCGCGCGACGCACAACCGCCGAGTGCGGAAACTGCGTGAGTGCCGCACGGAGTCCGGCGGCATCTCGTTCTTGCATACGGGAGGTGATCTGTTGCGAAGCCCGAGGTTCGACCAAGGCATACGCCGCGCGACCGTGCTGTGCGAGGAGTCGCCCGATTGCAGCGGTCGCTTCGTTTCCCGCCGTGGCCTCGTTGACCGCTTCCCGGCGAACGGCCTTTCGTAATTGAGCATCGTCCAAAATGTGTTGCCAGTGTTCGACAGCCGCTTCAGGACGCTGATGTACCTGTTCGACCGATGCCAGGTCGAACAAGACTCGCGCGCGATCGGCCGGTTCTGTCGCGAGTGCGAGCGCCTCGTTCAGGCCTGCGACCGCCTCGTCGGCGTCCCCTTCCACCGACTTCTTCATCGAAGCACGACGCAGCAGTTCGCTCAACCGGGCGAGGTCTTGCTGATGCGAGACCTCATTCGTTGGAGACGATTTTGAATCGAGTTGCCTCGCGGTCCGAAGGGCCTTCGTTGCCGCGTCGAGGTTGCCCGCCGCAGCTTCGATTTCCGCCAGTTTGAAGAGCATCAGTGACTTGTCCGACCGCGACGACAGATCGCGATGCAGTCGTTCCTTGAGCAGGCTGTACTCGCCATACGCGACCAGTTTGTCGGATTGTGCGATCAACAACATTCCACCCGCAACCAGCACGTTGCCGCCGGACTCGGCGGAGTCGGGCGTGTTGAAGGGGACGTTGCGTCGTGGCTGACCGCTGGCCGCATCGAGAATTTGAAGTCCCTCGCGTGTCGGCCACAGCACGGCGTCTCCCGCCAACACGCCGCGTCCGTAGCCACGCTCGGTGATGTCGTTTGATGCGAGGACACGCCAGCCCTCGCGCCCCGTCTCGACATCCAACGTCCGCAACGAGTGGCCGCTGATGACGAGCTTCGATCCGGAGTCACTCGATACGACACCGAGCAAGTGTCGCCAGCGGTCTCGCGCGGGATGCGGCTTCTGCCAACGGACACGGCCCGAGTCCGCTTCGATGCAGAACAGCCGGTCACAGTCGTTCGGGGCGACGAACACCAAACCCTCATGAAACATCGCCGGAACGAGGCCCTGCTTGGCGTGATCCGACTGATCGGCGACATCGCCCGGCAGGCGGCTTTCGTACGTGACGGCCCATTCGATGCGACCGCTCTGCGCCTCGACCGCCACGATCGCACCGGCGTCGGTCGAGACGAACAACTTTCCGGCACCGAACGTCGGCAGCAGATGGCTGACCCGATTGTGATGGTCCTCGATCGTCGTGCGCGAGGTCGCGAGCGGCCGCGTCCACAACCGTGCTCCATTCGCGGCGTCGAGGCACGTCAGCGCGAACTCAAGCTGCGGGCGACGACGGCTGTGGATCAGGTACGCGCGGCCATCATGCACGACAGGCGAACCTTCAAATCGCCACGATTGCTCGCCGTCATGCGGCCATTCGCTGGCCGAGATTCTCCAAACGAGTCGGCCCTCGCCGTTGGCCAGGTCGAGACAGACGAGATCGCTCTCCAAATCACGCGGCTCCGTCCCGCTGGGGCCGGAGACCGGTGAGCCAAGTCGCGCGAACAGCTTCCCGTCAGCCACCGTCATCGTGAACCACGGCACACCCACGCTCAGGCGATCGGGCGCGGGGGTTCGCTCCACTGCGGCGGGAGGATAGATCTGAGCCGTCCCCCGTTCGGTCGGCCACGCGGGATCACCCGTCAGCAAATGAAAGGCAGAGATCGAATCGGCATCGTTCACCAGCACGAGGTCACGAAAGACGACGGGATGTGTGCTGAGCGGCCCGCGATCGGGATTCGATCGCGAGCGTTCGAGATGCCGGAGCAAGTTGGGTGTGAGCGGCTGCTTCCAACGCGGCGGGCCGACATCAATCACTTCGGGCAAGGTTTGAGTCCGCGCCGGTGCGAGGCCAAACGTCGCCGCGTCGTCTGCGTGCGGCGGCGCGTCCCACGCGACAGACTCTTCGAGAACCTGCTTGAGCAACTCCGCCAATCGCCCCTGTTTTCCCGCGAGCGTGCCGACTGCCTGCGGATAGATTTGTTCGAACCGCTGCTGCTCCTCAAACGCCCGCACGCGGTTTCCATCCATCAGCGAACAAAGGACCAGCCGCGATAGCACCGTCGCCGGATCGAGATCGCTGTCGGGATAACGCAGCACCGTCGGGAAGTTGGCTGCCCGCGCCTCCTCGAGCAACGCGACGATTTGCGACCAGAACAACCGCGCCGTGGCAAAGTCTCCCCGATCCCAAGCCGCTTCACCGAGTGCCCACAATGCGTCGTCGCCATAACTGCTGAGATACGCCTGTCGGACGAGTCGCTCCAGTTCCGAACGGTCTCGCGTCCGCTGCCAGTTCTCAAACCAACGCTTCGCCAGCGGATCAACCTTGCGGCGGTAGGCGATCAAGCCTTCCGTCGGCATCCGCGACAACAACACTTGGCAGCGTGTCGCCACGTTGAGATAGACCGCCGTCGTTCCCGCCTGCCCCGGCTGAGCCAGCACCAACGAACGCCCTTCCGACTGAGCAAGTTCGTGCAGAATGTCCGCGGCCTCAGCCCAACGCTTGTCGGACAGATAATCCTCAACCGTGCCGAGACGCTTTCGCACGCTGGTGTCCGCCGCAACCGTCGCTGCCTCCAGCATCGGTTTCTGCGCCGGTTGGGCCGCGCTCGCGGAAACGCTCGCAATCAACACCAAGAACCAACAGCCACCGATGCCCCGTAGACTGTGCCGCTGCTTGGCCGCTCTGGGCCAAGCAGTGCTGATTGCGTGTAGAACACTGCTTGGCCCAGAGCGGCCAAGCAGTGGCACGCCCCAAGCGGAGATTCCGGTCATCAGCCGGGCCGTTCGTCCGTTCATTTCGACTCCCTCAGCCGAGTCCCGATCCAAAACAACGCGGCCGCCACCGCCAGCAGCGCGGGCATCCAGATCAGGCTGAACCCAAACTGAAGCTGCCACCACGAAATGAGTGGTGTCGCCGTGAGGACGAGGAACTGAAGAACCAATCCAACTTGCTGCTTCACCGCGTGACCTCATTGATTTGTAGGATGGGCACTCCTGCCCGTCCTGCTTGAAAACAGTGTTTGGGGTCAGGTGGTTCAAAGTTCATTTTTCGCTGCGAAAAATGAACTTTGAACCACCTGACCCCTGATCTTCCCGACTGTCCCGCTGGAAAACCGGACGGGCAGGAGTGCCCGCCCTATATCGCCGCTAACCACCCACCGTCTGCCGATGCACGACCCAGCCGGGAACCTCAACTCGGACCTGATACAGCGTTTTGCCCGCGGTGATGTAGAGCGTCTTCAAGTCGGCTCCGCCCCAAGTGCAGTTGGTGATGACATCTTCATAGACCGGGATGCGGCCAAGCAGCGTCCCATCGGGGCGGACGACGAAGACACCCAGCGGGACATCGGCCGTCTCGTTGGCGTGCCTCGCGCGCGAGACTCCCGCCGCGATGTAGAGCGTTCCTTGGGAATCGACACACATACCGTCACCGCCGCGTCCCGGTGCGAAGTCGATCACCAAACGTTGACCGCTCAGCGAACCGTCGTCGGCCAGATCGAAGGCCCAGATGCGACGATGGCCACCGAGGACCGGGCAACTATCGACGAGATACAGCGTTCGCTCATCGGGACTGAGTGCGACGCCATTCGGCCGCTGAATCTGCGGTTGCGTGAGGACTCGGGTGACGGTCCCATCCGGGTCGATGCGATAGACCGAATCGTGATCGACCTCCATCGTCGCCCGGTCGTAGTAGCACGGGTCGGTGAAGAAGAGCCGTCCGTTCGAGCAGGCCGCGATGTCGTTCGGTGCGTTGTAGCGCTTCCCGTTCCAATGATCGGTTAGTACTTCAACATGACCCGTCGTCAGGTCAGTACGAGTCACTCGACGATGGCCATCGTTCGGACAGAACTCGTTCCCCTCGCACGCGAGCAGGCGACCTTGCACATCGAACAACAGCCCGTTCGCTCGGCCGCTCGGCTGGCGAAACACTCGGAAGTATTTCGCTCCCGCCTCGAGCAGCAGGATACGGTTGTTGACGATGTCGGTGAAGTACACATCGCCATTCGCCGCACACGCTGGCCCCTCGGTAAACGCGATGCCGACAGCCATCGTGGGGGGAGCGGAAACGCCGGGCGGCAGACCAAGATTCTGAAACATGATGCCTCAACACGAGGAGTGGAAAATACGGTGAGAAGCGACTGTGGCAGACGCTCGGATGGTAACGGGACGCCAAGCTCGAAACGACCGACTGCGCGAAGTCCGGCTAGCAGCTTGTTGAGGGGCGTAGGGCAAGCCTCTGGCTTGCCCTGTTTTCAACAGCGTTCACGGGCAAGCGAGACGCTTACCCTACGTTTTTCAGCAGGTGGCTCACTGACGCTTACTCCTGAAACTCCAACGTCAGCAGGACCGCACGGTGGTCAGAGACTTTGCGGGAGTTGTTGTCGAAGCGTTGGTTGAGGTCGATGAAATTGATGCCGATCTGGCGGCGTTGGTTGTCGCGGGTGCAGGCTTCCACGACGGAGGGTGAGACCAGCACGTGGTCGATCTGCTCGCGACGACCGGCGTACTCGTAGGTCCAGTGATTGCGCAGGCGTTCGTTCCACGACTCGTTGGTCTCGTCCGCCTTACGAGTGTGAAACGTGGGTCCGGCGGTTTGCACGAGATCTTCGTCGATGTCGTCTCGCCCCCGGATGCGGCGAATCGTTGGCTGGTCTCGATGATCGTTGAGGTCTCCGCTGATAATGATGTGCTCACCGCGCAGCATCGGCTTGAGATAGTGCCTGCGGATGAGTGACGCTTGGGCGACTCGTTGCGCATCCTTCTCGTGGCCACCGAGTTCGCTGGTGAGATGGACGACGTAGAAGTTCACCGGGCGACCGGCGGCGGTGAAGACGACCGACATCCCTTTACTGATCCCCGTCGTGTCTTCGTGCTCGGGATCATCGAGTTCCAGATCGAAGCCCTCGCGACCGGGAATCTCGGGGAGGATGTGCTTCAACTCGCGCTTGGAGAAGACAGCGACGTTTTGGTTCGTGAACGTGTCGCTCGATTTAGCCGCCGCCCAGAAGGGGTAGTCGAGTCCCGCCTCCTTCACGAGGTCTCGTAGATCGCGCACGTCGGACTCATCACCGACTTCCGTGAGACCAATCACGTCGGCATCGATCTCCCGAATCGCAGCCGCCACGGCCCGCGCCGCTTCCTTGAACTTCGTGTCGCGAAACTCACGCAAGTTCCAGATCGCGTCGTCTTGCGGCGTGAGTTTCAGCGGCAGACCGTACTTCACGTAGATGCGGCGGCGGTTGAGCCATTCGCAATTGAACGTCCCAACCTTCACGACATCGGCTGCGCTGGCCAGCTCTGCAAAAAGCGGCAGCATCAGCATCGCCGTCAAAACGAATCGAACGATTGAGGGTGTCATGCCATGTTCCGGAGGGACAGCAGGGGGACCAAGTTTGTGGCGGTGACTGTAACGGGGGGTGAGCGATGAATCGACGGACGAGGTCTCTCGAAGTGAGCGGCCCGATGAACCCATTTTTCTGTCCTTCCTCTTTCTGTTCTGGCTCTTTCTGTTCTGGGTCTTTCTGCTCTGGCTGGAAAACGGGGAACAGAAAAGCGGGGAACAGAAAAATGGTAAGGGCCACGTTTCACGGTCTTGCCTGAACTCGCGAACAATCAGTTCCAGTGACGACCACCAAACAACGACTGCACGCGGAGCCGACTGCGGTGGCCCCTGAAAAAAAAGCTCGGGCAGGTTACAAACCGGTCCACGTAATTACTGACCCTCGTTGCCCTCGAATCGAGTTCTCATGCCGCCGCTGACTGTTTCACCGAAACGCCGCTATCTCGTCCGGTTCAATCCGAAGCGGGTGCCGCATCTGTTTACCGACGTGTTGATCATCGGTGCGGGGATCACCGGGATTCGCGCGGCATTGGCCATTGATCCCAAGGTGCAGGTGGTCCTCGCGACGAAGGATGTCATCAGCCAGTCGAACAGCGCGTACGCTCAAGGTGGGATCGCGGGGGTCTTCGATCCGTTCGATGACTTCGCCAATCATGTGGCCGACACGATGTCCGCCGGCAAGGGACTGTGTCATCGCGACATCGTCGAGACCGTCGTGCGCGAAGCGCCCGACCGGATTCGGGAACTCATCACGCTCGGTACGGTCTTCGATCAGGCGGATGGTGAGATGGCCCTCACGCAGGAGGGGGGACACAGTCACCGTCGTGTCGTGCATGCTTTGGGTGACGCGACCGGCAAGGAAGTGATGCGAGCACTGATCGACCGTGTTCGCCGCGAGCCGCACCTCGACATCTGGGAGAAGACGTTCACGCTCGATCTGCTCACGCACGATGGCGAGTGTCGCGGGGCGTTGGTCTGGAACGCTCAACACGGCAAGACGTTTGTGTGGGCGAAGCAGACGATTCTCGCGACGGGCGGCGCGGGGCGGCTCTTTCGCGAAACGACGAACCCCGAGATCGCAACGGCCGATGGTCAGGCGATGGCCTTCCGCGCGGGCTGCGAAGTGCGCGACATGGAGTTCATGCAGTTCCACCCGACCGTGCTGTACATCGCCGGTTCGTCGCGACATCTCATCTCGGAAGCGGTGCGCGGCGAAGGTGGTTTGTTGCGAGACTGTCACGGCAATCGCTTCATGCCCGAATACGATCCGGCGGCGGAACTCGCCCCGCGCGACATCGTCAGCCGAGCCATCACGCGACAGATGGAGAAGACGCGGCATCACTGCGTTTATCTCGATGTGACTCATCTCGACAAAGCCCTCGTCCAAGAACGCTTCCCGCACATCGGTCAGGTCTGCGCCGACTTCGGTCTCGATCTGACTCGCGACTTGATCCCGGTTCGGCCCGGCGCGCACTACATGATCGGCGGCGTCACCGTCGATGACGAAGCTCGTACGTCCCTGCCGCGACTATGGGCGGCGGGCGAAGTGACATCGAGTGGCCTGCACGGCGCGAATCGTCTCGCGAGCAACAGTTTGTTGGAAGGATTGGTCTTCGGATTGAGAGCCGGCCGCAACGCTTCGGCCGCCGCGTTGGGAGAAGGAGACCAATTCACCGCGCTGCCGCTCTGTCCCGACCCGCCGTCGCTTCAGCCGGTTGATGCCAGCCTGAAGCTCGACGACTTGTTGAACTCGTTGAACAGCGAGATGTGGCGAAACGTCGGGATCGAGCGCGAAGCCACCGGATTGGAAGCGGCCTTACAGCAGGTCGAGTTCTGGGATCGCTACGTCGGCCCGCGCGAGTTCAACACGACCCAAGGTTGGGAGCTTCAAAACATGCTGCTCGTCGCCCGCCTGATGATCCGCGCCGCCGCCGCTCGCTGCGAAAGCCGAGGAACTCACTCACGCGGCGACTTCCCTGAGACCGACCCCGCGCAGGCCGAACACATCTCGCTGGTGGCTGGATAAACCTTGCACAGCCAAGACGTGTTCGTACTACTGGTTTTCAGATTCGTGTCGGCCTGCTCGCGATTGGATTGTCTTCCTCCCTCACCTCGGCGGCGAGGGCAGGGGAGGGGGGAGGGAACAGGAGCAAGCGTGACTCCGGCTTCCAACATCGCTCGATGCGCGGGGTGTTGGCCACGCGATTTAACGACGCAATCCTCTCACTCTGTGTCGAGTGATGTATGAACATCCGCATGAAATCACGGACTCAACGATACCAACCCGCATCATGACTTCGCCCATCGCAGACTGGCGGTTCGCTCGCAGTTCCTCATCAACTCTCGAAGTGTTCCTGTTGGGAACGGTCGATTTCGCATCCGCTCTCGGGTTGCAAGCTCGATTACGCGATCAACTCGCGGCCCGCGTGGACACGCACGGGATCCTGCTCCTCTGCGAGCATCCGCCGACGATCTCGATCGGTCGCGAAGGGAGCTTCGCCGACGTATTGGTGGAGCGAGAAGAGTTGGTCAGCCGGAAGATGGATGTTCATTGGGTCAACCGTGGTGGTGGAGTCTTTGTTCACGGGTCGGGGCAAGTAGCGGTCTATCCGCTCCTGCCGCTCGACCGCTTGAAACTGGGGCTGCTCGATTTCCGCAGCCGTCTCGAACAGACGCTGCTGCGCGCGGCGGAGGACTTGGATGTCGAGGCGACTCGCAGCGCGAACGCGCCGGGGGCTGAGTGCCGTTGCGGGCAGTTCGCCTTCATCGGCGCGGGGGTGCGCTCGTGGGTGACTCACGGCGGAATGGTCGTCAACGTGTCGATCGCTCAGGAATGCTTGGACCTCATCCGCTGGACTCACTCGCCGACTCGCATCACCACGCTGGAGGCTCAACGGATGAAACCGACCTCAATGGCGTCAGTGCGTGAGACCCTGATCCGCCGACTGGCTCAGTCCTTCGGTTACGACGACTATCAACTTCACACCGGCCATCCGCTGCTGCAACGAACGACGCGGAAGGTCTACGTGTTTGGATAGCGTCGGGTCAGCGTCTCGCTTGCCCGCTCGTGCGACGAGAAAACGCGCAAGCGAGACGCTGACCCGACGTTGGGGTTGCCCGCGAATCGCAATGCCTTTTTGAACGTCCGATCAACTGCTAGAAACACGCCACCGCTGTTTCTCTGTCGTGTTGAATGTCCTTCTCATCTCATCCGCGAAAGGCCCTTATGAGCGATCCCGTGTTTATCTTCGATGTGCATCTCGATCTCAGCATGAACGCATTGGAGTGGAATCGTGATCTGCGCTGGTCGCAGGAAAAGATTCGCCGTTGGGAGCAGTTCATGAAGGACAAAGTCGATCGAGGCAACAACACGGTTTGCTTCCCGGAGATGCGTCGCGGTCGCATCGGGCTGTGTGTGGCGACGCAGATCGGTCGGTACTCGCCCTACTTCCATCGGCTGCCAGGTTGGAATTCGCCCGAGCAGGCGCGGGCACAAACGCAAGGACAACTCGCGTGGTACCGCATCATGGAGGAGGCGGGTGAGATGGTGCAGATTCGCAATCGGGCACAGCTCGACCAGCACCTCGATCTGTGGATGAAGTCGCCTCCGTGTGACGACGGCACGCCGTATGTCGTCGAGTCGAAGAAACAACCCGCTCATCTGCCGATCGGCTACATCCTCAGCCTCGAAGGGGCCGACTCAATCCTCACGCTGAAGCATCTTGAGCGGAGCTATGAGGACGGCTTGCGAGCACTCGGGCCAGCGCACTATGGACCGGGTCGTTACGCGCACGGGACCGACGCCGAGGGACCGCTGTCACCGCAGGGGAAGGATTTGCTCAAGGAGATGCAGCAGCTCGGGATCATTCTCGACGTAACGCATCTGTGCGACGAGTGCTTCTGGGATGCGCTCGATGTGTACGACGGCCCGTTGTGGGCGAGTCATCAAAATTGCCGAACACTCGCGCCGTGGAACCGCCAGTTCGCCGATGACCAGATCAAGGCGGTCATCGAACGGGGCGGAGTCCTCGGCATGGCGTTCGACGCGATCATGATGGTCCCCGACTGGATGCACCTCCGCAGCAAGCCATCGGACTTCCAATTGAAGATCGAACGGATTTGCGATCACATCGACCACATCTGCCAGTTGGCTGGCAACGCGAAGCACGTCGGCATCGGGACCGATCTCGACGGCGGCTTCGGCACCGAACAAACGCCGATGGACATGGACTCGATTGCCGACCTGCAAACGCTGCCGGGCCTGCTGAAAAAACGAGGCTACTCGGACGCGGACATCAACGGGATCATGTCCGGCAACTTCATCGAGTTCCTGCGCCGAACGTGGAAGTGATCTCGGCGCAACTATCCCTCGAATGTGTTCCACTCACAGCCAAGAGATGTGTTTGAACTGCTAATTTCATCCTTTCCCATTGAGGAGTTCGCTGATGCGGCACGACTACCGACTTACCTGTGAATTCTCACTGCGTCGCTGCCTGATGAGTGTCGCGACGATGGTCGCGTTACTCGCCGGCACCCTTCCCGTGCAGGCTCAAACCATTGCGAGGTGTGGGGCGGGATGGCTCGAAAAGGTCGATGGCTACCATGTACTGCATCTGAAAGGGACGCCCTACGAGATGGGCTTTCAGCACGGCGCGTTGCTCAAAGATCATGTCCGGCAGAACCTGAAGACGCTGCTCGTCGATAAGGCCAAAGAAGCGACGCTGGTCGATGTGGGGCCGATCAAGGTGACGCCCCGCGCGGCCATCGAAATGATCGTGGCGATTCAAGAGCCGCACATCGCGCCGCGCTACGTTGAGGAAATCAAAGGCTTGTCGGACGGAGCGGGTATCTCAGTGGCAGACGCGCGCGCCGCGAACTTTATCCCCGAACTGTTTCATTGCAGCGGCTTCTCACTCGCCAAGTCGGCCACCAAGAATGGCAACCTGCTGCACGGTCGAGTCCTCGATTACGCCACCGATTGGGGCCTGCAAGATCACGCGGTCGTGGTCGTATATGAACCCGCAGGCCGCTTGCCGTGGGTGAACATCGGTTACGCTGGTTTTCTCGGTTCAGTGACCGGAATGAACGCGGAACATGTTTCGGTTGGTGAGATGGGCGGCGGTGGCCTCGGTCACTGGAACGGTCGCCCGATGACCTTGATCGTGCGCGAGGCACTGGAAACCGCGAAGTCGCTCGAAGAAGCCATCGCCGTCTTTCGCGATGGGCCGCGCACCTGCCAGTACTACTACGTCGTGGCCGATGGTGAGACGAATGAGGCGGTCGGCATGGAAGCGTCGTGGGACGTGTTCGCTGTCGTACCGCCGGGAGAAGCGCACCCGCTCCTGCCGAAACCAGTCAAAGACTGCGTGCTGCTATCAGCCGGTACACGCTATGAAGAACTCGTGAAACGCGCCGCAGCCGGACACGGCCAGTTCACAGCGGAAGAGGCTCTGCGACTGATGGACCGACCGGTCGCCATGAGTTCCAACCTGCACAATGTCTTGTTTGAACCCGCCACGACCAAGTTCTGGGTTGCCAACGCGGGCAGCGACAGACGCCCCGCTGCCGAACAAAAATACTTTTCGTTCCAACTAAGCGACCTGCTCAAACGCCGCCCTGCAGAAAACAGCCCTGCGCTACCGATGGCCACCAAGTAGTCAGGCGACCGGCAAGAAGTGCTTTATCCGAACACACCCACCCGAAGCGTGATCGAGGTCGTCGATCGACTTCGCCCTCGTTCACACTTCGGGTGGGTGTGGGTCAAACACGTCTTGCCGATCGCCTAAGGATCGGCGTGTCGATTACTGTCGTGTTTTGGTGGTTTGGTTTTGGTGAGCCGGGCTCCGTTAGGCCCCGGATTCTTCGACAGGCCGTCTGCGGCCTTACGGCACCCGGCTCAACAAACTCTGACAGTTGTTAATGTGGCCGTAGAAAACGAACAGCCTCTGTCTGGCTTGCGCCGGACAGAGGCTGTTCTATTGAAACGGCTCGGTTTCATCACCGTCCGTGGGAGGATGCTTCCTCTCGCTGGTCATTCACTCGGCGGTCAAGCCGCTTCGCTCACTGAGCCATCGTCGTCTTCGTAGACGAGATAATAGACGCTGTTGGAACACTCGGCGATCAGCGCCTTGATGGTCTCACTCGACACGTCATCGCTCAGTTGTTCGAGCGCGGCGATGACCTTATCCACTTCGTCGCTGGAAATTTCTTCGTACTCTCCGTCGTGCATCTCACTCATCCAGTTTGACCTCCTTGTTTCAGCCGAACCTTGTGATCGTCGCTCGCGACGCGGGGCGGATTGTCCGTCCTCCGACACAATTTCGATTGTGCTGCAACGAGCTGTCGCGAGGGTTCTTGCGGTCGTTCGTTCGGCAGGGAGAGTATCGGCGAAGCGGGGTTCCAGCATGAACGAGAGATCGCGGAGCCGGGTGTTGAGTCCGGACGTTCGCGGCAGGCTCCACCGAATCGTTAGAACTTGCCACGGGACGCGTGCGTCTCATTGGCTGCGTCGGGATGACTTCGCGACCTACTTCTTGGGCGAGCAGCAAGACTTGATTTACCCAAAGTAGACGTGTCACTCCGTGACACGAACCGTTCCCGCCACGGAGTGTCGGGGCTACTTTTTCTTGCCGGTCGCCTTAACGCTGGCTTTCTGCTTGGACTTCACTTCACCTGAGACTTTGGGTGCGACCGTCTTCTTGGCCACCTTTCCCGCCGCCGACTTCTTCGTCGATGTCGTCCCTTGAAAAATTTGATCCCAGCCCGCGATGAACTTTTTGTTCGAGCCGGTGTGAACGGTGTAGCCAGTCATGATGAACCTCTCTGTCGTGGTGAGCCGATGAAGTGCGCGTCGCGCCAATCGGAGGAATTTACTCACGATGGCGTCCGTCGGCGAGCGACCTCGCACGATGGCCTCGCGTGGGATGGCGTGTCAGTCGCGGTCTGGCTTATGATCGGCCGCGTCATTCAAACAGTCCTTTCCCCACGTTCAACGGCCTTCGTTCGCAGTTCTTTCGTCCTGCGGCCACTCATTCTTGGAGCGTCTTATGATCTGCATTTCCGTCACTCCCGAATCGCGCCAGCTTGCCAAGGTCGATATCTACAACGCGGCCAATCAGTGCGACATCGTCGAAGTTTGTCTCGACCGACTCCACAAAGAGCCGGACGTGAAGGACATGCTGGAAGGGTCGAAGAGGCCGATTCTCGTCTCGTGCCGCCAGCAGGAAGAGGGGGGCAAGTTTGAGGGGACTGAAGACGAACGGATGGCCCTGCTTCGACAGGCCATTCTCGCCGGACCCGCCTACATCGAACTCGATCCAATCACCGCTCAAAAGATCCCCCGCTTCGGTAAGACGCAGCGCGTGATCAGTTTCTCGAGCCTCACCCGGCCACTGAACAACGTCGAAGAGGCGTTTGACGAAGCGGTTCGCTGTCGGGCCGATGTCATCAAGTTCACTTGGCCGACAGATACTCTTGAAGCGGCGTGGCCGTTGCTCGCCTCCGTCAGTCAGAAGCGGGCGTTGCCTGTTGTCGGGCTGGGATTGGGACGCTGCGGACTGACCTTCTCACTGCTGGGCCGCAAGTACGGGTCGCCTTGGATTTACGCGGCGCTCGAAAAGGGCATGGAAGCGTTTTCCGGTCAGCCGACGGTGGGTGATCTCGACAATATTTATCGCTGGCGCGACGTCGATTCCAAGACGCGGTTCATTGGAATCGCCGGGTCCGACATGGCCGAGCAAGCCACGTCGAAGATCATGAACGCGGCATTCGACAAGCTCGGGATGAACATGCGTTGCCTGCCACTGGAGTTCAAATCGCTCGATCAGATCCCCAAGATGCTCGACATCCTCAAGATCCCGGCCATCATCGCGACGGCATCTATGGGTCGCAAAATCATGGGCTTGGCGACCAAGGGGGACGAGGTAGCGATGGCCGCGCAAATGGCCGATGTCATCATCAAACAGCCCGATGGCTGGCAAGCCCACAACCTGATTTGGAAGGCCGCACTGCGGGCACTTGAAACGAAGATCGGCAAGAAGTCGTCCGAAGACCGACCGCTCGATCGCAAGAACGTGATCATCATGGGGTCCGGTGGACTGGCGGTCTCGCTGGCCCACGGCATCAAGAAGCGAAATGGACTCGTCAGCGTCACCTCGGGTGACGATGTGGAAGCGCAGAAGATCGCTCAAGCCGCGGCGATTCGTTTCGTCCCGAATGCCAACATGTATGAGACGCTCGTCGATGTGATCGTCCTCACGGTGCCGAACATGGATTACGGCTCAAAGAAGTCGGCCATCAATCCTTCCATCCTGCGTCCTAGCATGACGATTTTGGACCTCAGCGAACTTCCCGCCGATTCGCCACTGACAATCGAAGCCCGCGAACGTGGCTGCAAAGTCGTCGAACCAGCCGAAGTCTTCGCCGACTACATTGGCACCCTGTTCAAATCGCTCACCGGACAAGAGCTGCCCGCCGATGCCTTCGCCGCCGGATTGGAAGAGTAGTTCGGTGTTGAAACTAG
>Ga0114966_10000093_pt1 | contig 79927 bp, 78 predicted proteins | sample M_130207_XF_Meta_FD_87029 | JGI IMG/M metagenome (GOLD analysis project Ga0114966, IMG submission 87029) | Freshwater microbial communities from Lake Montjoie, Canada to study carbon cycling - M_130207_XF_MetaG | ecosystem: Environmental > Aquatic > Freshwater > Lake | place: Lake Montjoie...
GTTCTGGACGAAGCGCGGCGCCAACGCCGTTCTGGCCCTCCGTTGTTGCGACAGCAACGGCCGATTTGAGGATTACTGGGAGAGCCGCGCTGCTTGACTACCACTTTTATGTCGCACACCCCTTCGCCGCGTGCGCCTGGTTCCAGTCGCACCTTTCCAGCGCCATCAAAATCAGCTCTTTCTCCAGGTTTTCGAGCGAAATGCCTGCATACGGCAGATCGAGTGGCATGGCGCTCGGCGAGGAACCCACCGCCGCGATCCGCGGTGGCACATCGGCCACGCTGATCTCGTTGCCTCGCGCCAACACCGTGATCCGTTCCATGATGTTCTCCAGCTCCCGGATGTTGCCCGGCCAGCGATCACGGGCAAAGTACAGCATCAACCCAGGCGGCATGACGAGCCCCGGTCGAAGAAGAAGTTCACGAGATCGGGAATGTCGCACGCCCGTTCCCGCAGCGGCGGCAACTCCACGGGAATTACCGCCAAGTTCCGATGGGTTGCCGCCACCACCCGGACAGCGACACGCATCGGCTCCGTCGAGCCCAATTTCTCGATCTCCCGCTCCTGAATCACCCGCAGCAGCTTCACCTGCAACTCGGCCGGCATCTCGCCGATTTCATCCAGAAAAAGCGTCCCGCCGTCCGCCGTTTCCACCCGGCCCTTCTTGTGCGCAATCGCTCCGGTGAACGATCTCTTTAGGTGGCCGAACAGTTCGCTTTCGAGCAGCTCCCGCGGAATGGCCCCGCAGTTGATGGCGACGAACGGACGCTCGCGCCGGGGCGAGTTGAAGTGGATCGCCTTAGCCAGCAATTCCTTGCCGGTGCCGGTCTCGCCGTTGATCAAGACCGTCACGTCCGACTGCGCCGCGCGCCCCGCGACATCCAGGACAGAGAGCAGATTCGGCGACCGCCCGATGATGTTCTCAGACCCGTATTTCGCGCTCACACTCGACCGCAGCCTCTTCACCTCTTCCCGCAGTTGTTGCGTCTCCAGCGCTCGCGCGACGGTCATCAGCAGGTCGGTCTGCTCCGCCGGTTTGGTCAGGTAGTCGAGCGCCCCGCACTTCATCGCCTCCACCGCGGACTCCACCGAGCCGTAGGCAGTGAGCAGAATCTCGGGCGGTTCCGGGTAGTCCGCCTTCACGCTCCGCAGCAGGTGGAGCCCCGACTGCCCGGGTATCAGGAGGTCAGAAACGACCCCCTGGAACGGCTGGCGCTCCAGGGGGCGCCGTCCTCTAGCCGCAGTTGCATAATCCACCACAGCGAGGTGTCGTCTTCGAACAGCAGAATCGTAGGAATCATGGGCGGGCTTCCGGAAGGACGGGGAGTTCGACGACGAATTCGGTGCCGTAGGGATTTGTGGTGTAGAACGGGTCGAAGATCCGGTCGCGCTGGTCGAGCGGAATTCCGGGGCCGGTGTCGGCGACGCGCACGATGACGAACCCGGCACTGCGCTCCACCGAGAATTCGATGTCGCCCCCTTTCGGAATCGACTGCACGGGGTTCAGGGTGAGATCCAGAAGTAACTGTTGCCACTGCTGCCCGTCGCGGTAGAGTGGCACCGGGTTGTTCGGAGGAGCGAAATGGAGTTTCACCTCCTGGTGGCGAGCTGACGGAGACGCCAGGTTGACCACGGCGAGGACGACGTCGCGGAGGTCGGCCTCGGTGAACTCCGTCGGGCGAGGCTTGGCGTAGTTGAGCAGGTTGGCCAGGAGGCGACTCAGCCGGCTGGACTCCTTGCGGAGGATTCCGGTCATCTCCGAGCGCAGAGCCGGGGCGATGTCTCCGTTGATCATCTCGGCGGCCCCTTCGATGGAGGCAAGGGGTGTGCGGATCTCGTACGCCAGTGGGGCGGCCAACTGGCCGGTGGCGGAGAGCCGTTCGGCTTGGCGGACCATGTTGTCCTACAGCTGGTCGTAGGCGGCCCCGAGTTCGCGGGTCGCCTGCTGGAGGATGATCCGTTTGCGGCGCTTCCGATCAGCCAGGATGCCCATGATCGAGCCGATCAGGAATAGGTCGACCGCTTCGACTGTCGCGAGCATGGCGGCGGCTAAGCCACCGCGCCATCCAAACCAATGGGCGGCCATCACGATGGGCAGGAAAAACAAATAGCGGAGAATCTTCCCGACAAACGGCGAACTCCCAAGTGTGGCCAGATATGCCGCCCGGGTGCCCGCCAGCAGACTGATGACAACCGCGGCTTGGATGCGGCGGGCTTTGCGTTCGAGAGGAATATTTTGCCGATTTGGGGTCGCTTGGCTGAAATCAGGCCGCCTTGACTTCCACGGCGCCCTGAATTTGCAGCGCCTCGACACGGCGTTTCCGCCAAGCTGGTGGATGCCCGTGAGGCAGAAGCCACACGGAGGTCTGTCCATTCTCCTCGTTCAATTGTGGCGGCACGGAAGCCAGAAAGGCGGGCTCCGGCGAAAGCAGCGTTCGCTTGGTCAGTTGAACAGGATCAAAGACTAAGCTGGCTCGACAGGAGGGCACAATGGCACCCATCGTCGACCGTGTATCGTAGGCGATGTCCGACTCGGAGGCGACTTCCAGATGAGCCGCGTTCAGCGCAAGGTGAACCGCGTCAATGGCTTCGCGAAGCAGACAGGGAAACACAAAGTGTGGGCGGTGTATAGAGGTTCACCTGTGCCCGCCGACAGCCAATCGTTTGGTGACAGAGTTGCGGTGGTCTGGCGGTGCTAATCGAGCACCCATAGGAACCAGACAATGCAACTGGTTTACACTACCCTACTGACCATCGGCTTGGCCCTGGGCGCTACCCCGAAAATGAAGGCCGTAACCGAACAAACCGGCGGGGCGCAGCAGGTCGCGACCACAGTTGAGACGCTGCGTCGCCATGCGATGCGATGTACGACGAGATCGGGGGCTAGCCGATTAGGTCGGCGTAAACGCGGCTGCAGTAGCCGTCCGTCATGCCGGCGATGTAGGCGCAGATCACGCGATGCGGCGTACTCTCGTGGGCCTGATCTCGATAGGGCTGCGGGAGCCGATCCGGCGCTGCCTCGTAGTACTGGAAGAGCTGGGCAATCATGCGGACGGAGCGAGCGCGGGCGTCGAGCAGGGCCGCCGATTGGTAGACCTTGCGATGCAGGAAGCGCTTCAACTCGCGGCCGGTTGCGGTCGCGACCGGGGTCAGGCGGACCAGTCGTTCGGGGTAACGGCGTACGTCATCGACTGTTTCGACTCCTGCCCCGCTAACGGCGGCGGCGGTGCCGTCGAGCAGGCCGGAGACGAGGAGATTGATCACCTGTCGCAGGGTTTCGAGAAACTGGACTCGTTCTTCCGCCCCGGGGAACTGCATCTCGATCGCTTCCCAGAGATCGGAGAAGGCCGGGACGGCGGAGCGGATCTCGTCAATCGAGAACATGCCGGCCGAGTAGGCGTCGTCGAGGTCCGCCGTGTTGTAGGCCACCTCGTCGGCGAGGTCGATGATCTGGGCTTCGAGCGGGGGCCGGAGTTCGGGGAGGTAGCCGTCGAGTTCCGCGGACTCGCCGGGGACCAGATCCCGGGAGTGCTTGACGATCCCTTCGCGGACCTCAAAAGTCAGGTTAAGCCCAGGGAAACGGGCGTAGCGGGCTTCGAAGCTCTCGACAATGCGGAGGGCGTGGAGGTTGTGTTCAAACGTCTCGCCGAAGCGTTGCATTTGGCGACGCAATTCTTCTTCCCCGGCGTGGGCGAAGGGCGGATGGCCGACGTCATGGACGAGGGCGAGGGTTTCGGTGAGGTCCTCATCGAGGCCGAGGGTCGCGGCGACGGTGCGGGCGATCTGGGCCACCTCGATCGTGTGGGTGAGCCGGTTACGGAAGTGATCGGAGAGGCCGGAGGGGAAGACCTGGGTCTTGTTTTCTAACCGACGGAAGGCCCGGGCGTGGATGACGCGATCGCGGTCCCGCTGGAACTCGGTTCGGTAGGGATGCGACAGCTCCGGATAACGCCGACCCCGGGTCATCTCCGGCCGAAGCCGGAGAGCCGCGAAGGGAGCAGGACTATTTGAGTTTGGCGTCGCCATAGGCGGTGACGGCCCAACGGGAAACGGTGCTGCGCGGCGAGGTCCGCAAAGGCTCGAGAAGCTTTTTGGCTTCGTCCGGCTTGGACTGGGCGATCACCTTGGCAAGCTCGATCTGCGCCTGTTCTTTCGAGATGAACATGGTGGGGGAATCGGCCAAAGCGCGGAGCAGTTTTTCCGACTCGGCTTTTTTGTTCTGCTTGGCGAACATCTGGGCCAGCGAGAACTTGGCGAGCGCGGCGTATTCCGGCTGTCCGGAGTCGGCGGCTACCTGGAAGTGCTTTTCCGCCTCGCCGTACTTGCCGCCATCGGCGGCTAGAATGCCGAGGTAATACGTGGCGATGGCGCCGACTTCCTTGCCCGGGTAGCGGCTGGCGAGATCGCTAAACGCCTTCTGGGCGGCGACATCCTTTTCCGCTTGGGTGGGGAAGGACTTCACGTAGGGGTTCGAACCCGGTCCGATGGCCGCATCCTGAATCTGCAGAGCCACCTTGAGCGCGTCCTGGCGAGCCTCGGCTTCTTTGCCCATGTAAAACCAGGCACCGACGCCGACGACGAGGACGGCAGCGGCAATGCCGGCATACAATCCCAACTGCTTCTTGTGACCGGCGACGTACTCGACGGAGTGGGTGACCTCTTCCGCAAAGCGGTCGTGCTTCAAATGTTCGCGTTCTACTTTATCCACGGCAATACTCTTCCAGCCTCTGATGGTAGCATCTGTTTGTCATTACTGCCGAAGAACGCGAGAGAGATCTTCTGAGGAGCCGCGCACAACGGACTCGCTTCGGCCCGGCAGGATGGGCGAGTTCCTCGCCCGTTGGTGCCGAGCCTGCGCGGCCTGTGCGCTTCTGACCGCCCTTGCGCTATTGCAGGCCACGCGGTCGGCGAAAGAGCTGAAAATCGAATCGCTGGAGTCGGAACTGAAGGGATTGCGGACGGTGGATCTCGACGCCGAGCGTCGGCGGCAGATGCGCCCGAAGACGCTCGCAACGCTTAAGCCGTAGTGGCGCGATCGGGACAGTGTCATTGAAGAGCGGGAACGGGGAAGAGCGGGAACGGGAGCGAAGCCGCTAAGAGCGAGCGACGCGGAGGCGACGCCAGGATAGGGCAAGGCCGGTCCAGACGAGGACGACCGCGGCGGCGGAGGCCAGGCCGGCGACGGTTTGGCCCAACCAGCCGGCGGCTTCTCCGGTATGTACGGTACGAACCCAAGTGCGGAGGCGACGAGCCAGGGGGAGATCTTCGAAGCGCTCGGTTCGGAGCAAGGCGCCGGAGGCCGGATCGAAGACCCATTGCGTTTTCAGGTCCATGCGGCCCCAGGAGCCTTCTTCGACCGTAAACCACCCCGAAGCCGGCCGAAGGGTGATCGTTCGCCAGGGGGCGCGCTGGAACTTCAGGAGTAAAGGCTGGTACGGCCCTAGCCCGACGGCAGCGGGATGCTCCGGGGCGGGGAGCGCCTCGCCGGTCACCCGGTAGAGGAGGGGGGTGGCCCAGGAATAAGAGAAAAAAACGGCGGTGCAGACGATCAGCAGAAGCGGAACCGAGGCCCAGATGCCGAGGACGTGGTGCCAATTGTAGTCGCGGGCCTTGTTCGACAGTCGTTGGCGGAACCAAACGATGGGGCGTTGAATCCACATGGGGACGCCGGTGAGGAGCAGGAAGAGAAAGGCGAGGTTGGACGCGCCGGTGATGCCTTTGGTGATTGGCGTGTTCTGGCCGAGCCAGCGATGCCACGCGGTGACCTGGCGGAAGAAGTTTCGGGTGGGGACGGAGCCCTCACCGTTGATCCGGCCGGTGTAGGGGTCGACGAAAACGATCCGGTTCTGGGGCAGGGTCAGTTGGGCGGCGGCGGTGGGGTCGTTCGATAAGGTGAGGGCGGTGGGTTTGGCGGGGGCGACGGCGAGGAGTTGGTCGATCGACAAACGAGCGGAGCCATCTGGAATGGGGACTCGGTTGGCGGGTGAGTCGGCCCAGGCGACCACCTGCTTCTCATAGGTGAGCAGGACGCCGGTGACGGACATGACCAGGATAACGAGGCCGGCGACCACCCCGGCGGCGAGGTGGGGCCAGAAGAGAAACTTGCGCATGCCTACCGCCACCATTTTCCGAAAATTACGACGCCGTTCAGGAACATGAAAATCATAAAAACGTGGATACCGAGGGAAAAGGGACGACGCCACCAGATGAGGTCGATGGGCCAGACGAGCGTGAAGAGGTAGTTGAAATAGATGCCTCCTCCCCAGTCTAAGCCGAAGAGTTCGCGGGTTTGGCGGGCGGTTTCGGCGTAGGCGAGGGCGTGGCTCCAGGCGTAGCGCTGGTCAAAGGCCAGGCAGAGGTGGGCCAGGTAGAGGGCGTAGGCGAGGGCAGAGAGGGGCCGGGCCCAGGGGAGACGACGCCAGAGGCCGTAGAGGGTGACGGCGTAGAGGGCGGCGCTGAGGCGGATGGTCCAGAGCACTGGGATAACATTGTTTCATGTATCCGGGCTGGGCGGTTTTAGGGATGGCGGCGTTGGCGATGGTGGGCACGCTGCCGGGGCGGACGCAGGGGCTGGGACTCGTGACCGAACCGTTGCTGCGGGACTTCGGGTTGGACCGGGTGGCCTACGCCAACATCAACCTTTGGGCGACGGTGATTGGGGCGGCGTTCAACTTGCCGTGCGGACGGTTGGTAGATCGGTACGGGGCTCGCGTGGTGATGACGGGGCTGTTGCTGGCGCTGGGATTGACGGTGCTGCTGATGGCGGGGTCCGGGAGTTTGACGGTGTTGGCGGTGACAGTTACTTTGACGCGGGGCTTGGGGCAGTCAGCGTTGTCGGTCGTTAGTTTGGCGCTGGCGGGGAAGTGGTTTGCGCGGCGGATCAACTTAGCGATGGGGGTGTACGCGCTGCTAGTCGGGATGGGGTTCATTGCGGCGTTTCCGAGCGTAGGACAGGCGATTTTGAAGTTTGGTTGGCGGGCGGCGTGGAGCGGGGTGGGGTGGGCGCTGGTGGCTGTGCTGGCTCCGCTGGCATGGTGGTTAGTGCGGGAGGCTCCGGCGACCGAAGAGGTGCCGGGACCCACGGGGGGGATGGCGTTCGGGCGGGCGGTGCGAACGCCGGCGTTCTGGGTGTTTGGGTTGTCCAGTGCCATGTTTGGGTTGGTTTACTCGGGAATTGCGTTGTTTAACCAATCGATTTTGGAGAAGAAGGGGTTCGACGCGACGACATACCAGACGGTGCTGGTGGTGAGCACGCTGTTGGGTTTGGTCGCGAATTTTGGCGGGGGATGGGTGGCGATGCGGTGGCCGATCCAGCGGCTGATGGGGGTGGGGATGGGGGTGCTGGCGGGGTCGCTGGTGGCGCTGCCGCTGGTGGAGACTTTTGCGGGGGTGATGGGATATGGGGTGGCGATGGGGGTGGCGGGGGGCGTGGTGACGGTCGTGTTTTTCGCAGTTTGGAGCCAGGTGTTTGGGCGGGCGGAGTTGGGGCGAATTCAGGGGGCGGCGCAGATGATGACGGTGGTGGCGTCGGCGGTAGGCCCGGTGCTGCTGGCGGAGGCGCTGGCGCGGACGGGTTCGTACGACTTGGTATTTTGGATTCTGGCGGGGCTGACGGCGGCGTTGGGATTGGCTTGTTGGAAGGTGAGGTTACCGGTATGAAGAAGCTATGGTTTTTGATTGTGTTGGCGGGATGCGGGAGTCGGCCGGTGACGCCGCAGGATCAGCTGGATAAAGAGCTTTCGGCGATGCTGAGCGGGGCGGCGCTGGTGGGGCAATCGACGACGTGGAAGAAGCCGGGGCTATCGGGAGAAGAGCGGTACGCGATCGACGGGATGACGAAGGTGGGCGGGAAGACTTGGCTGCTGCGGACGCGGATGAAGCTGGGGGAGAAGGAGTGGCCGTTGCCGGTGCCGGTGACGATTGAATGGGCGGGAGATACGCCGATGATCCAGGTGACGGATGTGGCGATGCCGGGGGGGCCGTATTCGGCGCGGGTATTGTTGTACAAAGACCAGTACGCCGGGACCTGGCTGGGTCCCGGACGGGGAGGGCAGCTATTCGGGAAGATCGTCCGTTAGTCAGCCGACGCCCTCACCCGCGGCTTTGGCGAGGGCGTTGGCAGGGGGTGGGAAGTGGAAGTCGACCGTCGGGAGGCTGGTTAGGTTCCTGGTGATGGCGAACTTGACGAGGCCGGCGACGTCGTGGATGTCGAGCTTGCGCATCATACTGGCGCGGTAGGTGTCGACGGTTTTGGGGCTGACGGCGAGGCGGGCGGCGATTTCTTTGGCGCGGTGGCCTTCGACGAGCATGGTGAAGACCTGGTGCTCGCGGGCGGAGAGGGTTTCGAAGGGGTCTTCGTTGTCCTTGCGATTGCGATGGGCGGCGAAGATTTTATCGATCTCGACGGCGGGGGAGAGGTAGACGCCGCCGGCGGCGACTTGCTGCAGGGCGTCCATGAGGTGGCGGGTGGATCCGCTTTTGAGCAGGATGCCATGAGCGCCACAGCGAAGGGCCTCGATGATCGTTTTGCGATCACTGCGACCGGTCATGAGGACCATGCGGGTGATGATCTGGAGTTCCCGGGCCTGGCGGAGGAGTTCCAGGGTATGGAGCTCGGCGAGGTCGAGTTCGAGGAGGGCGATATCGGGGAGTTTCTGGAGAATGAGGCGGAGGGCGGCGGCGCCATCGGCACATTGGTCCACTACCTCGATCTCGGGGTTTCGTTCGCAAAGAGCGACGAGTGCTTCGCGCACCAACTGTTGTGGTTCGGCGATGAGGACGCGGATTGGTTTTCGATCTATCATGACCCTACGCGAGGTAGTAGGGGATGGGAGGGCAAGTTCTCAAGAAAAGCTGCGGACGGCTTGGGTTTCGTCATCATGCACTTCGAAAACCGTGTAGAGCTTGGTGATCTGGAGCAGGTCTTGGACCCGTTTGGTGAGGCCGAGGAGTTTGAACTGGCCGTGCTGGCCAGTCACGGTGGTATAGCCATAGACGAGTTCGCCGACGCCGGAGCTATCGATGTAGCTGACTTCGCTGAGATTGAGAAGGAGTTTTTTGTTACCGGCGGCGATGAGGTTGCGGACGGTATCGCGGAGAAGAGACGAGCCTTCCCCAAGGGTGATGCGGCCAACGGCATCGATTACAGTAACGTCACCGACTTGGCGGGTTGTGAAACGAGCACTCACCTTGTTGATTCTCCCTGGTAATTTATGATGCGTACTTGACGAGGACGACTTCGGCGCCGCCGGAAGCGGTGCGTTTGACGGAGAACTCGTCGACGAAGGCTTGCATGAGCAAAAGGCCGCGGCCGGAGTCACGCATCAGGTTTTGGCCTTGCGTGGGGTCGGGGACGCGGTTGGGATCGAAGCCTTCGCCTTGGTCAATGATGGTGACCTTAACGGCATCGGCGCGGCATTCGAGGATGAATCGAACCTGCTTATCGGGGCTGTAATGATTCCCGTGAGCGACGGCGTTGACCATGGCCTCCCGGATAGCCAAGCCGAGGCCCATGCGCGCATCCTCATCTAGGCCGAGGGCGGCTGCGGCATCGACGACCAGGGCTTCGGCCGAATCGACGCTTTCGAGATTGGACGCGAGGAGCGAGTCCGTTGTTCCGATCATAAGTCTCCATAAAAGGTATCAGAAGCGAGGGCGGCGTGGTAGCATCCGAAATTAGCGAGGGAATACGATGCGGAAGATCTGTCTGGTGTTGGCGTTCTGGAGTGGCGGGGCTTGGGCGGCGACGTTGGCGGGCCGGGTGGTGGACGGGTCGGGCGGGGGGATTGCGGGGGCGACGGTGACGGTGGTTGGCGGAGGGGCGGGGGAGACGCGTGTCGTGAAGTCGAACGACCGGGGCGGGTATTCGATTGGGGATTTGCGAGCGGGGCGGTATACGCTACGGGTGGAGCAGGCGGGGTTCAAGCCGGTTTTACGGAACGAAGTGGGGGTGGCGGGCGAGGAGACGTTGGAGGTGGTGATGGAGTTGGGGACGCGGCAGGAATCGATTACGGTGGAAGGCAAGGGAGTGAAGGCGCGGCTGAAGCGATGGTTGACGTGCCGATAGGGTGAACGGTTAAGTTGTGTTAAGCGGATCGAAACGGTTTCCTGATAGAGTCGCACCAAACGGCGGGACCTTCTCGAACCGCCGATTCTACAAGGAAGGGGTTATTCTATGACGAAGCGATCTGTACAGATCGCCTCTATGCTTGCGTTATTCTCCATGGCCGGGTTCGCCCAGGAGTTTCGCGCGACTATGACAGGCCGTGTGCTTGACGGTTCCGGCGCAACGATCGCCGGAGCAAAAGTAAAAGCAGTAAACACTGCTTCGCAAGCCACGAGCAATGCTACGACGGACACGTCCGGAGTCTATTCGATTCCGTTTCTGACGCCGGGCCAGTACACCTTAACCGTAACGCAGTCTGGTTTTAAGACCGCGGTGCGGAGCAACATTACATTGAACGTCAGCCAAGTGGCTGGTATCGACATTGCGATGGAAGTTGGTCAATTGACCGACTCGATCACGGTGGAAGCCAACGCGGCGGTACTCGAAACGCAGACCGCATCGCGTTCGGGCATTATCGACAACAAGACCATTGCGGACTTGCCGCTAAATGCGCGCAACCCGTTTATGCTGGGTGCGACGCAATCCGGGGTGACCTTCCGCGGCGCGGCGATTTGGCAGCGTCCGTTCGACAACGGCGCGATTGCGGAATGGTCGATCAACGGCGGGCAACAGAGCCGGAATGAGTTCCTGATGGACGGCGCGCCGAACAACGCGCAGTTGGGCGGGAACAATATCGCTTACGTGCCGGTGGTGGACGCGGTGCAGGAGTTTACGATTCAGACGAACTCCTACGATGCGGCCTATGGGCGCACGGGCGGCGGCGTGGTGAACGTGGTGTTGAAGTCCGGCGGCGCGAAACATCATGGCGCGGCGTGGGAGTTTCTGCGACGGGCTCCGCTGAACGCGAACTCGTTCCAGAACAACGCGCGTGGGCGGACGAATGGCATCGAGAACGCGGCGCGTCCGAACGGGAACATGGACCAGTACGGCGTTCAGTTGGACGGACCGTTGCTGATTCCGAAAATTTTGAAGAAAGACGGTCCGGTGAAGTTGTTCTATATGGGCACTTACGAAGGCTATCGGGAAGGGACGCCGAATCCGCTGCGGAATAGTTTTGCGCAGCCGGAGATGCGGACGGGCGACTTCAGCCGGTTGACCCAGCCGAATGGGCAGCCGATTCGGATTTTCGATCCGTTGAACACGACGCTGGACGCGAGTGGGAATCCGATACGGATGCCGTTCGTGGGCAATGTTATTCCGGCGAGCCGAATTGACCCGGTGGCACGGCGGGTGACGGCATTCATGCCGACCCCGAACAACATTGAGCCGGGCCAACGCTATTCGACGACCAACTTCATTCAGCCGACCTACGTAAACCAGGACGATTTCTACAATCTGATTCTGAAGTTTGACTGGAACTTTGGGGATAAGCACCGCACGTTTATTCGTCATGCTTCCAACGACCGGACGGAAGAGCGTTGCTCCAATGGCATCTGCGCGGGACCGGGCATGGACGGCCAGCAGCCATTTCAGCGGATCAACGACGCTTACGTAATTGACTGGGTTTCGACGCTCAACCCGACGACGGTGTTTAACGTTCGCGCTTCGTACAACCGGTTTATTGAAAAGGGCTTTGGTCGGGACAATGCGAATTTTGACTTGACCAGCCTCGGATTACCTGCTGCGCTCGTGAACCAATTGCCTTCCCCGGCGTATTTTGGCCGGTGGAATTTTAACGGATACAGCCCGCTGGGCCGGAGCCAAGGCATCAACATCACGAACAACTACGGGATCATGGGCAGTTTGACGAAGAACTGGCGGAGCCACACCATCAAAGGTGGGGTGGACCTGCGACGGATTCACTTCATCCAGCAGAACAGCGGCGACATCCTGAACTTCCAGTTCAGTGAGCAGTGGACTCGCCGGAACTGGAACCAAGCGGAGGCCGATGCGGGCGACTCCTACGCCAGCTTCCTATTGGGCATGCCGAGCAACTTCAACGGCGACCGGACTCTCGGCGGGCAGCAGTTCTTCCCGCTGTATCCGTTTTACCAGAACTGGTAGACGGCGCTTTACTTCCAAGACGACTGGAAGGTGAGCCGGAAGCTGACGATGAACCTGGGTCTGCGCTACGACATCAATGCGCCGGCCAGCGAGAAGTACAACCGGATCAACCGGGGTTTTGACCCGGCGGCGACGGGCGTGACCGTTCCGGGCATGAACCTGCGCGGCGGCTTGCAGTTTGCTGGTGTGGGCAGCAATCCCGCGAATTCAGGAGCGTTGTACAAGAACACTTGGCAGCCTCGGATTGGCGTGGCGTATCAAATCAACGACCGTCTCGTCATGCGGGGTGGCTTCGGCCGCTACTACATGAATCCGAGCAACAACAATCTGCGGAGCTTGGGTTTTGAGACCAATACGCCGATCGTGGCGAGCTTGGACGATGGTCGGACGCCGATCACCGGTTTGCTGAGCAATCCGCTGCCGAACGGGTTTGCCCGACCGGCGGGTGCGGGGTTGGGCGCGAGCACCTTCGTGGGTCGCGACTTCAACCACTGGACCACCAACTTCAAGTTGCCGGGTATTGACCAGTTCTCGCTGGGCTTCCAATACCAAGTGAATGCGAAGTCGGTGCTGGACGTTTCCTACATTGGCAGCATCACGCGGAACCACGAAACCGAGATTCCGCTGAATATTCCGAGCGCGAGCTTTATGAAGCAGTGCGATGCGTTGCAGGGCGGACTTCCGAACTTCTGTAACGATCAGTTGCCGAATCCGTTCCGCGGCGTCGCTGCCTTCACCGGCACGCCGTTCGCTACGGCGACAACGTTGTCGCGTTACCAGTTGAACCGGCCGTATCCGCAGTTCAACGGCAACCTGCTGCAGCAGGGGCTGAACGACGGGCGGATCAACTACAACTCGGTGCAGATCAACTACAACGTCCGGATGAACGGCTTGACGCTGACGACCAACTACACGTGGTCTCGGATGCTTGAGCAATGGGGGTTCACGGACCCGTTCAACCGGGTGGAGCAGCGGAGCTTGTACTTCAACGACCGGCCGCACGTGTTCAAGCTGACGGGCTCCTACGACCTGCCGTTCGGCAAGGGCAAGAAGTTTGCGAGCGGCGTAAGCGGCTTGGCGGACAAGTTCGTGGGTGGCTGGCAGGTGACCAGCTTCTTCCAATGGGCGACGGGCGAACCGACCGACTACCCGGCCAACGTATTGCCGTTGCGGGACTCGTCGAACCGGAACATCGACTGGAACCAGCATTCGGTGCGCGGTTGGGGCAACTGCGTGGTCCGTCAGAACAACGACGGGACGCGGACGCCGATGGCGTATTCGACGGCGGCGGGTTGCGGTACGAACCTAGCGAACTACGATTGGCTGTGGGTCGGCGACTACTCGCCGGGCCAGACTGCTCCGGGACGGCAGACGCCGAACCGGCAGCCCGGCCTGCGGAAGCACCGGGTGCCGACGCTGGACGCTTCGTTGCTCAAGACGACGAAGTTCGGCGAGCGGTATCGGGCGCAGTTTGGGTTTGAAGCGTTCAATGCGATCAACAAGTACTACTTTGGCCGCAACGACAACTTCAATACGAACCCGAACGATCCGAACTTCGGATTGCTGTTCCCGTCCCTGACGTCGAACCAGAACTTTAGCCCGCGCACGATGCAGGTGCGGTTGAAGTTCCTCTGGTAGTCAGTTAGCGCGCAGTAGAGGAGGGGGCATCCGGCGACGGGTGCCCCTTCTTTTATGGGGCCGATGGATCGAGGAGGCCGGCGCGTTGGAGGTCCTTCCAGAGTTCGCCGCGGACGTTGCGGGGGTAGCCGAAGTCCCACCAGGGGTCTTCGGCGGAGCTTTCCCAGACGCGGGTTTGGGTGGAGGTGAGGAGTTCGGAGAAGCGGGCGTCGGAGTCGGCGACTTGGGCGTCAAGGCCGGCGAGTTGGATGACGCCGCGGAGGTCGAGGTCGTGGCGGTAGTCGTCGAGGCGGTAGCGGTAGCCGGCTTCGACTTCGTCGACGAAGGCGTGCCAGCGTTTAATCACGCCGGGGGCTCCGGCTTCGACGATGTGGGCGGGGTAGCCGTTATCGTCGAGGTAGGCTTGGATTTCTTCGTGGGTCATGCGAGATGTCTAGCCTTCGGTGGAGAAGCCGTGCTGCTTGCGGTGGTGGGGTCCGTCGTACAGCTTCGAGCTCTTGAAGAGTTCGTGGCGGCCGTCGCCGGCTTGGTCCTTGACGCGGGCGCGGAGGGCGTCCATTTCAGCGGGGGACATGGGTTTGAAGTTGCGGGCGAGGGCGACGTCGGCTTTGAGCTGCTCCATCGACGTGATGCCCATGACCTGCGTCGAGATGGGGAGGCTGAGGCAGTAGCGGTAGCACTCGTCGGCGGTGAGGCCGAGTGTTTCAAGCAAGCGACCCTGGGTGTTGCCCCCGCCGAGACCCTTCATGCCGATGACGCCGACACCCTTCTGGAGGCAGACGGGGACGACGGATTTTTGGAAGCTGCGGTAGAAGGCGTCGCAGACGTTGATGGGCATCTGGGCGGTGTCCCAGGCGTAGGGCTTGTCGAGCATCTTGAGATGGATCTGCGGATCCTTGTGGCCGGTGAAGCCGATGAAGCGAACCTTGCCGGCTTTCTTGGCTTCGAGAGCCGCTTTGAGGCCGCCCTTTTCGAAGACCCAGTCGGGATCGTTGTCGTAGACCATTTCGTGGAACTGCCAGAGATCGAGGTGGTCGGTTTGGAGGCGACGGAGGGACTCGTCGAGATTGCGCAGAGAACCGGCGTAGTCGCGTTCGCAGTTCTTGGTCATGAGGAAGACCTTATTGCGGCGGTTATCCATTTTCAGAGCTTTGCCCATGACCTCTTCGGAGTGGCCGTTGTGATAGTCCCAGGCGTTGTCGAAGAAGGTGAGGCCTTCGTCGATGGCGGCGTGCATGATGCGGATGGCTTCCGAGTCTTCCTTGACGCTGCCGATGTGCCAGCCGCCGAGGCAGGCCATCGAGACCTTTACGCCGGTGCGGCCGAGGGTACGTTGGGGGAGGCCGGCGCCGGGGGACTGCGCCATGGCTTGGTCGGCGAGGACGGCGAGGGAGGCGGCCTGGAGGAAATGTCGACGGGACTTCGAGGGGGGCGGCATGGCCCCACTTTACCCCAATTAGAGGGCTACGGTGTGGGTGTCGTAGTCGATCGTCGCTTCACGGCCACCGTTAAGGATGGAGAGGCGGCCGGCTTCGACGACGAGTTCGTTGTAGCGGGAGTTGGAGGGGGTGGCGAGGATGCCCTTGGCGTCGATAGCTTGGAGGGCGGCTTGGCGGGCTTTGAGATCTAGGTTCTGTAAGCTGTCGATTGTATCGAGGATGTAGTCGACGCTGCGGACTCCGTAGCCGACGGGGACGAGGCCGGGGCCGCCGAGGTCGTTGTACTGGAAGTAGTCGGGGCTGGGCTCGGTGTAGAACGTTGCTCCGGAGGCGGGGGATTTGGTGGTGAGGGAGTAGGAGAGGCCGCGGTACTGGTCGGAGTGGTCGAGCATGGCGCCGGAGGGGCCGGAGCAGTAGAGGGTCATACCTTGCGTGTTGGGGCCCGCGGCTTCGTTGGGATAGCAGAGCGAGGTTTGGACGTTGAGGACGGCGCCGTTGGACCAGCGGACGCGGGTATCGCACCAGAGGTAGCCTTCGCGGCCGTTGGGGTAGGTGTCGATGATGCCGTAGTTGGAGACGGCGATGGGGAGGAGGCCGGTGATGAAGTGGACGAGGTCGACGTAGTGGCAGCCGATGTAGGTGAACGTGTCGGTGTGCTCGGTGGTGCACCAGTTTTGGAAGTTGGATTCGCGGTAGTACCACTTTTCCATGAGGCGGGCGGTGCCGAGTTTGAAGTCGCCGAGGCGGCCGTCGCGGTAGAGGGAGCGAGCTTTGTGGGCCCGGTCGTCGAAGCGCTTGTGGTATTCGACGGCGACGAGGAGGCCGCGGGCTTGGGCGGCTTGGGCGATGGTCTCGGCTTCTTTGGCCGTCAGGACGAGGGGCTTGACGCAGAGGACGTGCTGATTGGCTTCGAGGGCGGCCATGACGGCTTCGAAATGGACTTGGTCCGGGAGGGCGACGAGGACGGTGGAGTAGGGGGGGAGGGTTTGGAGGAGGTCCTTGTAGAGATGGGGCTGGGCACCTTCGGTTTTGGGGTAGGCGTCGAAGGACTGGCCGGGGAAGGCCTGGAGGATGGCGGGGGCGTTGGCGAGCGCGGTGACGGTGCGCTGGTGTTGGGCGCAAATGGTGATGGGCCCGAGGCGGCCTTGGCGTTGACGGTGATAGAGGGCGGGGAGGAGCTGATCGTGGGTGATCATGCCTCCTCCGATGACGAGGACCGGCGTTAGAGGCATGAGACGAAGGCTTCCTCGAATGCGGCCAGGGACTCGTCGACGGCTTCCTGGGTGATGTTGAGCGGGGGGCAGACCTTGATGGTGGCTCCGCCGAAGCCGACGGGGGAGAACATCAGAACGCCGCGTTCGATGGAGGCGCGGATGGCGTCCCAGGCGAGGTCGGGGTCGGGGTCCTTCGTGCCGGGTTTGACGCAGGCGATGCCGGCGACGAGGCCCTTGCCATCAACCCAGCCGATCTGCGGGTATTTGGCTTGCATGGCGCGGAAATGGGCCAACATGCGGTCGCCCATGATGCGGGCGTTTTCAGCGAGATTTTCGTTCAGGATGAGGTCGAGCGAGGCCAGGGCGGCGGCAGCGCAGACGGGGTTGCCGGAGTGGGTGGAGGTCATCGAACCGGGGGGGAACATGTCCATGACTTCGCGGGAGCCGATGATGCAGGCGATGGGAAGGGAGCTGGAGATGCCTTTGCCCCAGGTGGAGAGGTCGGGGACGATGCCGTAATGTTCGAAGCCGGAGAACTTGCCGGTGCGGCCAAAGCCGGCTTGGACTTCGTCGCAGGTGAGGAGGACTTTGTGCTCGTCGCACCACTGGCGCATGCGCTGCATGTAGGCGACGGGGGCGAAGGAGGCGGAGCCGCCCTGGTAGGTTTCCATCATGACGCCGGCGACCTGGGCGGGGGTGACGCCTTTATCGGCGAGGCACTTTTCGAAGAATTCAAAGGAGGTGTCCTCGGTGCGGAAGCCATCAGGGAAAGGGACTTGGACGAAGCCGGGGTCGAGGTTGACGATCCATTCTTTGAGGACGGGGATGCCGCCGGCTTGCTGGGAGCCGAGGGTGCGGCCGTGGAAGGCTTTCTCGTAGGAGACGATGACGTTCTTCGAGGGGCCGCCGACTTTGACGCCGTGGGCGCGGGAGAGTTTGATGGCGCACTCGACGGTTTCGGAGCCGACGGTGAGGAGGAAGACTTTTTTGTGGGGCTCCGGCATGAGATCGGAGAGGCGTTTCACGAAGTTGGCGCGGATTTCGTTGGGGAAGCAGTAGTTGGTGAGGAGGCCGTGCTGGGCTTGTTTAACGATGGCGTCGACGATTTCGGGGCGGCCGTGGCCGGCGTTGGTGATAAGGACGCCGGAGGACCAATCGATCCACTGGTTGCCCCACTTGTCTTTGACCGTAGTGTTGATGGCGGAATCCCAGACGACGGGGGGCTGGCCCTGCATGGCGGCGGGCTCGAAGGCGGCGAGCTGTTCGAGGATGGGGATGGATTCGGGGACGGGGAAATCGGTGACGATGCGGCGGAGGGCGGTTTCGACACGGAGTACGGGGCGGGGGATGAGGTCGTAGGATCTAGCCATAATTAACTATTCTAAACGGCTACACTAGCATTGCTGTGTATAAACTTTGGTTGCGATTTTGTGCGGTGGGCTGTATGGGGTCGGTGGTGCAGACGGGGATGATGTACTTGGGGCGTGACGTGCTGGGTTGGCACTATCTGTTGGCAACGGTGGCGGCGGTGGAGGTGACATTGGCGCACAATTTTACGTGGCATGAGCGGTGGACTTGGGGGACGAGCGGTCAGCCGAATTGGGGAGCCCGGGCGTTGAAGTATCAATTGGGGACGGGGACGATGGCGATGATGGCGAATTTGTTTGCGGCGGAGTTGCTGGTGGGGCGGATGGGTTTGCCGACATTGGCGGCGACGCCGCTCGCGATTGTGAGTTCGGGTATGATTAATTTCTTGATTGGCCAGTTCGTGGTCTTTAAGCAGGTAAAATGTTCCTCTCCCGCCGCAGATTCCTCTCGTCCTTTGCCCTGAAGCAGCCGGTGCCTATGCGGGCGATCACCAAGGGGCCGAAATTCCATTGGTTTGGGTACTACGACAAACTCGAATTCGACCCGACGGGGCGGTATGTGCTGGGGAATGAGGTTGATTTTGAGGGCCGGTCACCGAAAGCGGAAGACACGATTCGGGTCGGGATGGTCGACCTGCAAGACAACGATCGGTGGATCGACCTGGGCGAGTCGCGGGCTTGGAACTGGCAGCAAGGCTGTATGTTGCAGTTCGTGCCGGGTAGCAAAACCGATGTGATTTGGAACGACCGGGTGGACGGGGAGTTCGTTTCGCATATTGTCAATGTGAAAACGGGCCGGAAGCGGACGATTTCTTCGCCGGTGTATACGCTGGCGGCGAGCGGGCGCTGGGGGATCGTTTGCGATTTTCGGCGGCTCAACGATGTGCGCCCGGGATACGGCTACGCCGGGGTGCCGGATCCGAATCGGGGGAAGTTGATCCCGGAAGATGTCGGGATTTGGAAGGTCGATTTGGAATCGGGCAAGCGTGAGTTGTTAATTTCGGTGGCGGATGCGGCGGCGATTCCGTATCCAGGCGGTTACTCGGAGAACGCTAAACACTGGTTCAATCACCTGTTGATAGCGCCGGACGATCGGCGGTTTATCTTCCTCCATCGGTGGCGGGGGAAGAAAGAAGGAGCCGGGTTTTCGACGCGGATGTTCACGGCGAATTCGAGCGGGAAGGACTTGCACGTGCTCGACCCTTATGGGAAGACGTCGCACTTTGTGTGGCGGGACGCGACGAGCGTGCTGGCCTGGGCGTGGCACCCATCGAAGGGCGATCGCTTTTATTTGTATCAAGATAGGACGGCGCAGGTGGAGGTCGTCGGGGAAGGCGTGATGACCGTCAACGGGCATTGCACGTACCTGCCGAAGCGAGGGAACCGGTGGGTTTTGAACGATACGTACCCGGATAAGGAGCGGAAGCAGAACGTTTACGTGTTCGATACGAAGACGGGGGAACGGAAGCCGCTGGGGAGTTTGGTGGCACCGAAGGAGTACGCGGGCGAATGGCGGGCCGACACCCATCCGCGGTCGAGCCCGGACGGGCGGAGCGTGGTGGTGGATTCGGCGCACAGGGGGGGGCGTCAGATGTACCTTTTCGACGTGAATGGCTTATGACATACTGAGGACAACTCGCAGGAGAGAGGTTTTATGTCCCGTATTCGAATTTCTCTGGCGGCATTTGCCTTGGCCGGCATATTGCAGGCGCAGGAGCCGATACCGGCACCCGCACCGACTGGTGGTGGTGGAGGGGGAGCAGCGGGAGGCGGGGGCGGTTCGACGCAACAGCCGACGTCTCCTCCAGGCGGAATCGGGCAAGGGACATCGACACAGCCGGGGAACACGGGTCGCAATCCGTTTCCGCAGGGGCAGGATCCGAATCAACGGCAGCAGATGCCGGAGATGCAGCGGTCGATTTTTCTATCGGGGAAAGTGATGCTGGACGACGGGACGCCGCCGCCGGAGCCCGTGACGATTGAGCGGGTTTGTAATGGCAATCCGCGACCGGAAGGGTATACGGATACCAAGGGCCGGTTTAGTTTTGAGCTGGGGCGGAACTCGGCGATGATGGCGGACGCGAGTACAAACTCGGGTTCGTTTGATGGAATTGGGAATAATTCACCGGGGATGCCGCAGGCGCGGGGCGCCGGGAACTTTCCGGGTCAAGGGATTGAACAGGCGTTGATGGGTTGCGAGATTCGGGCGTCGTTTCCGGGGTTTCGGTCGGATGTGGTGAATCTGGCGGGGCGTCGGTTGATGGACAATCCGGACGTGGGCACGATTGTGCTGCACCGTATGGCAAACGTGGAAGGGTTCACATTCAGCGCGACTTCGGGGTTAGCGCCGAAAGAGGCTCGGAAGGCGTTTGAGAAGGGCCGGGAGCTGATCAAGAAGAAGAAGTTTGTCGAGGCGCAGAGGGAGTTCGAGAAGGCGACGGGGCTGTACGAGAAGTATGCGGCGGCGTGGTATGACTTAGGCCGCATTCATGAGTCGAACCAGCAGACCGAGCCGGCGCGGAAGGCGTATGAGGCTTCGATCGCGGCGGATAAGAAGTACGTGAATCCGTATCTGAACTTGTCGGGGATCTACGCGAAGGAAGCGAATTGGGAGAAGGCGGCGGAGTTTACGGGGATCGCGTTGAAGCTGAACCCGTTTGAGTATCCGACGATGTACTTTTTTAACGCGGTGGCGAACTTGAACCTGAACAAGCTTGAAGAGGCAGAGAAGTCGGCGCGGGAGGCGCGGAAGTTAGACGCCAAGAACCGGATGCCTAAAATTGATCAAGTTTTGGGGATAATTTTAGCGCAGAAGCGGGATTTGCCGGGGGCGAAAGAGAGCTTGACGGCGTACTTGAAGTCGAGCCCAAAGGCGGCCGATGCGGACGCGGTGAAGAAGCAGCTGGAGCAGTTGGATAAGCTGATAGCTGAGGGCCAATAGCGCCGAATGAATTTTGTAGAAGAGTTGGAGCTGGTTCTTCCAGCCGATTTGCCGAATCGTGCCCGGGTGATTGAGAAATCGGGTGAGCATTTGGCGCTGATAGTAGCGGCGAATGAGCATTTGAACTTGACGCGAATCACATCGCCGGGGGATGCGGCGGTGAAGCATGTGCTGGATTCGGTACTGCCGTGGCGATTGTTTGCGGGGGCGAAGAAGGTGGTGGACGCGGGGTCGGGGCCGGGGTTTCCGGGGGTGCCGCTGTCGCTCGTGTTGCCGGACGTGCGGTTTGTGTTGGCGGAGAGCGTGCAGAAGAAGGCTCGATTTTTGAGCGCGGCGGTGGAGACTTTGGGACTGGAAAACGTGACGGTGCTGCCGCAGCGGGCCGAGGAAGTCGTCAAGATTTTAAAGGCGGACACGTTGACGGCACGAGCGATGGCTCCTTTGCTGCGGGCGGTGGGTTTGTTTGCACCGGCGGTGAAGGCGGGGACGAGGGTGTTCTTTTATAAGGGCCCGGACGTGGAGACGGAGATTGTGGCGGCGGCGGAAGAGATTAAGCGCCACCGGATGCATGTACAGGTGGTGGAGCGGTACGAACTGCCTGAAGGGTTTGGGACGCGAACGGTAGTGGAGATGACGCGCTATGCCCGTTCTGCTTGACGCGAAGGTGCAGCAGCGGACGTTGACGCTGATCTTTTTGACGGTGTTTTTAGATTTGTTGGGCGTGGGAATATTGATTCCGATTTTGCCGTTTCTCGTGCGTCAGTTCCAGAGCGACGCGACGACGGTGGGGCTACTGAGCTTGTCGTATTCGGCGGCGCAGTTTGTGGCGACACCGATCCTCGGTATTTTGTCGGACCGTTACGGACGGCGGCCGGTGCTGGTGTTCAGCATCTTCGGGTCGGCGATCGGGTACTTTTTGTTTGGGTGGGCGGGCAGTCTGTGGCTGATGTTTTTCGCGCGCATTGTGGATGGGATCACGGGCGGGAATGTTTCGACGGCCCAGGCTTGCATTGCCGACATTTCGTCGCCGGCGGACCGGGCGAAGAATTTTGGGATCATCGGGATGGCGTTTGGCTTGGGGTTCATTGTTGGTCCGGCGCTGGGCGGTTTTTTGAGCAAGATCGACATTCACGCTCCGGCGTATGCGGCGGGAGGGATGGCGTTGCTCACATCGCTGTTTGCGTACTTCCTGTTGCCGGAGACGTTGCCGGTGGAGCGGCGGAAGGCGGGGTCGGCGCAGTGGAGCGATCTGAATCCGTTGCGGGCGGTGGTGGCGGCGTTTCGGAATCCGGCGCTGCGGGCGTTGCTCGTCAGCCTGTTTCTGTTGAACTTTGCGTTTGCGGCTTTGCAGACTAATTTTTCGCTGTTTACACTAGCGCGGTTTTCCTGGGGGCCGGAGGACAACGCGTGGGTGTTCGCTTTTATCGGGTTGATGGTGGCATTTAATCAGGGGTTTCTGGTGCGGAAGCTGCTGCCGATCTGGAAGGAGCGACCGATGGCGCTGGCGGGGTATGTCTTCTTCGCGCTGGGGTTTTTGTGGATTGCGGTGGCGCCGGTGGGTTGGATGATGTATCCGGCGAGCGGATTGATCGCGTTGGGCAGCAGTTTTACAAACCCGACGTTGACGGCGTTTATTTCGCAGCGGGTGAGCAACCGGGAGCAGGGCTCGATTTTGGGGACGACGCACGCGGTGTTGAGTTTGACGCGGGTGGTGGGACCGTTGTGGGCGGGGTTGGTGTTTGATCACTTTGGTACGGGTTCGCCGTACTCGACCGGAGCAGTGTTTATCTTGGTTGCCGCGCTGTGCGCGTGGCCGGTGCTACGAAAATGATGCTTCTGTTTGCAGCGACAGTATTGGTCGTTTCCGTTGACGGGTTGGATCAACGGTACTTGGAGAACGCGGATGAGTTGGGGCTGAAGATTCCGCATCTACGGAAGGTGACGCGGGAGGGGCAGTGGTCCCGGGGGGTGAGAGGGGTGGTGCCGACGGTGACTTGGCCGTCGCATACAACGCTGATCACCGGGGCGACCGCGGAGGAGCATGGGATCCTTTCGAACCGGCGGCCGGCGGAGGAGGGGGGCGACTACTATTGGGACGTGAACCTTCTGAAGCGGCCTACGTTGCTGGACGCGGCGGCGAAGAAGGGGCTGCGGACGGCGGTGATTACGTGGCCGGTGACGGTGAACGCGGCGGCGACGTATAACCTGCCGGAGTACTTCAAGAAGCGGCGGGGCGGGGCGATGGATACGCCGTCGATTTGCGGGAAGGCGCGACCGGCGGACCTTTGCGCGAAGATTGCGGCCCGGTACCCGAGCTTTCCGCAGGAGTGGATGGATGACCGGTCGCGGACGCTGGCGGTGCGGTATTTGCTGGAGGTGGAGAAGCCGGACATTCTGCTTGTGCACCTGGTGGATTTGGACAGTGAGGCGCACGAGACGGGACCGTTTTCGGTGGAGTCGAACGCGCAACTGGAGTATACGGACGAGTTGGTGGGGACGATGATGGGCTCGCTACCACCGGGGGGGCGGGTGGTTTTGGTGTCCGACCACGGATTTGAACTGGCGAAGATGGAAGTGCACCTGAAGACGGAGGCTCCGGCGGGGGTGAAACCGATGGGGGGAATCGTGGTGGGCGAGGATGCTGCGGGGGAGGCGTGGCTGCGAGAGATGAAAAGTGACGTGCGTTACGGAATTGGGCGGGAGATTCCGGCGGCGGAAGTGAAGCGGTTGGCGCCTCGGTTGGCGGGGGCGAGGGTCGTATTTGAGTGTGCGGAGGGGGTGTGGTTCGGGCACGGAAACGTGAAGTTATCGAATAAGCCGAGGGAAATCGGCAATCATGGGCATTGGCCGACGCGGTACCGAGCGGTGTATGCGGTGTGGGGGGCGGGGATTTCGGCGGGGCGATTGCCGGAACTTGGCATGCAAGAGATTTATGAGAGGCTTAGCAGGCTGACGGGCCTATCTTCTACAATAGAAACAAAATGAGTATGCTTTCCCAGCGACTGCATGTCGGCATCGCGCAGAGGCAAATCCTAACTCCTGGCCTCGTTCAGTTAGTGACGGTTCTGCAGCTGAACCGTCTTGAGCTACGAGATATGATTGCGCAGGAAGTGGCGCAGAACCCGGTATTGGAGGAGTCTCTGGACCCGTCAGAGGAGATGACGCCGGCGGAGTTGCAGCAGGTATTGGAGCGTGAGCGGGAGACGACTCCAGCGGACCATGAGTTGTTAGCGGCGTCGGGGACGGAGGCGGATTATCACGCCGAAGCGGTGGCGGAGGCGGTGGCCGAGGGCAATCACGAAGAGATTGCGGCTCCGGCGGCGACGGACCCGTTTGACGAGATCGACTTCGACAACTACTTCAACGACTATCTGGAACCGGGGTTTAAGAGTCCGGCCGGGGAGAGCACGGAGAAGCCGAGTTGGGAGATGTTTGCGTCGGCCCCAGTGACGCTGCCGGACCATTTGCGGAGCCAGTTGAGCTTGGTGGTGATGTCGGAGGATGTCCGGGACGCTTGTGAGAGCGTGATCGGGAACTTGGACGATAACGGGTATGTGACGGCGACGATCGAAGAGATTGCGGCGTACGGGTCGCATACGCTGGAGGATGTGGAGAAGGCGCTTGAAGAGGTGCAGTCGCTGGATCCGGCGGGGGTGGGGGCGCGGGACGTGCGGGAGTGTTTGCTGCTGCAGATGGAGAGTCGGCGCGCGGTGGGTAGCGTGGCGTGGCAGATTCTCGATAAGCACATGAAGATGTTGGAGATGCGGCAGTATCGGGATTTGGCGAAGGCGTTGGGTCGGCCACTCGCCCATATTCAGACGGCGGTGGAGGTGATTAAGCACCTGGATCCGCGGCCGGGGCTGAAGTATTCGGGGCCAGGGGCGCAGACCGTGGAACCGGACGTTTACATCTACAAAGATGGCGACGGATATCATATTGAACTGAACGACGATGATATGCCGCAACTGCGACTGAATCGGCAATACATCAAGATGCTTGATCGAGAGCAGGAGCCGAACAAGGAAGTTCGGAACTATGTGAAGGATCGGTTTAACGCGGCGGCGATGCTGCTTAAGAACATCGAGCAGCGAAAGCAGACGATTTTGAAGGTTTGCCAGTGTATTGTCGATCGGCAGCGGGAGTTTTTAGAGCATGGGCTCAACCAGCTTCGGCCGATGATGATTAAAGACTTGGCGGAAGAGATTGGCGTGCATGCGTCGACGGTAAGTCGAGCGGTATCGAGCAAGTACGCGCATACGCCGCAGGGTGTTTTTGAACTGCGGTATTTCTTTTCGGAAGCGGTGCAGGGGCCGAGCGGAAGTTCGACGCCTTTGCTGCTGCTGAAGCGGATGGTGAAGAAGATGATCGACGATGAGGACACTTCGAAGCCTCTGACCGATGATCAGATCACCGCAAAACTACAAGCTGAAGGAATCAATGTTACGCGACGGACGGTGGCGAAGTATCGGGAGGATTTGAAGATCCCGTCGACGCACCAACGCCGTGTGAAGGACTAAGGACAATATGAATCTGCACTATACAGGCGCGAACGGAGAGCTGACCCCGGCTCAATTGACCAAGCTTGAGAAACGATTTGTAAAGCTTGGGAAGATGATCGACGGCAAGGGGGAAAAAGAAGCGCATGTCATTCTGAAGACGGACAAGCGCTTAGTGAAGCAGGCTGAGATTACGGTGAACTTCCAGAGCCATTCGCTGGTTTCGGTAGCGAAAGGGCCGGCGTATTTACCGGCGTTGTCGGAAGCGCTGGACAAGTTGGAAAAGCAGGTGATCAAGCTGCGGGAGAAGCGGCGGGATAAGGTTCGGGTGGGCGTGAAGTTGACGGAGACGGTGGCGAAGGAAGCGGCGAAGGAGACGGCGAAGAGGGCTCCTGCGAAGGCTCCGGCGGCGCCGCAGTTGAAGGCCGCGAAGGTGAGCAAGAAGCCGATGACGGTGGACGAGGCGGTGTTGGTGGCGATTCGTAAGAAGGTGTCCTACGTGGCGTTTCGCGACGCCGAGACAAACGGCATCAGCGCGGTGATCCGACGGGAAGACGGCGACTTCGACTTCTTCCAGGCGTAGTCACTTTAAGGTTTAAACAAGCGTGGCGAAAAAGATTCCAGCGAAAAAGGTGGGCCGCTCCGAACTGGTGATCATCACCGGGATGAGCGGATCGGGCAAGGGTACGGTGCTGAAGGCGCTGGAAGATTTGGGTTACTATGCAGTGGATAATCTGCCGATTGAGTTGATTCCGAAGTTTGCGGAGTTGACCGGGAGCAGTCGACAGATTGCTTCGGCGGCGTTGGTGGTGGATGTGCGGGAAGGGGAAGCGCTGCGGCGCTTCCCGGCCATGTATCAGCAATTGCACTCGGCGTTACCGACGCGGTTGGTTTATCTGGAAGCGGATGATTCGGCGCTGCTGCGGCGCTTCAGCGAGACGCGGCGGCCGCATCCGTTGGGGACGGACCGGTCGGTAGCGGCAAGTGTGAAGGAAGAGCGGCAACTGCTCGAACCGATTCGGGCGTTGGCGGATTTGGTATTGAACACGTCGAAGTTCAACGTGCACGAGTTGCGCGAGTTGATCGGAGAGAAGTTTGGGGCCGGGCGGGACGAGTCGCAGATTTTGATCTACGTGACGAGTTTTGGATATCGGCACGGGATCCCATCGGATTCGGATTTGGTGTTTGACGTGCGGTTTTTGCCGAATCCAAACTACATTCCACAGTATAAGGATTTGACGGGCAAGAACGCCGAGGTGGCGAAGTACATCCGGAGTTTTCCGCAGACGAATGAGTTTATGGAGCGGATTTCGGACCTGCTCGCCTATCTGCTGCCGCACTACATCGAAGAGGGAAAGAGCTATCTAACGATTTCGTTCGGTTGCACGGGGGGCCATCATCGGAGTGTGATGATGGGAGAGGAAATCCGGAAGCGGTTGACCAAATTGGGCTACCGGGTAAAAGGGTTGCACCGGGATATTCAGAAATAATCTTGGGCGGGATGATCATTTCCCGGCTACCGCCGCGCTTGAGTAGATAGAGTGTCGAACCTATCTTTGAAGCGCTGGCCGAATTGATCCTCGGTTTGGCCGTGGGTCGGCAGGGTGCGGGCGTGGCGGCGAGATGGGCGATCTGCTGGCGGGAAATGGTGGAGCAGTCGATTATGATAGAGCCGATGTGCGCGTAGGCTAGGCATGGGACTAAAGCGCACAGTACAAGGACAGGGTACTTGTACAAATTGCCCATAGATCAATATCGTCCTGGAGTCTACATTTGAATAGGGTCCGATTTCTCGGATTCTGCACCAAATGGCAATAACGAATCAAAACGACTACCGCGTCGCTACTGTCGGAGCGTGGCATGAATAAGAGCTACGCCGATATGCCTGGTTGGCACGAAATCGCCGATGCGATTTTTCGTCGGAAGGGCTTTATCCTGATCGCAACCGCGCTTTTGGTGCTGTTGGTGGGGCTGGCTTGGCGGAGCACGGGCGGAAACTATACGGCCCAGATGGTGCTGCTGGTTCGCAACAAACGGGCCGAAGTGGTGGTAGTGCCGGGTCAGACGACAGACTCCTTCCGCCCATCCGGAATGAACGAAGGACAGATCGCGACCGAAGCCCAACTGCTGACCAGCCGCAACTCCCTCCGTCAGGTGGTGCAGCGGTGCAAGCTGGGCGGGCCGGAGTCGGCAGGCGGCTCGGATCTGGTGGTTGATGCCTTGGCCCGGGAGATCAGGGTGACCCCGCTGCCGAAGGCGAGCATCCTCGAGGTCCGCTACACGAACAAGAACCCGGAGAAAGCGGCCGAGGTGCTGCGGGAGCTACTGGCGGTGTATACCGACCAACACATTCGCGTTCACAAGGGCGGTGGCACAGAGTTCTTCCAGAACCAATCAGGAAACCAAGGCGCACGTCTGCGCGACGCCCAGCAGCGGCTGTCGACATTTCAGCGCGACTCGAAAATCGTGTTGCTGAGTGAGCAAAAGGACCTGAATCTGCGGCGTCTCATGGACCTGGAGGCGAATGCCCGGGAGACCGAAGTGGCCGCGCAGGAAGGCAAGCAGCGGATCAGTTCGCTGCAGGAGACGTCCAAGTCTCTTGCTCCGCGGATTACGACCCAGGTCCGCACGATGCCGAATCAATTTCTAGTGGAACGATTGAGCACGATGCTGGTTGAGTTGGAAAATAAGCGCACCGACCTGTGGACGAAGTTTCGGCCGGAGGATCGGCTGGTGAAGCAGGTGGAGCAGCAAGCGGCGGAAACGCGGGCGACGCTCGAGCGGGCGACGAAGTCGAACGCGACCGAGCATGCGACCGACAACAACCCCCTGCGCCAGAGCCTGGACGGCGATCTGGTTCGGGCGCGGATGACGCAGAAAGTGCTGACCGCCCGGCTGGCCGCCCTGCGCCCGCAAATCGAAGAATTCAAGCGAGAGATTGCCCAGTTGGAACGATCGACGGCTGCCTACACGGATTTGGTCCGCGAGGTGAAGACGCTCGAAGACAACTATCAGCTCTACTCCCGGAAGTGGGAAGAGGCGCGGATCGCTGACGCCCTGGACGGTCAGAAGATCGCCAACATCACCGTGGTGGAGCCGCCTGAGGTACCGACATCTCCGATGCATCGGTCCTCAATTCTACCGGTCGGCACCCTACTCCTCGGCCTCTGCTGCATCTTCTTCACGGCTGCGGTGAAGGGCCTTCATGGCCAAGAGCTATATACACCCCACGCCATTTTCCTGGCCAGTGGCATTCAAGTCCTAGCGACGGTTCCGGAGAAGAGGCGACTTCGATGATCGGATTTTCGTGCGAGAGTGAGCTTAGGACGCTGCGTCCGGTGGACGTCAAGAGCGGCGCGCCGAATGTGGCTTCGTCCGAGGCTGGTTTCTACTTTCCGTTGGTGCGGACCCTGGTCGCCGAAACCGAAAAGGCCAGCTCCGGCGCAACGTTTGTTTTTACCTCGTCGTCTCCGCGCGAAGGCGTTTCCGTGGTTGTGGGTAAGATCGCCGTGGAATTGGCGGCCGTTACCGGGGAAAAAGTGCTGATCGCGATGACCGATGCGATCGGAAACTTCGCGCCGGGGCCGGGAACGGGGCCGGAGCCGCAGAACCCGGTGATCCGCGAAGCGAACGGCGTATTTCGGCTTCGGCCGCCCCAGTCGGCCAACTGCGCGTCCCGCGTGGAACGATTTGAGTTACTCCGTCAGCTAACGGCACTGTTTCCGTATGTGTTGGTGGACGCTCCGGCGCTCTCGGTTTCAGCCGAGGCGCTCGAGTTCGGGGCTCGTTCGCAAGGGATTGTGTTAGTGGCGGCGGCGGGCAAGGTTCGCCGCAATCGGCTCTTGCAGACCAAGCGCATGATCGAAGTTTCCGGTGCCCCGTTGCTGGGGTGCGCGCTGAATCGGCGCACTTATCCGATCCCCAATTTTCTCTACAAAAGGCTCTAACTCGATGCGACAACTTCTCTCCTTCGGCGCGCTATTGCTGGCGGCCTATTTTGTGTTCCCGGCTTCGCTGACGGCGTTTCAAGGCCGCGAGCAAGCCTATCGCTTGCAGGCCGGGGATGCGTTCGAAGTGCAGTATCGCTACACGCCAGAGTTCAACGCCAAGGCCGTGGTACAGCCCGATGGACAAATCACGCTTCCTATCGCCGGGGCCGTTCGCGTAGGCGGGCTGACGGTGGAAGAAGCGCGGGCGTGGATTACGGCCAAGGCCGGGGAACGACTCCGAGAGCCGGAGGTTGTCCTGCTCTTGACCGACTTTGTGAAGCCCTCGTTCACCGTGGCGGGCGAAGTGGGTCGACCGGGCCGCTACGACCTGCGGGGGAACATGTCCGCGATCGACGCGGTGGCGATCAGCGGCGGTATAAAGGACAGCTCAAAGCATTCGCAAGTGCTGCTTGTTCGTCGGCACAATGACGACTTTGCCGATGTCCGCGTCTTCAATCTGAAGCACGCGATGACCGGCGAGGGCGTACAGGAAGACATCAAAATCCAGAATGGCGACTTGCTCATCGTTCCGCAGAACTTCGTGAGCAAGCTGGAACGTTACATTCGCTGGGGCCAGCTTTACGCGGGCTTCAGCCTGTTCCGCCGCTAGCTGACGGCGGGTTGAAGCGGTAGGAAGGGAAGTAAGTGACCTGATCGGGTTGGATGCCCGCGGCGGCAAGCCGGGCATGGTTCCGGGCTTCGAGTTCGCCATAGATGGACTCGTTTAGGATCCAACTGCCGGTGCGGAAGGATTGAGTCAAGGGAGAAAACCTCCGCTTGAACTTGAACAGCGTGTCTTCCAGACCACCCAAGCCACCGCCGAGATGCATGGACTGCCGCCCGTTCCTAGCTCCCCAACTCCGGACGTCGTCCAGCAGCACTTTGGACGGCGAAACAGCGGCGTGTTGGGAAGCGGTGCCGATGAGGTGGCAGTGGAGGACGTGGTTGTAGTCGATGACGAGCATGGCGGCCGCCACCGAATCGCCTAGCTTAGTGACGAAAAGGCGAACGCTCGCCCCGAGGGTTGCTCGAAAGCGGTCCACCCAGGGCCGGTCGACGACGTATTCCGGCCGACTTCCGCAGCGGGCCATCGTGTCCTGATAGGCAGCGACGAAAGCGTCGGCACAGGTCCAAGCGCGGTCTTCGGCGGTAACCAAGCCAGCCTCGCGGGCTTTGCGGATGTCATAGCTGAGGTTCTTGTGGTACTGCTGCAGGTGGACCTTCTCAGAAAGCGTGAGGTCGATCGCCACCGTGTTTCCAAACTCGCGCACGCCTGCGGCGGCGGCGGGCAACTCGGCGAGCAGGTTGAAGTTCCCGAGAATTGGGTTGAAGCGGGTGAACGAGGACACGATCCGCTGCGATCCCCAATGATCCTGCAACGCGCCCCACGCCCGGGCCAGGAATTCGGGGTCGGCGGATCCGACCGGGCCGGGGTATCCGTAGACGGAGGTCGCGTCGGAATAGCCAGGGGCGTCGGCAATCGGCGTCAACAGGTAGGGCCACAGAAAATCGCGATCCCCTTCCTGATAGTGGAACGCCCGCGGTTGGCCCTCCTGCCCGAAGCCCGGCAGGCAGTGGTATTCCGGGGTGTGGAAAACGTCGTGCCGAACCCGATCGAGCACTGCGCGCCAGGCGGTATCCGTCGGGACCAGAACGTCGGCTTTGGCCTGTGTTAACACCTTTCGCGCTCCGTATTCCACAAGGTTGGGAAAACTGAGGCGTCGCTATAGTCGGGCTCGCCAGCCGCGTTCTTGGCGCAGATCATGTCGTTGTAAAGCTGCACGGGGCGTCCGTCGGGTTTGGTGGCGGGCTGGTATTGATTGGCACCATCCTGCAGATGGACCGCCAGCGCGACCCTCGAACGGTCGCTGCGGTTGGCGTAACTGCCGTGAATCGCCAGGCAGTGGTGGAGACTGAACTGACCCCGTTGGAGCGAGATCGTCACGGGCTTGAACTCCAAGCCGAGCCCCTCCACGTGGCGCAGCAGCAGATCCATATCCGTGCTGTGGAAAGACAGGATCGACCGATCCACCTTGTGCGACCACCTATGGCTACCGTCCAGGACTACCAGCGGCCCCGTCTCTTCCGGGCAATCGTGCAGCGGGATCCACGCGGTCAACATGTTCTTCGAAGAGCACGTTCCCCAGTAATCGCCATCGACATGCCACCCGACGACGGCATTAGTCTGGCCGCCGGGCTTGTTGACGATCTGGTCGTCGAACAAGCGGATTTCGGAGGTGTCGGCAGCGGCCGCGGCGATCGCCCCAACCGTCGGGCTCCAAGCCAATCGACTCACTTTGCGATTCTGGAGAGAGAGATACTCGTTGTTCCGCGTGCCTTCGCCATCGCCCGGCATCCAATCGGCGAAGTGCTTGCCCGCGCCAGGCAGAACCCGGTCGCGATGGCCGGTCCAATGCTGATCCAACCCAGCCAACGCTTCGTCGATCAAGGCGTTATCCAAAACGGTGGGCGTGGTGACCCAGCCGTGCTCCTGATAAAAGGCCGCGTCCTGGACGGAGAGGGCGAATGGTGCTTGTAGGGTGCTCGTTAGCATAAAAGTGAAACTCCTAGAGGAAATAACGCTATCCGACGTTGCCGACGGTCTTGGCTCGGGCGGCTGGAGGCATGGTCACAAGCTGCGCTCGCTTCCGGGGAGGTTCCGCGGCAGCAAGGCTCAGAACATGCTTGCTGGCGCTGTACTCGGGTACGAGTTCCTGAATCAAGGGCACGATGTCCCCGAGCCGCCGACTGTCACAAAGGTGCCGCATATGGTTCAACTGCGCAAGGACGTGGGAGGTTGGAGCCCCGCCTCCCGTAAACATTTTGATCTTGCGGTGGGAGGTGGCGATCGTCTCCTCATCGTGCAAATTCAGCTCTTCGTAGAGTTTTTCGCCGGGACGAATGCCGGAAAATTCGATCTTGATATCGGTATCCGGAACCAGGCCGGAGAGCAGAATCAGCTTCCGGGCGATATCGACGATCTTCACTTGGCCGCCCATTTCGAGCACGAAGATCTCGCCGCCCTGGCCCATTACGGAGGCCTGGAGCACGAGTTGCGACGCCTCGGGAATCGTCATGAAGTAACGCTGCATGTCGGGATGAGTGACCGTTATCGGACCGCCCTTGGCGATCTGCTGCTTGAACAGCGGGATCACGCTGCCGTTGCTGCCGAGGACGTTGCCGAAACGGACGGCGACGAAGCGGGTGGGGCAGGCAGGGAGAGAACGAATCAGCAACTCGCACAGGCGCTTGGTGGCACCCATGACGCTGGTCGGGTGGACGGCTTTGTCCGAGGAGATCAGCACGAACTCCTCGACACCGTGTTCGGCCGCCGCCTGGGCCACGTTCCACGTTCCAAATACGTTGTTGATGATGGCTTCAATCACGCTCGATTCCATGATCGGGACGTGTTTGTAGGCGGCGGCGTGGTAGACCATCACGGGGAGGTGCCCCTTCATGACGGACGAGACCCGCTGCTGATCGCGGATGTTGCCGATCTCCAGGACTAAGTACAGCTCCGGAAAGGCGGTCCGCAGTTCGCGCTCCAGATGGAATAGCGGCGTTTCGGCCACTTCAAAGGCGATCAAACGAGACGGGCGGAAGCGGGCGATTTGACGGCACAACTCCGAGCCGATCGAACCAGCGGCGCCGGTGACCATCACGACCTTCCCCTCAATTCGGCTGCGGAGGAGTTCGCGATCTAGCTCCACCGGATCGCGGGAGAGCAGATCCTGTACATCCACATCCCGAATTTGCGTGGCGATCGCTTTGTTTTCCACCATCTCGCCCAAGGCGGCCACCGTGCGGAACCGGACGCGGGCCTGCTGGCAATACTGAAGAATTTCGACCATCTCCTCCGCCGTGGCCGAAGGCAGCGCAATGAGCACTTCGCGGACTCCCGTGCGACTGGCGATCGACTTCAACTCCGCTCCCCGTCCCAGCACACTCGTGCTGTAGACGATGAAGTCGGTGAGCTTGGGATCATCGTCGATGAACCCAAGCACGTTGTAGCCGAGCGAGGAGTTGGCGCGGGTTTCTGCCAGCAGGGCGACGCCGGCGCGTCCGGCACCGTAGATGAGCACGTCGGTGCCGGGGGTTGCAGCCCTGGGCTGGCGGGCTTGAATCACCAGCCGAGCGATCAGATAGCGGGTGCCGATGAAGAGTGAGCAAAGCATCAGATCCATGATCGGGATGGAACGTGGGAAGCCAGTCGGGGCGAGCCATAGTACGAGCGGCAGACTGAGCAACGATCCAATCAGATTGGCACTGCACACCAGGAGCATGTCATCGATGGAGAAGAATCGCCAGGCGCGGCGGTCCAGTTGGTGCCACTGGAAGGCCGTCAGTTTGACGAGGATCCAGATGGCCAATGCGACCTTCAGGTGCGGCACATACGGCGCGGGAATCTCGAACTCGAAGCGCAGCAGGAAGGCACCGACTCCGGCCAGGGCGACCAATGCCGCCTCAGTGGCCGCGTGCACCAGTTGCGGCCTCCGCCGGGTGCCGGATGATGGTTGGTGGTGGTGCGGGAGCATGACGATGGGTCCTCCAGTTAGGCGTGGGAATTCGTACGGAGTGCGGGTACGGCGGCGGCGGGCGCGAGTTCATTCAGCGCCCGCGACAAGGCACCGGCAACCTCGTACACTTGCTGTTCGCGGAGATGGTTAAAGAACGGCAGGGCGATCGTCCGGTCAGCGACGTGTTCGGTGACGGGGAAATCGCCGCGCCGATAGCCGAACTGCTGGCGGTAGAAGTCCTGCAGGTGGATCGGCGCGAAGTAGTTGTTGCAGGCCACGCCTTCCTGGCGGAGCAGTTGCAGAACGCGATCCCGGTCTTCCCGGCTGAACTCGTCGGCGAGGCGAATCACGTAGACGAACCAGCTCATCTCCACTGCTCCGCTCGGTTGCGGGGGCAGGATCACCCCGGGAACGCCGGACAACACGTGGTTGTAGGTTTCGGCGACGTTCTTGCGCAATCGGAGGATCTCCTGGAGCCGCGTCAACTGCCCAAGACCCAGGGCGCAGTTGATATCGGCGAGCCGATAGTTGTAGCCCAAACGCTGGTGTTGTAGCCACGCGCCGCCATCGCCGCGCCCTTGGTTGCGCCAACTGCGCGATAGTCGCGCGACGTTCTCGTCGTTGGTGACGACGGCGCCGCCCTCTCCGGTCGTGATCTGCTTGTTCGGATAAAAAGCGAACGCCCCGCTATCGCCAAAGCTGCCGGCCTTGCGTCCGCCGATGGTGGCACCGATGGCTTCGCAGGCGTCTTCGATGACGGACAGGCCGCGCCGGGCGGCGATCTGGTTGATGGCCGGCATATCCGACGGGTGCCCGAAGACGTGCACCGGGAGAATGCCGCGGGTCTTCGAGTTCACCGCACCCGGGATCAACGCGGTATCGATGTTGTAGGTGTTGATGTCGATGTCGACGAAACGCGGGATGGCCCGTTCATAGAGCATGCAGTTGGCCGAGGCGACGAAGCTGAACGGGGTGGTGATGACCTCGTCCCCATCGACAATGCCCGCCGCCTTCACGCAGAGATGAAGGGCACTGGTGCCCGAGTTGACGGCGACGGCAAAGCGGGTGCCGGCGGCGGCGGCCATGGCCTCTTCAAAGGCCTGGAGTAGCGGGCCCAGGCTGAGGGTGGGGCCGCTGAGCACGTCCATGACGCGCTGGCGATCTTCGGCGGTAACGTCGGGCGAGGACAGGGGAATCGGTTGGGATACGGGCGTGGCGGCGAGATTCGACATAAGTTGGTTATTTCCTAAAAAATCGATTTGATGGGTTCCGGGGTGGGCAGACCATGGTCCGCGGGGGTGCCGAGAAACTCTTCCATGGAGGCGTGACCTTCCTTGGCGATTCCCGCCGCGGTGACTACCGTCCAGAACGTGAGCACCAGGATTTTGAGGTCCAGGCCGAGGCTGCGGTGGTCGACATACCAAACGTCGAGCGACAGCTTCCGAGCCCAGGAGATTTCGTTGCGACCATTCACCTGCGCCCAGCCCGTAATCCCCGGGGGGACGGTCTGGCGCCGGCGCTGTTCGGCCGAGTAGCGAGGCAGATACCGAACCTCTAAAGGCCGAGGGCCCACCAGACTCATGTCGCCCTTCAGGACACTCCACAACTGCGGAAGCTCGTCGAGGCTTGCGGTACGGAGCAACTTGCCGAAGGCGGTCAGCCGTATTTCCTCCCTCAAAAGCTGTCCCTGCGCGTCGTGCGCATTGGTCATGGTACGGAACTTGATACAGTCGAAGGTCTTCTCTTGATAGCCGGGCCGAGGGTGCCGAAAGATCACGGGGCTGCCGAGTTTCCAGCGAACCAGCACCGCGACGACGGCCATCACCGGAGCCAAAACGAGCATGGCGGTGGCCGAGATCACGATGTCCAGGGCGCGTTTCGAGTAAGGGTAAAGTGTACGCATTGGCTTATCTCTTCCCCGCGGCGGTGGCGTCGCCCAGGTAGCGCTCGCCGATCTGCCGTTCGTGGATCGCCCGCGCCGGCACCCCATAGGCCACTACGGAGTCAGGGATGTCGCGGACGACCACCGCGCCGGCCCCCACCACCACGTGTTCGCCGATCGTGATTTCCTGAATGACCGAAGCGCCGATCCCGACGCTGGTGTACGCGCCGATCCGGACCCCGCCCCCAACCGCCGCCGCCGGGGCCAAGCTCGAAAAGTGCCCCCTGACGGAATCGTGATCGAGCGACGAGCCCGTATTCAAAAGGCACCCGCCGCCCACCTTCGCCGACGGGCTGATGATCGCTCCTGCGGCGACGACGGTGCCGGCTCCGATCGTGACATCGGCACCGATCTGGGCCGAGGGATGGATGACCAGGCCAAACCGAATCGCGGGACAAAGCTGCAGGATTTCGAGGGTGATTCTCGCCCGGGCCCAGTTATCGCCGATGGCCACCACCGCTTCCAGATCCGGGCAGCGGTGCAGCATCTCGGGAAGCTCTTCCATGGTGCCCGACACAACCAAAGAGCCGCACGGCGTGCCGATCGGCTTGTACCGGTCGAACACACTGACGACTTGATAAACGCCTTGCCGCCGTACGATGTCGAAGACGACTTTCGCATGCCCAGCCGCGCCGTAAACGACGAGGGGCTTGGGGGCGGGTGGGAGGATGAAAAGCATAGGAAGTATGGGTTTTAGACGATCGAACGGGCGGCCACCGGATCGAGCCCGAGGCTCGACGCCAAGCTCTGGTACTCGGCCATCCACAGGCTGTTGAGGCGCTGGTCAGAAAAGTTTGTGCGAACGTGTGCCTTGGCGGCCTGCCCCATTTCGCGGCGCCGCGCGGGGTCGGCGGCGAGCTGCAAAATAGCGGTGGCCAGCAGACCCGGTTCGCGCGGGGCAACCAGAATCCCGGTCACTCCGTTGACTACGGAATCGACCAGCCCGGGCACCAGGCTCGAAACGATCGGCACCCCCATGGCCCCAGCCTCAAGGGCTACCTGCGACAGGCCTTCGCGAAACGTTGGCAAAACACAGATATCGGTGGCGCTGTAGAGCGCGGGGATCTGCGCCGTAGGGACGCCGCCCGTCATGATGTGGACCGAGGGGTCCTGACGAAGCCGCGCCAGCGCTGCTGGAGCTACAGGGTCGGTCGAATCCTCTTCGCCGGCGAGGAACAGGTGCATGTTCGGATGGCGGGCCGTCACCTCCGGCCAAGCGTCGGCGAGCACGCCGATGCCCTTGTCTTTGGCCAGCCGCCCGATGAAGGTGACGAGAGTGGCTTCTTGCGGAATGCGCAGCGCCTGACGCGCTGCCGCTCGCCCATCGGTCGGCTGAAAGCGGTCGAGATCGATCCCGGAGCAGGATCCGGATCCTAACGTAAATAGCTTCTCCGCCGCACAGAGCTTGAGCGCAACGACCTCGCGCTGCAAGGAAGGACTAACACAATAGGTCCGCGTGGAAAGCGCCGCGCTGGTCCGCTCGGCGGCTTCCAGCACCTGCCGCCAAAGGCCGGTCCGCGTCAACAAGGGCAAGCCATGAACCGTGTAGAGGCGGACCGGGACCCGCGCGATGGTCGCCGCGATCATCCCCAGCAAGCCGGCCTTGGGCGTATGGGCATGAACCACCTGAGGCCGCAGCCGGCGCATCAACCGCACGAGGCGCCAAAGGGAAATCGCATCTTGGCGCGGGCGCACCTGACGTTCCATCGGCACGCCGTGCGTCGAAATACCGCACTCCCGGCCCAACCGGTCCAACTCCTCGCCCGGCGAAGAAACCGCGTGCACGTCAAAGCCTGCTTCGGCCAGCGAACGCAATTGGCGCGGAAAAAACGCGACCATGGTCTGCGGCACGGTGGTCAGCACGAGGATCCGAGGCAGGGCGCTCATGCCAGCACCGCCACCAGAGATTGCCACTCCTCGGCCTCCACCGTCGTTAGCTTCTCTTCCCGAATGCGCAGCCATTGGTAGCGGGCGGAGATGGTGACCAGCCCCGCATCCATCACCGTCTTGAACCCTTCCGCCGCCGCCGCGCGAAGGAACAGCCCCGTGCCCAACTCTTGATGGCGAGCCCGCAGATAGCGGATCCGGCCAAGCCGGGTCTTGAGCCGCTTGCTGAACCCGCCCCGCATCTCGCGGTAGCCGTAGAGCACGCCCGGCAAGTTCGCAAACTGGCTTCGCTCGTAAGCCCGATAGAGCAGTTCAATGTCTTCAAAACGCAACGCCGTGGGGTCGTATAGATGCTGCCGATACCACTCGGCGCGGGCCATCCACGTCGGATGCGCCAGGCCGAAGCCGAGCGCGGGATTGGCCACCACCCCAGCATGCTCCGGCGGTGCCAAGCGCTTGCCAATCGGGCTGCCGTCCTCTTCGCAGATCAACATGCCGCAACCGACGACGTCGACGGCGGAGTGACTCCGCAGATACTCCACCTGCAACCGCAGCCGGTCCGGGTAGCTGATATCGTCCGCGTCCATCCGCGCGATCAGAGTGCCCCGCGCCCGTCCGATGCACTCGTTCAAACGTCCGGCCAAGCCCTTCATCTTCCCGTCCGACCACACGACCAAGCGAGGATCGCCGATCGCTCGCGCCAGTTCCAGGCTGCCGTCGGTTGAACCGTCGTCGCACAGCAGCAGCTCCCAATTGGTATAGGTCTGCCGCTCGATTGAACGCAGCGCCGGCGTGAAGGCCGGGCCCGGGTTCAGGAACGGTAGGATGACGCTAACGAGAGGCGTTTCCATTAGTGTCGCGGCTCCGCCCGATATACATCGCCCAACTCTTTCGTGATGCTTTCCCAAGCAAACCGGCGCGCGTTGGTGACGGCCGCCTCGCTGAACTGTTGACGCATCGATGAGTTGTCCATCAGCACCCGAAGCTGCTGGGTCAAATCGTCCAGATCGCCGGAACGGAACAGCAGTCCGCTGGACCGATCAACCACCTCGGGAAGCCCACCGTGATTGCTGCAAACCACCGGCCGCCCGCAGGCCTGCGCCTCAATCGCCGCCATCCCGAACATCTCGTTGTCGCGCGTCGGCAGCACGAAAACATCCGCCATGTTGTAGACCGAAGGCAGCACCGCTTCGTCCACCGGGCCCAAGTACAAGCCCTCGTTCGCCTTCAACTTGTTGGTGATCTCGTCGGAGCCTTCATGGCCAAACTGGCCGATCGGACCGGCAATCACCAGCCGGATCTTTCGCCCTTCGGCGCGCAGCTTGGCGTAAGCATCAACGAGCAGATCGGTGCCCTTCTGCTCGCAAACCCGGCCCACGTAAACCAGTACAAACTCATCGCCAATCCCCAACGCGGCGCGGCGACCAGCGGCGGCCGCGGCATCCGGATGGAACTGCTGCAGGCTGACGCCGTTGTACAGAACCTGCATCCGGTCTTCCGGGATCGACCAGTACGCCGCCGACTCCCGCCGGCAATAGTCCGAGACCGGTAGCAGCGACGAGAACGACTGCAACGCCCGTTGGTACAACGGGAACAACGGATTCTGTTTCCCGCGTCGAAAGATAAAATAGTCGAACGACAAAAACGTCTTCGCGTTAATGCCTCGCGCGAAGAGTTTCGCAAACGCCGCCCCTTCGGCGAGGCCATGGAAATGGATCACTTCCGGAGCCACGCGCTTGACGTCGCGTAGGCTCTTGGCCATGAACTCGGCGGCGCGCAGAATCCCCTGTCGGCGGCATTCGACGCCACGGATCTCGGCGCCAAAGTATTCGGTCGACCGGTTCTGGTCTTCCGCGGAATAGACGATCACGCGCGAGCCCTGCTGGGCCTGCCGTGCGGCTACCTCCCGCATGCGGCGTTCGGTGGCGCCGCCCAGGTTATAGAGAATCGGCAAATGGGGGGGGCCGATGTGGACGATGGTCATAGCGCCGCCGCCACCTTGTTCGCGGGGGCGCTCGGCGGACCGGCCGTTCCCATCCAGTGCGCGGCCGCCCGCGCCAACGTCCGCGACGCCGAAAACTTAGCGGCATGCCGACGCGGGCTGACGCCGATCATCTTCTCGTAAAGCGTCAGGTGTCGGCTAATCATCGTCGGAATGGCGAACGTATCTCTGGCGTACTGGCTCATCGCTTCGCCATCGGCCTGATACCGGGCATAGTTATCGAAAACGTTGGCGATGGCCTCGGCGATCTTTTCCATCGACCGGTCTTCCAGCACGACGCCAAACCGGTTGGCCTGCTCCGGAATGCCACCAACGGCGCTGGCGACGAAGGGCAACCCGCACAGCATCGCCTCGGTAATCACGGACGGTAACGCCTCGGTTTCGCTCGGCAGCACGAGAAGATCGCTCTTCTGATACAACGCCGCCAACTCCTGCGGATCTACTTTGCCACGGAAGTGCACCCGTTTCGCCAGGCCGATGGAGGCTGCGTACGCCATCAGCTCTTTTTCGATTTGCGGGTTCTGATAAACGAGCGTCAGTTCGCAGTCGTGCGGCAGGCTCGCCATCGCGCGCATCAACACGTCGCAACGCTTAATCGGAATCAACTGCGCGCTGAAAAGAATCTGCCAGGGAGCACCCTGGCCGGCTCGATTGTCCCGCCGGTAGTTGTACTTAGTAACATCGATTCCGTTCGGAATCGCGGTCAGCACCGCGCCGCCGAAAGAGTACGCATGCCGGGCCCCTTCGGCTTCCATGTTCGAAAGGCTCACCACGGCGTCGACGCAAGAGAACACAGATCGCATGGCCACGCGACGGGTGCGGCTTAATGACCCTGCCGCCATGTGGCTCGTTGCGTGGGGCGTGAAGATAAACGGGGTGGACGAAGGATCCCCCGCCATCCGCAGCGCGCCGTAGCTGAGGTGATGCACGTGGACGATATCGAACTTACCGAAGTCCGCTTCGTCGTAGTGGCTCAGCGTAGTGACTTCGTGGCCCGCCTCCCGGAACCCGGTTTCGAGTGTCGTCTCCGGAGTAATCTTCAGGTAGTTCGAACGAGCGCCACCTTTAATGTAAATACCGCCGACCAAACAAATCTTCATTACGCTATAACTCCCTTGTAAGTAAGACCTTCGGGCGCGGGCGCTCTTCGCAGCCACGCGCGGATCTGCATCGCGGCCAGGTATAAATACACCGGCCCAAGAAAATAGAACAGGATTTGGGCGTATACGCTCAAGCTCCACACCGAAAGCATGGCCCCCCAAACGGCGAGATACTGCAGCACGAAGGCCCCAAAAGTCGAGCCCACCACACCCATCCACGATTCGAGCGTCGCCAGCAGAAACGCCAGACCCAGGAACCCCGCCACCACCCCGGCAATGTGAAAGTTCCCAAACAATTCGGACGCAAACGGCGGAATCTGGTCGTCAATTCCCGACATCCCGTAGATGGCTTTGTTGTAGACAATCGGTCCGCCATCTTCGCGAAACGCCTTTCCAAGAATCGGGATCGGGCTCATCAGGGAGGACACAAGCGTCACCCCGCCAAACAGACGGTCGCCCCAGCCGAGGCTCTCGTAAAACACTCCCGTCAGCTGCGGCCCGCCGCAGTACACCACAATGTTTTCCGCTAGGTCGGTCATAAAGTCCGTGGACGCCCGCGTCGCCGTCGGCGCAACTTTCGCCAGTTGCGAGTCACTGCGAAACGAAGCCACCGCCAAAAGTAGCGGCACACAAACCGCGACCGCGGCGACCGTCAACACGAGGGGAATCCGGCGAATTCGCGTGCTGTAGACGGCCACCAGCGACAGCACTGGGAACACGAACGCACCCCGGTTGAAGCTAAATGTCATGTTCGCTATCGTGATCCCAATCGCTGCCGCGACCCCCACGAGCGCCGGGCGCCAACGGTTACCCGACTCGCGACTCTCATCCGCCACTCCGGCCCACCAAGTCACGAGCGCAAACGCCAGGAAAGGACGGAGAACGGTCCCCAAAAAGTCGCCGATACTCGCGCTCACCTGCTGGTCAACCACCGCGGCCGGGTCAGAGAAGTACTCAAGAAAGCGGCCGACGCTGCCAAAAGTCAGAAACAAACCACCCACCCCGAACAGCGCGAAGGCAACGACGAATCCGCGGCCCGGCGTCCCGCTCAGGGCCGGCAACAAGGAGTATCGCCCCGGATTCACCGGTCGCTCGGAAAACAACTGAAGTCCGATGCAAAACGCGATAAGGGCTATCGTGTCGATCAGGATGGCCTTCTCCATCGAGCTGAGCGAGGGAGTAAGCGCCGATATCCTGTTCTGGTAGCCGAAGTTCATCAGACAGATCGGTACCGCGACGATCTTCAAATGCAGTAGCGCCATGGCGACGTTCACCGGCGAAAAATACGCCTCGGTGCGGAACCGCGCTTGCGGCAACAACCACGGCACCAGCGCGCAGACACTCGCCGACAGGAGTACCGACAGCAGTCTTTGTTCGGGTTGGCTCAAGAGCAGTCCGGCCAGCGCCAACAACGGCAACGAAGCGAGGCACACGGGATTCAGTCGTCCGGTCATCCGGCCTCTCTTTTTAAGTCGCTGTGGCTCTCCCGCAGCAGCACCCAGAGAACGATGGAAGCGGTCGTGTACGAGAACAGGAATGCCCCCGCCAGGCCCATCGCGCTCCAGCGCGGAACGGCGAACCGAGCGGCTGCCAGGAACGTTGCCGCCAGAAGAACATCGACACTCGTCCGGGCCCACGCCCGATCGTTACTGAGCATGGCCGCGCCCAACTGCGTATTCAGCACCGTCGGCACCGCCGAAATCGCTAGCAGCGCCAGCACCGGCCAGCCCTGCACAAACCCTTCCCCAAACAACCCCATCAAGCGGGGCGAAACCAGCGCGCAAATCACCACGGCCGGAACGGTCGCCAATAGGCTGAGGCCCAGATTCCATTGAAAAGCGCTCCGGTATGCCCCATGGTTTTGCTCGGCACAAAAGCGCGACAACGCCGGCATCGCAATCCGCGAAACCGCCAGCGGAATGAAAATCAAAACGTAGCGGAACCGATCCGCCGCTGAGAATAGCGCCATCTCGGCAAATCCGTTCGCTTGGTGTACTAAAATCGCGGTGCTCAACCAACTCACCGGAGCCACGATGATCCCCGACACATACGCGGGCAAGCTAAAGGACCACAAAATCCCCTTTTCCGACGCGCAACCCGCCAGCGTCATCTGAATCCCCCGCCCCTTGCACTCGGTCCGCAAAACCCAAGCGTTCAGCACACAAGAGATCGCCAGCGACGTCGTGAGCCCCGCGATCGCTCCCGACGTGCTGTATTGGTAAGCCAGCAGCACCGTCAACGGAATCGAAACCAATCCGCCCCACGCGCTCAACCTCGCCATCCGCGAGTACGCTTCCAAGCCCGTCAGCGCCCCGCTCTGTACCGCTTCAATCACTCCCAAAAACAGCAGTCCCGACGACTCGACCAGCTGCTTTCTCAAGTCCGGATTCGCCAACCCGTTCGCGGCCATCATCGGTGCCAGCGCAATCAAGGCAATCGTCATCAGCAGTCCCGCTACCGCCCCCGCGCACAGCGAAAGGGCGATGATCCGGCCCGCCCGCTCCGGGCTTCGAGCCTGGTATTCCGCCACAAACTTCGTCGTCGTTAGCGCTAGCCCCAGGCTCGCGAGCGGCGCAAACATGCCGACGGTGCTCTGGATTACCGCGACCTGCCCAAACTCCACCTGGCCCAAAACCTGTGCGCAAATGGCCAGCGCCACCAAGTTCGATCCGCGGGCCACCACCGCCGCCAGAAACGACCATCCAGCCACCGTTGCCATGCCCCGTTGCTCGCCCCAAATCCGGCGTAACGTCGGCGCGAGTGCCGTCAAGCTGCGTTCTCTCTGTTCCAATTGTTCCATTTGGAGATAGGCTCTCGGCCTGTAACCCAAGGCCGGCCCAAGCAAAATCTTTCGGTGTGATCGTAGTTTTGCCTTCGAGGCGAGATCCATCAATGGGCCAAATTACCCAAAGCGGTGGGAGCCCGCATACCCCAAACGTACTAGGGTCCGAGGCCCTACCGCTCGGCCGGGCCAAACTCTACGGCGTAAACCCGGACATCGTAGGCGGGCACTTGGCCCATCACCGTTAACCGGCCCCGCACCCGCGACCACCGGGCATCCTCGTCGGCGGTGTACTCCCGCACCGCCCGCACCTCTCCCACCACCGGCACCACCACCGTCCCCGCCCACTCACTACCCGAATTGTTCACCACCGTCACGATCACCCGGCCCGGTGCCTCGTTGACAATGTATTCAACCGGAGCTCCCGTCACCGTCGCCACCGTGTTCTGCCCCGCCAGCCAATCGAACAGCAAGGTGCCGATCGTCAGGATTTGATCGCCGGTCGCGCCCTGCAGGTAGTGGCCCGCCGAAAGAATCACCTGCCCTTTCCCCACCGCGTTCGCCGTCAACAGCGGCTGGCTGCCCTCCGCCGTCGCGAAAACTGTCGCGGTGGTCACGGTCAGCGGGCTAAACCAGAACGGCACCTCCCGATACGAACTGCCATCGAGCAACCACCGGGAGGACGTGCCCGTTCTCCGAGTGTTCTCCACCCGCGCTCCCAAAAATCTCTCGTCGAATACGGCTGTTTGCGGAGCCGTCACCACGAGCGTTCCCCCGTCCTGCACCCACGCGGTCAGCGCGTTTCGCAACCGGCTGTCGACCGGAACGTCGCCCAGGATTACGATCACTTTGTAGTGCCGCAACGCCTCCGGCGACGCCCGATCCGTCAGCACGTCGAGGCTATGCCCGTAACGCGTCAGGCTCATCGGCTCGTACGGCCGAGGGTCGCCGCCCCGAGCCAAATACGCTTGAAAAGCCTTCGCGTCCGGCTTGCCGGTGGCATCGTTAAACGGCGCCCCTGGCGTCTGCCCGTGCAGCCAGTGGTTCGGATAAGCCAGCCGCAAAAAGCTATTGATCATGCGGTCCCCGTCAGTGTACGGGATGTCCTGGTACCACACGGCATCGGCCTGATTGAAGTACCAATGTTTGGTGTCAAAACCGGAGTGATGGTGCAGCAGCAGCGCCGTCGTCACCGCCGGTCGGCCTACATCCATGTGTCGGTTCAGGGCGAAGTCAGCAAAGTCCTGATTCATCCGACCGAACGGGTCCAGGTTCTGTCCGCTCCCGTAATAACCGGTGGCCTGATTTCGCAGTACGTGCGCGCCGGACATGTACGAAATGTAATAGTGTCGTTTGAGATAGCTGGGCGACCATCCGCCCAGTAAATTCTCCCGGCTGTCGAACTTTGTCGCCATGCCGTTCGACGTCCGATAGTTCGCCACATCAATGCCCCACTGCCGATCGTACTGCCGCCCCGCTCCGCGAATGAAGGGTATCCCCGTCGAGATGTCGCCCAGTTCGTCGATGCCGCGTTCGAGCAAGCACACGTCCGCCCCCATCTCGTAGGAGTAAAAGGTGTTCGACGGGTGGTCCGTAATCGCCGTCATCCAATACTTCCTGGAAGGGACAGACTGCTCCAAGAACGAGAACAAAGACGGATAGGCCGAGTAGTAGTACTCCAAAAACATCCCGTATGCCTGGGCCTTGGCAATCCCCCGGTACCGCGGCCGTCCGTCCGGCACCCAATTGCCGCCCGACTGGTCCCACTCCGGCATCATGTTCCACATCAACCGTTCAACGACGCCCGCCCCGGCCAAATCCTCCACGGCCTTTTGACGGCTATTGAAAACGAACGGGGTTAGATCCGCTCTAGACTGAATCGGCAGGTCCACCATCAAATTGATGCCCCGGCTCGTCACAAAATCGACCAGCCCGGAATTCAGCGGCGGCCACAAACTCACGCCGTTGGCCATCCGGTTCCGGAAATTGGCGGAGGCCTCCGGATTCAGAAACGCCTGCGGGCCGTAGAACTCGTGGTAAAACTCGAAAGTGCGATCCCGAAAGGAGCCTCCGGACGGAACCCGGTTCTGCCCCCAACCGAGCAGTGACATCGCCAGTCCAAGCGAAATCGCTGTTTTTACCGCAGCATACATTATGTAAAATTTTTGGCTCGGTCGGATTTCGCGAGACTCGACCCAACTGAGCTGATCATAAAGGTCGCTGCGCTGTGTTGCAAGTGAATTTGTTGCAGATTAGGATCAGACAAGCCTCGAACGAACCGTCAAAACTGCTGACAAACCGCCTGTCGACTTGATAGGGTGGAGACAGGTCGGAAATCACTACGGAAACTGTTGTTTACAAGCAACTCTCTTATATTGTGTCGCTTAGCATGAATCAGGGAAGCTCCCCCAAAATTTTCGGTTGCTTTTGGTACGCTGTGATACCTTTAGTGATAGCTCCAGCGTTGGGCCTCGCGGCGGATCCAATTCGCTACGAATCCAGCGTGGATGCGATGGGCTCGACGTTCTCCATTGCTGCCTACGGTCCGGATCGCGAGTCAATCGCCGCCACCGTGGAGCACGCCCTGGAAGAAGCCCGGCGGTTGGACCACATGCTCTCAAACTATCGGCCAGAGAGCGAGTGGAGCCAAGTAAATCGTTTCGCCGGTCAACGTGAGGTCACCGTCAGCCAGGAGTTGTTCGACCTGCTTGCCGCCTGCTACGCCTACAGTCAGAAAAGTAACGGATCCTTCGACATTACGGTCGGCCCCCTCATGAAAGTTTGGGGCTTCTATAAAGGAAGCGGCCAAATGCCGCACCGGTCGGAAATCCGGGTCGCTCTGGCGCGGATTGGATATCAGAACTTGATCTTGAACCCGACCACCCGCACAGTTCGTTTTGCCAAAAATGGCCTCGAAATCGATCCCGGCGGGATCGGCAAAGGCTATGCCGTCGACCGTATGGCCGAAATCCTGCGCCGCGGTAACATCCAATCCGCACTGATCAACGCCGGAGGGTCCTCCATGGTCGCCATCGGCACACCCCCCGGCGAATCGGGCTGGGAAGTCAAAATCCGGGATCCGCGCGACAGCCGGAAAACGGTTCATGAACTGCGACTCAAAGATCAGTCCATGTCGACTTCCGGCAGCTACGAAAAGTTCTTTACCGTGCGAGGTCGTACTTACTCGCACATTATGGACCCGCGGACCGGCGATCCGGCCCAGGGTATGTTTTCTGTTTCGGTGATCGCCCCGCGCTGTATCGACAGCGAGGCTTGGACGAAACCGGCCTATATCAATGGCCGCTCTTGGGCGGCCCAAAACATTCCAAAGGGATTTCGAGCCTATCTTTGCGAAGGGCGTTCGGAATCCCCGGGGGAGGCCAAATGCGCGTGGCTCCAATGAGCAGCCGTTTCCTCGATGCATGCCGTCGCCGGCCCACGGACGTTCGTCCAGTGTGGTTTATGCGACAGGCTGGTCGTTACATGAAGCAGTACCGGGACATCCGGGCTAAGCACACCATTCTCGAGATGTGTAAGCGGCCAGATCTCGCCGCTGAAATCACTCTCCAGCCCATCGAAGTCCTCGATGTTGACGCCGCCATCATCTTTGCGGACCTCCTCCTGCCCGTCGAACCCATGGGTTTGAAGCTCGACTACCGCACCGGCGAGGGACCTCACATCGATAATCCTATCCGGACTTCGGCGGACGTCGATTCCCTCTCGATTTCCAATACCGACGACCTCGGCTATGTCGGCGAGTCCATTCAGATGGTCCACAAAGCGCTCGCCAACAAGATTCCGATCATCGGTTTCGTCGGCGCGCCCTTCACCCTCGCCAGCTACATGATCGAAGGCGGCCCCTCGAAAAGCTTTCTCCACACGAAGCGTCTCATGTACTCGGACGAGACCCTGTGGCGCCGCCTGATGGGCAAAATCGTCGACGTCCTCGGGCCGTTCGCCCTCATGCAGGTCGCCAACGGGGCCCGCGCCATTCAGGTGTTCGATTCCTGGGTCGGCGCTCTCTCGCCCGATGACTACGTGCGCTACGTCGCCCCCTACTCCCGCGCCCTCATCGAACGCATTCGTTCGAGCGGCGTACCCGTCATCCACTTCGGCACCGGTGCCAGCGGTTTCTTCAAGGAGCTGCACGCCGCCGGCGGCGATGTCATGGGCGTCGATTGGCGCGTCAACATCGACCAAGCCTGGATGGACATTTCTTATCGCAGCGCCGTACAGGGCAACCTGGACCCCGCGGCCCTCTTCGCTCCGCTGCCCGAACTCAAAGCGAAAGTTCACGAACTGCTCAAACGCACCGGCACCCGGCCCGGGCATATCTTCAACCTTGGCCACGGCATCCTGCCGGAAACCCCGGTCGAAAACGTGAAAGCGGTGGTGCAGATTGTCCGCGACTTCCGTCCCTAACGGTACCGCGATCATCGGCGGCGGCATCACCGGATTAGCCGCCGCCTGGGAACTCGCTAAAGCGGGCCAACCCGCTGTGCTGATTGAAAAGGACTCCGCCCTCGGCGGAGTCATCCGCACCGACCACGTCCACGGCTGCGTCATCGAAGCCGGTCCCGATTCGTTCCTCGCCGCCAAGCCGGCCGCCCTCGAACTCATCCACGAGATGGGCCTCAGCGACCAAGTCATCGGCTCGAACGACCATCTCCGCGTCACCTACATTCTCAAAGGTGGCCGCCTTATCCCCATGCCCGACGGGCTGATGATGATGATCCCCACCAAGCTCCTCCCCGTCGCCATGAGCCCCCTGCTCGGCTGGGGAACCAAACTCAAAATGGGCCTCGAGTATTTCTCCAAGTCCAACCCCGACGCCCCCGAACGCTCCGTCGCCCAACTCGTCCGCGAACATTACGGCCAGGAAGCCGTCGACTACCTCGCCGAACCCCTCCTCTCCGGCGTATACGGCGGCGACCCCGAAAGCCTCAGCGCCAACGCCGTCCTCGGCCAGTTCATCGAACTCGAAAAGAATTACGGCTCGCTCACGAAGGGCACCCTCGCCCTCCGCGCCCAGCGCAAAGGCCCCGCCGGCTCGCTCTTCAAAACGCTCAAAGGCGGCCTCGGCCAGCTCATTGACACGCTCTCGCAGCGCCTCGAAGACAAAGTCGAGCGCCGCACCGCCACCGTGCAATCTATCGCCAAAATCCCCACCGGCTGGCGCATTGGCCTCGCCGACAACCAGACACTCGACGTCGCCAAAGTCCTCCTCGCCGCACCCGCCGGCCCCACCTCCAAAATCCTCTCGGGCCTCGACCCCGAACTCTCCGCCCTCCTCGCCTCCATCCCTTATAACAGTTCGATGACCATCGCCCTCGGCTACGACCGAAAGACCCTCGGCCACCCCCTCAATGGCTTCGGCTTCCTTGTCCCCAAGGTCGAACGCCGCAAACTCGTCGCCTGCACCTGGGTCGGCACCAAGTTCAACTACCGCGTCCCTGCCGATAAAGCCATCCTCCGCTGCTTCCTCGGCGGTGCCCATCTCGACGAAGCCGACGACCGGCTCGTCGCCGCCGTCAAAGGCGAACTCGCCGACCTGATGGGCGTCACCGCCGAACCCGCCTTCGTCTCCATCCAACGCTGGCGTAACGCCATGGCGCAGTATACTCTCGGCCACCAGCAGCGCGTCAAAACGATCCGCCAACTCGCCGCCCGCCACCCCGGCCTCGCCCTCGCCGGCAACGCCTACGAAGGAATTGGCATTCCGGACTGCATCCGCGGCGCCCGCGAAGCCGTCAAGCAGTTACGGTAGGGTAGCGTCCCATGCGCGGTCTCGGCCCGCTCTTCCTCCCCGCCCCCCGCCTAGCGCGAGGCCCGCCCTCCATCCGCGTCACCGTCACCGGCAAGAAAGGTCGCCACCTACCCGTCCTCACCGCCGCCGATTTCGACGTCTTCCGAAACGGCAAACGCCAGAAAATCGCCAGCGTCCTCGAGACGTCCGCCTCGCCATCGCCATGCTCATCGACGACCTCAGCCCCTCCCCCTCCAGCCGCCACGACACCCGCCAAACCCTCCGCGATTGCATCACCTCCAGCCTCGAACCCGGCGACCTCGTCTCCATTTACGAAACCTCCGCCGGCCTCGGCATGTCCAGCATCAACGGCATCTCCGTCGCCTCCCTCGACTTCCGGCCGACCGAACTCCGCGAAATGAAGGCCGGAGCCCCCGTCGCTCTTCCGATAGAACGCGAAGGTCAGCTCCACTTCGTCACCCTTGACTTGGTTTAATTGCTACAATCGGAACTCGATGAAATTTGGCGTTGTCGTCTTCCCTGGGAGTAATTGCGATCACGATGCACAGTACGCCGTGACGCAGAATGTCGGCGCGCAAGCCTCGTTCCTCTGGCATCAGGAATCCTCCGTTCCGTCAGATATTGACGCGATCATTCTCCCCGGTGGTTTCAGCTACGGAGACTACCTCCGGTGCGGCGCCATCGCGAAGTTCTCGCCCATCATCGGCGCCGTGAAGAAATTCGCTCACGCCGGTGGCCTCGTCATGGGCTTCTGCAATGGCTTCCAGATTCTCACCGAATCCGGACTCCTCCCCGGAGCGCTCGTCCGTAACAACGCGCTGAAATTCATCTGCCGCCCCACGCACCTCCGCGTCGAAACCTCGAACTCCCCCTTCACGAACACCGCCACCCCCGGCCAAATTCTCTCGCTCCCCATCGCTCACGGCGAAGGCTGCTACACCGCCGAACCCCACGTCCTCGACCAACTCGAAGCGGAAGACCGCGTGGTCTTCCGCTATGTCAAGAATCCCAATGGCTCCCTCCGCGACATTGCTGGAATCTGCAACGCCCAGCGTAATGTTCTCGGCATGATGCCCCACCCGGAACGCGCGGCCGACCCCCTCATGGGGTCCACCGACGGCCTCGTCCTGTTCCACTCCCTCATCGCCTCCCTAGCCGCTAAATAATCAATGAGCTCTATCACTCCGGAAGTCGTCGCCGCGCACTCTCTTACGCCGGACGAATACCAGAAGGTTCTTTCTCTTCTCGGTCGCGAACCCTCGCTCACCGAGCTCGGTATCTTCAGCGTCATGTGGAGCGAACACTGCTCCTATAAATCCTCGAAGATTCATCTGAAAAAGCTGCCGACCCGCAGCCAACTCGTCATCCTCGGCCCCGGGGAAAACGCCGGCATCATCGACATCGGCCACGGCTACGGCATCGCCTTCAAAATCGAGTCGCACAACCACCCCAGCTTTATCGAGCCCTTCCAAGGCGCCGCGACCGGCGTCGGCGGTATCCTCCGCGATATCTTCACGATGGGTGCCCGCCCCATCGCGGTTCTCGATTCCATCCGGTTCGGCCCCCTCGACGATCCCCAAACCGGCCCCCGCAACCGCCGCATTCTCGAAGGTGTCGTCGCCGGCATCGCCCACTACGGCAACTGCTTCGGCGTCCCCACCGTCGGCGGCGAGTGCGTTTTCCATAAGTCCTACGACGGCAATCCCCTCGTCAACGTCTTCGCCCTCGGCGTCATCCCTAAAGACAAAATCTTCTTCGGCCGCGCCGAAGGCATCGGCAACCCCGTCATCTACGTCGGCGCTAAAACCGGCCGCGACGGCATCCACGGCGCGACCATGGCCTCCGACGAATTTACCGAGGAATCGAAGCAAAAACGCCCCAACGTCCAAATGGGCGACCCCTTCCTCGAAAAGCTCCTTCTCGAAGCCTGCATCGAAGCCATGCACTCCGGTGCCGTCGTCGGCATTCAAGACATGGGCGCCGCCGGCCTTACCTGCTCCACCTCCGAAATGGGCAGCCGCGCCGGCACCGGCGTCGAAATCGACTTGATGCACGTCCCCCAACGCGAAACCGGCATGACCCCCTACGAAATCATGCTCAGCGAATCGCAGGAACGCATGCTCCTGGTCGCCGAAAAGGGCCGCGAACAAGAGATTTTTGACATTTTTGACAAGTGGGGCCTCGACGCCGCCACCGTCGGCGTCGTCACCGACGACGGCATGCTCCGGGTCCGCAACCACGGCGAACTCATCGCCGAAATCAACAATCGCGACCTCGCCGACGAAGCTCCCCTCTACGACCGGCCACACACGAAGCCGCACCGCAATGTGCCGATGGAAGCGCCGGCCTTTTCCTCCACCGATCTCAAAGCCGACCTCATCAGTCTCTTGTCGAGCGGCGACCTCTGCAGCAAACGCTGGATCTACGAGCAGTACGACTACATGGTCCGCACCAATACCCTCGCCGGCCCCGGTGGAGACGCGGCCATCGTTCGCATCAAAGAAACCGGCACCTCCGTCGCCGTCTCCCTCGATGGCAACGGCCGCTACTGCTACCTCGACCCCCGCGAAGGGGCCAAACTCGTCGTCGCCGAAGCCTGCCGCAACGTCTCCACCGTCGGTGCCCTCCCCGTCGCCGCCACCAATAATCTCAATTTCGGCAACCCCCAGCGCCCCGAAATCATGGCCCAACTCGTCGAAGCCATTGAAGGCATGGCCGACGCCTGCACGTTCTTTGAAACTCCCATCACCGGTGGCAACGTCAGTCTCTATAACGAGACCCTCGGCGAAGGCATCCTGCCCACCCCGGTCATCGGCATCGTCGGCCTCCTGCCCACTCAAGCCCCCGTGCCCAGCCGCTTCCAGGCCGAAGGCCTCACCGTCATGCTCCTCGGCGGCATCGGCTCTTCCGACGAAACCCACTTCGGCGGCACCCAATACGCCTACGTCCTCTTGAAACAGATGTGGGGCCTCCCCCCCGCCCTCGACATGGCCGTTGAAAAGAACGTCCACCTCGCCATCCGCGAGATCGTCGCCGCCGGCCTCGCCGCCTCCGCCCACGATCTCTCGGACGGCGGTTTCGCCGTTGCCCTCGCCGAAGCCAGTTTCGACGGTATCGGCGCCGTGGTCACGCTGCCCTCCTCCCCTCTCCGGCCCGAACTCCTGCTCTTCCACGAAGCACCGTCGCGAATTCTCCTCTCCACACATTCTCCTGAAGAAGTATCGAAACTTGCCGATACGCTCGGAGTGCCTGTTTCAGTTATCGGCAAAACCATCAAAGGTCAGGTCGTCATTGAGGGTCACCTCAGTTCGACCATCGAAGAACTTCAGCAGCCGTGGGCTTCGGCCCTGGAGAACGCGCTCCATGCATGAGACCGAAATCGATGATGACAAGCTCCACGAGGAATGCGGTGTTTTCGCCATCTACGGCCACGAAGAAGCCGCGAATCTCGCCTATTTAGGCCTCTACGCCCTCCAGCATCGCGGCCAGGAGTCCGCCGGCATCGCCTCCAGCGACGGCCGCCAGCTCATCTGCCATAAAAGCATGGGCCACGTCGCGGACATCTTCACCCCCGAAGTGCTCGCCGGCCTCCCGGGCTACATGGCCATCGGCCACACCCGCTACTCGACCACCGGCGATTCCAAAGCGCTCAACGCCCAACCCTTCAGCGTCGCTTGCAACAAAGGGCTGATCGCGGTTGCCCACAACGGCAACATCACCAACGCCGCCGAACTGCGCCGCGAACTCGAAGCCGAAGGCTCCATCTTTCAAGCCTCTAGCGATACCGAAGTAATTCTCCATCTCGTCGCCAAATCCCGCGAGCGGACCCTCGCCGCCGCCCTCCGCGAAGCTCTCTTGCAGCTCGAAGGCGCATTTTCTCTCGTTTTTCTCGCCAAAGATCGTATCATCGTTGCCCGCGACCCCCATGGCTTCCGGCCCCTCGCCATGGGCAAGATGGAGATCTCCAAGCACAAAATCGGCTACGTCTTCGCCTCCGAAACCTGTGCCTTCGACCTCGTCGATGCTGTCTATCAGAGCGAAGTCGAACCCGGCGAAATGGTCATCGTTGGTCCTGAAGGCGTCTCCCGCGAACAGTGGGCGCCCCGCCGCAACAAAGCCCATTGCGTCTTTGAACACGTCTATTTCTCCCGCCCGGATTCGCTTGTCTTCGGTCGACCGGTCCAGCAGTCCCGCGAACGGATGGGCCGTCTCCTCGCTAAAGAACATCCGGCCGACGGCGACATCGTCGTCCCGGTGCCAGACTCCGGCGTCGCTGCCGCCCTCGGCTACGCCGACGAAATCGGCATCCCCTTTCGTTTGGGTTTGATCCGAAATCACTACGTCGGTCGGACGTTTATCGAACCTTCCCAAGCCATCCGCGATTTCGGTGTGAAGCTCAAGCTCAACCCGGTCCGGCATCTCCTCGAAGGCAAACGCGTCATCCTCGTCGACGATTCCATCGTCCGCGGCACCACGTCCCGGAAAATCGTCCGCATGGTCCGCCAGGCCGGAGCCCGCGAGGTCCATCTTCGGATCTCCTGCCCGCCGACCATCAGCCCGTGTTTCTACGGAGTAGATACCCCGAATAAGCAGCAACTGATTGCCGCCAACTCCTCGAACGAAGAGATCCGTAAGTTCGTCGAAGCTGACTCACTCGGCTATCTTCCCATGGCTAAACTTACCGAAGCCGTCGGCGACCACAACCGCGACTTCTGTTACGCCTGTTACAGCGGTAACTACCCCACTCTCATTAACATCGAAGAGATGTCCCAGGACACCCCGCCCCTGGGCTAGGGTAAATTCATGGCCTCCGCTGCCTTGAAAACCTCCGTCGATGAATTTCTCGTCTTGCCAGAGGTCGATGGAATCAAGCGGGGGCTGCTTGACGGAGAGATCGTTGAGGTTCCCATGTGTGCCGCCAGCGAACCGCGCGAGGCAATCAAAGCCGAATCCTCCGTCGCCTCATCCTCTCCGCCGGTGAGCCAGAGAAGTTCGTAGTAGTGGCGGAGCCCCTCTACCGCTTCTCCGAAACCGAATCACTGATCCCCGATACAAGCGCCCTCATCAAGGACCGTCCCGGCATCCATGCCCGCGGACACATGACCTTCACCCCCGAAATCGTCGTCGAAGTCGTTTCGCCTGAGTCAGCCGAACAGCTTTTCCGTAAGGTCAATTCCTACCGCTCGCGCGGCGTCAAGGAAGTTTGGGTTGTCCTTCCGCACGATACCGAGGTCCTCATCTACGCTCCCACCGGCATCACCGAACTCCGCCGAAAAGAAATCCTAACCTCCCCCCTCCTCCCCGGCTTCGCGCTCCCTCTCGAAGAGCTTTTTTCCTAAATGCCCGCCGCTCGGCTAAGCTAGTGAGATGGCCTCCGCAGCAGTCAGGATCACCGTCGACGAATTCTTGGCCCTACCGGAAATCGAAAACCCGCACCGGGAATTGGTCCACGGCGAAATCTGGGAGGAGCCCGCTGAAAACAGGGGCGAGACTCACGAAATCGTCAAGAGCAACTTGGCCTTTGCCCTCAGCCTCTTCGCCGGTCGCCCCCGCCTCCTGATCGGCTCCTCCTTCTGGTTCGGCGACGCCATGCTCGTCCCCGACCTCAGCCTTCTGATCAACTCATGTGAAGTGGACCGCACCAGCATCCCCGACATCGCCATCGAAATCGTCTCCGCCGATTCCGCCACCCGTCTGATGGAAAAAATCGCCCTCTATCGCGAATCCGCCGTCTCCGAAATCTGGGTCCTCTACCCCCGGCGCGGAACCATTGCCATCTATACAAAAAATGCCGTCCGCGAAGTCCGCGAAACAGGCAGCCTAACCTCTCCCCTCCTTCCCGGCTTCGCCCTCCCTCTCGCGGAACTCTTCTCTTAAATGCCAGCGCTCGTATCCTCCTCCGCCCAATCCGTCGCGCATTCCCGTATCCGCGAACTTGCCGAAATCGCCCTCACCATGGACGGCGTCCACAAGCTCTTCTTCGGCGAATCCAATCTCCCCACGCCGACGTTCTTGAAGGAAGCCGCCGCCCGCGCGATGGCCGACGGCTTCACCACCTACTGCCCCAATGCCGGCCTGCTGTCAACACGCCAAGCCCTCGCCGACTACTACCAACTCCACCACGCCGTCACGCTCGACCCCACCCGCGAAATCATCGTAACCAGCGGCGGCGTCCAAGCCCTCAACGTCTCCATCCGCTGCCTCCTCAACCCCGGCGACGAGGCCCTTATCCTTACCCCCGCCTGGCCCAACGCCTGCTCCATGGTCGGCATGAACTCCGCCCGCGCCATCGAAATGGCCCAGCCCCTCTCCGGCGACCGCTACAGCATCGATTTCGACGCCCTCGAAGCCGCCGTCACCCCTCGCACCCGCTTCCTCATGTACACCACGCCCTCCAACCCCCTCGGTTGGGTGGCCACCCTCGAAGACCAACAGCGCCTTCTCGATTTCACCCGCCGCCACGGTCTCTGGCTCCTCGCCGACGAGGTTTATGAACGCCTCACCTACGGCCCCGCCAACATCGAACCCTCCATCCTGCGTCTCGCTACCCGCGACGACGCCGTCCTCGTCGCCCAGTCGTTTTCCAAGTCCTATTGCATGACCGGCTGGCGCCTAGGCTGGCTGATCGGCCGCGCCGACCTCATTGCCAAAGCCACCCAGCTCAACGAATTTATCGTCTCCTGTACTCCGCCGTTCGTGCAGAAAACCGGCGAAATCGCCCTCCGCGACGGCGAACCCTTCCTCGCCGAACTCCTCGCCATGCTTCGCGCCAACCGCGATTTTTGCGCCGCCGAGCTCCGCACCATGCCCGGCGTCACTGTTCCCGAACCCGATGGGGCCTTCTATCTCTTCCCCCAAATCAAGGGTCTCTCGGACTCCTTCGATTTCTGCAAACGCCTCCTGCTCCAAACCAAAGTCGGCCTCGCGCCCGGCGTCGCCTTTGGTAGCGGCGGCGAAGGCTCCGTCCGCCTCTGCTACGCCGTCGAAAAGCCCATCCTGGCCTCCGCTCTTGGCCTTCTTCGGGAGTTCCTCCAGAACAATTAAAGCCGATGGCCATCAAGACCCTTCTCGATAAGCTCGCCCTTTTTTTTGACGCCGACACCCGGAATGCCGGCTGGGAGTACGTCCAGACCCAACGCGTCAAAATTCGCCAGGGCAGCAAGTTCGCCGTCAAAGCCATCGCCCTCGGAACGCAGGAATACCGCGTCACCGTCCGCGTCGACGGCGGCGATGTCTATTTCTACTGCGGCTGCGAAACCTTTCGCAAAAAGGGCCCCTGCAAACACCTCTGGGCTACCGCCGTCGACGCCGAACGCCTCGGCTATCTCAGTGATATCCGCTGGACCAGCCTCGAACTCAATCTCAATATCGCCCAAGGCCCCGACGACCTCCCCGGCGAAGCCGGCCTCCCCAACTGGCGTCTCTACCTCCGCGATATCGACGCCAAAGCCAGCGTTACCCCCTCGCGCCGCATCGAACCCCGCCCCGAAAACGAGCAAATCCTCTACTTTGTCGACCCCCTCGATACCCTCCGCAACGGTCGCGCCATCTCACTGCAAATCCTCGCCCGCACCCCGAATCAAAAGGGCGGCGGCTGGAATCGAACCTACCCCCTCCGCCTGTCCCTCGAACAGCTTCAGGAGATGCCAGACCCCTCCGAGGACCGCGAAATCCTCCTCTCCCTCGCCGGCTCCCGCGGCGTCCTTTCGACTTACGCCACCTACCCCGCCGAAGAGATCTATACCAACTACGAACTCTCCCCCGCCCTCGGCCTCCGCCTCCTCCCCCTCCTCTGCGGCTCCGGCCGCTGCTTCCTCAAAAGTCCCAACTCCGAAGAACGGTCGCTCACTCAACCCCTCACCTGGGACCCCGACCCCTTCGGCTTCCGCCTCCTCTGGCAACAAGGCGGAGACGGCAGTTGGCAGATCTCCGCCGAGTTCTTCCGCGAAGACGAAATGCTCGCCCTCGATGGCTCTACTCTCATCGTTGCCGGGTCGTTTCTCCTCCACCGCCGCGCCATCGGCCCCCTCCGCGCCACCCAATCCATCCCCTGGATCCAGTTCTTCCGCTCCCAAGGACAGATCTCCGTCAGCGCCAACGAAATCGACGACTTCCTCCGCGAATCCATCAAGCGCCTCCCCGAAGAAGTCCTCCACCTCCCCCTCGCCCTCCGCTACGAACGCGTCGACGGAACCCCACATCCCGCCATCAAGCTCCGCCAGGCCCAGCGCCGCGTCGACCAGGACCCCTTCACCGGCCGCCCCGAATTCCAATACGCCCCCGGCCTCGTCGCCTCCGCCGAAGCTAAGTCCGACGCGCTCTTCCACCCCTCAGATCGCACAATCGTCCGCCGCGATCTCGCCGCCGAAGCCGCCGCCTTGGCGCTCCTTCCGGAGGCCGGCTTCCGCCCCGTGCAGTACGTTGGCGTGGAAGGCCCGTCCTGGGACATCTCCCCTGGCAAGCTCCTCCCCGCCCTCCGCAAGCTCTTCCAAGCCGGCTGGTACATCGAACTCCAAGGCCTCCCCATGCGCTCGGCCACCCGCATGAATGCCACCGTCTCCACCGGCATCGACTGGTTCGAACTCACGGGCGATGTCCACTTCGACGACCTCTCCGTCCCCCTCCCCCAGCTCCTCAAAGCCATGAGCCAAGGCGAGACCATGTTCAAACTCGAAGACGGCAGCATCGCCATTCTCGACGAAGCCCAGCTCAATCGTCTCCGCGGTCTGCTCCACCTCGCCGAACTCGAAAAGGGCCAGGTCCGCTTCAAGCGGAACCAAGTCGCCCTCCTCGACGCTCTTCTCCTCGCCCAACCCGACATAAAAGCCGACGAGACCCTCAACCACGCCCGCCGCGAGCTCCAAAACTTCCGCGGCATCGGCCCGACCCCCCAACCCCCCGGCTTCATCGGCACCCTCCGCGATTACCAACTCGAAGGTCTCGGCTGGCTGCTCTTTCTCAATAAATTCCGCTTCGGCGGCTGCCTCGCCGACGACATGGGCGTCGGCAAAACAGCCCAAGTTCTGGCTCTGCTCGAAATGCGCCGCTCCGCCCGCGCCGCCGGCGAAGCCATCCCCCCCTCGCTGGTCGTCGCCCCCCGTTCGCTCATCTTCAACTGGCAGCGCGAAGCGGCCCGTTTCACCCCCGAACTCCGAACACTCGACTTCACCGGCCTCGCCCGCTCCCTCGACGATCTCGATCAGTACGACGTCATCTTCACGACCTACGGCACCCTTCGCCGCGACATCACTACCCTCCAAGAGATCACCTTCGATTACGCCATCCTCGACGAGGCCCAAGCCATCAAAAATTTCGGTTCCTCCTCCGCCAAAGCCGCCCGGCTCATCAAGTCCAACCACCGCCTCACCATGACCGGCACCCCGGTCGAGAACCACCTCGGCGAACTCTGGAGCCTCTTTGAATTCCTCAACCCCGGCATGCTCGGCCACGCCTCGGTCCTCAAGCTCTCCGGTGCCGGCTCCCGCACGGTCGCCCCGGAAACCCGTGACCTCCTCTCCGCCGGTCTTCGTCCCTTCCTCCTGCGTCGTACCAAGGAGCAGGTCGCCAAAGAACTCCCCGCGAAGATCGAGCAGACCCTCTTCTGCGAGCTCGACGCCGACGAGCGCAAGCTCTACAACGAACTCCGCGACCACTACCGCGCTTCCCTTCTTTCGGGAACCTCCCGCACCTGGAACAAGCGTAAGCTCCAGGTGCTCGAAGCGCTACTCCGCCTCCGGCAGGCCTCGTGTCACCCCGGTCTCATCGACAAGAAACGGGCCGCCGGTTCCAGCGCCAAACTCGATACGTTGCTCAGCCAACTCGACGAAGTCCTCCAGGAAGGCCACAAGGCGCTGATCTTCTCCCAGTTCACCTCCTTGCTTGCGCTCGTCCGCACTCAGCTTGATGCCCAAGGCCTGACCTACGAGTATCTCGACGGCAAAACGAAGGACCGCCAAGCCCCGGTCGAGCGCTTCCAGTCGGATCCCAATTGCAAGCTGTTCCTCATTAGCCTGAAGGCCGGCGGCGTCGGCCTCAACCTGACGGCGGCCGATTATGTCTTCCTCCTCGACCCCTGGTGGAACCCCGCCGTCGAGGCACAGGCCATCGACCGAACCCATCGGATTGGCCAGGACAAGCCCGTCTTCGCCTACCGTCTCATCGCGAAGGATACGGTGGAGGAGCGGGTCCTCGAACTCCAAAACTCCAAGCGCGAACTCGCCACCGCCATCCTCAGCGAAGACAACGCCCTCGTCTCCAAGCTCCAACCCGAAGATCTTGCCCTACTACTCTCCTAGCGTCTTTGCCAACGATTTCCGAAAGCGAACGAACCCGGGGAGCTCCGCTACATTTTCAAAAGTAGCGATCTGCTCCGCGACACGGTGTACCGCACGTTCGGGCGAAAAGCTCTTCAGTCGCCTACCCGTATTCCCACTGGCCAGTTTCAATGCTCCGTGGAGCCGCTGTTTCGGGTTGGGCAACCTCTCCAGCTCTGCAATCTTTGGTCGTCCCAAATCGATCTGACCGTTCGGGTACCCCGCGGCCCGACGGATCCGTCAACAGCCAAGCCTCGGTCATCCGCACCGGTACGACGATGGCCGTTCGATGAACACCTGCGACCGTAGCTACGGCATTCCGTATTCCTTACTCCCGCACCTCCGGTTCTTCGCCGTCGGCATCTCGGCGCACCACCAGTACATCGCAAGGGTAAAGCGTCACCTTCGGCACTCGCGAAGAATTGACCAGCCCTACTCGCCAAAACTTTTCGACCAACCGGTCCCGACGGCGCTGCCTCTCCGACGAGCATGGGCTTGTGGCGCTCGATCTGGCCGCGCGGGCAAAACGTCGGTGCCTAAACCCATACAACTATATACTCGCCTGCGGCACGGATGAGGAAGGTCCTGCCCGTCGGCATGCCACGCGGCATGATCAGTTTGCGATCTGGTCAAGTCTATTCGAGCAGAGGTGGTCAATTCCTGGGGGGCGCCGAGGAGCGTGACACTCCCCGCCGGGCGTTGGCGCAAATCACCCAGTCGTCCCAGTCGGCGGAAATCATCGAAGTAGATCTCGCTCTCGACCCGTGGGTGGTATCTGCCGAGCGCCCACTTCAAAAGTGGACGCAGCACCTCATCGGACGAGCCCTCAGCGCTGATTTTGAAGCGAACGCTCGTGCCGCTGGGTCGAACGATCGCTTGAGCTGCTGCTGATCGTGGACCAACTTCTTCTCGTCGACGCCAGGCCCGCTGCGGTATACCGGGTTAAGGTACGAAGACAAAAGACCTGGAGGGACGGAACGGTCAGCCAATTTTCCACGCCAAGTCCCAACCAGCCCGTTCACCTTCAACCCCGCGTTTGAACCCCGCCGGTTCGCTACCACCAAATCCTGCGGCGCCACGTTCTGAAACACGCTCGGGCTATGGGTATTAAAGATAACTTGCCGGTTTACGTTGTCATCCCCAATCGCCTCCTCCGGATCAACAGAAATACTATATAGCACTTTTAGCACCGAAAGTATCCGCGAAGGGTGTAGTCCATTCTCCGGTTCCTGCTCAATCAGCGCCAAGGCCAGAAAGCGAAGCGTCCCGTCCGAAAGCGAGCTCGCTGGAGATCTCCCGTTGCCTCCCTGCGAAACTATCAACGTCACTAGCTGGCAGCGCTCATGCCGCTCGTCCCAAACGCCCTTCACCTCGTCAATCAGGTCCGCCAATCGATTCGCCATTCGCGCACACACCTGGCTGTCCGCCAGAGTACGCTCGGCGTGCTCTGGCGCAAACACTGGAAACGTCAACTCCGGCTCCCGCGCCGCAGCAAACCGATACAACGCCGCCGCCGAAAGCAAGACGGCGCCCGCATCGCCGAAGGCTCCAACTGCAGCTGCATCCAAGACCGCATCTCCTTCCGCGCCAACGCCAACGCCACCGTCGGCCCGTCCGCCCTAGTCGCCGTCGCAAGAACCGTCCGCGGCAGCGCGTCCAACACGAACGGCCGCGGCCGCCCGCTATTGCCGTCCTGATGCAACTGTACGATCCGTCGACCCTCCTCCAGTTCAGTGGAAATGAAGGGTGCCGTGCGGTGCTTGACCATCACCACACTATCCCGCCAAATGCTCTTGCTATGCGGAAACAGCAGCGCCTCCCCGCGGATCCGCCCCCGCGCCCTCCCGCCAACCCACCACCAGTTCGTATCGCAAAAAGGTCGCTGAAGCCTCAACCTCCTACCCCAAATCATCAATCCCCCTTCGCCTGGACAATGATCTCCGCCACAAACCGCATCTCGTCGGCATGCTTGCTCCCGTCGAAAGAAAACAGCCGCCGCGGGTCACCCGTCCCGTCTCCGCTCCGCACCCCCAACGCCGTATCCAGCAACGTATTGTCCGCCCGTCGCCGCAGGAAAATCGATCGCGTCAAAGACCTTCGGCTTCCCAATCCCATTCGCCCCTGCAATGCACGTCAACGCTCCAAATCGCAGGTCGAAGTTCACCAGGTTCTTGAATCCATCCACCTGCAGCCGTACCGATATGCTCGCCAACCTCGCAAAATACGATAACGTATCTTAATGCAGCTTTCCCGCCGCGAACTCCTCTCCGCCGCCGCCCTTCCTTGGGCCCCCAGCCGTCCCAAAATCGCCGCAATCATCACAGAGTACCGCAAACACTCCCACGGCCAACACATCGTCGACCGCTTCCTCGAAGGCTACGGCTGGGACGGCGAACACCACCACCCCGCCATGGACCTCGTCTCCCTCTACGTCGATCAGCGTCTCAGCGGCGACCTCACGCCCGACCGCGCCGCTCGCTTCCCCGGCATGAAGGTCTATCCCACCATCGCCGAAGCCCTCACCGCCGGCACCTCCAAGCTCGCCGTCGACGGCGTCATGCTCGTCGGCGAACATGGCCGCTACGCCCGCAACGAAAAGGGCCAAACCAAGTACCCCCGCTACGAGTTCTTCAAGGAAATCGTCAAGGTCTTCGAAGCCAGCAATCGCGTCGTCCCCGTCTTCAACGACAAACACCTATCCTGGAACTGGGACTGGGCAAAGGAGATGTACGACACCTCCCGCAGGATGAAGTTCCCCCTCATGGCCGGCTCCAGCCTCCCCGTCACGTGGCGCACCCCGTCGGTCGAATTTCCCACCGGCACCCGCGTCGAAGAAGCGATGTGCGTCTGTTACGGCGGCGTCGATAGCTACGACTTCCACGGCCTCGAAACCATCCAGTGCATGGTCGAACGCCGCAAGGGCGGCGAGTCCGGCGTCGAATGGGTCCAGGCCTATCGCGGCGCCGAGTTCTGGGCCGCCTACAAAGAAAAAGTGTGGCCCACTGAACTCGTCGAAGCCGCCCTCTGCCGCAGCCATACGCTCGTCCCCGCCCGCGAAGGCTTCAACGACATCTTCCCCACCGTCGACGACATGAAGCGTATCGTCAAGAACCCCGTCGCCTACCGCTACAAGCACTCCGACGGCCTCATGTCCACCATGATCCTGATGAGTGGACTCATCCGCGACTTCAACTTTTCCGCCCGACTAACCGGCCAGCGCGACCTGTTCTCGACGCAGATGTACCTCCCCATGCCCGACGGCCGGACCACGTTAGCCAACTTCTTCAGCCCCGTCGTCTACAACTCTGAGCTGATGTACCTCACCGGCAAAGAGACCTACCCGCTCGAACGGACGCTGCTTACGACCGGCCTCACCGCCGCCGGTGTCGAGAGCCTGCACATCGGCCAAAAGCGCTTCTCGACGCCCCATCTCAACATCCGCTACCAAGCCACGAAAGAGTCCACGTTCTGGAGGTCGTAATGAAACGCATCGCCGTCGTCACCACCATCTATAAGTACCTCTCCCACGCCCAGCACATGGGGGACCGCTTCCTCGTCGGCTACCCGCACGAAGGCCGCTGGCACAAGCCGGACATGCAGATCGTCTCGCTCTACGTCGACCAAAAACCCACCGGCGACCAGAGCCAGGCCCGCGCCACCGAGTTCGGTTTTAAGGTCTATCCCACCATCGCCGAAGCCCTCCGCTGCGGTACCGCCAAGCTCGCCGTCGATGCCGTCCTCATCATCGGCGAACACGGCGACTACCCGAAAAACGACCTCGGCCAGGTTCTCTACCCGCGCCACGAATTCTTCAAGCAGTGCGTCGAGGTCTTCGACAAGGACGGCCGCGCCGTTCCCGTCTACAACGACAAACACCTCTCCTACAGCTTCGAAAAAGCCAAGTGGATGCTCGACCAGGGCAAGCGCCTGCAGTTCCCTATCCTCGCCGGCTCCTCCCTGCCCGTCACCTGGCGCCTGCCCGATATCGAGATCCCCCTTGGCAGCCAGATCGACGAAGCGTTGATGATCGGCGTCGGCGGTTCCGACCCGATGGACTACCATGCCCTCGAAGCCATGCAGTGCATGATCGAACGCCGCAAGGGTGGCGAGACCGGCGTCAAGTCCGTCCAATTGCTCACTGGCGATGCCGCCTGGAACGCGCCCTATTCGAAGGAACTTCTCATCGCCGCCCTCTCCCGCAGCGATACGCCCAAGGGCCTCACCGAGACCGACGGCCGCACCCAAAATCTCGTCGCCAGCGGCGAACTCCGCAAGCTTGTCCCCCAGCCCGCCGCCTATCTCATCGAGCACAACGACGGCCTGAAGACTACCCTGCTCATGCTCAACGGAGCCGTCCAGGATTACACCTTCGCCGCCAAGGTTCGCGGCAAAGGCACCATGTCCACCCAGTTCCTGCTCACGCCGGTCCCGAACGTCACCTACTCGGCCTGCCTCGTCAGCAAGATCGAAGAGATGTTTGCGACTGGCCGCGCGCCCTACCCCGCCGCGCGCACGCTGATCGTCTCCGGCATGCTCGAAAGCTGTCTCCAGTCGAAGGCCAAAGGCAGCCAACTACTCTCGACGCCGCACCTTAGCGTCCGCTACAACGCCCCCACCAAAAGCCAGCATGCTCAGCGCTAAGCTAAAGAGCGATGAAGCTCTTCGCCGCCCTACTCCTCAATAGCGCCCTGCTCGCGCAAACCCCGAACCTGGATCAACTGAAGAAGGAAGCCATCGCCGGCGTCGACGCCCGGTCGAAGATGGTCCAGGAGATCGTCGACATGGTCTTCAGTTTCGGCGAACTCGGCTTCCAGGAAGTCGAGACGTCGAAGTACCTCACGGGCGTCCTCGAAAAGAACGGCTTCCAAGTGCAGCGCGGCGTGGCGGGCATCCCCACCGCCTGGGTCGCCACTTACGGACAAGGCAAGCCCGTCATCGGCTTCATCACGGACATCGATAGCATCCCCCGCGCTTCGCAAAAGCCCGGGGTTGCCTATCATGACCCCATCATTGAGGGAGCCCCCGGCCACGGCGAAGGTCACAACTCCGGCAACGCCGTCAACCTTGTTGCGGCCATTGTCCTGAAGGATCTGATGATCAAGTACGGGATCAAAGGAACGCTGAAAATCTACCCCGGCGTAGCCGAAGAACTGGTCGCGACCAAGGCTTACTACATCCGCGCCGGTCTGATGAAGGATCTCGACATCATGTTGGGCTGCCACGTCGGCGCGGAATTCGCCACCTCCTACGGCCAACCCGCCATGAACAGCGGCCTCGTCTCGATGCAGTTTACCTTCAAGGGCGAAGCCGCCCACGCCGCGGGAGCCCCGTGGAGGGGGCGCAGCGCCCTCGATGGCGTCGAGCTCATGAACACCATGTGGAACTACAAGCGCGAGCACCTCCGGCCGGAGCAGCGGTCCCACTACGTCATCACGAATGGCGGCGACCAACCCAACGTCGTCCCCGAAGAAGCCACCGTCTGGTACTACTTCCGCGAGCAGGACTTCCCCCGGATCAAGGAGATGCAGGAGTTTGGCGCGACCATGGCCAAGGCGGCCAGTATGGCATCCAGCACCACAGTCTCGCAGCGCGTTGTCGGCTCGGCGTGGCCGGGCCACTTCAGTAAGCCGGTCGCCGAGGTGCAGCAAAAGAACATCGACCTCGTCGGCATGCCCAAATGGAGCGAGGCCGACCAGACGCTGGCACGTGAGCTCCAGCGCGAAGTCCGGTCGTCGAAGGTGGAGCCCCTCCCCGACAAGGTTAAAGCCCTCGAAGCCCCGCAACCCTGGACGGGCGGCGGCTCCGACGACGTCGGCGATATCTCCTGGATCATGCCGATGACCTACATGCGCTACCCCGCCAACATCCCGAACCTTCCAGGGCATCACTGGGCCAACGCCATCGCCGAGGCCACGCCCATCGCCCATAAGGGCTCAGCCGCGGGCGCGAAGGTGCAAGCCGCCACCGCCCTCGACTATCTCCTTCGCCCCGAGTTGCTAGCCGAAGCCTGGAAGTACTTCAAGGAGGTGCAGACCAAGGACCAGCAGTACAAGCCGCTGATGGCCGATACGGATCAACCGGCCATTGAGTTGAACCGCGAAAAGATGGACCGCTACCGGGAGCAGATGCGGAAGTTCTACTACGACCCGGCGAAGTACGGAACGTATCTCGACCAGCTCGGCATCACCTACCCGACACTGAAAAAGTAGACACCCGTTCGAAGCGCCGCGCCGGTATCGCGGCGACGGCGGCATAAGGCATTCGGTCGGCCGGGCTGACTTCGAAAAGCAAATCGCCCAGGAACCGGCTCAAGGGCACCACCGCCGCGAGGCCGCCGACCACTCCGACCACCGCCAGCGTAACAGCGTAGCGGAGGAACATGGCCGCTACGCTGCCCCGCTGCGCCCCCGGGCGCCAAGTGAATGTCGATCACGCCCAACAGCAGCGCCATCCCGGCGACGATCGAGAGCATCGTCAGCGTAAACGAGGTCCGCGCCATCAACCGTTCATAAGGCACCCGCATCATTCGGGCGGTGGCTCCAGCCCGTGGGGTCCTCAGGACGAACGCCAAACTCGGGCGACGAGAGAATGGCCGGGAGACAATCGTCGGTGCCATACGGCCCGCCCCATTGCCGCGTTCGTTGCCCGCTACGGCAATCACCTCTGACCACCTCTCCTTCGGACTCCCGCGAATCCGCCTGCCGATCGCCGATTGGGACGAGCCCCAAAACTCTGTCGCCAAGTTCTCTGAAACCATCGCTACCGGCCGCGCCTGATGCGAGTTGCCCATGGTCGAGAGGTACTCCGGGCCAACGACATTGTAGCGCCGCATCGGCGGAATTTCGCCATCCCAACTCCTCTGCTTAATGAGTTTGACCCGAAGCTCATAGCCACCTCACCATGGCTTTTCGTCAGCTTTGTCGAGCCGAGGTTTGGGCTCCAGCACTTCATCAAACACGACGTATCCGATGGCGTCGAAGTGATCCTTTACCGAAAAGAACAGTCGCTTTCGAGCATCCTCAATGTCGACAAAATCGGCATCCATCGAAAAGTTGAGATCGAGCGACGTGCGTTCGGTGAGCCCGTGAACGAGGCTCAACGCGTTCCCGCCTTTCAGAACCAAATGCTCGAAAGGCAAATCGTCGGAAAAGAGCGCCGCAAGGGTTACCCTTCGGATCTCGTCAAAAGTCATCAGCAGCATCCTTTCGAACGCACCACGTGGCGCGCCCGCAAATGTTCTCGACCCTCAAACTCGAAGATTGCCATGTGTTCGAATTTATATTTCGTTCTTTTCCAATCACTTAGAAAAATCGCTCCCCCCGTTCCTCCCCCTCTCTTCCCAAAACTAGAAATCGGCGGTACCCCTCCAACTCAATTTCACAATCAGAAGATTACAAATGCTCACCATGGAAGAGTTCGACCAACTGCGTCCTTATGACGCCGACGCCAACTTCGAGGGGGCGTCGGCCCATCTCATCGAGAAACTCGACGCCGAGCTGCGCCAGGCTAAAAGCTCCATGTTCGACGCCTTTCCCCCGGAGAAATGGCGCGGACCCTCGCCAATCGAGCGAACGCCCAAAAGTCAACCGGTCCAAAAACGCAAAAAGGTAAAGCAGCCTCCAGCACGAACAATCATCTGGCCCACGGCCTCTGCTCCGAATCGTTCATCCTCCGTGGCGAAACCGCTGACGATTCCGAGGCGCTCCTGGCTTCGGTTAAGAAAGGTATATAGCCCGGTCAACGAAGAAGAGGCCATCCTCACCGACAAACTCGCCCAAGCTCTCTGGCGCTTCAATTGGGCCCATGGCAGCGAAACGCAGATGTTCCAAGTCAGCCAGTGCCACCGACTGCAATCCCTTCGGCACTCGCGAAGAATTGACGAGCCCTGCTCGCCAAACTTTACCAACAACCGGCCCCGACTGCGCTGCCTCTCCGACGAGCATGGGCTTGTGGCGCTCGGTCTGGCCGCGCGGACAAAGGTCGGTGCCTAAACCTATGCAACGATGTACGCGCCTGCGGCGCGGATGATGACGGTCCCGCCCGTCGGCATGCCACGCGGCATGATCAGTCTGTGATCTGGTGTCTATTCGAGCAGAAGTGGTCAACTTCTGGGGGCCCCGAGCAACCCTCCCACTTTAACAATGACGCCGATGTGGAATCCAAGGATATGACGCAGTTCCCGGGCGACAACACGCTCACGCCGGCCTTCATCGCGGACTTCGTCGATCGCATCAATCGGTGTGTTCCCTCAACGCATTGCGGCACACTCAGGAAAAGGGGGGCAATCTCTACAAACCGGTCGTCGAGGTAGCCGAAGTAGCGGAAGTCATCCCGCCTGCTGAGCAAGAAAAGGTGGCGACCGCCACGTCTCCGATTCAGCATCCGTTCGATCAGCTCGCCGAATTTGGCTTCGAATCGAAAAGCACCGCTGCCTGCGAACCGTATCACGATCTTTGACAACCTGGCCTCAGAACCGCTACACCCGAAGTGTCGGTCCGCCCCGAAGGCAAAGTTCAGACGCAAAGGACCGTGGGTTCGAACCGCAAAACTGAGCCGCCAACAGTGTCTGGGGCAGTAAGGGGCAAAACGTCAAAATTGGCTTCGAATCGAAAAATGAAACTCCGAGCCCTAGGGGAATCGCTCCTCCCGCAACACTGGCGGTGGCTTCGAATCGCAAACCCGGTCAGCCGCCCTGCGGCGCTCCGGGGCATCGAGCTCTTCGGAGCGGCCAACCCCCGCTACTCGTCCGACTCGTCCAGCTCGACCATCGCCTTAATCAACTCCGGCTGTCGCAGCAACCCACCAAACTCCCCTGGCACATCCCGCAACCGGATCCGCGCATTAATCCACGGCTCCGTGTTAATCTCCCCGCGCTCAATCATCCCAATCAACCGCGGAAACTGGTGGCAACTGTTCCGGCTCGCATACAGCGTCACCTCCCGCCGATGAAACAACGGATCATCGAGCGCAACTGCGTCCTTGCACAACCCCACAAAAACCAGCCGCCCCGCCGGGGCCACATGCTGCAAACTCCGCGCCATCACCGCCGCCACGCCCGTCGCATCGAACACCACATCCGCCAATTCCTCGTCCGGCTCCGCTTTCGCTTCCACGCCGAACCGCCCGACAAACGTCCTCCGCAACTCACTCTGCTCAATCACCCTTACCGTCGCCCCGGCCGCCAACGCAAACTGCACCACCGCCAATCCAATTGGCCCCGCCCCCACTACGATCGCCGTCTCGCCCTTCGCCAAGCCCGACCGCTGCACGGCATTCGCCCCAATTCCCAAGGTCTCCACTAGCGCCAACTGGTCCAAGCTCAGGCTCGTCGAAGGATGCAGCAGGTGCGCCGGACACGACAAATACGGCTGCATCCCCCCGTCCACATGGATTCCAAACAGCCGCAGCGTCTCGCAGCAGTTTGGCCGATTCTTGCGGCAAGCCCGGCACGTCCCACAGCTAATGTAAGGTTCCAGCGCGCACCGGTCACCCGGCCGCAGCCCGCCGGCGTCCTCGGGCACGGTCACCACCTCGCACCCCAACTCATGCCCAATGATCCGCGGATACGAATACGCCGGATGCCGACCGTGGAAGGCATGGAAGTCGCTCCCACAAATGCCCACCCGCCGGATCCGCACCAGCGCCTCGCCCGGTGCCGCAACCGGAGTCGGCACCTCGGACTCCACAAAACGCCCCGGCTCCTGCAACGAAATTGTTCTCATCCACTACCCTTTAAAAGTAAAATCGCAGCCTGGCTCCGACGGTCCGCGACTGCACCACTCGCGTCCCCACAAACGCCGATTGGAAGTTATAAAGCGCCGTCTGATTCCCAATATTCGACACCTGCAAGTTCACGTCCCAAACCTTCCGCTCCTTCCGCAACCGCTCATATCCTACCACCACGTCCACAATCGTCCGCGGCCGCGTCCTTGGCGGGCTACTCAGCAGATTCGTATACGGCAGCAAATCAAAGTAGTCCGGATCCCGCTTCACCTCTTCCGGGTCCGCCCCACCCGTGACCAAGCCGCTATCGTGCCGCGCCGAAACCGTCGAGTAAAACCCCCGCCGATGCGTATAGTTCATCACCGTCTGCAAGCTCAGCTTCTGGTCGTGGTCAATCACAAACGGCCCCTGATTCAGTAGGGTCACGTTGCCATTGCCGATGTACAGCCCGCCGATAAACGGCGGCGTCGAAATGGCCCGCGAATGGGTTACCGCGAGGCTCCCTGATAGCCCCCGCCACGGGGTCATGACCAGACGGCTCTCGACTGAATTCACCCGAATCGCCGACAATTGCAGCGGAAACACAATCGGGGTGTTGAAGAAGTTGTTCACGTCCTGCTGGTTCCGTGCGTTTTTGTGATAGAACGACGAGTTCACGCTGAACCGCCGCCCCAGCGATTGCTGAAACCCGACCTCCATCAGGTTCTGCCGCTCCGGCCGAATCCGCTGCACCGCACCGCCGGTCGTCGCCCGAATGTCCGGGTCCACCAACACGTTCGCCTTGTCCGAATTCGAAACCAGCAGGTTTTCGTTCTGCGGCGTCTGCAGCAGCCGGTTGTACGAGGCCCGAAACACCGTCCCAGTCCGCTTCAAGTGGTACGAAGCCCCCACACGGGGCTGCCACAACGTCGCATCCACCAGGAACCGGTAGACGTCATACCGCACGCCCAACGATACCTGAAACGCCCCCAGCTTAATCGAATCCTGGAAATGGCCCGAATAGAATCCGCCCGTGCCCGCCTCCTGAAAGCGGAACAGCCGCCCGCCGCGCGTCAAGTCAAACGGCCGCAGCGTCTGCAAGTAGTTCTCCGTGTCCGCCGGGTCGTTGAAGCCTAGGTCCGTGATCCCAAAGGTGAACCGCTCCCGGATTGGGATCCGCTGCAAATCAACGCCCCCCCGAATGTTATGCCGCCCTCGCACCGTCGCGTACCGATGGGTCAAGGCCACCGTCGTCAACCGCCGCTCCTGCGATGCCGTAACCGGCGTATCCCCCGCGCTCGGCAGCAGAGCCGAAGTCGACGTCCGCACGGAGTAGTTCATCTCGTAAGTCGACCGCGGATCGAGCGTCCGGACCCAGTTGAAGGCCGTCGAGAAGTCCCCTAGCTCCTGCCGCTGGTCCATCCCATTGGCGTGTTGGCTCCGCAGGTTCGCCAGTTGAAATGGCGCCCGGCCCATTAGAAAATTCACCCGAAACACGTCCTTATCTGACGCCTGATAATCGAGGCGCAGAAACCCCCGGGACGAGTTCCCCCCGTTGTGCAGGTTATCGAGCGACACCGAGTCGAGATACCGGTTCGACTTCATCGTGTTCACCAATCCGGAGTACCCGAACCGTTTGTTCTGCCCCGCAAACTGCGTCACCTGCCCCATTGTGTCGTAGCCCGCCGCGCTCAGCGCCGTGCTGCCCATCAGGCGCCGATCGGTCCCCAGCCCGCTCTTCGTATTCACGTTGATCACCGCCGCAATCTTCGCCCCGTACTCGGCCGGAATATTTCCGGTGAAGATCTCGACGCTCTGCACAATGTTCGGATCCACGGCGTTTGCGAACGCCCCCGTCAGTTGGTCCGTAATCGGCATCCCGTCAATCACAAACGACATCTGGGTGTGCGCCCCGCGCGGGTGAATTGACCCATTAGCGTTCTGCGCAAACCCCGGAAAGGTCTGTACCACCGCCTCCAGTCCACGATTGCCCACCGACAACACCAACCGCTCAATCTCTTTCTGATTGATCTGCGCCCGCGTCCCCGTGTCCTCCGGCGTCACCAAACTCACCGTTTCAAACGCCGAGACGGTCGTCGACGATTCCGCCGTCATCACCTTCAGCCGCACGGCCACCGTCTGCGCCGCGGCGTTCGAGAACGTAATCGACTGCTCGTGGATCTGAAACCCCGCCGCGCGCACCGTGAGCTCATAGGTCCGCAATGGGATACTGGCGAGCTGAAAGCTCCCGTCCGGCTTCGAGTCCACAGCCTGTTCAAAGCCGGTCAGCGCGTTCTTCAACTGCACCCGCGCGCCGCCCACTCCGGCGCCCGATGGGTCCGTCACCGAACCCGTCACCGAGGCCGTGGTCTGGCCCCACAACGTACAAATACACGCCGTCACTGCCGCTAGGGCGAACCGAGAAACGAACACATACACCTCGCAATCAATCGAATTTGGTCAGGAGAACTGGACGAAATTAGCTGATTGAGCCGGTGGCCCGCGAACGCCAAACTCACGGACGACCGCGAACTCCGGCCGCAGTTCGCGCGGCGCGAAGACCTTCACGATCATCACAAAGACAACGAGGGACACCAGCGTCGAGCCTGCCGCTTCGGCTACGGCTTGGTCGATATTGTTCAGCGAACAGTCAAACGGCTTGCCGACTTGGTGCTGATGCAGGGGTGAATAGACGGCAATGGCCAGGAACAGAACCAAGAGCCCCGTCAACATCGCCGACACTCGCGCTCGCGTCAAACCCACACTCTAGTATAGAGCGGGAACCGGTTGCCGTTCCAGAGCAACGTCCTGTAAGTCGGACCAGCCGCAGTTGCCCGTATTGCGCACGAAGGTGATCGTATCCACGGCAAAGCTCCGCGGTCCCCTATACTCCGCCCAGCGTTTTTGACACAGCGCGAGCGCCGCCTCAAACTGGTCCGGCTTCAACTCCTGGCCGAGTGTGATGTGCGGATGATACGAAAACGGTTCTGCATAAGCCAGAGCTCCACTGTTCAAATCATCATGCATCGCGGCTAGTTCGTCGCGCCCATAGGCCAACTCGATATAGATGACGTTGGTCACCGGAAACACCCGTAACTCTCCGAGCTTTACCGTCAACGGCGCGTGTCGCTCGGCCACCTCGCCAATCCGCTGCTTCGCCGCTTGCTCATCGCCGGCTAGTAGCCGCGGAGGCAGCAGCGACACATGCGATCGTAACCGGCAACTCGGCACCAATTCCTGGCGCAAGTTGTAGAGAAAATTCCCTAGCGTGCCGTTGATGTAGGCAACAAGACCGTACACAGTCTGGTGTCCCGACGAGGGGTCCATATGCCTATATCTTAGCGGGAATGCCCGCCGGGTGTTCGGGGACGATCCACTTGGCCTCTTCGAAGCCCACGTACTTGTACAACTGAATTTCGCCGAGCTCGGTCTCCAGAATGTCCCCCACCTGCAGCGCCGCGTCCGTCGTCTTCAGTTGCTCCCAAGCGTCGTAGGGGTTGGCCGCGTCCACGCTCCCGCCTTCTTCGAAGTCCTTCAGCTTTACCGGCGTCACGCCGCTCGTGTGGGGGGCCCATCGAAAGTTCTGCCGAGGCGTGTCCTTCATTCGAAATATGCGATACGTTGGCATAAACCTCATTATCGCGCAGCCGCCTCCCCCTGCGCGATCCATCGTTCGATGCGGCCCCGCTCCCACACCGCCGCATGGCGCAGCGAACCCAACCGCTCCTGCGGCTCAATCCGTCGCACGTTCGGCCCGTCCACCGCCGGGCGCTGCCAAGGAAAATGCGTCCACACGTTGATCACCACAATCTCGGTAGGCCCAATCTCCTCTGCCGCCCACACCGGACACACCGTCCGCAGCCCACCGTCGAACGATAACCCACCCTCCAACCGTTTCGCCGCCAGCAGCCCCGGCACGGCGCACGAAGCCAGCAGATGGTCCACCGTCACTTCGGTATCCCAATAGACGCGGTTCGCCAGTCGCGGCCCCTCGCACACCGCCACCCCTAGCCGCACCTTGGGTCGATACCGTTCCGTGAGCTGTCCGATGAAAGCCTCGAGCGCCGAGGTATCCAAGATCCCGTCGCCCCAGTATCGCGGCCACTTTAATCCCGCCTTCTGCTCGAGCGTTGACCACAGGGTGCAGAGCTCTTCCCCGCTGACCCCGCTCGCGATCATCCACGCGTTCAGGGCCCCCGCCGACGCCCCCACCACCACATCGGGCTGAAACGACCGGGACAGCTCCCGCCAAGCCCCGGCTTGAAACGCGGCGAACATCCCACCTCCACCCAGCACCAGCGCTCGTTTCGCCATTCCTCCATTCTCCGCTGAATGTCACAATAGAAGACGATGTCTCCCGATCTCCCGGCCGTCCGCGCTGGCCATCTGCTGAGTCGCGGTTTATGGAGCGAAGCCCACAACGTGGCGCAGGACCTTCACACCCCCACGGGCAGCTACTGGCACGCCATCATCCATCGGGCCGAACCCGACGAGTTTAACGCCGGCTACTGGTTCCGCAAAATCGGCCATCACCCTGTTTTCGAACAAATGGGAGTCCCCTGGGACGTCGACGCTTTCACCCACGCCACCCCCGCCCAACGGGAACGCGAAATCGAACTCCTCCTCGACTATTGCAAAAGGACCGGTCAATGAAATCCATTACCGCCGCCGTCTTGACGGCCTATGAACAACCCCTAGAAATTCGCCAGTTCCCGGCGCTCACCGCGGCTGGCCCTGGCGAATGTCTCGTCCGGATCGAGATGGCCGGCATCTGCGGCACTGACGTGCACTTGTGGCTGGGCCAACTGCCCATCCCCCTGCCCGTCATCATGGGCCATGAAACCGTCGGCCGCATCGAAGTGCTCGGCGAAGGCCTCGTCAAAGATTTTCGGGGGGAAACGCTGGCTATCGGCGACCGCATCGTCTGGGCCAGTTCTATCACCTGCGGCGAATGTTACTATTGCCGGGTCGTCCGCCAACCCACCCGGTGCGTCGCCCGGAAGGCCTACGGCATCTCCTACTGCTGCGAAGTTGCACCCCACTTGCGCGGCGGCTATGCGGAACAGATCCATCTCCGCGCCGGCACATCACTATTCAAGATTCCTGACTCGATTTCGACCGAAGCCGTAGTCGGCTCCGGCTGCGCGCTGATGACGGCGATACATGGTCTTGAACGCTGCCCTGTGTCCTGGGGCGAAACGGTGGTCGTGCAGGGCACGGGCCCGGTAGGTCTGGCGGCGATCGCCGTCGCCAAGCAAAGCGGGGCGGGCAAAATCATCGCGATCGGCGGCCCGCCCCATCGGCTGGAGATGGCTGAGGCATTTGGCGCGGATGTCCTCATCGATATCGCCGCCACGCCCACGGTCGAGGCGCGGCGAGCCCTCGTCCTGGCCGAAACCGGTGGCTTCGGGGCCGATCTGGTTGTCGAGTGCGTCGGCTTCCCCGAAGCGGTGAACGAGGGCATCGAACTGCCCCGCGACGGGGGCAAGTTTCTGGTTTTAGGCCAATATGCCAACGCCGGTAATATATCGTTCAACCCCCACATCATCACCCGAAAGCAGCTCACGATTCATGGCAGTTGGGCCTTCGAAGCTCGCCATGTGGATAAAGCACTTCGCATGCTAGAAATTCCTCATTGGCAGCGGCTTTTTGCCGAGGAGATCACGGCACGCTTCACGCTCCACGAAGCAAATACGGCTCTCGAAACCGTTCGAAACTGGCGGGCCGGGAAGACCGTATTGATTCCATGAAGATGATTTATTGGCTCCTGGCTCTCCTCCTTTTCGCCGCTTTCGGATGGTTCGCCTTCTCGTGGAAGAACACGCCTCCGGAAATCCGCTTCACGATCGTTAAGTCGGAGGATCTGGTCGATACCCTGAACACGAACGGCAAAGCGGAGCCTATCTCCTGGGCGGCCGTCCGCGCAGAACGGGCGGGTAGATTGGGGGAGATCCGCGTGCAGAAGGGTTCGATTGTCACGGACGGGGCGATCATAGCCCTGCTGGAAAACAACGAGGCGCGGATTGCGCTGCAAACGGCGGAAGCTCGCGTCACCCAGGTGCAGGGCGACCTGCAAACCGTTAAGCAAGGCGGTAGTTCGTCGGCCTTGGCCGAGATCGATGCCAACATCGCTCGGCTGCGGGTGGAGAAAACGAATCTGGACCAAGAACTCGCCGCCATCGATCGCCTTATTGCCAAGAAGGCCGCTCCGCCGCAGGAGGCGGCCCTGCCGCGGGGACGCCTGAAGGTCATGGTCGAACAGATCCGGGGCTTACAGGACCGGCGCACCGCGCTCGTCTCTCCGGGCGACCAAACCGCCGTCGATGGACGGCTGAAAGAGGCTCAAGCCGCTGTCGCGTTGGCGAAGGAAAAGATGGAGCAGGGAAGCATTCGCTCTCCGCTGGAAGGGGTCGTTTTCCAGGTTGACCTTCGCCCCGGGGCTTTCGTGAATCCGGGCGACGTCGTCGCCAACGTCGGTCGCGTGGATACGATGCGGGTGAATGTCTATGTCGACGAGCCTGAGCTCGGTCGGGTGGCGGTCGGGCAGCCGGTCAATATCACGTGGGACGCCCTCGCGGGCAAGAGCTGGGTGGGGACCGTGGAGAGATTACCCGTGCAGATCGTGGCGCTCGGCAATCGTCACGTGGGCGAGGTTCTCGTTAGCATCGCCAATCCCGGAAACGAACTGCCTCCCGGCGCGAACATCAACGCCGCTGTCCGCAGCCGTACCGCTCCCGAGGCAATCACCATCCCGAAGGAAGCGATTCGCCGGGAGAACGGCGTAACGGGGGTGTTCCGGCTCGAGGGCGACAAGGTCACTTGGAGGCCGATTGAAACAGGGATCTCGAACGTCTCCCGGATCCAGGTCACGAGCGGACTGAAATCCGGCGACCGCGTGGCGCTCGCCACCGATACACCGCTACGCAGTGGTGCTGTGGTGAAAGCCGCTAGCGAAGACGCTGGACTCTGATCCCGCCCGGCGTCTCCCAGGCGGCCACCACGTGCTGGCCGCCGACCAAGCTGACAAAGCCGCCCGGACCCATCGACTGGCCGTCCACGACCACCTCACCACCGCGCGTCCAACCGTAGACAGCCTTGCCATCCGGCCCCACCGCCATCGCCGGGTCCTTCCCTTCGCCGATGTCGCTAGTTGCGTGGATCTTGCCGTCGCGGCGCCAAACGGTCATCGGTCCGGCCGGGCCCATCACGAGACCTCCGCCGTCCATGGGGCAGGCGTTCAACTTCCAGGTTCCCTCGCCCAGCTTGGCCGCGGCAAAGGTCTTGCCCCCGTCCTTTGACGAAGCCAGATACATGTCTCGCGAGCCATCCAGCCAATTGCGGAACATGACGTGAATCTGGCCCTGCCCATCGATGGTCACCGACGGATGGCAACACTCGCAGACGTTGCCGGCGGGAGAGGCATAGACGAGCCGATTCGACCACGTCACCCCACCGTCGTTTGACAGCGCCCCGTACACTTTCATCCCCGGTGTCCGGAGGTCCAGCCAGACGGCGAACAGCTCGCCCCTGGGTCCAACCGCCATGCCGTGGAGCCCTTCGCGGGCCGATTTGGGGACGTCGTTCACGGGCGAGGGTTGGCTCCAGGTTTTGCCGCTGTCGCGCGAGTTCCAGGCCGACAGGGTCCCGTCTGCAATCGCGCTGACCACTACATGCTTGCCGTGGACGACGACTCGGGGCCCACGATGACGTCCCACCATGAACGCACCGCTCCCAACGGCGATCGGCGGCCCGAACGACGCTCCACCGTCATTCGACATTGCGACAGACAGTACTTTCCCGTCGCTATAGGCAAGTGCGACGGCGGCCCCGTCAGAGGCGAGTTGGGGTTGGCGCACCCCCGGAATCAAGGGAAGCACGGCGAAAAGCAGAAGAGCAATCATGGGTTCATCTTACACGGGCTACGCTCGGATTTTCGCCGGGGGAAGGTTGCCTGGCAGGCCTTCGGTGGTTTGGACGATCTGGTGCAAGACGACCCTCGAGCCATTCAGGATATAGAAAAGCGCTCCGGTAGAGCCCCTCTTCGAAGACGGCTTCCCAATCGAAAGAGATCGTGGCTTCGGGTGAGACGGAAAATCCTGCGAGCCGCACCGAGAAGTGTGGAGAAGCGACTGGTGGGCGCGGTACCGTTATCCGGGGTGGCGGCAAACGCCGTGGGAGCCGTAACGCCTGCCTATTGCGCTCAGGATCGGGAACCTAGCATAGCGACAAGACGATAGACAACAAGGTTGGGGAAAGTGCTTACTCGCTGCATCGGGTGGGTAAGGCCGCCAAGAGCGAAGCGGCGGCGGGAATGTGGGAATCGGGCCTGGGGGGCCCAGGGAGGTGCGAAGACAGTGGAAAACAGCCTTTGGCGTTCCCCGCCTACGGCCGACCATTTCTACAACCGACCTAGTGGCCGAGCACGCTTGGTTTCCCCTGGCGGGCGAACTTTGCGGGGCGGTTCTACCCACGGCAAACAGCGACGAACCAAAAGCGGCTACCGGGATCGTGCCACCCAGTCGTACTTCACTTTCAATCGTCTATTCCGTAACGGCGGCATTAGCCATTTGCATGTAGGCATACTTAGCTTCGGGAGAAGCACCCGTGATTTGGGTCAGAAATACGCCGACGGTTTTCCGCGCCGGGTCCACCCAGCCGTGGGTCGAAAACGCTCCGCCGTGGCCATAAGTGCCTTTCGATAACAGATGCACCTCGCCGCGGGGATCGTCGATCACCTCCCAGGTCAACCCAAACGCCGTGTTGGGCATGTGGCCGGAGCGTAATTCGCCGGTTTGCTTACTGGTCATCAACTGCAGCGATGCCTGCGAGAGAATTCGCCGGTCGCCGCTCAATAGGGCTTGGTAGAACCGTGCCAGATCCTCGGCTGTGGAGTACATGCCGAACTCCGGCGCGGCGTACTTTGACCTTGGTCGGGCGAGGGCCGATAAGCCGCCAAGGATGGTGCCATCCGCGCGCTCAAGACCCGTCGGAGTCAGCTTGTAGACAATCGCGAGCCGGTCTTTTTTCGTCTCCGGCAGGAAAAAGTGGCTATCCTTCATTCCGAGCGGTTGGAAGATCCTCGTTTCGAGGAACTTCTCGTAGGGCATGCCGCTGGCGACCTCGATGATTCGCCCGAGCGTGGCGATCCCCTGGTTCGAATAGCTCCACTTGGAGCCGGGCTCAAAATCGAGCGGCTGCTGCGAGAAGACGAGCACGGCGTCGGCCAGCACACGGTCCAACTTCTGGTAAAGTTCGCCGATGCCGGGCGGCGGGGCACTCGGCAGGCCACTGGTATGAGTCATCAGGTCGTGGATCGTAATGGGCCGGGCGGGCTTCTTCAACGCTCCTTGCACTTGCAGCATCTGGCCACGAAACTCCGGCAGGTGCTTTTCGACCGGATCGCTGACGGAGAGTCGCCCGGCCTCGGCGAGCATCATGATGGCCGTGCCGGTGAAGGGCTTGGTCATCGACATGATCTGGAAGATCGAATCCTTGCGCATGGGCTTCTTGTTTTCGATGTCCTGCCAGCCGACGGCTTCGAAGTGCACTAATTCGCCCTTTTGTTGGAACAGAGTGACTGTGCCGGCGATGCGCTTTTGCTCGACGAGCTCCCGCATCCGCCCGGCAATCTTAGCCAATTGGCCGGAATCGGCCGCCCAACCCACCGCAACGACGAAGAAAAGCAGAAAGCGCATGATTGGGTACTATATCACTCCTCGGACGGTGTTACGATCCGGCTCTAAACGACCAAGCCCCCCCCTCCGGAACGCGCCTTCGCAGCTACGGGGTCGTTCGTGTTCTCGGTCCCGGCGGCATCTGGGCGAAGTCTATTTAGCGCGGGATGAACGGCTCAACCGCGAGATTACGGTGAAGTTCGTCATGCCCGAAAGGTGGCCGACCCGGATACCCGGAAGCGCTTCTTGCGCGAGCCTCGGCTCGCCAGCCGTCTACTCCGCCCTTCGACCGCGGTGATCTACGAAGTGGGCGAATGGCAGGATCAAGTCTTCCTGGCCGTGGTGTACATGCCGGGCGAAACGCTGAGCAAACGGCTGAAATCGGGGCCGTTTCCGGTGGCTGTGGTGTTGCCGATCGGGCGGCAACAGGCCGCGGTGTTGGCGGCGGCCCATAGTCAGGGAATTGTGGATCGGGACGTCAAGCCGGGCGCGGTGGCGGGGACGCCGGCCTACCTCAGCGCGGAACGGATCAACGGCCAACCGGGAGACGCCCGGCACGATCTCGGCGCCCGGCGCCAACTGCGAAACCGGCTCCGAACCCGGGCCAGTGAAGACCGTCGCTCTTGTGCCGAAGATGGCCGTAACGGAGGTCACCGTGCGATCGGCTACTAAGCCCGGGTTCGTCTACCCCCGGCCATAGCCGGGTTTTTCGCCTCCTCGCTGTTTGGTGTGGGTAGCGAAAAAGCGCTGAGTCGGAGGGGCTTTCGGGTCGATGAAGGAAGCATGGACTGCGGGGCGGGCTTGTTCGGAGTTGAGCGCGTCGTCGCCGAACCGTCGGCGCGACGGTGGAAATGTGGAAATCGGGCCTAAACGCGATTGCCAAGGGCGGTGGGAAGGGAGGGAGAACCTGAAGTTGGTTTTCCTCGCTTTCCACGGCGCGTCATTTCCACGGTCGCCTACTTGGACTATTGGACGGGCTCCGACCGTCGATGCTGTAACCGGACGGGCGGTTCTACCCACACCAAAC
>Ga0114966_10000094_pt1 | contig 79890 bp, 59 predicted proteins | sample M_130207_XF_Meta_FD_87029 | JGI IMG/M metagenome (GOLD analysis project Ga0114966, IMG submission 87029) | Freshwater microbial communities from Lake Montjoie, Canada to study carbon cycling - M_130207_XF_MetaG | ecosystem: Environmental > Aquatic > Freshwater > Lake | place: Lake Montjoie...
AACAGGAGAGGAGTACATTTTACATTTATTTTTATATACTACCACTTTTAGCGACTTTCTCTCTTTTTTTTACATACATATATACATATATATTATATACTATCACTATGTTAAAGTTCGAATCCGCACAAAGAACCGGATATAAATCAGCACAACCACCACCTGCACAATCAAGTCATTCGTTAGATAAATCAAGTGAATGGTCATATGCAGAATCACCTGCACAATCACTCCATTCAGAAGCACAATCACTCGAAAATTTATCTACCATAGATGATCAAACACCCGCCGTAGTAAGTAAATCTACATCCTCGATATTTTCTAACTTTCTCCCCAACATCACTATTCTTATCGCTCGGGCTAATTCTACTAATTCTACTGATATTACGCAGGAGAAGGCCACTTCTTTAGCTAGTACTCTTTCGAGTATTCCGTCATTAAAAGGAATTAGTAAGAATTTGAATTCACCAGACAGTATTAAACTAATTATTGTGAAGTCTACGCCCACTGTAAAATCACCCGGTGAACAAACGGATGAACCACCCTCACCCTTCAACCCCCCTCACCCACCGCAACCACCTAATAGTTTTGCTAGTTCCGTACAGGCTTCCCTTGGTAGTAGCAGCAATACGGCGCAGGCTCAGGCTACGACTATGGAACCCCCTGTTAGTAGGCGCAATCAGGCGCGGGCTCCCCTTGGTAGTAGGCGCAATCAGGCGGGTAGACATCTGTTTGAGGATGACACTGATGTTGATGATGATGCAGCTTCATATGGGAAGGGTAAAAGTTTTACCAATAGACGGCAAGATGCCACCCCTTCACATACAGGCCCTGGGGATTTGTACGCCGCTCAGCAACGGCAGCAACAGAACGCACATTTACCTCCGGCTGTGGCGGCTTCCAGGGCTGCTGGGGCTGATGCAGCTATTGCAGCGGCGCAGGTTCAGACTTCCCGGGCTGACGCAGGGGCGAGGGCTTCCAGGGCTGCTGGGGCTGCTGGGGCTGCTGGGGATCAGACTATGACTTCCGTTCCGCACGAACAATCTTTTATGGGTGAAACTTTTGTCCGCCAATTTTCCACTGGTTCGGCTCCCCCTGGTACAACCCCGAATGTTAAATCTACATTTTGGTTTCCCCCTCCCCCACCTTCCTTCACACCGTCTGCGCTTAAACCTGAACCTCCTTTCACCCAACCCCGATACAACTACGTTGATTTAACCAAAGGATCTCACCCTGGTGGAGGCTATTGATTTTTTTACATCATTTACACATTTTTATTTCACAAAATTGAACACCCTTTAGACACAAACAATAGTATCACATAAACAACAATATACGCATCGTTATCTACAATGTCGTTTGCATCTTCATCCACTGCCACTCACACATCACATAATGGGTGCAACAATGAAAATAATAATATTATCAATAATCAAATATCTCCGGACCGGTCAAAAAATAATACAAATACCAATACAAATAATACTCCCAATAATGTAAAGCTTCATCTCGTGATGTCCTGCGATGTTTTCTGGGATTATGAAACAGATGTACTAGTGAATCGCGCACTATTTCATCCCAAGTTTACGAACCGACCCGAAGAGGAGGCATTCGGCGCATTGTCGCAATTCTTATGCTTTCAAATGAAGCAACATATCGAAGACGCTCTTATTTCAGAAGGGAGACGTCATATGCTTCCAGATTTAGAGCGTGTATACCCGAAGTTTCATATTCACGGACAGACAGTTCACGAAATCCTATATCCTAACGACCCAACAAATTCCGACCATTGTCGTGGAGATGGGAAAATCTTTATATGTACGCATTGTTAATGTATAATATAAAAGAATCGATTATTTATTATTTTTTTCGCATCTTTATCTTTCTCGTTTGTCTTGTTTTTCTCATTTTTCTCGTTTGTCTAATTTTTTTACGAATTATATATCTACTAGGTTTTTTAGTCTTTTTAATTTTATATTTGCGGACTTTACGTTTGTTATTACTATCGCCGCCTACTCTCATCACACCCGGAACGGCTGCAATACGTAATTGCATAATATCTGCAGTTCCCCTATCTATACCAACACTACACCCCATTATAATCACAACTGTTTTTGGACCTATATATTCACTTTCTGCCGCAATATTCAAAATTTTATCTAAAGATATAGGATGAAGTGGATTACTGCCAGTATATTTATCTTCTAGAACATATTTAGGAACAGGTATACATTCATTAGGTTCGATACTAAATACGTAATTTTTAAATGCTTCACTCATAATAGATATTTTTTCCTTTTTTGAGTTATAATCTGGATGAGAAGGTTCAATTGTAGATAATTCTGCTTGTTTACTTAATATTTCATCTAACATTGTTTTTTTAACAAGGTAATTACTATCACCCCTTGGTCTTTTTTTACTATATTTATATGATTCTTGTGCTAGTTTAAGTCCAAAATGTTGTGAAACATTTGTTAGCGTACCTTTAGAGTCTCTTTTCCATATACCTTCACGAACAAGAGCAGTACAATGAGGTAAAAATAATTGATAATTAGGAACAATTGATAGCGGTTTATATCCCGTAAATTTACACGACGCATTGATACTTCTATCTAGACTTGTAGTTTCTAATTCGGGTGATGTAGCTTTTTCTCTTACACTACACATATTGCTTAAAAGCATTGCACCTGTTTTTGTTTCACCATCTTTGAATTTTACTGCTCTACTAATACCTGAAAATGCAGGAGTATAAAATTTGGAACCATCGTGAATCGAAGTTGTAAAAGGGTCGCCAGGGTCTGATGTTGTTATTATACCACACGGAGAATTATATAACAAGTAGCCTGTTAAATTTGAGTGCGTATTGATTATAATTGACTCATTAAATCTGCAACTTCCAAAATCGCTACAAATAACATCTTCTGCGGATGCCATTTTTGTATTATATAAATATATATATAAAATTGAAAATATTAAATATATGTTATATATACTATTATAACATCTATAAGAACAAAATGTCGTCAACCGCTGCCCAATACCCCCAATACCCTCAATATCCTCAATATTATACACCAATGATAAATGTACCTACAATGAACCGTCTTCCTGCAAATGGTGAGATGGCTGCATCAATAGAGTTATTAATTGTACAAGTCAGCGAACTATCGCGCAAGATTGACCGCGTCGAGTCACGTGTAAATGACTGGGTGAATCTCGGTATAGCGGAGCGTATGACAATTGCCGAAAAAAACATTTCATCATTAAAAACGTGTCATAATGAAAATAGTGCCAAGATACATACTACCGAGGTGGAGATAGATGATTTATTCGGATATTTAAAAGAAGCAAAAGAGCACGCAAACGATAACGACAAATGTATTGACAGATTATCAGATATATTATCAGACCATTCATCCAAACTCCGTCGCGCCAAGCACCGCTCGCACGGTCTATCAAAAAAATGTGCCGAAATCGGGATACTCCGTAGGCGCGTTTCCAAATGCGAAGAAGTTAACACCGAATTTGCCGAATGTTTCGAAACACCGCTTCAGCTTAGGGGTATTATTTCACATATGAGCGACAAGGTGGATGAATGCGATAGAACGATTACGTATATGATGAGATATGGTAGTGAGGTAGAAGCAGGCGGTAGTTGCACCGCACTTGATAGTACGATACCGGAGTATTCTACATTTTGCGACGGTTATGAGGAGTCGAAAATGGGCGAAATAGCTGCATCCACATTAGATGAATATTTCTCGAATTATGTGGATACTATTCCGTCGGTATCGATGGAGGAGAATAATAAAGAGAACGAGAATGAGGACGAGGAGGAGGAGGATGACGAGTTTGAAAAGTTATGATGATACCATCATATATAAAATTGAAATTTATAATACAACTAAAATATATATTAGTTTTTAATGTCAATCACTAATATATACGTACTTCTCCTTGAGGAAGGAAAATATTATATTGGTAAAAGTAATGATGTTTTTAAACGGTGCATAGAACATTTTGAAGGGAGTGGTTCCTGCTGGACAAAAAAATATAAACCATTAAAGTTGCAAAAAACAATAGAAAATGTCTCACCATTTGAAGAAGATAAAATTACAAAAGAATATATGTTAAAGTATGGTATTGAAAATGTTAGAGGAGGAACATATACACAAATTGAACTTACAGAAAATCAAATACAGTCAATAACTTATGAATTAAGAGGAGCTATGGATGAATGTCTAAAATGTGGAAAAAAAGGACACTTCGTAGCAGAGTGCGTATATTATAAACAAAATAAAAAAAGTCGTGTTGTTTCAGATGACGATGATGATGATGAGCGGGTAACTGACGATGATGATGATGATGATGATGAGTGGGTCACTGACGATGATGATGATGATGATGATAATAATAGCGATAGTATAGGTTATGTTTGTGATAAATGTGGTAAAATAATTAAAGATGAGTATTACTACTATGAGCATATAAAAGTATGTAAAGTATATAAAGGTAATAAATGTTTCCGTTGTGGAAGAAAGGGGCACTACGCGACAAATTGTTATGCATCATCTCATATTAAAGGATATTATTTACATTAGTAAATTAAATATAGAGGTATGTAAGTATTATTTTTTATCGAGCAGTGTTAATGCTTTAATAAGGATTAGTTCTTGGTCGGATAATTTTTGGAAAATAAGAACATTGTCGAATTTTACAACGACGGATTGTTTACGAACGTTTCTACATATAAGTATAACGCCATCATCATTTAATGTTGTTGTTACAAGAAATGCACCTTTGGTAAGTTTTATTTCCGCGGTTTCCACATTGAGTGGTATCCATCGTATATAGCGCCCTTCCTGTAGACCGCTTATTTCGTCTACATATCTATAGTCTGTAAGTCGTGAATGTAAATCTTTTAGTTCTTCTTTCGATAATTGTAGTTTTTGCAGAACGTCATTTTTCTCTTGTTTAATTTTAGAAGCGGTTAAGCCAGCCACACCCGTATTATTTTCATTATCGAGAGCATAAAGTAATTCTTCAACATTTAGGCTCATTGTTGCAACAGAATAGATTCGAACCAATATGTTACGTACGTACTTGTATATATACGTAATATATAATAATATTTAAATCGTAAAAGAATAATATAAATGGAGGACTGTACGTATTTTCTTTAAGCTGGTTTAAAATATACTTAACTAAAGAAACTTAAAGCCGGCAGCGACGGCACACAATTCGGCCATTTTCCAAATGATCCCCCAAAAAGGGGTGTATACGAAATGCGAAAAAGCCGAAAACAAGCTCCCCTATTTTTGGGACATAAATCGAATTTTTCGATGGCAGACCTTTCCCGAAAAATGTCCTGAATTCGGTATTGTTGTTGTATTGAAATATATATCTGTTAAAAAAGAGGATAAAAAGCAATTCGGTGGATTATAAAATCAAAAACATCCCTGAAAATAGCCATCCCTATATTATACAAAAATAGATTCCCTATTATCACCCCATTTTTTGCAAAATTGCTGCGATCATCCGAATGTGAGCATAATGGTCTCGTTGTCACGTCTCGTTGCGTACGCATTCGCACCATAAAGGTAACCTCGCAAAGATTGGGAGGGCGGACGCCGAAGTGAATGAAGTGAATCGTTTTTTTCAAAAGTATTTTGGAAATTCCAAAAATGGACATTTATAAATGTCCTTTTTCCAAAAAAAGTTTTTAGATTTGAAAAAAACATCGACTTCGTCACTCAGAGCATAATGCTCACATTCACTTTTTTAAGTTGATTTTTTTGTTACGATAACTTTTTTTCCAAAAATCTTAAGAAATATATTTAGGGAAGAGGTCGGCGGTTTTGTTTACAAAAAAAATGTCCAAAAACGCCGGGTTTTTTTCTTTGTGAAGATTGTCACGGTAAATGCAGTAAAAAAGTGGTTTTACCTGATGGGTCACCACACCAATGCATAAAAAGTTTACAAAAGTTTACAAAAGTTTACAAAAAAATGCCACAGCATATAATGCTCTAATAGGTGAATGAATTAAAAATATTCGTTACGGTGAATTTGAAAGCATAAATAAATGTCCAATTTTTAATGGAAACAAATGACACGATAATATCATCAGAGTTAAAAAATATCAATAGTATGGACAAAGCATATTTAATATTAAATATTAAAGCCGCTAAAATACAATAAAGAGATTCATCAAACCCCTAAAGATGTCAGCATAATGGTCTCGTCGTAGTGTATCCATATTCATTAATCCAAAGCATAAAGGTAAGCCACATAAGATTAGGAGGGCGGATGCCGAAGTAAATGATGTGAATCATTTTTTTCAAAAGTATTTTGGATTTTCCAAAAAAGGACATTTATAAATGTCCATTTTCCAAAAAAAGTATTTAGATTTGAAAAAAACATCGACTTCGTCACTCAGAGCATAATGCTCACATTCACTTTTTAAAGTTGATTTTTTTGTTATGATAACTTTTTTTCAGAAATCTTAAAATATATATTGCGAAAAAGGTTTAGGCGTTTTTGTATACATAATGTATACATCCAGGAATGTCCAGAAATACCAGATTTTTTCTTTGTGAAGCTTGTGACTTCAAATGCTGTAAAGAGAGTGACTACAATCGACACCTTGCCACACCGAAGCACGAAAAATTTACATCCGTTTACAAAAATTTACTAAAAAACGCCACAGCTGATTGTGCTCTCAGATGTGAGTGTTCTAAAACATACACAACGCGTATGGGACTTTGGAAGCATAAACAAAAATGTACAATTGTGAAGAGTAAAAATGATACAGCAATATCATCAGATATAAAGGATACCAATAATATGGACAAAGATGATTTAATATTAAAGCTGTTAAAAGATAACGAGGAGATTCGTCAAATCCTGAAAGATGTGATACCTAAAATGGGTAACAGTACTATAATAAACAACAATAATAATACAACGAATAATTTCAATCTCAATGTATTTTTAAATGAGAGATGTAAAGATGCTCTTAATATTTCTGAGTTCGTGGAATCTTTGAAAATAACGTTTGAGGACTTATTATATTCCAAGAAGAATGGTCTAGTTCAGGGGATAAGTAATGTGATGATACGAGGTTTGAAAGAATTGGATATTTATAAGAGACCGATACATTGTACTGATATCAAGAGAGAGACGATGTATATAAAGGATCAGGAGAAATGGGAGAAGGATGAGACGCGTGAGATAATGAAAAATGCGATAGAGATGATAGCGGATAAGGAGCGAAATGCCTTACAAATCTGGACAGATAATAATCCTGATTGGATAGAGACGGAGAAGAAACAGATTGAATATCTGACGATGTTGCGTAGTATATCAGAGCCGATAGAGGATGAGGAGAAGAATGGCAGGAAGATTATTCGAGCAGTGAGTCGCGAGGTTATAGTAGACAAGAAGGACTAGAAGGACTAGAAGGACTAGAAGGACCAGAAGGACCAGAAGGATTGTGGGAGGGCTGGAAAACGCGATAAATGGCAAGAACGGGAGAAAATGCGAAAATCGGCGCTACTATTATAAAAGCAATAAGATATACTTTAATCAGACATACTTAAAATTATTATATATCATATATATAATAATATTACAGGTTATTAAGATAATAAACGCAACAACACTAATGGTTTTAGAAGATTTTTGTTATTATAGTATATTCGAGAGTGCGAGCAAGGCACCACCTGATGAAATAGTGTATCAGAGGATGCAGGAGACAACATCGGCAATAAAGCGAACAGATAGTGGTGATTTCTATTACGATACGGTATATAGCCCGCGTTTACCGTATACGACTGTGAGAACATATGACGATTATGTGGCGTATAATGATGTAATAAAACAGCATAAAATGTTAAACGATAAAAAGGAGATTAACGAGAATCGTGTGCTTTTTTTTCTGAGGGAGATGTTTTGTTGTAGGTAAACACAAACATCTCATCAATATTGAACTATACCTTTTCTATATTCCCTTATGAGAAGGATATATAGAAACGTACCTAGTAGAATACCAATAATATCTAAAGCAGGATGCTCAATTAATTCACCGAATATATTTTTGCTATAGTTTTTAATATATGAGCTTATGATTATAGCAATAGAGCCGGATAAAGAACCGACCATTATATCGCTATTATCGCGTCGTATACCAAGTTTACTGAAAAAATTTGCAAGTCCTTCATCGAGGAAGAGACCAAAGAAAAGCGAATCGATAAATCCAAATATTAGGAATGTGGTAATAGAAAGTAATATTATTTTAGTGGTGAAGTTTTTCATATTTTATATATTATGGTTTTTATATTTTAGTAAAACTACTTAAATATAAAAATATAGATTTTATTTGGACACTCCGTGTGAACACATCTACCACGATGACCAAGAGCTTCCTCCGAGAGCGCCATTTGCTGCTTCTGGTTCTTGAAACATATCACCCATACCATCAGAAGCGCCACCGCCGCCGCCCATAGGATTCGACATAGAGTTAAAATTTTGTACAGGCTGCTGCATCATACCGCTGCCGCCGCCGCCGTAACCGGACATTGACGGACCCTGAACAGGTATAGGTGGAGGTGCTGCATATTGCTGGGATATTTGCGGATTTAGTGTCGGTTGTTGAGATGCCTGTTGTCCTGCAGCTGCCCCTTTTTTGCCCTTAGATTTACTACCGGCTTTACCTTTAGTGCCGTTGGCATTACCTGTTTCCAAATTATACTCTCCCGATTCGGATGAAAACATATCAAATTTTTTGGGAGCTACTCCAAGTTTTGCTGCGATCCAATCGTCTATAGTACACCAGTTGTCAAACCTGTATAAAAGAATAGATGTTCTCTCGCGAAACCCGGCGTGAGTAAGCAATATAAGCATTACAAAAATAAGGATAACATTTGTTAAATTAATAGCCTCATAATATTTACCGCTAAATGTTGGAATAAAATTAATTATTCTGTCAATGAAAAATACGCCTACAATCATAAATATGAGTTCGATAAAGGTTAAGACAAATATATATAAAGACGAATCTTCGTGTGTAACACTCGGAAAATATTTCTTAGTGCAGTAAAGAAATATCATTATGGGTATTATTGATAATCCTGTATATTGTATAACATTGAGCAAATCCTCCTGTTTAAATTTTGATAATTTAAATACATATGAAAAAAATCCCTGATTTGTTACTGGTTTTATACTATCATCCATTAGTTTATATATGAATTATATTAAGAAATTAAAATAAAATAAAAATAAGTTATTCATAGGAATACAAATTATACAAATTATACAAATTATACAAATTATACTAAAGATATTTATATTTTGTTTATTATAATACCTAATGTTAAAAAGACTTGCTAAATCAAATATGCTTCCTGTATATTTGGAGGATACGACAATAGATACCTGCCAATATCGATGTAAATGCCACGAAGAGTACCAATATTTAAACCTTATTCACGATGTAGTAGAGGGCGGGGTTACAGAGATGGGGCGAAATGGTATTACTAAATCTATTTTTGGAAGTGCTATGATATTCTCGTTATCGGGGGGAGTTATTCCTATATTAACTACAAAGCGAACTGCGTGGAAGACATGTATTCGAGAATTACTATGGTTTATTCGTGGAGACACAAATAATGCCCATCTTCAAGCCGAAGGTGTTCATATATGGGATGATAATGGGTCGCGCGAATTTCTCGATAGTAGAAACCTTTTTAATAATAGAGAAGGGGATTTAGGACCAGTATATGGTCATCAGTGGCGTCATTTTAATGCCGAATATGATACGTGTGACGGTGATTATAGTGGTAAAGGCGTGGATCAGTTGATGGAAATTATAGAATCGCTAAAGAATCCAGCAACAAGAACAAGTAGGCGAATGATAATGAGTGCGTGGAATCCGTGTCAATTAGATAAGATGGCACTTCCGCCGTGTCATATATTGTGTCAATTTAATGTAAGCGATGGCAATAAATTATCGTGTTCTCTTTATCAGCGGAGCGGTGATATTGGGTTAGGTGTTCCATTTAATATTGCAAGCTATGCTACACTTACGCATTTATTAGCGCGACATTGCGGGCTAGAGGCACACGAGTTTATATATTTTTTAGGGAATGCGCATATATATGAGGAACATATTGAGCCACTGAGAGAACAATTGAGACGCGAGCCGTATGATTTCCCTACAATTGAGATATGTATGATGCGTGAGAAAATCGATAACTATATAATAGACGATTTTAAAATAAAAGACTATAAATGTCACGAATCAATAAAGATGAAAATGGTGGCATAATCTAAATCTAGATATGATTTTTGTGGGATGGGATATAAGGAATAAATGATACAGATGTAAATAATGAACAAAGTTGTATATTCAAAATAATATGTTTGCGTACAAAAAGGTTTAAAATACTATTATTAAGAAATATATATAAAATAGTAAATGAGTAATAATGCTTCTATATCAGCTGCTAAGAGACGGCGTGGTGGAGGACCTCCTCCTCCTTCTCCATTAACGTCTAATCCTTCGGGTCAAGGCGGTGGTGGCGGTGGCGGTAATGTACCCCCAGGAATGCCACCCGGTTTGCCTCCCAATTTCCGACAACTTCCTCCTCAAGTTCAGCAACAAATATTGCGACAAATACAGCAACGTGGTCCGCCGACTCCTATTAACCCTCCGCCTAAGTCTACAAGCGTACACGTAAACAAATCTATGCCCGCTGCACCAAACGTAATGGGAGGCGGAGGTGGAGGTGGAGGTGGTGCATCTAATGGACCATATTCTGTAAATTCTGTTCTACATAATCGCGCTACTGTAGAGGTTTCAGGTCTTCACATTAGAGACTTGCCGATGACATCTACAGGCTTGCCGTGTCTTCCGTCTGGTGCTCCTCTTCCACCGAATGTATTATTTAAGTTACATCACGACGAGTTATTGAATCAAGATGCTACATTAAACGAACATTCGAATAGGTTACAAATGTTGATGAATCGTGTAGATAGAATGGATATAGAAGTTGGTGGCGGTGGGGGAGGTGGTGGAGGCGGCGATATGATGACGTCAAATACAGACACGGCGTATGAAAATATTATAGAAGATAGTAACTTTATAAGTAAAGTCGTTGATAATATATTGACAAATACGAATTTATCTGATATAATAAATCAGATTGAGCCGTTACAGAAAGAAAATGAAGCACTACGCGCTCTTCTTAATTCGCAACAGAAAACATTAAATGAATTATCCGGACTTGTAATGAAACTTTTAGCTAATCGGTTGCAAGATTGTACTTCTACAGTCACTGAAAATAGCGAATATCTTACATACGATGCTAATAATATTACGACATATACTGATATTACAGATAGTACATATGTTACAAATGTTACAAATGTTACAGATATATCACAGGTTGCTAATAGTAACAATGCAACCGATGAGGTCGTTGAGACTATTGATGCACAAGACGACCTAGGCGGCGATGACGCGGATGACGCGGATGGTATAAACGGACAGAGTGAAATAGACAACGGTGAAGACGGCGTATAGGCGCATAGTCTTGACGAGATTTTGTAAACACCTCAAACGCCAATAACGGGAGATTATCGTTAATAGTGAAATAATTAAATAGTTAAATAGTTAAATAGTTAAATAGTTATGACATCAAATAGTAATGAGTATAATTTTGTAAATATTAGTATAAAACTAAATTAGTATTTAGTATTATATTCGGAATGAAGGAAGTAATTGCTGTATTGGTTTTTTGTCTTGTATTATTTATATATTTACACGTATTTTTTCATTTGAAGAAGTGTGACGATTTAGAGATTTATGAGATATGCGATCCATCGAAAGAGAAGCTAGAAGAGATATGTGATATACGGCAACCAGTAGTGACATTTTTTTCAAATGACAATTTAATGGAAAACTGTAATTTCAACTCTATTAAAGCAAATTATGGAGCATTTGATATAAAAATAAGGAATGTAAAGGAGCACGATGATGAAACCGAATTATATGTACCTCTAGCGATAAGCGAGTCTATCGAATTATTCAAGAAAGACAAAGATTCGAATTATTTAAGCGAGAGAAATTCTGATTTTCTAGAAGACACGGGTCTCATAAAGCATTATAGACACAATGATATGTTTCTAAGACCTTCTATGGTATCATCATGTATGTATGATATAATATTTGCATCATTAAATGTAGAAACGCCCCTCCGTTATGAGGTCAATTATAGGAATTATTTTTTGGTTACACACGGTAAAGTTATAATACGTGTATTTCCGCCGAAATCAATTAAATATTTATACGCTACAATCGACTATGACAATTTCGAATTCATATCACCGGTTAATCCGTGGAATGTACAATCTCATTATAGAGCCGATTTCGATAAATTGAGGAGTATGGATATTACACTTATTCCTGGTCAAATGGTTCATATACCGGCGTATTGGTGGTATAGTATTCGGTTTGCAAAGTCGAATACATCGATATGTTCTTTCAAGTACAAAACATATATGAGCACATTGGCGATAAGTAATCATTTATTTTTGCGTTTATTACAGAGACAAAATACGAAGCGAGTGATTGCCAAGAAGATGGATATAAATATGAATAAAGTAGACTTTGAAACTATACCAATGTTGGATGGCAAAGAAAAGGAGAATATGGGCGCGGAAGTAAAGATTAATATAGTAGCAGCAAGTGTATCTGTACCACCGCAGGTATACGTGGCAACAAATGATACAGAAGTGACAAAAATAGAATTGTAGTGCAATTATATACCAAAAGGAGTAAGATTTGTATGTAAGCCTTCTTCGAGAAGGTAAATAAATTTGTGAACATTTATTTTTTTAGAATTCACGCGATGTTTCGGATTAATAAGCACAAGTTGGAATGCATCTCGAAAACGGTGTGGTATATGATGTATATATATGATATTAACATATTTTTCTGAGTCAAAGAAGTCGCGAGGGTATTCATTATAAAGGTTATAACAATTTCTAAAAACCATAATTGTGAAAAACAAAAATGCCGTAGACCATAAGTCATTATCCTTATGATTTTTTATCCATTCATATGTTTCTTCATCGTCGTTACTAACATTTAGCGTAGCTGGGTGGCAAAATGGTTTAGTACCTCCTGTCCCTTCAGATATGGCGTGTATACCTGACAATCCGAAATCAATAATAAACGGCATATTCGTCGTGTTTTGTATTAAAATGTTGCCGGGTTTAATATCCCCGTGAACTACATTTTTTGAGTGTAAGAATAATATAGATTTACAAATATTAATACAAATGGTGACATACGACTGAATGGGTAAAATTTTATTGGCACGAATCTTCATCCAGTCGTATATAGTAAGGGAATCAGTAATACGCGGCTGTATACTGAAATTCATATTGCGTCCTTTTTTGTATTGATATATTTTAACGATATAAGGCAAAACAAGATTATATGGTTTTATGATGCCTTTACCTACAAAACTCATAGCAAATAACTCGCATTTAAATGCCTCAGGAGATGTATCAATTTTAATGATTAAGTCGTTTGTTTTAAATACTCCGCAGCGCAGTCCACCAAACATAGAATCGTTATTATATGTTTTTATAGAGCGAAGATTCAGTAGAAAGTCGCGTTCTTTATAAATAATACAGTCGACAATTTGGCGAACGGATTCAATTTCACTACTGGATAGTATAGATTCAAGTGATTCTTCGTACTCAAGTTGGTCACTATAATAATCACATATATCAGAATTAAAGGATGATGATGATGAATTATAATGCGCGGTGATGATGTCGTCTATTATAGAGTCAACTACATAAGAAACATCTAAACCTATGATATAATCATCTTTATAATTTTTATATAATTGAATAGATGGAGGAGGGATATTTAGATGTGTTGGTGATGCTTTAGTAACAGGAAGTAGGTCAGTATGTGGGCTTTGGTGAGGCGTATCAATACAAGGAGATGATTTTTTAGGTAAGGGTCGATTCTCTGGTGTATGGATATCATCGATACTAATAACATTGACTTCATCGTTGTTTGAATTCGAGGTAGTAGTATTAGATTTTGGGTTCATTATATATTCTAATTTATTTTTTAAAATGGTGGTGATTTTTTGCATTAAAATAAGGGGATTAACAAATTAACAAATTAATAATTAACAATAAAGGTATGACAGGTGATTATATTACGATTGACTGTAATAATATGACGAAATATATTTATATTAGTGTTATAAATATATTATAGAAATATGTATGTGTGTGTGTGGCTAATGAGATGAACCAAAGGTAGATTCTTCACAGAATTCGATATATAGGAAACCATCTTCGTCACAATGTTCTTTATATATATCTCCGATGACACTTATGATGGGGAATAATTTATTGTTAACGAAAAAGAATAAGGCAGTTGTTGATTGCATCTTAAGTTTATCGCGAATAATTTTTATAAATTGTCCCATACATATATCATATGGTACTAAATATTTGATTTTATGTTCTGCTGATTGGTATGAGGTATAACTTGCAGAAGAGGTAGACATTTCGACAATAACGGGAATACGATTAGGATACATAGATAACATTTTTGCGGATTTTTGTTTGCGTTCATCCAGAGGTGTATTCTTTTTATACGTGGATGGCATTAATGATAATATATAGACTATATGGACTATATTATATTATTAGTTATATATTAATATAATGTATTATATTTATGTTATATTTATAGAATATAAAAATATAAAATAAGCAAATAATGAACTAAATATGCAACGAGATAGAAATGCAATGAGATAGAAATGAAACGAGATAATTATGCAACGAGCTAAATATTGAAAATCTGCATTGTATCTTTTTTGTATTGTTGTTTAAGTAGTCGAAGAAGACGGAGTAGAAGGTACTTATGGTTACCTTTAATAAATTGTATACTATCTTCAATTTGTTTAATACGACTATTTAGTTTTATCATAGATTGAACAATATTATTTTTAGATGTCGAATCATCAACGGAATGGCGAGGAAGCTTGTCATCATAGTCGTTGGTATTGGTATCTTCATCGCGCGAGTGGTGTTCAAAGTGTTCAATGCGTTCAAGGTGTTCAAGGCGACGAACTAACATTTGATAATGGCGAATAATGTCGAGGCGTGTAGTTAGAACGGTTCTATATAGACGACTACTATGACCGGTATGATCATTATTATCATTATCATTATCATTATCATTATTATCATTATTATCATTATGTTCGTTGCGGTATTGGTTATGATTATAAAACTTGACACTTTCGAGTAAATGTGCTACTTGTTTATCGGAAACGCCTTGAGAATATTTAATATTATTGATAACAATTTTTATATTTATAGATGGATGTTCGTGTATCGTTGTCGACACAGGCGGATGCACCATAGATGTCGTCGCAGGCGGATGCACCACGGATGTCGTCGCAGGCGGAGGTGCAACAGTTGATGTAATCTGGGGATGCGTACGCACTGACAAGTGTATCGTTGTCGACACAGGCGGAGGCGCAACGGTTGACGTAATCTGGGGATGCGTACGCACTGGCAGGTGTATCGTTGTCGATACAGGCGGATGCACAGTAGATGTCGTCGCAGGCGGATGCACCACGGATGTCGTCGCAGGCGCAGGCGGAGGCGCAACAGTTGACGTAATATGGGGATGCGTACGCACTGGCAAGTGTATCGTTGTCGACACAGACGGATGCACCATAGATGTCGTCGCAGGCGGAGGCGCAACAGTTGATGTAATATGAGGATGCGTACGCACTGGCAAGTGTATCGTTGTCGACACAGGCGGATGCAGAGTAGATGTCGTCGCAGGCGGATGCACCACGGATGTCGTCGCAGGCGCAGGCGGAGGCGCAACAGTTGATGTAATCTGGGGATGCGTACGCACTGGCAGGTGTATCGTTGTCGACACAGGCGTATGCACCACGGATGTCGTCGCAGGCAAACTGGGTAACATAGATGTAGCGATATTTTTTTTCCTACAATATATATTCGCATCCGAGTTATCTTTTGTCCATAACCATTCGGCGTTGAGGCTTATAGATTCGCGCGGATTTTCAAATATTTGGTAACTATTATTCTGATAATTCGCACCATATGATGTAGAAACATCCCATCCACTATCATCATACTCGTATGTAAACCAATTCGCGGGAGGAGATTTATCAACCGTCTTCGAAAAATCCTTGCACTTCCATTCCTTATATTTCGTATAATCATTTCCGCTGTTCATATCCATAATAAACCCATTAGGAAGTACTGTATATTCATCACCAATACCATTAAATGCTACTATTTTAGGCTGATTTTCATAGATTACAGGATAATACTTCTTCGTATCATTCCATCCAAATGGCCAATAATTTGGGTCATATTTTTTCTTATTACCTTCACCCACATATACTCCGTCTACATATAGTGTAAACATACACTCGCAAGCAACATTTATCGGATATTTAATACTCGCACCAAGAGGTGTTTGAATCGGTATAACGTGATCAACTGGAACAGCTGATGTTGACATAGAAAATAATCCCATAAATAATACTAAATTACAAATCCCCCCCACATTGAATATAATGCTCTGACTGACCATTTGTATATACTTATACCATATTTTTAATTATATTTATATCAATTTTATATAATCTCTAATAAGATGATTATATAATTTTTACACATTTTATTGTTTACACCTTTTTACACCTTTTTACATATTACTCTTATACAAATAGGATTTTCATTTTTATACTTAGCAAAATTTCTATCTTCTATAATAAAAATAATTTCAAATTTTTTTAAAGCAAGTATAGTTTTTAAATAATCAATATCTGTATAATTTCTATAATGAGTTTTCCCGTGAAAAACATTCTCATTTTCACCTTTATTGCTTCTTGTCTCGATGGCCAACTAACTATTAACATTTATTGTATCTAAAAAAGACATATGTTGTTCATTTGTTATACTATGAAATGTAAAACGCGAATAAATTAAATCATACTTACTTTTATTAATTGTTACAAAATCATCAATGTAAAATTTTACATTATTTCTATTAGGTTGCAAAACACCACAATTATCTACAGCATCGACATTTGTTATATTTGATAATTCAATACTATCGCGTCCATTACCACAACCACAATCTAATATATTTAATATATTTTTATCTTTAAAATAATTCATAACAAAAATACAGAAATCAGAACAGACTATATTATTATCATTAGTTGAATAAAATGTTTCCCAATATTTCTTATTATTTAATTCCATTATATATTATAGTATACTATAATATAATATACTATAATATACTATAATATACTATAGTATACTATAATGGCTGGTAAAAAACAAAATAACATCAAATACGGAATAATATGGAAATTTAAATATACACAATATACACAATATACACAATAATGTGCGATACATTCATATTACTTAAGTACATTAGAGACAATAATATTAAAAAAATCACTGTTAATCTAGATATAGATATTGATATAGATATAGATGTCGATATAGATGTCGATATAGATGTCGATGATGATGAAAACAAAGACCGCAAAGACTACGATATTGCGCCACAGAAAGACAATTATTATTCAATGTTATGTTTTAAAGATTTGAGAATGTTCGCCCCACATGTAGTTACCGAAATCTATCTATCTAAAAAAATCGAAAATCCACGATATATAGATGCTCTAAAATATACAACCAATATGTTCTGTAAAAATAAAGAGATGTACAAATATTATTTGCAACTTAAAACAGCAGCATCTGTGTCGTCAGAACATATCGGGCAACATTTTCCCAATCTATTTTATATAAAATTTCATAAGCGTGTAACCACGGGAGATATAATCGATGCCCCTATTTTCATAAAAGATAAATATGACAAAGGGATAACATTTGGAACATTTGACCTATTCCATTATGGTCACAATAATATACTTACCCGATGTAAGAATTTTTGTAACTATCTTTATATCGGATTGTCGAGCGACGAGTTAAACGAGAGAAAAGGCAAAAATAGTATCGACAAATATGAAAAGCGCAAAGAGGTTATTGAGAAGACGTGCTACGGTGAGGAAATCTTCAAAGAAGAAAGCCTCGAACATAAAAACGATTATGTAATACAGACAGGTGCAGAAATATTAATGATGGGCGACGACTGGTTGGGGGAATTTGATTGGGTGTCGTGTGATGTGCTATATATGGAGCGGACGCCGAATATCTCCACGACGTTGCTTAAAACGATGCGGAAAATAATGCCATCTTAATATATAATAAAATTGATTTATAAATATGAGATTATAATATATAACAACCCAAGAACACACCACGGTAAATGAGTGGATTTATGGAGAGACCGGGAATATCAATTCATCAACAAACCAATATAGTGAGAGAATTTATACAGAGACCAGGAATATCAAAATGGGAAACGGATACCATAAAAATGAGAATTTATGATCCTGTATACTATGCGCAACATATGATACACCAGAAACCAAGTTTGTTTTCAAGTGTGAGCTATATTATTGATGATAAACGTAAAATATTCGGAAAAATACTTGAACAATATCAAATAAACTGTTCTTCCTATAGGGGTGCTGAAATGACATCTTCAGGACAAGATATGTCTTATTGGGTTACATATAGAGAACGATTGATGAATGATTATAAAGAAAAAGCATTAAATGATATAAGAAATGAGGTGATAAGATTAATCACGAATTGTAAAAATATATTAATTGACTATAATTATGATATGTTTGAAGAATTTAAAAAAGTATATCCAAATATGGCTAATTATTTCAATATTAAACGAGACGATATAACTTGGTATTATTATGATAGAATGCCAACCTTTATTGAATGTGTAATTAAATGCGTTTTAAGCATAGAAGCACTGAATAAGGGAAATGAAATAATACGGAAATACGAGCAAATGCAATTAAAAATGTATCAAGAACGACAACTATTATTATATAAAAAGGAGTTTGAATGTGCGAAGTTGTTTGATGAAATCGATAAAAATAAATTAAAATCTTTCGAATTATACGTCGAATATAAAAAAATTACTGAAATAAAAGATAAAGGTCTCTTATCCAATACACAATTCATAAACTATTTCACAGAAGATAAGAAAAAATATATAAACGAATTAATCGAGTTAGTAAAAAATCCAACACCGGTTAGTAATGAAGTACCGTCAATTGCGGCACCGATTTTAGTAAAAGTAATACCCAATGAAGGAGACAATTATTTTGCGGATAAAGAACAAGATACTAGTAAAAATAATATAGTTATGACTGTATGTGAAGTAAAAGAAAAGGTTATACATAGAGCTGATGTATGCGACACGTCGGTAAAAAAAACCCAAAAAAAAGGATTACTAAAGGAGCAAAATATAATACGTGTATTGAACATATTTACGAATAAAAATATGAAAAAAAAATATTTCGATTCGGGGCTACATAAGGTTGTTTTAAATACGCCATTATATGACCCAATCAATGAATATAATAAAAATGTAAATGGCTTCTGGGAACAGCATACACTGGGTGTGTATTTAAACTTCTTATACAATAAAGAACTAAGCGAATTTTGCCTAGATGATAAAAAATATTACGAATTTATGTCTAAATCGACGTTGATACCTTTATAATTATTTAATAAAATTGATTTATAAATATGAGACAATATAGTATATAAAATATTGTCTCATTATCCGTAGTATCATCAACGTAGCTATAACATCGTTAAACAAATGTCTGTAGAGATTCCTATCAACGATACCACCTCCGCCGCCGCCGCCGATATTACTGATGCTAATCCCATTCCCGAAAAATACCGCCATCGCACACTCATCAATCAGAGATACATATACGAAAAGAAGATTGGATCGGGGAGTTTTGGATGTGTGTATCGAGGCAAAAATGTCATATCAGGTGACAACGTTGCTATCAAATATGAGGCGACAACCACAAATATCCCGACACTTTTATGGGAATCAAAAATACTCAATCATTTGGCAGGAATACAAGGAGTAGTAAAACTGCGATACTATGGCACAGAATCAAATAAAAATATAATCGTTATGGACCTGTTCTCACACACATTATGCGAAGAAATTGCAAAAATCAAGACTGATGGCACAATTCCTATTATCGATAAATCATCAAATACGGTTGCAACATCGACAGCGGCCGCTTCCACAGATTCATCATCCGCATTATCACCTGACGATGAAGAGGATATATCCGCATCGGCTCAGGTATCAGTACTAACACAACACGCATCCTCCAACGATGATGATAGTCAGGGTGTATCGGGTATATCACAAACAATACACCCGGCAGTAATGCATATAGTAACATCGAGTAATTCTATGCCGTCACCGCCGAGCATTTTACCACACATAAAGGAGGTAGTAAAGCATCTTATATCAATGATACAAATTATTGGGCGCATTCACGATGCTGGAGTTGTTCATCGGGATATCAAACCTGAAAATTTTATGCTCAGCAGTGGTGGTGGTGGTGGTGGTGGTAGTGGTGGTGGAGATAACCGGTTACACATTATTGATTTCGGACTTTCACGGTTTTATATGAAAGGAGACAAACACGTTGTTAATACATATGATAGAACTATTGTGGGAACTATTCGATATATTAGTAAACATATACACGATGGAGATGTTTATTCTAGGCGTGATGATATTATATCGATTATCTATGTAGCAATATACCTCGCAAAAGGGAAATTACCTTGGATGGGAATGTCGCCCCCAAAAGGAGATATACGCACGAAAGAAGATATGGTATACGATAAAAAGTTAAAAACTACATCTGAGGAATTGTGCCAAGGTATCCCATATTTGTTTCAAAAATTGTTGGATTATTCCTATAGCTTGGAATTCGATGATAAACCTGATTATTCATATATGATAAGACAATGTAAGAACTTTTTGAAAATATATTTACAAATATAAATATAAATATAAATATAAATATAAATATAAATATTTCATAAATATACTTAAAGCCATTTTATATATTTAAGTATCAAGCATTCATACAATGAGTTCTGAGAGTTCTTCTGTTACATCAGCCCCTGTTCGTCTTACTGGGCGCGTGAAGTGGTTCAATAACAAGACAGGTTTTGGTTTTATTTCTGTGGTAGGCGGCAATGACCTGTATAAAGATGCAAGTGAGATTTTTGTACACCACTCGGCGGTTACTGTAAGTCAGGAGCAATACCGGTATTTGGTAGAGGGTGAGTATGTGGAGTTTACGGTTGTGAATACTGAGACCGGAACTCATAAGTTTCAGGCGGGTGATGTACGTGGTGTAAAGGGTGGCAAGTTGTTTTGCGAGACGCGTCGCGAGCATCGTAATGCCCAAGATAGTGTAGATGCTGGGACTGGGACTGGTACGGGTGCTGGTACAGCTAGTGGAAGCAGGCAGTCGCATCATTATCAGAATACCCAATCGCGTCAGGATAGTGAGGGGATGCGTGGAGGAGGCCATGCTGCACGTGGTGGACGCGTTTTGCGTGGTCGCGGAGGAAGCGGCGGCGGCGGCGGTGGAAATGGAACCCGAGGTGGATATGATAATAATGAAGGAGGTGAGTGGATGTTGGTTCGTCGCGGTCGTCCTGGTGGAGAGCGTGCTCCTTATCGCCCTCGTCAAGTTCGTTCAGACCACGAGACTACTTCAACTTCTACTTCTATTCCTACCCATACACATACACCTACACCTACGCCTGCATCCGCACCTGTTGCTAGCGATGACACATCATCAACCCCTCGTGCTACCACCGCTACCGCGTCAAAGAAGCCTCGTCAGACAAAGCCCCCAACCTTCTAAATATGACCAATAACAATAACAATAACAATAACATTCAGATTCACAATCAAAATCAAAAATTAATTTGTTAATATCAATAATGTTAACAAATTAAGTGTTATTTATATTTATATTTATGTGTAATCTTATAGTTTCCACTATTCTATTATTTCAATCATTTCATCACTGCTTGTTTTTTCTAGTTAAGAAAATCCGCCGCATTTTCTGCTTCTTTGATAAATACTTGCTTCTCGTTTGTAGAGAGTAGTTTTTCCCGGGATATTTTATAAATTTGGGACGTCTTTTACACGTGAATCCACTATGCTTCAGACCTTTGCGTCGAAATATAGAATCATTACATATTCCTATAGCCTTACTTTCTGCTTCCGATGGTGTATCTCCACCTGTTTCATCACCATCACCCTTATCTGTTTTTTTAACCTTTTTAATACATTTGCATAATTTATCCGCAAGTATTTCCTCCGCTTTATTTTTAATTGTTTTAGAACTATCTGTAGGAGTAATCGGTATATTATAGTAATTCAATATTTTTATATAATCATTTTTTTTTAGAATACCCATTAACTACTAACTATCTGATTCCAAATATAGTAAAGTTATATTACAAATAGATAAAATTATAAAGTAATTCGTTAATAAAATAATAACTACTAATTATAACAAAAATATATAATCATATTTTATATTCGTTTAAATGCCTAAATCCATAAAAATAAATTCTAACCCTAAAAATAAAAAAGTTGTTGTTTTTGATTTAGATGAAACTCTGGGTAGTTTCGGAGAATTAGGAGCGCTTTGTAACGTTTTAGACGAATATTATGGAAATAGGCAAACATCATACGATATTTTCAATGATTTAATGGAGTTATACCCTGAATTTATACGCCCACAAATATTTAATATTTTAAAATACATTTTAAAAAAAAAGAAAGAGGATAAGTGTAAATATATAATGATATATACCAACAATCAAGACCGTGTATGGGTGGAACACGTAAAAACATATTTTGAGAAAAAACTGAAATCCAAAATATTTGAACAAATTATATGCGCTTTTAAAGTAGACGGAAGAGTTCTCGAACTTAATCGCACAACGCAGGAAAAAACAGTCGACGATTTTTTCAGATGCACTAAACTACCGCGTGATATCGAAATCTGTTTTGTGGATGACCTTTTTCATCCTCAAATGGAAGAAGATAGCGTTTACTATATTCACGTAAAAGCGTACAAACATTATATACCATCATCCACTCTTGTAGAGAGATATATGAATTCGCATTTGACAAAAAATGTTAAAAATAAAGATGAATTAAGAAGCTATATGATGTCGAAACTTAAATATAATATAACGGAAAAAAGCAAAGAAGAACAGGAGGTCGATATTATCGTAAGCAAAAGATTGTTAGAGCATATAAAGGAATTTTTCAAAAAGGATGAAGGAGGGAGCCACGGAGATGGGTCAGGGGCAATATCACAGTCACCACACCATAGTCATCCACATTTTGATATAAGCGGGAAACACAAATCATTTAAAAGAACTAATGCGGCATCCAAACGAAATAAAACACTGAAGAAAAAATAATTATAAATTTATATTTTAGGTATTGATGGCAGTTTCATATTAATATATAGTTTATGCAGCATATATTAATATATGTAATCTAATTATATTACTATTCGAAGTTAACGACGACTTCTTCTTCTACGATGTGATTTCTTACATCTCTTAGTGTGCCGTTTCCTTCTATACTGTTTTTTATTTTTATGTTTATTAATTCTTCGGGTAGTTTTGTATGCTTTTCTTCTTCGGGATGATTTCCCGCCAACAGCAGCGACAACAGAAGTATCAGTAGTATCAACGATTGGCTGTTGAATTCTTTCATCATCAGGGGTGATAGCAACATATATACACATTAAAAACGTGAACCATGATTCATTAAGTTCAAAGCATTTTGTCCATAATTGCAATCCCTTATCATATGGTTGATAAGGATAAAATATCTTTTCCACTAATTCCGATATGTTGGGCAGGTTGGACACGAGTTCGTTATATTCTGTATGTATTTCCTGTGGAGTTTTCGGTGTCCTATCCACAAGAACCTTACCATCATTTAAAACCTTTAAAACTCTAATAAAATTGTCGGCATCGTGATTTTGTTTCAACTTGACGTATTCATCATCAACATCAGGAACAGTAGCAGCACCAGCAGCACCAGCATCAGCATCATCAGCAGTAGATTTAACTGCTGGGTTTTGGGTACATGTTGTATCATATCTACGTACACTGTATTTAGCACATTTAATACCGTAATCATTTTGAAGTACATCAGATAAAAATCTTCTAATTATACATCTTCTTCTAGTTTCATCTGGTGAGTATGTTACGAATGGATTTGGATCAAACCCGGTTCTAAGTGTAAAACATTTTGGCAATAATCTTGTTTTTGGTGATGTTATATTAGCATGATCAATTAGTAATTCGATGACATCGGAAACCTCTTTAATCCCTTTTTGTTGTCTATCCATAATGCGTAGTATGTTGTCTTCATATGTAGGTATCATAAAACTATCCATAACAACTACATACATAGTTTCATTATTAATAGGTGTTACATGTTGACTATTATATGTTTCCTTTTCAATATTTAACATTTTAAACCAGAATATGACTTGTTGTACGTATACTATCCGCATTATAGTATCGGTGTGACTTCCATATAATAAATACGATAACACATACAACCTCATATAACATTGTTTTAATATATTAGTATCAATACCGTGATACGATATCAATTCTGTCAATATTTTATTATATTCTATATGTAGTTTCAAAGGATCGAATATATGTAGTTCCGAAGAAGTGAAAACTCTGCTTTTATATTTACTATATATATCATCTAGTGTAAGAATCTCTAGTTCGCTAGCCATTATATAATATACAAACAATAAAAATATATTGTAATCGTTCATTTAATACTAAATATTTAATATTATAAATCGTATTAGTTTCCAACACGCTTCAAATGTTTCTTCGTCTTTTTGTGAGCATTCATATTTGAAAGCTGAACATCGCACCCACACTCACAAATAACACGCGTCTTCGCTTTCTCTAAAATCTCGGCCCTTCTTTTGAGGTAATAATCCTTATTATATTCTTTAATTTTATCATCATTTTCCCTATTATAATTCTTCTGATATTCCAGCTTCCTCTCGCGATGCCTGTGATAATAATCATCAGGTATAACTTCATTCGACTCTATTGAGATATCGATATCGTCGCGTTTGTCGAATATATTATTATTTATAGTATTGATAGTATTGATATTATTGATATTATTGATAATTTTTTTGCGTTTCATCAGTATCACGCTGAGTGACGTAGGCGATATAGACGATGTTGTGGATATTCCGCTTTCATTTCCAAATCCAAATATATTCTTCATTCGTTTCAAAACAATAGGCGAAGAAGAAGAAGAAGCAGAAGGAGATGAAGCTGAAGGAGACAATGTTGCGGACATTATAGGACAAACGTGATTGATGGTTGGCAGGTGATATGTACAGTATGTACAAGATTTTTATTTTATATATACTATTAAGCGCAATATTTGTTTCAATTTTTCAACTTCATAAAACAAAAATATTAATATATAATATATAACCACTAATTATACTCAATCATAAATGCCGGGTATGCGTATTATTACATTAAATACACTTGACGATAACAAGTATACTCCACTTGGAATGGTAAGAGGAACGATTGTACATTCTGTATCTTTTTTTAGGGATATTTTAGGAAATGTAACAGGTCTTTTTGGAGGAAAAAACTCTGCGATAAATACAAAAATTGATGACGTTTATGCACAAGCGATTGAAGAACTAGAAGCATATACACAAAAAAATTACCCAACAGCAACCTCGATCGCGGGTGTAGAAATCTCTCTAACAGAAATGCGAGAATTCATTATATGTGTAGCTACAGGTACAGCCGTTATCGAAGCAAATAAGAGACCTAATCCTGCACCGATTCAGAACCCAAACCAGATACTAAAATCAAACCCTATGCCTCAAATGAGATTACCACACGTAGCAATGGGTGGTAGAAAAGTAAAAACGAAACGTGTTTCACATAAGCCTCGTAAGTCTCGTAGGCATAGAAGATGAAATAAGATGGAACAAGATATAATAATATGATATAAAAGATAGAATAAAAATAATGGAATGAAACCGTTATTTTTATTTGCATTGTTATTTATAACTAAAATTACCAAAGTTTACCGCACCCACATCCGCCGCCACCACCGCTTTTAACATCGAGTTTAGAACAAGATTTACTGCGCGCTCGCCTGCTATGTGTTCTTCGATGTTTACGCGTACGCCTTAGTCTATTTCTCCTGCTTCTCCTGCTTCTCCTGCTTCTTTCACTACGACGACGATGACGATGACGATGACGTCCACCACCTTCTTGACCCATGATTATCTCATTACTATTACCTATAAACCTTTCGCGTACGCGTTTCATATGCTTGTCATAATTTTTAATCTCAGACAGTACTTTATTATCCACATTGTTTCCAGTTTTGCCCTTACCCTTACCCTTACGCGATTTTTCCATAATCCATTTCTTAAATTCCTCATAACTTCTATCCTTATTATAAACCTCAGGGCTATGTAATTTCGATGGATGAAAATATAAAACCGTAGGGAATCCGTTTACTTTTGGCTTTATTCCGTGTTGATGAAACTTTTCCATATTACTTCTCTCAATGGCACCTAAAATAATCTCATTTTTCATATCATCCTTTAAATCCGTCATCACGCGATTCCAAGCAGGCATCATATTAACACAGTGCCCGCATCCATCCATATGAAACAATACAACGCCGTGTGTATCTTTAAGTCTACTGATTTCATCATCAGTCAAACTCGACACTTTTTCTAACATTTGTTCCGTAATATATCTATATGTCTGTATATATTATATATTTAGACAAAAAATTAATATACCGTTATTAATAAAAACATTTATTAAATATTCATATTTTATATATATATAATATATTATACAACGATAAAATGACTTATAAAATTATATTAATAACCACATTGTTTATTATTGTCACGTATTTCGTATTAAATTATACAAGCAGCGATTTCAAAGAGGCTCTAACGATAGGCAGTGATAATTCAGAATCTAATTGTCCGAATATTTTAATACAAAAAGGTTCACAGTTATATTTATATAATTCTAAAAAGCATTCAGTACCAGGTGTAAATCCTGTAACATTTAATAATTTAGAAGAATATACCGAACATATCGAATGGCAGCGTGCTTCAGGATTAGTATGCCCTGTTCTATATTTACAACATTCAGAAGACGCGCAAGGAGGAACGTCGTATAAAATTCGCCCCAGTCCAACAGATTTGCAAGGCGGATTGCCTCCTGTATCCTCTATAAGAACACCTCCGTCTAGAAGACACATCACAAAAATGTTAGACGATTCACTCGGCGACAGGCCATATAATTTAAACTCGTATCCTGGTTACGACGACTCTAATATGGATCAAGGCGAATTTACACCGGATATGATGCTCGATTATATAACACAGTCAACCGGTCAAAGCCCGAACCCAATGGACCCTAATTGGGGTGGCAGCGATTTCACACAAGCATTAATTGATGCAGGGTATTATAAAGACAACAGTGTAGCTATATCTGTTAATAATTAAAAGATTCACGTACTTGGTTACAGGATGTATGGTGTATGGTATATGGTGTATGGTATATGGTTTATTGCCGCACAAGAAACTTCTTAATATTATCCACACACGTTTTATTTATTTTGCGCATTGTACCAGAATCCGTCTTCACCATAAATGTATTCAATATATCCGGCTCCTTTTCAAGTTGATATAAGAGATTTTGTATTGTCTTATATTCATTCATAATTTGTGTCGCTATTTTCGAGCTTATACCAGGCACACAAGCTAACATTATTATATTTATATTATCCTGTGTAATATATTCATTTTTCTCTTTATGGCTTTTAAACACACCACAATATTTCTCACTTTCTTCCTTATTTTTGGCACGAGATAGAGCACCAGGAGTAGTTGGCGTTGGTGGTGTAGTTGGAGAGGCAGTAGATGACGCGGTAGACGATGTACTCGACATAATAGTATTTTCAACACTAGTTTCTATACTATAGTATGCACACCGCGATTTATCAACAACACGCGTCTTATCATATTTATCCGCAAAAAATACAATAACATCAGCCGTTTCGCAAATCGAGTTTGTCCTAAATACCGAAAACCCCTTGTAATATAACAACGAAAACATACTACTAATAAGTATCTTCTTTGATATACGCCCCCTTTTCTCGTTATATCTTTCGATATCGCCTTCAATAATATATATAATATTATGATTATGCGTTGCCTCTTTATCGAGTCTAAAAGACTGCTCATTATATCTCCCATCTTTTATACTTGCTGCCAAATCATTGAGTGTTTTCCGCTCAAATATAAGAATTTGTTTCCCTTCATTGTCCTCGAAAACGATATCACCTATGTGAAGTTGCTCCTTTTTTATTTTATGGGATTTTTCATTTTCTCCCGCGTTTGGTGCTACATCCGTATTTGAAGTTGCGTCGCACTCTTCTGTCGTGACCACATCTACATCCTGAAAAATATGAAGAGGAACCAAACACTTGCTCGAACCCTTACTAGATGCTTTATTTTTAATAGTAGCAGATAACGCCAGTGACTCCTTCTCTAACATATCGATAGTATCTATACGCCTCTCAATAAGTGGGAATAATTCAGTTTCACGATTGTCTACTTTGATGATCATTGTTTTGCAATCAGGTATAAACAGGTATAATCAGGTATAAACCGGTATAAATGGGTATGATATGATAATAATTTGCGGTGTTATCATATTATATCGAGGAGTTTCTAAATGGTTTACATATTTATAATTTAGGTCCAGTATGGCGACCGGTGTCATAGTATTGCCTAAATTTAAATAAGAAATCCTTATTCAAGGCTGGAACGGCAATATGACTTCTCTGTGCAAAAGATGTCATAAAACCAGTAGCAGATGGCTGCGCACCACCTTTCTTCATACCACCACCATTCTGTGTGTTGGCATAGAGACCGTCAGCAGAACCAGGTCCGCTAAATAAAACGCGACGCGCCATTGCTGAGCGTCCATTACGACTTTTAGGTCCGTTTTTTTGAGCCATCTAAAATGTGTGAATATGTGCAAATATATATGAATATATGTATATAATATTGTAATATTAAAATTCAATATTATATGTGTTATATGTTTTATTTTAAGAATAAAAGTTTATATATTGTGTTGACCACGAAATTATGAAATTATGAAATTATGAAAGTATGAAAGTATGAAAGTATATAGATTATACACCTTTCTGATTTCCAGCTCCCATCAGGAAGTTCCTACCAGGTGAAGAAGCCATTCTACCGATACCACCAGTACCTTTGTTGTTAAAAATCATTCCGTGCGCCAACATATAAGCAAAACCCTCTTTGCAGCCAACAGGGACACACTTGTACTGACAATAGTTAGTATCCTTCCGATACACGGTCATAAGATTAGGATTCAATCCTACAGTAGGAGCAAGACCCGCCATACTTCCAAAAATACATCCTTTTTTTGTAAGAGAATCAACTCTCAAAGTTCTACCAACAAGACCACTTCCGACCATTTATGCTTATTATATATATATATATATATATATGCTAAATATTTTTATTTGTATTCTAAATAAAATATTGTATTCTAAATATTTCGTTTGTATTCTAAATAAAACAATTATTATTTATAAATATACCGAATATACCAAATATACCGAATATACCGAATATACCAAATAGTAGAATATTTTAAATAGACTAAATTGAAATAGTTTAAAGATATGTATTGAATAATATTATACAAGCTTACGCCACCAACAAAGCAATAGTATGACATCTATCGAATCCACATCTCCTAAATCAAAAACATCAGAATCGAAGAATATATTAAATGACTCTGATATAATTCCGTGTGAAGATGGATATATTTTCAATCCATATAACCAGGAAAATAGAGAGATTACATTGAATGAAGTTCAATCTATTCTTTCATCGTACGGGATTCCTGCATCTCTTCACAATTATGACCTTTATCGCCGAGCATTCATACACGCATCATATACAAAACGTCCTCAATTGGAAAACGCACGAGAGAATATAAAAATTATGCCTCAACCTTCGAATTGTATTCCTCTAAAAACGAAATCAAATGAACGTCTCGAATTTCTTGGCGACGGTGTTCTGGAATGTGTTACAAAATACTACCTTTATCGTAGATTTCCTAAAGAGAACGAAGGCTTTATGACCGAAAAGAAAATCGCAATTGTCAAAAATGAATCTATTGGCAAATTTGCGATTGAAATGGGGCTACATAAATGGTTTATTATTTCGAAACACGCTGAGGAAAAACGCACAAGGACAAATCTGAAAAAATTGGGATGTCTTTTCGAAGCATTTATTGGTGCCCTATTCTTAGACTTCAATAAAATAAATATTCACGATGACGATAAATGGTTTGATAATGTATTTGTAACAGGTCCAGGATTCCAAATGGCGCAAAAATTTATCGAATCGGTGTTTGAACGACACGTAGACTGGGTCGCTCTTATCAAAAATGATGACAACTATAAGAATATTCTTCAGGTAAAGATTCAGAAGGAATTCAAAACGACGCCGGACTATTTAGAAATTAATCACGACCCAGAAAGCGGATATACTATGGGTGTTTATTTATGTTTAGGCAAAGAGATATATCATACGGATTACAGGGATGCAATTAAATATAGTGTTTTAAATACATTTGCAAATATTAGAAAGCATTACGACGAGAAAGGACACATTCTAGTACATTTTGCATCAGGAACTCACAAAATCAAAAAAAAAGCAGAGCAAATGGCTTGCGAATATGCGCTACAATGTATGAAAATGCTTGATATTAATGATGAATAATGGCGAGAAATAATGGCGACAAATAATAGCGAATAACTAATGGAGAAATAATAACTTAAATATCTTTTATTAATGATAATACTTATTATATTTTTATTCGTATATTATAATGGAATCAGATACCGAACTCGAAGCAAGGATACAAAATTTAGAGTCGCGATTATTAGAATCGAATCAACAAATTTCAAATCCAGTCGAAGCATCTAAAGCCAATATAGAAGAGAATAGAGAAATTAAAGAGTCCCTTCAAAAACTAAAATCGCAACGATTATCTCTACAACCATCACCATCAGCCGTTAGTGTAGGAGCTCTAGGCTCTTTATTATCATCAGTTAAAGGCGTATTTAGTTCTAAAGAAGATTCAGCATCCGCTGCTGCTGCTGCTGCAAGTACCGACCCAAAAGTTCTTTTACCGCGGTCCGTTCACGAACAATCTATTAAAGATAGAGCAGTATTACTCCAACAACAACAACAACGACAGGGCGAAGAAATAACCGAAGAAGGCGATGTTCCGTTTGACCCTAAATTACAAGTTCTACAAGCACCAGATTTAGGTCCACGTATTCTTCCAAGTGGGCATCCAGGCGTAAATTATGCAGCCCAAAGAATGATTCACGCTCTTCAAACCAATTTGGCGCCCCCAGCTGTATTACAAAGACTCGAAGATAAATCGAAACCCGGTGTTGGCGATATGCCAGTTGCACGACCCAAAGCGCAAAAACGTGAACGTGTTATTATTCAATTTGTTGCCCCGCCTTCTCTATCAGGTCAAGGCGCAATTCAGATGCCAAAAGTAAATGTTGTAAATAAAGCAAAGGAAGAATTGGTTGACCGTACAACAATTACACAGCATCTTCGTAATGTACTTCCTACAATATTAGAAAGACCGCACGAAATAGGAAAAGAATCTTTAGCATCCAATAGACTGGCCACGCCACCGACACCATTGCCTAAAGCCGCATCGGATGTATCCACCCTTAGCCTTACACGGCAAATCATTATTATAAGAAAAATGCCGGCTAAAATTCATCTTGTTGAAGATGCCTCTCTTATTCTTAGTATGGGTAAGAAACCAGATGAACGCGGTGCAGTCGCAGTCGCAGTCGCAGCCGCAGCCGCAGCCGCAGCCGCAGCCACCGATGCATCTACTATGATGACAAGCAGCGCGTCATCTCTTATTAAAAAGGGTCGTGGTCGCGTAACTGATGCACCGACTTTCGACTCGATGAGCAGCGATGTCGAAGATATGGTAATAAAAGATGCAGCAGTTCGCGAAAGAATGCCTAGAACGCGCCCACCAGGTATTATTGTTTCCAATTACTATATGAATAATCGCGAGAAATTTATTAGTTTTATTAACCAATTGTTTATGCGATATCACGAAGAAATATCGAGCCAAAAAGAACAACTTTCGTGTGATCCATCATCCAAGTCCGATTTTTCTCTTTTAACACACCAAAAAATAGTCCGCGATTATTTGAACATATATACGCCATATCGTGGTCTACTATTATACCACGGTCTCGGAAGCGGTAAAACGTGCTCATCTATTTCAATCGCCGAGGGTTTGAAGACGCATAAAAATATTATTGTTCTGACCCCTGCTTCTCTGCGGAGAAACTACATAGAAGAATTGAAAAAATGCGGCGATGATATATACAAGAAAAATCAATTCTGGGAGTTTATCCCGATACAAAGCGAATCGGACCCTATGATTCAAACATTGTCCGCGATTTTAACATTATCTCGGGAATTTATTACTCACCAAAAAGGAGCGTGGCTTGTGAACGTTAAAAAGCCGTCAAACTATGAATCATTGAATCGCGATCAACGCACCAGCCTGGACGAACAACTAAATGCAATGATTGATGTAAAATATACATTTCTTAATTATAACGGAATGAGAATGAGTAACCTTAAAACATTATCTGCCGATTTTAGCAAGAATCCCTTCTCAGACCATGTCGTAATCGTTGATGAAGCTCATAACCTTATTAGCCGTATCGTAAACAAATTAAAGCGAAAAGACTCGCTTCCGATGCGTCTATATGATATGTTGATGCAGGCCGAAAATGTGAAGATTATCCTGCTCAGTGGAACACCGGTCATTAACTACCCCAATGAAGTAGCCGTGATTTTTAATATTCTGCGCGGCTATATCAAAACGTGGAAAATCCCGCTTCAAATTACCTCTCAAGCAAAAATAGATAAAAAAGTACTCGAGCAATTATTTGCCAGCATAAATATCTTGGACTATATTGACTACAATGATAGCTCACGTGTACTTACGATAACTCGAAACCCGTTTGGATTCGTAAATGTAAATGAGCGAGGGGAATATAATGGTGTTGTGAAAATAGCACCGGAGGGTGACTCGCCTTATGTTAGCGACACGGATTTTGAACGCCTGATTTTAGCAACACTTCGCGGGCGGGATATAAATGTTACTGCTGGAAGTATAACAATCGAGAATCATAAAGCGCTACCTGATAATCTTGACGCATTTAGGTCGTATTTTATAGACGCCGAAACAGGAAATGTGAAAAATATCGTTATGTTCCAGCGGCGTATTCTGGGACTTGCTTCTTATTTTAGAAGCGCGCAAGAACAGCTTATGCCTGCGTATGAGAAATCAGTAAACTTCCGCGTGATGAGAATACCGATGAGTGACCATCAATTTGCGGCATATGAAAAGGCGCGTGAAGCTGAAAGAAAACTTGAAAAGAAATCTAAGTCTAAGCGCCCGGGTAAAGCAAAAGGTGCATCTGGTGCCGGTGGTGGTGGTGGCGGTGATGATATATATGAAGATGCTATATCAAATTATCGAATCTTTTCGCGACTGTTTTGCAACTTTGTTTTCCCGACCGAAATACATCGTCCGCTTAATAAAGAAGACCAAGATATAGAAGGGGCGATAAATGATGGCGTAAATGAAGAAGATGTAGACGGGATTAGAGCCGAAGAAAGAACCGACAATTTAAACGGAGAACATACGAGCGACGATATAGAGGAAATGTCTGAAAGTATTGCGAAAAAGGTCGATGCCACGTATTCAAAGCGTATAGATATCGCACTTGCTAAACTTGAAAGTGGTAAACAGCGATATTTGACGAAACCACAGGATGGTGGCGAATTACAGAATTATAGCCCCAAGTTTTTGGCGATGTTGGAGAATATACAGGACCCGCATCATTCCGGGCTACATTTGGTGTACAGCCAGTTTAGATCGCTTGAAGGTATTCGTATCCTTTCTATGGTACTTGACGCAAATGGTTATGCACGTTTTCGAATCAAGAAAGATAGTTCGGGGAATTGGATATGGGATATTAGAGACGAAGATAAAGGCAAACATATGTATGCTCTTTATACTGGGTCAGTGAAAGATGAAGAGCGCGAGATTATACGAAATATATTCAATAGTACTTGGGAATATGTGCCTGTTACTATAAAGCAACAACTTCAGCAAAAATCGGGGAATAATTTTATGGGCGAGATTATTAAAGTGCTTATGATTACCGCGTCAGGAGCCGAGGGTATTAATTTGCGAAACGTTCGTTGGGTTCATATCACGGAACCATATTGGCAGCCGGTGAGAATCGAGCAAGTTATTGGGAGGGCTAGACGTATCTGCAGCCACAATGATTTGAAAGACGAGAAACTCCGCACAGTAAATGTGATGTTATATATAATGACATTTACGCCGCAACAGTTGGCGGATGATTCGTCATTACAGCTTAGAATAAATGATGTGAGTAAGAAAAATGCGCAAATAGCTTTATCAACAGATGAGGCGTTGTTTGAAATATCGAGTATTAAAGAGGAAATCAATCATCAGTTACTATTGGCGATAAAAGAAGCGTCTATCGATTGCGCAATACATCGTGATGCTACATCAAAAGAGAAATTGAAATGTTTCTCATTTGGGAGCGTATCTTCGAAGAAGTTTGCGTTTTCTCCGGCGATCGAGAACGAAGAATCGGATGCTGCATCGGCTCGAAATACGAAACAGACGACACTGAAATTGGTTTCAATGGAGATGAAGATGGATGGAGTGAATAAACAATATGCATATGATAAACTTACAAATACTGTATATGACTGGGGAAGCTACCAAGTGGCGCAGGCGGTGGGTGGTGAACCGTTGGCGGTTGGAAAACTGGTGAAAAATGCGGACGGTAAGATGAAATATGTGCCTATAACTGAAGCGACGGCATCATCCGGTGCAGCAGCGATGCCAACACCTAAAAAGAAGGATAGTGGCAGTTCAAGTGGAAGTGCTAGTGCTAGTGGCACAGGATGAGTGGCAAAATCTAAACCGTAAATCGTAGTTATCATTGTATTTTAGTGTATATGATATAACGTATGATATAATGTATGATGCAATACATTATATAATATGGTGGATATGAGGTATATTATTATATAAGATTTATATTTTTATTATCGAGATGTTATAGAGTGTAAATCGAGTCATGTATATCTTCTCTAGCTTGTCTATCTTTTTCGGCTTGTTGTGCTGGTGTAAGGTAGTCTGATGGTGTTTCAAACCCGTATTGTTTCTTCACGGGTTGTCCTAGAGACGGGTAAGATATAGTTAATAATGTTTTAGCAATATCTTTCATATTAGATTTTATATCAGGTTCAGGAACCGCAGGATATTTTACTTCTTTTAGATTTGCATAAACGTTATGTATTAAGGTAGCGTCCCTAGTGTGATTACTAGCGTCTTTAGTTGCCATACTACTAAGTAATTTACTGATGTCATCGTATGTTTCAAGTGTTGTCCTAGATGTAAATGTAAATGTTGGGGTAAATAGGCTATTACCAGTACTACAAACAATAATACGATAAGATTCATTATCCTTAGTTGTAATTTTATAAGATTGAAACATATGTAAAGTCATCGAACGTTGTATAACTTCAGAACAGTCTAACTTTTTCATCAATTTTGTGACAGTTACTAAAGAAAAATCTTTCGGTACATCTTCTTCTTTATTAAAATTGTCGGGTTGAATATTAACTAATGATACACCAACAATAAATGGAGAGTAGTCAGATTTTAATGATAATATATTACCAGATTCATCTTTACTTTTTATAAATCTAATTTGAGTGATATCAATTGGACATTTAGCACGTACAATTACAAGACTTTCTTCCGTATACTTAAAAAAAACCAGATATTCAGGTCTATTGGCTGCATTTAATATACCATCGTGTTTGGTTACGAAAGCAATACAATATCCTATTAGTACCAATGGTCCAGGCGTAGGTTGTGATAAAAACGAACCATGCGTAGAACGACGGACGTCGTCAGGTGTAACTTTAAACTTATATTCTTCACAATCTACACCACCCACCATATTCCTTCTGTTACTCACATTATTTCTCTTTGTTTTCATAAATATTTTCGATTTTCTTGATTTACAACGCCTAATACTTCTTCGCCCTCTCCCTCTGCAACCCTTTCTACTTTTTTTATATTTTTTAATACGTCGACCTCTTTTAACAGAATAACGCGTCATTTTAATTATATAATAATTATATATAATAATTATATATAATAATTATATATTAAAATATGATATTTCATATCTAAACATTAACTAAATCACGGATTATTTTTTCTTTCTAAAATACTCAATATCCTATCCTGAATTCTTTTAATATCTTGTAACTCATTTTGTATAATATTTATTTTTTCATTTAATTTATGAGATTCTCCCGCGCTTGCCGTTTCATCTGTTCTACGCCTCTCAAAAATTCTCATCTCCAATTTCGGATCATCGCCTTCCTCTTCATCCTCCATAGTCCCTGCTGCCATAATATCATCTAACGGAGTTGTATTGTACACATATTTTGTATGTGATGATTGTGGTGGGGCATCACCCGGTGCCTTTTTTAGTTTCGACAAAAATGATAACCCATTCTCGTTCATATTTTCATCCCCATCACCGATATTATAAACATAACCAGTAGACACGACATATTCGTTCACTTCCGCGCCGATATTTACATCATTAGAATATACAATTTGTTCATTTTCGGTATCATTAAAAGACACATTTTTTTTCACAGATTCTTGAGGGCGTTTAGAAGTAGCAATGCGTACGCTTGATGCGACAGATTCAGGCATTTTCGAATTATCTCCCTGAGAAGGAACCAATGTATCCAATTCGCGGGAACGCGACGACAATGCTTCAGCCAATAAGCGGTCCATTTCATTACTAGATAATTTATCATCGGTCACACTTTTATCTGTAAAATCGATATTCTCCGGTTTTTTATTATTCAACATATTGTCCATTTCTGACTGTTTTTCTTTTAGACGAATTTCGAGTTCAGACATTCTATTTTTCTGTAAATCACCCGCGCGGTAAATTTCTTCTATTTTCGGTTTCTTAGTAGGGGTCCCTGCTATCATTGCACCTCCACCACCACCACCGAACCGCGGAGGCACAGGTAAATTTACTGCCGCGACGATTTGCGCAGGAGGTGGTTGTCGAACCTCAACCGGCCGTTTCACTTTTAATACACTAATCTGCTCTACCATTTTTCGAATAACAGCCTTGTTACTATTCGTAATCATTTCAGAGGCTTTTTGCTCGTAGCCTTCGTCACCTTCATCGTTTTTATCGAAAAATAAATCAAATTCTGGCTTCATAGACAGTATAGTATTTTCAAATTGTTTTTTAACATTGTCTACGTGTGAATTCGGTAAATCTTTGAACACACCACCATCGTGTAATAATCCCCATATAATACTCTTATTTTCGTTTTTAGTAAATTGATAAAAGGACATTTTATGATAGTATATAACAGATAATATTAAATATGATGTTTTATTTAATATGATTTATTTAATTTTTATTTATACTGTATTCACAAATCTTTATTAAAGTATCTGTGCCGAAATTTCTGCATCTCTTCATCCGGAAAGATATCAACTATAAAATCCTCAGGCTCCATTTTATCGCGAAGTAAATTTATAATCATAAAAAGGGCATACATACCACATTCGGTCGGTTTTTTCTGATGATGTTTATTATTTTGTATATAACGCATGTCGATTCCCACCGTCTTTGCTTGTTGCGTGATAGTTTTGATGAGTCGTTTCACTTCTTTTGGAGGAGGGTTGCCGGTACTGTCAAAAAAGAATATAAATTTCCGTGGCAAGTCTACAAACATAGATATCCAATGTGAACCAGATAAATAATGCGGATCAGTATTAAAAACGAATCCGACTTTTTTTTTACCATTGCGTATAGAAATATTTAAATCAAAATGACACAACTCTTCCCATACACATTCACCGTACATTTTTGGAGAATCGAAATCAATCGGTGCAGCGCCTATAAAATCGAAAAAGGGGAATTCTCTCTCATACTGCTTCATAACATTTTCAATATCGATACTATTGAGCCATTCATTTGGATTCTTTTTCCAGTCATCGGGACTTTTAGGTGCGAAAGTATAATTGAGCATTTCTTTGTCTACGCCAGTAGATGCAAAGTGTTGCTTTAACCAACACGACTCTTTATTGCAGACATTTTTTAAATGCCCCTTTAATGATTCCCATATTTCTCTTGGTTCATTTGAAGTGATAACAACGTCCGGGTGACGAGCATTCCATAAAGATTTCAGTTTCATTAATGATTCATTGCTATAACAGGTAAAATCGTTTTCCTGTATTTTAGGGCTACATTTTAGTTTTATAAAACCATCAGGATGACGCTGTATGCCTTCATCTTCGGCAATACTCTTTCGAATATGTTTTGATGGATTTATCGCATCCACACGCATCCGCATACGCCTAACCCGGTGTTTATGCAAATTCTTTTTCGTTTTACGGTTTCTAGATACGGGTTTATTAGACCTAGAAAGTGATGTTCTAGTTTTATTCACCCGAGTTTTATTTTTTCTGTATTTATTTTTTTTATTTACTTTACCTCGATTGCCTCGATTGTCTCTACTATCTCTACTATTTCTACTATATCTACTATCTCTATTAAAACTTGCATTTTTAGCAAATTCTAAAATAGATTGTATCTTTTTAGACTTCATTTATAAATAATTTTATATATATATGTAACTCGCGTAATAAATACGTATATATATATACATAGTTAAAAATAAAAATTAATTAAATAATAATCACAAAATCACAAAATTACAAAATCACAAAATCACAAAATTACAAACTAATTATTTGATGCAGTATCTAAAGACATTTCAATATCACTCTTATCTTTTTTGCTAATTATAACATTTATACCATCAAAAGTCAAATTATTGAATCCTGATTTCTGTTTCGAAAACTTTTTTATATCTTTCTTTTTATATTTCGGGTCTTTTAAGTTAAAATCTTTAGTTTTCGGTATTACCATTTCATCCTGAGGTGGAGATGTTTTTATAACATAATTATCAAGCGTGAGTACCTTTTTCTCCATTTGTCTCATAAATAATTTATTGGCATCATTAATATCTGTTATATCATCATCAGCGCCAACACCTGCACCAGCATCTAAACCAGCATCTAAATTCATATTTGTATATTCTCCTTGAATTGTATCCATAGTATCTTTAAATTTAAAATAAGAAATGCATACTTTGGCATAAGTATTAAACGCGTTTAAAATCACTTCATCTAAATTTGACGAGTTATTATTACTATTATTAGAACACAGGTTATTAAATAAAATATCTTTTGTCATAGATATAATACGCTTTCTGTAAAATCGTTTTTCCTTCTTTAATGCAGAGTCGTGGTCGAGATTATTTTTTTTCAAATATTTATTATATGATTCTGTATTTGCCATAATCTCTAATGTAAGATAATTAATAGAATTAATAGAATTAATAGAATTACTTTGGTTACTTTGGTTACTTTGATTACTTTGGTTACTTCCACTATTTATAGCATTACGCGTATTATCTATATTTATCGCGTTACCATTATTATGTATAATATCTTTACTTTCCATTAATATGACAAATTATAAAATAATATTATTCTAAACCCGAATGAATAATAGTATTAACGACTAAATAACAATCGCACATTTCTAAATCTATTTACTGTAAAAATGTTTCTCGCATTCAGGAACAACATCCTTAATGTCATTGCGTGTAGTATTATTAAATAGTTGTTTTCCTAAATTATTGATATTAGGATTATAGTGGTCAAAAACCTCGCGTCTGAATAATCCTGGATATGGCTGTTTCACCGGTTTAGGCGGAATATAATTCTTATAAAGGTCGCTAGATGAAGATGGAACATATTGCGACTGTTCGCAGTCTTGTAATGCAAAAAATTGATTACGAAGAGTGGATTCTATATTTACATTATTCGAAAACCCAGACCAAGGCGCCATATTATTACCAGGATTAAAAGTAGTATGAGGGCTATATATAGGATAATTGTTTAAAGCAACACTTGACGGTTTACTTTGGTCTAAAATAGGCATATATCCGTATTTCGTAGAAACAGGAACCTGGTAATAAAACGGCTGAAGCGGAGCGGATGGTATATTTCGCGATGATATTCTTTTGTTTAATGCGTCGGTTCTTTCATTTTGGCATATAAACAATTTATCCGCTACCCCGTGCATTTTATTATTAGTATAAGCAGATGTGGCATATGACATTATATGGTTATTATATAGCTATTATATTATATTATAATATAATTTAATACTATTTATACTTTTATTCTTCGCGATATTGTATTCTTTTTGCGATATTTTATTTTAAAAACGAGTTAAAGACAACAAATAATATAATATACCCACCTATAAATTCCTACATTTTAGCATAACAATCGCGAATAATAAACAATGTGTGGTATTTATTATATTCAGCGTTTTTTCAAGAATACCGATTCTACCTCCGAAAAACATCCGACACCAACACCGACACCAACACCAACACCGACACCAAACCCAAAACAAAAACCGCAATTATCTGATTTATTATCATTTCAAAATGATTTCAGCGCTATGGTACACCGCGGTCCGGACAACAGTTCTTTTCTAAATGACTGTCCACCAGGGAAAGAGTATGCGTCTATGTGGGGATTCCATCGTCTTGCGATTAACGGTCAAACACCCGAAAGTAACCAACCTTTTTTCATCAAAAACTGCCGTCTTATTTGTAATGGTGAAATCTACAATTTTCGTGCCCTTATCGCTGAATATGGTCTTGAAAATGAATATAAAAGTCAATCCGATTGCGAGATTATTATTCATCTCTATAAAAAAATCGGTATTGCTGAAACACTCCGCCGCCTGGATGGTGTATTTGCCCTTGTTTTACACGATTACGAAACAGCGACAACATATGTTGCGCGTGACTCAGTTGGCGTACGCTCCTTATTTATTTCAGGATATGATCATACGTATAGTAATAGTATAGTTATTTCAAGTGAATTAAAAGCAATAGGTGAGTGTTATCGCCCCTATGCTAAACAATTTCCACCTGGTTGTTATGCTATGTATTCTAAAACCACGACATTTGACAATGCAAATACTCCTTTTTTTAATTATTATAGGTACTATGAAAATGTATTTATATCGCAGGATAATGCAACGGGGGTTATCGAAAGAGTATACAATTATCCGATAACTGAAGGTACAGAAGAAAATATTTGTAAAAATATTGCCACCCTATTCGAGGAAGCTGTTGTAAAACGCCTTATGAGCGACCGCAAAGTAGGTGCGCTTCTTTCGGGAGGGCTGGACAGTTCATCCGTCGTCGCAATTATGTGTCGCCATATGCCTGCGAAAGATTTGAATACATATAGTATCGGTTTGAAAGGGTCAACCGACTTGATGTGGGCGCGCAAAGTGGCGAATTACTTGGGTACGAATCATCACGAGATTTGTCTCACCGAGGAGGATTTTTTGGGCGCTATTGAGGCAACAATCAAGCAAATCGAGAGCTATGATACAACGTCCGTTCGCGCATCTGTGCCAAATTATTTGGTAAGCAAATATATTTACGATAATACAGACGACTGCGTTATTTACTGCGGGGATATGTCGGACGAGATTTTCGGGTCATATCGCGGATTTATGAAGGCGCAAAATGATGCGGATTTTAAGCGCGAAAATGAGCGGATGGTTCGCGATGTTTGTTATTTCGATTTGCTGCGTTCAGATAAGAGCATTAGTGGTGCAGGATTGGAAGCACGTGTGCCGTTCGCAGATAAGAAGTTTTTACAGTACGTGATGAGTATTCCGCCGCGATATAAAATGTTCAATGACGAGCGAATCGAGAAATACATTTTTCGGAAAGCATTTAGCGGACTTTTGCCGGACGATATTCTATGGCGGAGGAAAGAGGCGTTTAGTGATGGTGTAAGTGGACACGAAAGAAGTTGGTTCCAGATTATTCGGGATTATATTGATACAAAAGTGACGGATGAAGAATATGATAAGTATAAAGAATTTATTGAATTTACAGATATATATAATCCGCCATATGATAAGGAGAGTTACTATTATAGGACTATTTTCGAGAAGTTATACCCTGGATGCGAAAAAACAGTCCCTTATTTTTGGCGACATCCGTTTTGTGAGGAGAAGGACCCATCTGCGCGGCTTTTGCAATGCTATAAAGCGGAAGAGTAATGTTTCACAATAACAATTATTCCCATCAAGGCAATAATGTAATTAACGAGCTTATGATGTTTTATAGAAGGAGAGAATAATTTAGCAGTACAAGAAATAGCTGAGCATAAATAGCCAATAGTAATCATTGCGATAACATATACCGGAATATTTAATTTGGTAGTTATTAATAATATGAATAGACATATAATACCAATTGTCCGAATCACTATTGCGAATTCCTTTAATTTCATCATATAATATATCATAATATTTATTATATGATTTCTTATGATTTATGTATAACTATTTTATATGCATATGAAGATTATTAAACATACGAAGCATACATGTCGCATATAACAAACATACCTGCTAAAAATACCGTGTAATTATATATTTTATGATTTATAACATTATTGTCATTACTTGATTTGCTGAAAACCGCCAATCCTAAGGAACCGATAGTAAGTAACAAAATCACGGAGATAGGGAGATTAATACTACGTTTATACTGAAGGTAAAAAATATGTAAAATACCCACCATTCGTACTGCCATAAAAAATTCTTTTAAATCTATCATTTTTGTTTTATATATATTGGTAAAATAATAACAAAATAGTTATTATTATTATAGTATTATTTTAGTATTATTTTATAGTATATATATGTCTGTTAGAAAAACACTAGGCGTAGAAAAAGGTATTGAACGTTCTATTTCTCCAAAACGTGATGTAGTATTAATGCCTAGAGCACATTTATTACAACCACCACATCGACCCGAAGTAAAGCCTGACGATACTGTACCTATGAATCTGGATATCACAAAATTATTAATAAGAAAAAAAGAAAAAAAACGTCTTGAAAAAAAACGAATAAAACAAAAGGAACGAAAAGAACGAAAAGAACAAGGAGGTGTAGCGAGAAGAGCTAAGAATCCTGGTTCCCCATTATCTTCTTCTTCTTCATCTTCTGTTTCTTCAATATCATCTGTTTCAATATCACCAAATGACATAATAGCTTTTGAAGAAGAACAAAGACAAGAAGCAACTCGTCCTCATCAAGGTTCGCCTAAATCTGTTTCTTCAAGTTTGTCTCCTTTCGGAAGAAGAGTTAGCATTGAAGAGGCTGCAGAAGCTAGAATAAACTCGTCATCTAGTGCATCTTCATCTTCAAGCTCACCAAGATTTGAAAAATTTGATTCTTGGTCTATGTCACCTACGTCACCTATTTCACCTAAAGGTAAGGGAAGACAAGGTGGTGGCTCGCGTAGAAGAAGAAGAACAGCTCACAAAAAGCATAAAACCCATCATAAATCTAAACGTATTCATCATACTCGCAGAATACATACGCGTAGGCATCGCCGTAGTCATAGTCACCATCGCCGATAATACTATACATTCGTCGATTCATCGATTCATCGATTCATCTAAAAAATATATTAAATATTGTGCCAAATATTAAGAAAAATATTTATAAATAGTAATATTGGCATCGATATATTAATCGATATATTAAGGCATTTTATATTTTATATTTTATATAATAATAATATAGTTATAATATATAAATCAAAATAAAATGTCTTGTGGAGGTTCAGATTCTACAGGTGGTGGTATAGGAGCTTTATTCGGTCAATCTGGTGGAGGTTCTAGATTAGCAGAAATGTTAGGTCAGTCCGGTGGTTCAAGGCGTAGAAGGCGCGGTTCTAAACGCCGTCGTTCTAGCGGTTCGCGTAAAACTCGTAGACACGGCAAAAGACGTGCTTGTCGTTGCCCTGGCGGTTGCAAACGTTCAACCTGCCCTTGTCACAAGGGCAAAAAGCGTTGCTGTACTAAACGATGCCGCGGTCGTGGATGCCGTTGTTAAACACTGTGTGCACAATTAAATTACGTTATTGTACGCGTGCGATTGTACATTGTTATACACACTATATACAAACAATACACATTTTATAATTACCACCGCGATTTGGTTATTATAAAAAATTGATAAACATAATAAACACTAATTGAGATATACAATAAACCAACAACTAAGGAACAGTTCCAATGTCAAAACCCACAACTGAACTTATTACTCCCCCTATCACAAATTATGATACTTCGTTTCGTCTATTTGATTTTAATATATTCGACGAAAAACGCGACAACAATGATGATGCCGACGGCGAAGGTGGCGACGACAACGGTAATCACGATGACGATGATAATATATCCGCTGCAAAGAAATACAAAAAGGATGAAAAATTCACAACGATTCAAATGTTCGGTATAAACGAGAAAGGTGAAACCTGTACTATATTTGTTCGTGATTATCAACCATTCTTCTATGTCAAGGTAGGCGACGAATGGTCGATTCCTCAAAAATCGGCATTTATTTCTCATCTGAAAACCAAGGTCGGTAAATTTTATCAGGACTCTATTCTAGACGTCGAATCAAAACTCATAAGGCGTAAGAAATTATACGGATTTGACGGCGGGAAAGAGCACAAGTTCATTCTTATTAAATTCAAAAACGTGGCGACAATGAACAAGGTAAAAAATATGTGGTTTAAATATGGTAAAGACGGGAAACAGGTATTGAGTCGCGACGGTTATATATATTTCAATACAAAAACGGAAATCTACGAATCAAATATTCCGCCGATTTTGCGTTTCTTCCATGTTCACGATATCAGTCCATCCGGGTGGATAGGGTTTCAGTCAAAACGTGCAAAACAAATTCACGGTGGCGTCGGTATACAAACGACAACTTGTAAATATGAATATGAGTTAGCATCACGAGATATTGTACCTCTAAATGCGAAGGAGACTGTTGTACCGTATAAAATATGTAGTTTTGATATTGAGGCCAGTAGTAGTCACGGCGATTTCCCGATTCCGATTAAAACATATAAAAAACTCGCTACAAATATTGTAGATGTTTGTGATGCCATATGTCGACGCACAGGGGCTACCGCTGGTGCTGAAGCGATGGAGCATATTACTCCCGCACTTATGAGGCAAATCGTATATACTGCCTTCGGGTACGGTGGCGAAAACCAGCACCCTGATGTCGACCGCATCTATACCAAGATTAAGGTTTCAGAGCAGCGACTTGCTGCATTATTTGATGTATGGATATCATATCATATTCCTGATATTAAAATCAATGATGCTTTGAAGGATATTAATACGATTGAGAAAATGTTCGAAAAAATATCGGAGAGCAATAATGCGAATGCGGGTGACGACGACGACGGTGATGATGATGGAGATGACACTTATGATGGAGGCAATGTTGCAGAAGAAGAATATGTAGATATTGAAGAGATTGATGTGGAATATGATGGCGACGACCACAACCACAACGACGATAAAAAGGCAAATGATTTACTTATGGCATATGCCGGCGCTAAACCAAAAGCCTCTGCCGCAACAAAGAAATCAAAAAAGGCAAAAGATTCTGAAGCTGAAGTCGAACCACCAAAAGAGACAGTCATACATCTACTCACGTCGCCCGCGGATAAAACAGACCGCGAAACAAAAATAAATAAGCTGAATATATCTCTACAGGAAATATTCCCGCAAGTTGAAGGCGACAAGGTTACATTTATTGGCTCGACATTCCTCACATATGGCGAGAAACGCCCCTATCTCAACCACTGTATCGTTCTCGACACGTGCGACACATTGAAGGATGAGGTGGCGAATTCGGAGATAGAGACATATAAAACGGAGCGTGAAGTATTGCTTGCGTGGACGCGCCTAATTCAGCGCGAGAATCCCGATATTATAATCGGCTACAATATTTGCGGATTTGATTATGAGTTTATGTTTCGTCGTTCGCTTGAAAATTCGTGCGAGAATGAATTCCTCCGACTATCACGCAACAAGGGCGAGTTTTGCGGGACGCGTGACTATACTACAGGAAAGGTATGCATTAAAGAAAGCAGTATTGTAATTGCGAGTGGGCAACACGACCTGCACTATATCGATATGACAGGGCGTCTTCAAATAGATTTGTATAATTATTTCCGCCGCGATTTCAATCTGACGTCGTATAAATTGGACTATTGTGCGGGTTATTTTATAGGCGATGGTGTGAAAAAGCTCGAGCATCTTCCGACCGGGAATACGAAAATCAGCAGCTCGAATTTGATGGGTCTTGAGAATGGGAATTATATTAATTTCGAGGAGTCGAGTCATTCGACGGATACATATAAGGACGGCGCGAAATTCAAGGTTTTAAATGTGGACCTTGTCAATAAAACATTTGAGATTGAGGGACACGAGCAACCTGATATGAAAAAATCGGTACGCTGGGGTCTAGCCAAGGATGATGTCACGCCGCAAGATATTTTCAAAATGACAAATGAGGGACCAGCGGAGCGCGCAATTATTGCGAAATACTGTATTCAGGATTGTAACTTGGTGCATCATCTTATGAACAAAATCGATGTGATGACCGGATATATTGAGATGGCGAAAATCTGTAGTGTGCCGATTAGTTTCCTTGTTTTGCGTGGACAGAGTATTAAGCTGACCAGTTTTATTGCGAAGAAATGCCGCGAGAAGCGTACGCTTATGCCCGTTATTGAGCGTTCATTTGGGAATGAGAGTTATGAAGGCGCTATTTGTCTCCCGCCAAAATGTAATTTGTATCTCGACAATCCCGTCGCCTGTCTCGACTATTCGTCACTATATCCCTCCTCAATGATTAGCGAGAATTTGTCACACGATAGCAAAGTATGGACAAGGGAATTTGATTTGGTAGGGCAATTGGTTCGCGAAACTGGTGTGAAAGATCCGTCGGGGAATTATATCTATGATAATATGCCCGGGTATGAATATGTGGATGTAACATATGATACGTATAAGTGGGTACCAAATCAACGAGGGCGTGCAATCAAGACGCGAAACGGTACAAAGATTTGCCGATTTGCTCAACCCAAAGATGGAATCAAGGCAATTATGCCGACAGTGCTAGAGGAACTGCTTGCAGCACGTAAAGCAACGCGTAAAATGGCCGAAGCAACGGAAGACCCCTTTATGGCGAACATTTTAGATAAACGGCAGCTTGGTTATAAAGTAACGGCGAATTCACTTTATGGACAGTGTGGTGCAAAAACGAGCACATTTTATGACGTGGATATTGCGGCATCTACGACGGCGACAGGGAGGAAGTTGCTGACATATGGAAAACGGATTGTAGAGGAAGTATATGGGGACGCAAAAGTGGAGTCGAAGAAATTCGGTTTCGTAAATACAAAAGCTGAGTACATATATGGTGACAGTGTTGCGAATTATACTCCGATATATATTAGAGCTAATGGGGGACAAATGAATATCATAAAGATAGATGAGTTGGCGAAATTATATGGTGACGATAATGGTTGGGTTTATAGCAAAGAGGAAGGAAAGGAAGGAAAAGAATATTGTGAGATGAATTCTACGATAAATGTTGAAACATGGTCAGATAAAGGATGGACAAAACTTAATCGTATTATTCGTCATAGATTAGCACCGCATAAAAAAATGATTAGAGTATTAACACATACAGGGCTCGTTGACGTGACAGATGACCATTCACTTGTGGATATAAATGGTAAAGAAATATCACCGAAAGATGTTGAATGTGGAACTTCATTATTACATAATAATTTACCAATTAATACCTGTTATTGTAAGTCTGATATTACTGTTGAAGAAGCACAAGTTATGGGTTTCTTCTTCGGTGATGGGAGCTGTGGTATGTATAATTGCGCCTCTGGAAAAAAAAAATCGTGGGCATTAAATAACGCATCATTAGATATAATTAATAAATACGTTACATTATGTTCAATTTCATATCCAAATTTTAAATGGAAATATTTGAATACAATAGATAGTTCAGGGGTATATAAGATTGTTCCTTCAACAGACACATACGGTGATATTGCTAGATTTGTTGAAAAATATAGAAAACTAATGTATAATAACAAAGCGAAAGTAATACCACAAGAAATATTATTTAATACCGAAGAAATTAGAATAGCATTTTGGAATGGAATGTATGATGCCGATGGCGATAAAGACGCTAATGGATATATTAGAATAGACCAAAAAAATCAAATTAGTGCGGCTAATATTTGTTGGCTCGCTCAAAGTTTAGGATGGAAGACATCTTTAAATACCAGAACAGACAAAGAAAATATATATAGAGTTACAATGACAAAATTACTTCAAAGAAAACCAGCAACAGAAGTTAAAAAAATACACGAGATTTCCTATCCTTCGGAAGAATTTGTATATGACCTTACGACTGAAAATCACCACTTTGCTGCTGGTATTGGCAATATGATAGTTCATAACACGGATTCTGTATTCTTCACATTTAATCTTGCTACATCAGACGGAAAACCGATTCGCGGAAAGGATGCACTAGAAATTACGATTGAGTTTGCGAAAGAGGTCGGACACCTTGCTACGAAATTTCTGAAGTCGCCACACGCGTGGGTATATGAAAAGACGCTTATGCCATTTTGCCTCCTGTCAAAGAAGCGATATATTGGAATGTTATATGAGGACAAGCCGGAAAAACCGAAACGCAAAAGTATGGGTATCGTATTGAAGCGGCGAGACAATGCACCGATTGTGAAGGATATATATGGAGGTGTAATCGATATTTTGATGAAGGAGCAAAATGTCGAGACGGCAATTACATTTCTCAAAACATCATTACAAAATTTGGTAGATGAGAAGGTACCGATGGATAAACTTATCATCACGAAGTCGCTGCGAAGTGGATATAAAAACCCGGCACAAATCGCGCATAAAGTATTGGCGGACCGTATGGGCAAGCGTGATCCAGGAAACAAGCCAAGTATAGGAGATAGAATTCCGTTTGTATATATCCAGAATCCGGATAAGAAGGCGCTACAAGGTGAACGAATCGAACACCCAGACTATATAGTGGCGAATAAAATAAAACCGAATTATGCTTTCTATATTACGAACCAGATTATGAAACCGATACAGCAGGTGTTTGCGCTTGTATTGGAGAATATTCCGAGTTATAAGAGACAGGTGCCGGCATTGAAACGGTCAATGGAAGCTTGGACGGATAAACTGATAGACGGGGAGGATGAGGAGAAAGTGAAGAAGAAGATAACGGAATTGCGGAATAAAGAGGTGAAGAAAATATTATTTGACGAATATCTGATAGAGATAGATAATTCAACGAAAGGGAATCAGAATATAATGAGCTTCTTCAAGAAGACCTAATAATATAACCCGACCATTATAAATATTATCATTTAAATGCGAAGATATCGCAATGCACTTGTATATAGTTTTTTTTCACCACGACTACTTGTTCCTACCCGAACACCAGCTTTACGGTCCAAACTAGCCAATGTGTCGTCTAATCTAAAAGCATAATCTTGTGGCCATTCTTTATCCTCCGGTTTTATCCATTGTCCATTATCGAATGTATGTTCTAAAAAGACTTCAGGTAGATAAAAAGCGCTAGCAAGTAGACCGTGCCATCCTCGTATGAATTTATCCGGCGCCGTATGTACGTCTCTATATAAATACGTGATTGTACAATATTTTATGGGGACGTTCGACGCTGTAGTTGGTCCTCCGGTAAGCCGGCTTATAGAACGTCCTTTGTGGACAACATCGGAGATAAGTTCATCTTCTTCTTTCTTCGTCCATTTTTTGCCGTTGCTACCACCACCACTACCGCCGCCGCCTCCCGTATCAAACCATTTCCCCAAACATTCACGAGCGGTCATATTCGCATCATAACACGTTACAAACATTCCGTGAGGAAGTTTACTACTGCCATCTCCGCCATTGCCAATACCACCGCCACCTACAATATGCTCCTGGCGTAATAGAAAGGACAAATACCCGACACCTTTCGCTCCAGGACTGCGCGTACGCCCTACCCATTGAAGCACGGGTAGCGCCGTCGACGGTAAAAAAGAATACAGTCGCATAAATGTATCGTGGTGGTCAACGACATCGGTGCATTTTGGGGGAGGGCTGGCGTTATGTATTATGGCATTTGCTGCACAATTCTCCGCTTCATATGCCGTTTGTAAATCTAAAAAGTGTGAAAAATCCGCCGATACAATTATAAGCGAATCTCGGTATTCATTGCGCGTCAATCTTGGTATCGTCGTTGTTACAACATTATACGGTACGAACTCTATATTGCGCGTATTTATTTTCCATACTTTTTCGAATATTGTTAAACAGGATTTATATGGCACCTCATACTCGTGTGCTGTCTTGTGCGATTCGCTCGATTTTGCAGGATAAAAAAGTATATATACTTTTGAAAATCGTTTTGTCGGTTTAAAACGCATCGTATGCGCGATAATTTGTCCTGTATATTCAGTGCCAGCGTGTGGGAGGACATAACCGTTTAAATCTGGTAACTCTATTATGCTTGAAGAAAAAGTAGTGAAATGTTTTAATATATCTCTTTCGTCGAACCACATAGTTTGTATTATTGGTATTGTTTGTATTATTGGTATTGTTTGTATTATTGGTATTATTGGTAATATATAATATGGATATAAAAATATATATAATCTGCCATCGGTTCACGAATATTTGCTCATCTATTATCTATTATCTATTATCTATTATCTATTATCTCCTTAACATACACCGAATCGCGTATGTTCCAAAAACAATCCACATTGTTAGAATTACATTCGAACCTTCGATAATCAACCAACGCAAAGCGATACAATGCGGAGCAGATGACATAAATGGAGACAATAGTAAACCAGAAATAGTAAATGGCACACAGTATGTCGGATATAGGTGTGCAGCTACATAATGTAACAAAATCCACATAATATAGTATCCTAGAATTGAATATAACATTTTGATTATGAAGACGGTAATATCAAACATTCCTTTCAGTAAACGACCATACCACGAATCCCAGTTCCAATTCCATCCTAAATCTATATCCCAGCTAAAACCGAAATCATCATCATTGCACGGATACATAAAGAATGAGCTTTTGGGCATCCTATCGTTATTCAAGATTGAGACCTTTATTTGACTTTTGCTTTAATTGAAATATATTCATTAATATAATTCAATTTTTTGATATATTTATTATTAGTCTAAATCCATACGGTCGTTGTCACTATTATTATCTGTATTTGGGTCGTTGTTATCAGTCGACTCTGTCCTTTGTGGCATATTCATTGACATTGTATTTGAAAACAGTTGAGATAATTGAGGAATAATATATGAATTATTTAAATTGTGTAAATCATTTGTGTATGATGCAGATGTATTAGAATATGATGGCATATCAAATGAAAACATAATCGAATCATCATTTACGTTATCGATTGATAAATTGGATAATCTATTAAAAATATTGTTGGCGTCGGCTGCGTTTGTCGAATTATTATTTAAATCGGTTCTCGATGCTAGCGGTGTCGGATTTGTCGTAGTTGTCGTAGTTGTTGGTGCAGTAGTTGTTGGTGCCGTATTATTAAAACTATTTACCAGATTATCTCTAATACTATTGAACAAACTTGTGATATCAGGTGAATTTATAGACGAAGTATTTATGTTCGGTGTTTGTGGAATATTTTCGCCTCCCGTACCCGCGGCCGTACCCATTTCTATAACCGAAATGCGACATAAAGGACAGGTTGAATGTGTTTCAAGCCACGCCATCATACGAAACGGTATAAAACAATGCTTGCACCTTTTCAATCTTAAAACAACAGAGTTGCTTGTAAACGGAGATATCGAAATAGGGCATTCGGTATTTAATATTTCATTTTGGGGTATAGAATTGTAATTTATAATTTCTGTATTTTCTTCTACTTGTTGAATACTTAATCCTCTATTTTGTACCGACCCTCTTAATCCGGTACTATTCGGGTCTATAAGTACTGTTCTAGGTATTACAGAATATAAAATATTCCCCATATCATAAAATCCACGATTATTTGTTTGCGATTGTCGTTGACTGTTAGGATTCGTATTCGTATTCGCATTGGTATTACGATTTTCTCCCGTTCCTCCTGTTCCTCCTGTTTCTCCTGTTCCTCCCATTTCTCCATCTACTATAGGCACATCTCCATCTCCATCTCCATCCCCTTGATCATCATCCTCATCATCATCATCGTCGTCGTCGTCATTGTTTATATATATTCTATGGTCGCGATATACACGATTTTCGCGAGAATTTGAATTATTAGCACCACTATCTGCCCTTGATGCTTCTGACACCGGCGCCAATGTAACCTGATTATTTGTATTTCTCCTCGTATATGATTGTATCCTTCTTTCCCTCTGCGCATCTAATAAGCGATAGAACCCTTCTTCAAAATGTGAGTATGTATCTTGTGTCCTTGATACAAATGTACTAAAATTCGTCATCATCGATAAATATCCATATTCAAAATCCAGATTAAAGGCACTATCATATGCCGAATGACGAACACTATATCCTCTAGAAGGATTATCGTGTGTAATATGATTGATACCATTTACGTTATTTGTACTTCTTGAATCGTTACTTCTTGAATCGTTACTTCTTGAATCGTTACTCATTTAATGCTAGTTATACTATAGGAATACAACAATATGAAAACTATACCACAAATATAATTATATATATTAAATATGTTTAAATATTAAATACTATTAATTAATAACCGTAGTAAGGAAATATAAATTACAACTCAACTCATCATAAATAAATACAAATGACCGAGTCACATAAAAAAACCGAAGACATAACTAGATTTGAAAAATATAGTGGAAAAGGTATAACTGGTCTTGCTAATCTTGGCAATACTTGTTTTGCAAATGCCTGTTTACAGTGTCTTTCACATACCTATGAATTAAACGATTTCCTATCAAATGGAGACGCAGATTATAAAAAGCATTTAAGTAATAAACCCGAATCAGTATTATTAGTAGAATGGGACGATCTACGAAAACTAATGTGGAGTCAGAATTGTGTTATTTCGCCTGGTCGATTTATCAATACTGTTCAGCGTATTGCAAAAATTACGAATCGTGATTTATTTACTGGGTGGTCCCAAAATGACCTTCCAGAATTCCTGCTATTCTTATTCGACTCATTTCATAATGCATTAACGCGTGAAGTAATTATGGACATTAAAGGAAATATTAAAACAAAAAAGGACGAAATGGGGAAAGCGTGTTATGAAATGATGAAAACGCAATACACAAAAGACTATTCCGAATTTTTAAACATATTCTTCGGAATTCACGTATCTGTTTTAACCCCGATTCCTGAACAACCACTTCGTGCAAATCCGGAGGACTCATTGTATCTTAGTATACGCCCCGAACCCTATATGTTAATACATCTTCCAATTCCTTCAAGAGAGGAGTTACATATCGAAAAGACGGATAAAAATATTACATTATTTGACTGTTTCGATAAACATTGTGAACGAGAATCTTTAGAAGGAGATAATGCGTGGTTCAACGAATCCATAAATAAAAAGCAAAATGTACATAAACGATTATTATTTTGGAGTCTCCCAAATATTATGATTATAGATATTAAGCGATTTATTACATCTTATACAAATAGGCGAATGAAAAAGAACCAGCAATTTATAGACATTCCAATAAACAATGTCGATTTCTCAAAATATGTGGAAGGGTATGCAAAGGAAACATTTATCTATGATTTATATGCGATTTGCAATCACCACGGACAAATCGAAGGAGGGCATTATAGTGCAACTATAAAAAATTCAAACGGTAAATGGTATAACTTTAATGATACACAAGTAAAGGAAATTTTAATAACCGATAATATAATTAGCGGAAATACACCATATTGTCTTTTTTATAGGAAAAAAAAATTTAATTGAATTATATATATATATATAATAAATATAGAATAAATGAGTATAAGTTACAATTCATTATCGGGAATACAAGGAGACCCGTTATCATATATAAGCGAATTGGCTACTTCTGGTAAAAAAGGGCTAGACTCTTCATCTGTATCTACACGTATTATTATTTTGCTTGCTTTTATTGTTATAATGATTTTATATTATGTGTTATTTTCATCTTTAGGAAATAGTGGTGGTGGTGGCGGTGGCGGTGGCGGTGGCTCATCAGGTTCAAGTTTAGAATCCGGCGGTAAACGAACACTTGAAATTATATTATGGAGTATTTTCGTTATTCTATTAATTATTAATGGGTTCCAATACTTTTTTAATGTTAATGTAACAGCATCAATTAAAGACATTTTCACAGACAAACCGAAAGTTGATGTTACTGTTCAAGAACCGCCGGAAGAAAACGTAGTTCCGGAATTAAAAATAGAAAAGGAAGTTTACAATATCCCTGATAATAGATTTACGTATGAGGATGCCAAAGCTGTTTGTCAGGCATATGGTGGCGATTTAGCCACATATAGCCAAGTTGAAAGTACCTATAACAAGGGAGGCGAATGGTGTAACTATGGGTGGTCTGATGATCAGATGGCATTATTCCCTACACAGCAAAAAACGTGGGAAAAATTACAAACCATAGATGGTCACAAAAATGATTGCGGACGCCCCGGCGTAAATGGTGGACGTATTGCAAATCCTAATGCAAGATTTGGAGTAAATTGTTACGGGTATAAACCGATTATAACTGGCGCTGAACAGAACGCGATGCAGAATACACCGATTTATCCAACAAGTATGAAAGATATTAAATTACAGAAGAAACTGGACTATTGGAAGAAACGCGTTCCTGAAATTTTGTTGTCGCCATTTAATCATAACAGTTGGAGTATTATAGGATAATATGGAAACATATAGGAAACATATAGGAAACATATATGATAAAATAATAGTACAACGTTTTATAATATTACAAAGTTTTTATAATATTATATGGCAGGGAAAAGTATAGTGTAATAATAATATTATTAATTATTCAACAAATCTAACCTTTTTGGTTTTCTTATTTTGTTGTTTGATTTTCGCATTATCTCCCGTGAGTGGCGTATCATCCGTTTTTACAATCTTGGATTTTTTAGGAACAGCAGCAGAAGTCGAACGAACTTTGCGTGTCTTCTTATCATATTTTCTGCGCGATTCTGGTGATACAAGTTCTAATAGTTTATCATACAATGATTCGTCGATAACATCATCCTCATCTATATTATCGCCGCTCTCATCATTTGAATCGTGTGACTTACTCTTTTTGTCAGTCTTACCCTGTTTTGAAACCTTATGATTAAAAACTTTATGCTTTGTTATCGGATGACAATAGTATAACCCGGAAGGAACTACTAAATCTTCCATAAGTTTTGCTGTCTTGATATCATATTCACTTGTTTTTCTTTCTTTATGTGTATGCCCGCTTCCACTACCGCCACCGCCACCGCCATATTGAACATTTAGCGTTGAGTTAAGAAGAGCATTGCTTATTTTATAGCCACAACTCATAATTCCGTCAGATTTCCTATTGAACACGAGATCGCTCGCTCTCAATGGTAGTATACTTCCTTTTCCTCCAACTTGGTCCATTATATGTTTATGTATCTTATTTTTATTTACCTATATTATGTATATAAATAATGTTAAATATATTTTATATTATTTAACATTATTATATTATAAGGTCAAAACAATAATGTCACATTAATTATAGTACCTCTTAATTTCAGGGACAACCTTTTGCTCACGTTTATTTTTAATATATTCGAGAATCTGCTTTACCTGTTGTTGGTTGGCGATTATCTCTCCTAAACATTTCTCTAAAAACCCAAGCGTAATTGGCGACGTCTGTTTCGTTTCACAGAATTTAAGTTTACCATCAGAAATAATCATAAAATTATTATTCATATCATTTTCTGCTACATAATCCATTATCTTGTCTTCTAAATCATTTTTACGTGTCCGAACATCTTTCGCCTTATCGTTTATTTTCTTCAATTCGTTATCTAGTTCCACCCAGGTTTGGATAGACTTTTCTATATTGATTGGATGCTGTGTCGTCATTTATACGATGTTGTACGAAATACGCTTATTATAATATATCAATAATATCTAAATCTTTTTTAGACATTATTTATTTCATTGGTTATTTAATACGTAATTAAATTGATATAATGCAGATGTATTACCGTCTATGCTTCCTAGTATGAGAACCAGAACTGCGATGTTTTTTGCTATGTCTTTTACCATATGTTTGCTGAGCAGCCAGTAAACCAAGAGGAACAAGCGCCTCTTTCAACAGAGCACCAAATGAGGCAAACATACCTCCGCTTTGGGCTCTTGATGCTACAGGTGCCATTGCTTTTGCCCCGCTAGTAGAGGCGGCAGGTGCTGCTGCAGGTGCTGCCGCTTTACCACCCATAAGACCATCCATCATTTTAGTAAGTGCCGCTAGGTCCGCTCCACCACGACGACGACGACGTGTTCCTTTTGCGTGACGTTTACGTCTAGAACCACCACCTTTCATCGCATAACTATTCATTGCTTGGGACGCACCCATTCCGGTATTACCGCCTACAATCTGATTCATTTGTGACTTAAAGGTAACAGCAGCAGGTCCACCACCACTAACCGAAGCACTCCATTTAGGTGCACCTGTTTCAGAACCGGGATATGCACCTGCATTTAAAGGAGCAGCACCACCGCGGTGTCTGCGTCCGCGACCTCTATGTCTTTTATTGTGACTTTTTCTTGCCATTTTTTCAGTATTATATTATCTCATTAGAAAAAATAAAAATATCACAATGAATATACCAAATATATACCAAAATATATATGTTTAATTAAATACTTTTACTTTTAATTAACATAAAAAATATGCCTAAAACCAAGAAGAAACTAATCACCACGAGTAAGAGTGACAAATAAATATATGGATATATTTCTTCTAAAATCAAGCTAATGATTGGTTTAAATAAATTTTTAAGCTCTTTTTTTACTTCATCCTTTTTAATAAATTCTAAACAGTAATCGGATATTTTATCTTTCATATCTTTCATTTTGTTATACAATATTTTATAAAAATATTATTATTATAGTTTTTTTGCGTGTTATTATTATCTATATTTTCTCTTTATGGATTAAATGGAATATAATTCATCTGCAAATATCTGTACAACATATGATAATTATGACTTTAGCAAGATAGTTCTAACAGACCCAGAACTATTACACGGTGGTTCGTTTTTTACAAAGTTAAACGTTGATAGTAGTATGTTTTATGTACAAACTCCTAAATGTCTTTCAAAACAAGGAATAATAATTACAGCAGGTAAAAAATCATACATAGACCTTATGTTCTCTAATGAGCACTCCGAATTTATTGGATTTATCGAAAATTTAGAAAAAGCGTGTATTGAAAAAATATACTCAAAACGGAATTCCTGGTTTACAAACGATATAGACCAAAGTGATATTGAAAATGCTTTCACTTCAGCACTTCGCTCATTTAAATCAGGTAAATATTACTTGTTGCGCGCAAATATCGCTTCATCTAAAAATATGCTTAAAATGCCAACCTGTTTTGTATTTGATGAAAACGAAAAACAATTAACATTAGAAGATATAAAACAAGAACAAGACGTAATAACGGTTTTAGAAATACAAGGAATTAAGTTTACATCGAAAAGTTTTCAGTTTGAAATAGTTATGCGACAAGTTCTTCTATTATCAGATAAACCCGTTTTCCAAGAATGTGTTATTAAGCGCAGTCATTTAGTCACCACTGTTGCTTCTAAAGATACAATAATGACTACATCACAGGTCTCGCAAAATTCAAATGTACAAGATAATCTACTGGTTGATAATACTACTCTACCAATATTAAATAATATAAAAATAGAAGAACCCAATAATGCTAAGCCAGTTCCTGCAACACCTATGCTATTATCACTAGCTAAAAAAAGTGTAGACATTAAAAACGATGAAGATGTAGAAATGGATGGTGAATATGACAATGAAAATGGAAACGTACATAAACAACCGATGAAACAATCCGATGATGAAAATAAACAAGGAACTTTAGAGAAAGATAGCCTGAAACAAAAAATACCTGAATTTACAGATATGACGGAATTAATGGATGCTGATTTAGAGATAAAAACAGATGAATGTGTGAAAATAAAACCAGCAAATGATATTTATTATGAATTATATCGTGTCGCAAAGGAAAAGGCACGCGCAGCAAGAAAAATGGCATTTGATGCTTATTTAGAAGTAAAAAAAATAAAAAAAACATATATGCTTGACGACTCGGATTCCGATTTTAGTAATTCATCAGAATCAGAAAAATCGGAAGATTCTGATAACTCTGACGAATCCGAAGATGAATAGTATATAATTTTGAATTCATATTTCAAAATATAAGATACGATATAAGATACAATATAAGATACAATATAAGATACAATATAAGATACAATATAAAATTTTAAAGTATATTTACCATATTTTATAATTTTATTTATTTTTATTTAATTACTTAAGGCAGTTCTTTATTAATTATAATTTGAAATGTGTTAATTGTTAATTAATATTAAAATTATAAAAATATTTTATCATTTATTTTATATAACGATGCTTCGAGAATTACAGAAAACTTTTAAGGCACATCACGTTCTTTTACTTTTAGGAGGAGTTATTCTTATTTATGTTTTATATAACTATTCCTCAAACAAGAATTTCGCCCCTGAGAATATGGCACCCAAAAATAGACGCGGCGCTAGTGGTTCATCACAGTCAGCCAATGGTCAACAGCCATCGGGGGCAAATGATGGAACATTTTATGTAGATTATGCTCCTGTAAATTCAAATGATAGTAACTTAGCCGGTTTGCCTTCAAATTGCTCAGGTCAGAATACGAATGCTCCCTCTGACCTTCTCCCTAGTGACAATAATAGCAGTTGGGGGATTAAGCCCCAGGGTAGTGGCGATTTCTTAGGTGTTAATTTTCTTAACTCCGGATATTTGATTGGTGTAGATACCATTGGTAGCACTCTTAGAAACTCTAATCAGCAACTTCGCTCTGAGCCCCCTAACCCTCAGGTTATTGTTAGCCCTTGGGGTAATACTACTATTGAACCCGATCCTTTCCGTATGCCCCTCGAAATCGGTTGCGGTCCTCAGTAAACATTTATAATATACTATAACTATTGTATGTTTAGGGAAATATAAAGCATTGAAAGAATAGAAAGCATCGAAAGAATAATAAGTTAATTTATTACATATATATAACTTTTAAAGTTAACTTATTATTTATTATTTATATAGTATATACACACCTTTCCTTACCATAATATACTATGGATTTAAATATATATGGATATATACTATTTATACTGATTATTATAGTAATCGTAAAATATTACTTTGACTCCGATTTGGCAAATTTGAATTGTATAACATCGAGCGTTGATGGAAATAAGTACTGCGTACGCCAACGCCTTCAGCAAGAGATGGCTGCCGATTTATTAGCAAATATTACTCAAAATATGAAAAATCTTGTAGCCTATATGCAGAAAAATTACCCAACTTATGAAAATGTTCAGCGACTGGTAAAGAATTTTAATCCCAAAAAAATAATTGAAAATGACCCCGACGATGAGCATACAGCGTATAGTGAGAACAAGGGCGAAAAGATTGCATTCTGTTTGACCAAAAGCAAAACAGATGAAAAATTAATTGACAAAAATACTCTCACATTTGTAGCAATACACGAGTTGGCGCATACAATGACTCTATCAATTGGTCACAAGGAGGAATTCTGGAGCAATTTTAAATTTTTATTAGAAAATGCTGTAAGGGCGCATATTTATATAGCAACCGACTATGCCAAAAACCCTATACAATATTGTGGAATATTAATAGATGAAAGCCCTCTTTATAAAAAATAATTAAATTACTATTATTATTATAGGCATTTATATGTATTTATAGGTATTTATAGGCATTTATAGGTATTTAGATATTTATATAGTTATTTTATATAATAATTATAAAATGAAAACAAATAAATCTCAACAATTATCATCTTTTATTATGTACATATACAATAATAAATTATTTATAACTATAGGTTTAATATGTGTTTTTGTATTTGCGTTTTATAATATCATATCCCCCGCATATACTTGTTCACTTAATATTGAAGGGTTTGATTTTGGAAACTTTTACACCGGAAATGCTAGCAATTCAAGCCCATTTGATGCTACGTATGATATATCAAAGACGAAGTCTTTAGCAAAGACCTTGGGCAACTCTAACAAATGTCTCGCAGGATGTTATAGTCCTATGACCTCATCTGACCCCGACATTAAAGACTGTACACCGAATGTATCAATGCTTAACTCCGTTAAGAAATATAATCAATGTAATTATAAATGTGATAAAACATTTTTTGATAAATTAAAAAGTGATCCAGACCGAAGTGCGGAATACAAGAGGTACCTAGAAAAGGGATTTAAGGCGTGTGAAATTAACGAGCACTGTAAAGGGTGTACACCACTTGCTTATCTTTAATTTTTACCTCTTTATTACTTTACCATTATTCATTATATAATATAATAAACATATTATCTAATAAACATATTATCTAATAAACATATTATCTAATATATATATAATATCGATGGGAGATACAATAAAAAATAATATATATAAATTAAATTATATAAGCAATAAGCGCGTAGATGAAAATCAAATCCCTGAGAAAATTATCATATTCTACGGTAACATAAATCCACAAACACTCACTATATGGGGAATATCTGAAGATGAATTAAAGCAGAAATTTGATGTGTTTGTTAAAGGTAAGAAGGAAGAAGAGGAAGAAGACGAAAAAGGAAGACTTGCATCAGATCATTCCATTATTTTCGGAGATTTATTTAGTTCATTAGAGTTAGAGAATATTAAAACATATGACATAGAAGTCGCCTTTTCATTTGAACGCATTTACGGAGATGACACAATCGAGACAATAAAGAAAAAAATAATCAATAATATAAAATTAGAAAAGGAGTTTTCATTCGATGAAATGTACTTATTTACAAAAAGGGGTATGCGATATACACCATTGCAATTATATAATAAATTGTCAAATAATGATACAGCAAAAGTAACAAAAAAATCCCTAATTGATTTTTTGACAAATTCTCATAGACGAAACTTGAAGGAAGAATGTGAACTACTTATTCGAACAGATAGAAATAAATTAAAAGAATCCTATACATATGACGACATTTATGAATTATTTTTCAAGATTAAAGATGAATCTCCCGATGAAGGCGCTCAAGGCGGTGAAGGCGAAAGTGATGGCGGTGAAAGCGATGACCAAGGTTCATTTTCCGAGATAAATATATTGCCTATAATAGAAGATATACCGGTAGGGCAAAGAGTTGCATTTAATCGTGTAGATTATATATTTACCACAAACCCGTTCAATATAAATATAAGCGACTCTGATGAATTCGATTTTTTAAAACAAGCATCGCATCAACAATACACAATCTCAACTACAAATAAAAAACTGATGATTGACTATGAACCCGTCATATGCGAAACTATATTTTTATGTCTTGCAGAAGATGTTCTACGGCATATAGAAGCTATCAATGAACAAATCGAAGATTCTGCCCCGATTTTATCAGAAACGGTTGTTCAAATATATTATCCCTATTTGGCGCAAAAACAGTACACTACTATCGCCGATTTAGATACGAATCGACAAGAATTATTAGATTCAACTAGGCAATTAACCAATGATAAAGCATATCGCGATCTTTCCAAAAATGTAGACTTGTTCTACGATATTTTTTATCAAAGAGAAACAGGCGTGAATACTGGCGAAAGTCCTCGCCAATCACACCGCAATACTTTAAACTATGTTCAAAAAGGTATATCATATATAGAGCTCGAAATTAAACCAGATTCCCCTATAAATATTCCCGTTGATATGTTATTCAAGATTATTCACACGACGGCAGACAAACCGCTTTTAAAATTAACGCGCGGTAAAAAGGACCAGAAAATGTACCGGCTTTTCGCCAATAAAGTTTCGACAGATGGAAGGCGCATACCTTATCTTAAAAGCACAGAAATAAATAAGATAATAAAAGATACACAGTCAGAGAGGAGACTGCTTGTTTTAGTACTATGTCAATATGAGTTAAAAGATAAAGGCATTACATTGAAAGAATATACAATACATATAAAGTGCGAATTTGATGCGTATGGTAGTATATTTGTTTCCTTTGAAACGGAGTTTGCATTAAATGATGAACAAATATCTAATATAATCGACAAAAATATAAATCCGGTAATTAATGAAGTAGAAATTTTCCTAAGTCAAAATGGGTATCATATAAATAATTTCGATGACCTGTATTCTACAAATATTGTTATACGTGAAATAAAATATAGGGCAAATCTCGAATTCAAAGGCGGATTTACATTGAATATCGCTGATAAAATGTCTTGTATATCGAGTATATTTAATGTAATTAATTTTAAAGAAAAAAAACGCGTAATTATGCGATATAAGCGAGTGTCCAATTATAATGAAATCCTGGGGCGTGAAGCATATATAATGGAGCAATTTTCGAAATCTAGTTACCAGAGTGATGTTGTTCAAGGGCTAATGGAAAATTATAGTGTTTCATATGAAGATGCTGTACGTATAGTTGCTGAATTTTTAGACGGATTACAGTTATCGGAAATAAATAAAAAGTCAAGAATCAAAATAAATGTTCACCCCGGTTTCTTAACGACGATTACACAAGGCATCGATGATACAAGAAAGAAATCGCTCAATTATGGTAACTTTCATATAGAGGTCGATAATATTGACAATATTTATTATTTGGATCATGTTGACATTATGTGCGACGCATTAATACGACTATTGACGTACGATGATTCAGAACCCACTACAAATATTCCAGTGGACCGTATTTTAGAATTATGTAAAAAACAGGTATTATCTAAGGAGAAAATAGAAGTAAAGGAAGTAAAGGAAGTAGTAGCCAAGGGAGATAATATAGTTCTTACCGATAATACAATGTTTGCTGAACCGGATGAAGGGGCTATATCATTTGATTTTGAAAATCAAGATAAACTAGAAGAAATCGCAAATACAGGAGACGGAGCGGTTGAAGATTTATTATTCGGCGATATGTTTGATGAAGAAAGTGGAAGCGAAGAAGGAGAAGGGGAAAGGGAAGAACCGACTCCTCGTCTGGTAGAAAAAGAGGCAGATGTTCAAGAACAAGTTGCCTCGGATGAGTCTGGTAAGTCAATACAATATATACACTTTGAAGACGCAGGTAACGAGGATGCTGTAGAAGGTGAAGGTGAAGGTGTAGGTGTAGGTGAAGGTGAAAGTGAAGAATCAGGCGACTCAGGACAATCAATAGAAGATATAAAATTTGACGATAGTGAAGGTGAAGGTGAAGGTGAAGGTGAAGGTAAAGACGTCGAGGATTTAATGTTTATGAATAGTGATGAAAGCAGTGGAAGCGATAGTGAAGGCGAACGCAAAGTAGCTTCGGGAGGTGCCGGTTCAGACGATGAAGAAGAGCAAGAAGAACCGTCAGTATCACCTCTAGATATAGATATAGATAAATTCTCATCTTCATCAGAATCGTCTCAATCTAAACCTGTCCCTACACCTGTACCTACACCTGTACCTACGCCCAAACCAAAATCAAAATTTCCAAGTATATCTATTGCGTCATCACCAGGAGCGGCAATGGCAGCACCTGTACCAGTATCCGTACCGATAGTTTTGAAAGATAAAAGCAAGGGTGTCGGCGTCGGTGTCGGTGCAGTATCTGAAAGCGGACACAGAGGCGTTATTGAACACGATGTAACGGGTCAAACAGTTAATCCTTTTTTGTCAAAATTAGAAGCATATGACGATGTTTTATATTCAAAGGATAAAGGAATCGGCAGTTTTTATTCTGTAGCTTGTCCTTCAACTGACAAGAGACAGCCAGTTATTTTAACGGATAAAGAAAAAGAATATTTAGATGAACATCATAGTGGGTCGTATAACAGAGCAATGAAATATGGTTCATCTGAAAGTAAGAAATTCTGGTATATATGCCCGCGATATTGGGATATGAGAAGAAATGTAAGCTTAACACAGGAACAAGTAGACGATATAATAAGCAAAGAAGGAGATGTGATGATTCCAAATGTTGGCGCTGATGGTAAAAAACCAAAATCAATCCCAAAAGGAAAATATATATTCGAATTTAATAAAGACCAGACGCCTGGGTTTGGATATAGTAAAAAAAATAATGGAGGAAAATATTGCATTCCGTGTTGTTTTGATACCGATAGTTTTTTCCGTGCAAAACAAAATAAATCACGTCAAGAATGTGGGTGTCCAGATATAAAGCCTATAAGTGAAAGAAATCCGCACCATAAAAATTTCGAATGCGGTGGGAAAGAACAAGCATTTAAAGCACCACCTTTACCAAGGGTTCGAGGAAAAGTATCAAGTCTTGATGTTCTTAAGCAGCAACAGCAACAGCAACAGCAACAGCAACAGCAACACCCTGTTAGCGATGAAGATGTCCAAGAATTTAGTGATCCCGACCAGGACCAGGACCAGGACCGTCACCGTGAACCGGGCGAACAAGCAGAGGAAGAGCCAAAGCCTCAAGTAAAAATGTCTCTACAGGCGTTGCGTCAAAGAGCACTTGCTAAAAAATCATCGAAATACGCGGATATAGATATAGATGCGGATGCACAGGCAGAGGCAGAAGCAGAGGCAGAGGCAAAGACAGATAGTCTACCTCTTCCGTCACAAAAAGCAGATTCGAGTATAAGTGACATATCAGACCAATCATCGGTAATGCTATCAAAAGTATCGAAAAAAGAATTCAATATTTTAGGACCAGAAAGAAATACTCCTCTCGAACCTGGAACATATGGCTATTTATTACCAGCATTACAGGCATTTTTTATACAAGATTACAAAATATGTACCATAAATGACCGTAGCACAGAAATAAAACCAAATGTGTCTTGTTTATTACAAAAGGGTGTTCAATTAGGAGAAAAGAAATATACACATAAATCCTGGAAATATTATAGCGAAAACCAAAGTTTTCTGGGTGCTATTGCCGACATATATTCGAGGTACATTTTTATGATTACCGGTATAGAAGAAATTATATCAATCGAACAAATGAAAGAAAAAATATTGGCTGCAATAAGCATAGACTTATTTATGACATATCAAAATGGAACACTCGTAAATACATTTAATGTAGGAGAAATTATCGATGAAAACGATGAAGAGGAAGATAACAAAAGTATAAGCGATTTTATAAGCGATACGGATAGTTTAGGGGAAGCGAATATTTTTGAAGGCGAAGGTAAAAATCGCGATGAAGAAGAGGAGGAAGAAGGAGAGGGGGCATACGCTCAAGGCGGTGGTGGTGGTGGAAGCTCTGATGAAGAAGAAGAAGAAGAAGAAGATGTCGATTTTATGTCGGGTTTAGTAGAAGGTACACCACAAGCGAGTAATGCCAGTGCGAGTAATGCCAGTTCTGGTGAAGAATCTTCAATACCACCACCCCCACCAATGACCGACTACTCTTCAATGAGTGAAGGACCAGCGCCGCAATATGAATCATTTGATGAAGGGCCGCCTCCGCCACCACCAATGAGCGAAGCAACGCCTCCGCCACCACCTATCACAACATTATCCTCAGCACAGTCGAAAAACGCAGAAAAGCCATCCATCATCTTATCACAAAAAGTACCATCGGGTCCGTCGCCATCATCAACATCATCGTCTTCTACATATACTTCAAAATCATCATCGCGCAAAGGCACTATATCAGTCGCATCTAGAGGAAAAGATAAAGAGAATTCTTGTATCGTGGATGATGAGATTTTTAGACAGTCGTTAAAAAGCCCCAATTTCGAATATAAGAATACGGCGATATTTAAATCTATTAAAAAATTCTCAGACGACGATGCTCAGTTTGTATTCTTTAAGAAGGTTGTATGCTCATATGAAAATTTCAGAAAATATATACAGAGTAAAACAGTTTTCATTGACTATGAATATATTTGGGATATAATATGTACTCCTAACCCCAAATTATTTAAAGATGGATTAAACCTTGCTATCGTACAAATCGCGAATAGAGATATAACAAATAATATAGAAGTGATATGTCCATCAAATCATTATTCAAACAATTTTTTCGACGACAATAAAAAAACAGCAATCATAATGAAAAGGCAAATTAAAAATAAAGTAAGCTTCGAGCCAATATACGAAGTTCGCGGTTCTCGTCCTCGCATTTTTAATTGTATTTACAGTATAAAAAATACAACCCTGAAAAGAATAACAACTGAAAGTGGTAAAGTAATCGAAGAAACTATTATACCACAAGTTCTAAAGAAAGCAATAGATTCGATTAAAAATGTGTATAATAAATTATGTAAACCGAATAATAGTATTCCTAGAAGGGGAGCAGTAAATGCGCATAGTAGATTTCCGAAATTATACGAGTTTGAACGGAATATTAGTTTATCCGAATTAAAAACACGCGTTCTAAAAATGAGATATAAAATATTAAATCAGATTGTTAACTATGATGGCAGAGTAATTGGCATATTTGTAGAACTAATACGAAATCAAGAAGGCGAAGGCGAAGGCGAAGGCAAAGGCGAAGACGAAACACTGTCCGGTATTATAATGTGCGAGCCGTCACCAATTGATTATAGTATCCCGGAAATAAATTACATAGACGATAGTTCTCTATGGCACCCATATGAAGATACAGTTGTATTTCTCAATTATGTTCACGGCACCCTTAAAATACCATCGCGTCCGATATTTAAAGTATTAGATGACGGAAAAATCGTAGGCATAGTTACTGAAACAAACCAATTTGTATCTATAGATATTAGCGAAGACGAAAGTGTAAGAACGGATGGGATATTTAATATACCGATTTTAAATACAAAAGACTATAATATTGCTGACGCTGAAATCAATCTCAGATTAAAACAGGACCCGTTAAGAGAAAAATACGTGAAATATATGTATCTTGAAAGCAATTTCTATAATGTTTTTCGAAATACTGTACGTATCTTGATTAATAGATATGAAAATATAAAAATAAAAGAAATAATATTGTCGATTTTGCGACGAACCGATATAGTTTATTTAGTAAAACTAACCTTAGTCCAAGTTGAAATTGCAAAATTAGTATATAGGTATATCTCATTTGACGATACGCACTATAATGAAGAAACATTAGCAAATATAAGCGAAATTACGACAAGTTGTCTTACAAATACCGCGACAAATACGTGTCAACAAACAAAATATTGTATAAAAGAGACGGACCAAGAAGGTAAATGTAAACTAGTTATTCCAAATAGAAATCTATTGTATCCTAACAAAAGTAATAAAATAATGTATATCGCTCGAATGGCGGATGAAATGATAAGATATAACAGAATAAGGAACTTTATGTTCGAACCGAAATTATTCCCACCGATTAATGTAAATTATAATTTACGAAATGATGAAATTATATTATCACAATCTATGCTTACGGAAGGATATTTTGACAACTTACAACCCCAAATTGAAAATAAGTATGTCCAATTTAATACATATAGCACAGCCGAACCATTATTAACAGAATTATATGAAAATATATATGATGCATCTGTAGACGAACAAGTAAAATGTACTACAGATATAGGGGCTCTTTCATCCGAGTTTAAAAAATATTTCACTGCCCAAAGAGAATATCATATATTGAAATTTAATCCCAACGCATCTGTATGTTCATTTGAAGTTATACTATTTATATTAAAAAATGAAGGGGTGCGAACTGGAAATAAAAGATTGGAAGTTGTGACAGTAAACATTCTTAAGCTAATTATTTTACATTTTTATAATATGTGTATCCAAACATCGCAAAATTCCGATGAAATCAAGGGTAAAATTGTATCAGTACTTAAATTTTACGGTATGACGACTATTTCGGAAGAGTATGATAAGAAAATAAAAGCAGGTAATGATGATGATTTCATAGAAACAATTCCATTTTTAGAAAATTATTATCTTACACGACTTGATATATGGATTATATCTAATTACTATAAAGTTCCAATTATTCTTTTATATTATCCCAAAAAACCACTATTTGAAACAAAATATGCATATACTACATTAACTACATATTATCAAGCAAATATGCCCATCGTAGAGGAGGAGGTGGCGGTGGATGAAGAAGAAGGCGGAACAGGAGCAGGAGAAGCGCGTTCACATCCATCACGCGATGCGCAAAAATATTACTTCATTATTGTACCTTCGATTAAACCAAATACTACCCCGACTTATAGCCTTGTACGAAAAGGAGATAGCAATTATTTCTTATCTATATCTGAATTAAAACCCATTTATCAATCAAAAATAAATGAAGAAATGTCGAAGACATATTCAACGTCTAGAGATGATGCAGCTTTTAATGACGACGCTGGTATAATAATGGGAGAGGATGAAGCATCTGTATCAATGGGGTTTAAAAAAAATATATTAAATTTTGTTAAAAATTTCGAACCACCGTCAATAATACAAAAACGAAAATATGAAGAGTATTCATTTTCCGGGACAAGCGTTATAGGAGATTCACCGCCTCTTGGTGGAATAGATGAAGAATCAAAATCGGCGGAACCGGCAGAACGCGCTGTATCTGGTGCCAAAGTAATGGGACAAAAATCTAAACCAAGACCGAAACTGTCGCTTGCATCAAGAGTCGGTAAAAATAAAATGCCAAGTTTATTTGCGCTTCCACAAGCTTCGGATGCATCAGCTCCAGTTGCGCAATCATCATCATCATTATTGTCGTTGTCACGACAACGTAAAAAGAAAATGCCAAATTTATTTGCTCTTTCTCCTATTGCAGAGACAGCATTGGCAGCGACAGCTGCATCATCTGATGCACAACCACCTCCACCATCGCTTGCTGCATTAGCATCACGTTCAAGTAAAAATAAACCGAAGAATATATTATCCACTGCTTCTATTCCTCCTCCTCATTCTCTTCCTCCTTCTCTTCCTCCTTCTCAAAGCGTTATTGCCGAGGAAGATAAACCCGAAGTAGCTGGCGATTAATTATAAATTATAAATTATAACTATAAATTTTTATATATTTCTTACACTATATCATCACAAAAATATAATATAAAAATATTATATTATATTATATTTCGCGTGCACACACACAAGCACACACCACTCAACCACAGTAACGTATACTTTTTAAAATCCGATATTATAGTTCGACATAACATTACCCAGATTCTCCTTCTTAATATTTGAAACAGTTACATTCATCGATAGATTGCTAATAGAGCATACATCATCGGAATTTTCCATCATAAACGCCTTCTCTATCTCGTCTGTCGCATTCGTAATATTGTATTCATCTTGACCGGCGAATTTAATCATCTTATTCATATCAAGCAATACTTTAAAACTACTTGTTCCGAAAAATCCCTCCTGTCCGCACATTACATTTGCCGATACACCGCGCATCTCATCCAGTTCCGCGTGTCTCGCCGCTTTCAAAAACATCTCCGGTGTTTCTTCAAACGACGCCTTCGCAATCGGCCCAATATCGTCATTATTAATTCCGTGCCTAAATATTGATACCATATTTGCACTCGCCGTCATCCTGTCCGATAACATAATCAAGTGATGATAGTTAATATATGTATTATCAAACTCAAGAACCTCTGACAGCTCATTGTAAATTGCTACTCTCGCCGCTTCAATTCCAAGCACGTTATAAATCTCCTGAATATCATTACTTATCGTACGCGTAACATCAATATAGTCCAGCGCCAAAGCGGTCAACAAATTCGTCCCCGTTGTATCAAGCACCCACGTCTCTTTCTTAGTATATGTACTATCTACCTTAACAAGCGAATCCGTAATCTTCCTAAGCAAAACCCTGGATAGTCCCTTGATGCCTCGCAACACGACATTGTTCAGCATATTGTCCTGGAAATTTTTCAAAATATATATCTGGTCTGATTGATCCAGCGACAGGGTATTGTTCTTCTTCTTGGAATTTGTGATAACATTATTAAGACGAATACGGAATACCAGATTGTCGGCATTATAATCGGCGTACATACACGTTACCTCTTTGTCGTACATATTCTTTAAAGCGAAATGAACATCGTCCATTGATATCTTCCTATCAAGCATTGATTCCTTGTCAAGCGTCATACGAATAACCCATTTAGATTTATCACTTGGGGCAGCATTTTCGCCACCACCACCGCCGCCAGCAGCAGCACCAGCGCTGACAGTAGAATCCGATGCAACCTCTCCTTCCGGTTGTGCGGAAGACATACATTCATCCACCATTTGTTCGAATTCGAAATATTGCGACATCACGGCCTTATCTTGCTCGATTAAAGTATTCATATCATCGGGGTCAAAACATATTTCAATACTTTCAACGATTTCTTTCAAAATCGTAATCTCGATATTTGGAATCTTATCACGCACGATTTCCTTGTCCGTCTCTTCTTCGCGTTTCATATAAATAGTCAACGACGGATTCTTCGTATTTTCTGAGAGTGACAATATTTCCTCAATGCGCGGCACACCACGTGTAACATTTGACTTCGACGCAACACCAGCAGAATGAAATGTATTTAAAGTAAGCTGTGTAGTCGGTTCACCAATACTCTGTGCTGCTATCATTCCAACCATTTCTCCGGGAGCGACAATGGCGCGTTTATACATAAGCGTAATCGTCTCCAGTAGTACAGTGAGCGCCTTTTTGTTAAACCTCTTCACAACCAACAACTCCTTAGGTGACAAATAGAAGTAGTACATTGTTTTGAATAACTCTGTAGGCGGAGCATAATAAAGATTCTCCATTATTTTGTAGTTGTCTTCTATCATATCAAATACATCAATTGGTGTAATATCCACCATAGAGTTCTTGGTAATGTGCTGCATACCCTGGACGTTATTAATAATATGCATAAAGCATACAGGCAAATGGATATTCTTATTATCTCTCATCTTAAACACATTCTGAATAATCTCATCGCGTTTCTCTATCATCATATCAATATAGAACTTTGTTTTTATATCTTGGTCTTTGCTATGTTTTTTCATACGCGTCACCGCCGACTTCGTAAACACCGTCATCAAGATTCCATCCTTATCGTCCTGTGTAGATACATAATAATGGGCATATATTTCCTCCAATGACATCGATACAAGTGGCAATGACTGATTCTCCACTTTTACAGTATCGATTCCATCGTCGCCATATGAGAATTGAACAATTCTGTCCTTATTATTTCTCACCGTCATATCATATCCTACTTTCAAATCCTCCAGGCCCTTGATTAACCGTCTCTGAATATATCCTGTGGTTGATGTATCACGAACTTGAAGTCCGTTTGCCAAACCAAAATTCAATGTTTTAGGAATAGTCAAATCATACATTTTTGGATGAAGTGCAGGATCTACTTTTTCAATTGAAATAATTTCATCTAATACAACGTCGTTGTGAACGATGACTTTATCTAATTTATCTTTCCAAATAATTGACTTCATTTTGTTATTTTTTTCAGGGTGAAGAAGTGTTACCTGTTCTGCGAATATTTTTCCATTTGTAGAACGAATGGATAGTCTATATGATGGTTTAATATTTAAAGTTCCGATATTATTATTATTATTTTGCGTTTTAAATATTCTTGAATATACACCAATTCGTGAACATAATAATGATATATCTTCTGTCAATCGTTTTGATGCCGATGATGACTCAATTGAATTTTTAGAAACATACCCATCTCCTGAAATATAACCATTTAAAATACCTTTTGCGAATTCTATATTTGAAATATATGCCTCATTGGGAATATGTTTATTTTCAGAGCCAGAACCTACTAATTTTGTAATAAAGTTTGACATAATTGATGAATTTCCACGTATCGTTCTAGTAGTTCCACCGATATTATTTATTTTTGTAGCCTCTGAATATTCTATGTTAAACATATTAAACCAGCCTTTCACAAATTCTATAATTGTATCATCTAAATTTGTGATGTGTATAGAATTATTATTAATATTTCCTTCAGCAATGAATAATCCAATGAATAATCCATTTTCATAATTCAATTGAAATGTATCTTGGATGTTGCATTTTTGTCTAGTACCCCTAAAGGGATATACGCAATTTACCTTTATATCAATTATCTTAGAGCGCACAGTTGCACGCTGTAATTTAGCCTTACTATCAAATGGGAGTGTAAATGTTTTATTATTATTATCGTTCCACCAGTTTGACGGAATTTTATTTCTATTATCCATAGCAATATTCATACTATTAATTGCCTTGTGAACTTCACTTCCATATATATAGTTAGTTTTTGACAAGTATTTATCCATATTAATCTCATTTAAGCAAACGCTATTCTCAGGACAATTCTTAGCAACAGGAACAAAATCACCTACGTTAATTTTTTCAGTATACTCTTCACGGAATTGTTTCAACTCTGGTTTCCATACTAATAGTGACTTATTTTCTGTTACAATAACACTTCTTCCTCCGTGTGTAGTAATCTTATATAACATATCTCCAGGGTCGTGGCGTGTTACCGCAGTTATATTACCCCACGACATATTTCCGTTATAATCCATAGTTGAAATGGTAACATTATTGTCTAATTCGAGATACTCCATATTTTTCTCTTCCATATTTTGAATTCTGTCGGACATTTTCATATGTCCGTCAATCCATTCACCGATTTTAACATATTTGGGAATATCATTTTCAACTATAACAATAGGCGTCTCCCACGTAACAGACTTGACCGCGGTGTCAATCAGACCAATACGACCAGCCATAGCGTGAAAGAACAACTCCTCAGGTCGCAACCCGCTAATAAACGAGCTCTCTACAAACCCACGAGCATCTGGCGAGTCATCGTATTTGTTAAAATGCGGCAGCGTCCTGCTATCAAAACCATAGGGGATACGTTTTCCATCAATTGCTTGCTGTCCCAAGCACGACGTCATTTGCGAAATATTGATATCTTGACCTTTTGACCCTGCATTTACCATTGTAACAAATCGATTATCCTTGCTCAAACTTTCCACACCGATTTTACCAGCATCATTAATAGCTCTATTAAGAATATTTGAAACCTGATTTTCAAATTCGATGTCATTTGTTTTTCCTGTCTTATTCTCGAATACGCCGATATGCAACTGGTCGATTAGCGCCTTCACGTCCGTCTTCTTGGAAATGATGACTTTGGCAATTTGGTTATTCGTCTCGGCATTCGCAATCAAGTCGCTGATTCCTACACTATATGCACTGACTTTCATATACTCGGTAATAATATTCTGAAGATCATCGATAAATTTCGCGGATGTCATATTATTGAAATCATTGCACGCCCTATGAATAAGACCATTTGTTCCAGAACCCAATACGGCTTTATCTAATTGGCCTCGCAAGTACTTACCATCGCGAATCTCCAGCACATTATTCGATGTTTTGTAGTCCTCTTTCTCGCCAAATGATTTTTTCTTGTATTTTATAGTAAGCGGTGGCATAATTTGCGACAAGATATCAAAGTTCGTAATTTGAGCATCAGCTACATTGCTAAACATTGATTCATCTACTGTCTCTAGCGCCATAAGCAAATTCATCGCCGCACGATTGTCGAATTTCACTCCCACGCGTGTAAATTGATATGATCCAAGCAAAGAGTCCTGAAAGATACCAATAATGGACTGATTATTTGCCGGACTGATTATTTGATACGGCACAGCTGCCAAGTTCTTCAACTCTGCCTCGGATTCCTCGTCTTGCGGCATATGTAAATTCATTTCATCTCCCGATGAATCCCCTATGTTTCCAAAGGGGGCGGACTGTATCTTAAGCAAGTTCAGGATGGCTAATCCTTCATTACTCACCAACACCCGTTCAGTCTCTGAATGCCTCCCATAGTCTACCAAACGACTTTAGGGAGTAACACTGCGGATTGCCCAATTCTTTGACATTATTACCATTGGGTTCGGCTATTAACCGAGTTCCCTTACAATGTTTCCATTATAAGGTGGTAGTCAAGGACTCTAAGGGGTTTCCCGCATCAAGGTGTTTTGCCAAATAGGTCATATATTATTTGACCCATCCGACTAGGAGGTAGCACGCTTTTAACGCCTCCTGTTTTCGACAGAGAGTTTATCGAAATCCGCATTATAAGGTTTAGTATCACCGACATTCATCCTAAATGTATCGCCCTGAAACATCACTTTCGCAATATGACACATCATACTCATTCTGTGAAGTGTAGGTTGACGATTAAATAATACACCATCACCGTCCATAATATGCCTATGTACAATATCGCCATTTTCAATCCGAATATTCTCGCGGTCGGCATAACGCAGCGAAATATTCTCCCCATTTCGCTTTTCCAGGATTTTAGCACCAGGATACTCATCTGGCCCATTGCGCACCAATTTCAGCAGGAAGTTTCTATTCAAATTGTTTACAGTAATCGGTTTCGTAATATTTTTCGCGATTTTGAGCGGAATACCAAGTTCACGAATCGACAAATTAGGGTCAGGGGTGATGACGGAACGAGCCGAGAAATCCACACGTTTCCCCATAAGATTCCCCCTTACACGCCCACCCTTTCCATTAAGGCGGTCCATAATCGATTTCAGCGGCCGCCCCGAACGCTGCGCAACTTGACCGATGCCAGGAATATTGTTATTGATTTGCGTGGCCACATAGTATTGCAAAACATCTCGCCACCCATCTACGACTTTCTGCGCAGCATTCTCGTTAATTTTATCGTGTAGCGTCTTGTTTATCTTAATAATATTTACTAAAATATGACTAATATCGTCCTCGCTCCTTTGCTGTCCATCCATTTTGATAGAAGGGCGTACCGCTGGTGGAGGTACAGCCAGCACCTGACAAATCATCCAGTCCGGGCGCGAAAATTGCGGACTAAATCCCATAAATGATACATCTTCATCCGAAATACGCCTAAAGATTTTCAATACGACCTCTGGTATCAAATGAAGTGTCGGATTTTTCTTTGGCATACCATCCTCGCCACCCTCATCACTTTCCGTGCTTTCCCATTCAGCGACAATAGTCGCCATATCCTGTTTCTTAATTCGCTTCGGCTGCAAACATCCACAACCGTCGTGTGTATCTTCACCACATCGGTTTATCTTGCTACAATATTGAAATACACTATTCCATCTCTGGTCTGGCTTCATTTCCAAAAACCGACTATTCGTTTCCTTATTGATGAGCAATTTACTACATTTGATACAGACGCAATTTAATATTTTTCGAACTGTTGTTAAATATTGAATATAGAATACAGGGCGCGCTAATTCGATATGTCCAAAATATCCCGGCGTCTGCATATAATCAAGACCATCGGTTGGACAAATCATTCCTGGCTCGAGAACACCCATTCGTGCGTCGAAAGGTCCCCCAACAACAGGTTTATTATTGTCATATGTATTTCTATCCGTAATATGAGCAACCGATGATTTCCGTATTTCCTCGGGCGACATTATACTAAATTGTATCCCTATGATGGGGGATACATTCTGAAGAGATAATTTTGATTGACCTTTTTGTGAGAACATTTCTTTTCGGTATCCTTCTTATATTAATAGAATAATATTTAGATTGTTTTATCAATTTTCTTAATTTTAAAATACCTTATGTAATAAAATAATTAGAAAATAACTAATATTGCGTTCATTTAACAAAACAACATCACTTTCATCCATTTAACCATTCATATGAATATATTATGAATAGTGTGACATATTTATAGTATTACATTGTTCTTAATCTTTTTTATTTTTATATTTATCATTTTGTATATTATTATTTATGTTAAAATTGAAGGATATAAAGATAAATATATAATATATATCATACAATACACTACATAACCGTCAGTTAATATTACAACTTATACATATACACGCAATGCCATCGTTTATTCAAAAGATGAAAAATGCTAAAAAAGATGATTCGAAAAAAGATGATTCGAAAAAAAATAAAAAGTCAAACCATAAGGATTCGGGTTCTGACAATGATTCTGGCAACAATCAGAGTGACAGTGATAATGCGAATACCGAATCTGAAGAACAGCAACAGCAACTATCCAATGAAGAATTCGATATTCAAGAATATAGAAAAATGCTTGCCGGTATGTTTCCGTCTAAATATATGACAAATCGAGTGAATACAATTGAAAAAAATCATACCGCCGTCGCCACTGCTACCACCGCTGCCACCACCACCAATGCGGTTTCTTCTAAACGGGATAAAAAATCTACAACTACTACAATCAAACCGGATGAAAATAAGAAGGTTACGAGAAGTTCGACAAGGGCCGCTCAGGAACAAAAAGTAGAAACTAAAAAAAATGAGAAATCGAAGAAGAAACATTCTGACCCTCCTCCTCCTGCTTCATCAGAAGAAGATAATAACTCTGATGCATCTACTTCTAGTACAAGCACTACTTGTTCCGACGACGAATCTGACGACGACGAATATTCATCCGGTTTCGACGAGTTTGCCAAAGAACAATTGAAAAATGGTAAATTCAATATTGTAATTAATCTTGTAAGCGACAAGCATAAGAAAGGTCGCATCGGAGGCGACGATGATGGTGATGGCGGAGACCAGTGGAAGACAGATGATGACGAAAGCGACGGCGATAGCGATGACGACGACGACGATGATTCGGAATACGATCCCGAATATGACTCTGAGGAAAATGACGATGATGATGATTCCGATGAAGAATCTGAATACGATGACGATGAAGAAATTTACGAAGATAAATATAGCAGAACACTGGCAAATACGAATTCGGGTTCGGGCTCGGGTTCAAAAACCAAAAAGTCAAACCGTTTGCCTTTGTATAGACCTACATCAATATCTACATCTGCGCATAAATTGAGAAAAGACAAAGCGTCCGCATCCAATGGAGCAAAAACACAGCAAGATTTAGCGATGGCACCCGAGTCTCTTGATACGATTCAGACCATAAAGAAACAGATGGAGGACATTTTGAAGTTCAACAAACACGACAGGATTGCACAAGAAACTCTGAATATAATGTTAAATAAGGAAAAAGAATACAAGGAAAGAGAAGAGAAGAAATTGAGAACCCAGAAGCGGTCTCATCTAAAATCGTTTAAAAAATTATTGCGAAAGAAGAATTCGACAAATGATTTGAAGTATTTCAAGGAGAATCTCTCGACTGAAGAGCAGACGTCGGTTATCGAGGAGCTGGCAAAATTAAATAAGCTCACCATTACCGACAAACCGTATCGTCTCGCTCTATTACAGTCTGATATCCCGCAATCATTTAAGGCGATCGCTTTGAAGAAGATTACCAATCTGCGATATATGGAACCCGGTGCAGGCGAATACTATAAGATTAAAAATTGGGTGGATACTTTTATGCAGATTCCGTTTGGCACATATTCAAATCTACCTCTCACTATCTCAGACGGAATCGAAAAATGCCACGACTTTATGGAAGATGCCAAATCAAAGCTTGATGGTGCCGTATATGGTCTCAATGATGCCAAGATGCAGATTATGCAGATGTTGGGTCAATGGATTTCTAACCCTACGGCTATGGGCACAGCTATTGCGATTAACGGACCAATGGGTACCGGTAAATGTCATTCATATGATACACCCATCCTGATGTATGATGGCTCGATTAAAATGGTTCAGGATATTGTTGTTGGCGACAAAGTGATGGGAGATGATTCTAAATGTAGGAACGTCATTTCGCTTGGTGGAGGGGAAGATAATATGTTTGATATTGTTCATTCAAATGGAGAAAAATATGGCGTGAATTCGGAACATATAATGTGTCTAAAACAATCTGGAATGAATATTATAAAGACGGTAAAGACGACATCGGGTGACAATAGATATAAAGTATGTTATTTAGATAAAAATGACTACAAACAACATAGTAAGCGTTTTGCCGATTTAGAAGAAGCAACACGATATTTAAATGATATGAAACAAGAGCACGATTATGTTGAAATTCCTGTGAAAACGTTACTGGCATTACCCAAGTACATTCGTGTAAATTTGAAGGGATACAAGCGTGGGGCCGAGTTTTCTAGCAAAAAGGTGCCATTTGACCCATACATTATTGGTGTTTGGCTGGGGGATGGTACTTCGAGCAAATCCGAGATTACAAACCAGGATGCTACAATTTTACACTATTTGAGAACAGAACTTAAAAAATATAGCCTTAATTTGGTCCATCGTTCTGAATACACGTATGGTATTTCGTATGATATGCATCAGCACGATACCCGAAATAACAAAAATAAATTCTTACAAGTGTTAAAAGATTATAAGTTGATCCGCAATAAACATATTCCAGATGATTACAAAATCAACGATAGAAAAACGCGTCTGGAACTTCTTGCCGGGATTATTGACACGGATGGTTCTTATTGTGATAAATCGAAGGGATATGATATCATTCAAAAAAATAAAGTGTTAGCGGATGACATATTATTTGTAGCTAGGTCTCTTGGATTTACGGCAAATATGCACAAATGTGAAAAATCTTGTATGTATAAAGGCGAAAAAAGGACAGGAACTTATTATAGAACACATATATCCGGTGGCAACCTATCTTCCATTCCAGTTAAATGTCCTCGGAAAATGGCTAAAACAGACCGCGTCATCGACAAAGATAGTATGGTTATGGGTATTACGATAGAACCGCGCGGATGGGGAAAATATTACGGATTCGAATTGGACAATAATCACAAATATCTATTGGGAGATTTTACTGTCACGCATAATACAAGTCTTGTGAAAGAGGGAATCAGTAAGATTTTGAACCGTGAATTTGCATTTGTGCCGTTAGGGGGTGCAACAGACAGTAGTTATTTGGAGGGACATTCGTACACATATGAGGGCAGTACGTGGGGCAAGATTGTGGATATTTTGATACGTTCCAAGTCGATGAATCCTGTGATTTACTTTGACGAGTTGGATAAAATCAGTGAAACGCCCAAAGGAGAGGAGATTATTGGCATTCTGACACATTTGACGGATACGAGTCAGAACTCGCAATTCCACGACAAGTATTTCGCCGAGATTGATTTCGACCTTAG